>Ga0210409_10006129_pt1 | contig 12548 bp, 10 predicted proteins | sample IncBWH17MmetaG_FD_161649 | JGI IMG/M metagenome (GOLD analysis project Ga0210409, IMG submission 161649) | Forest soil microbial communities from Barre Woods Harvard Forest LTER site, Petersham, Massachusetts, United States - Inc-BW-H-17-M | ecosystem: Environmental > Terrestrial > Soil >...
AAAGTTTAGCGAAGAGTTTGGCGAAGGAGCTGCCGTAGGTTTCCTGTGGCGTATAACACGAGCGCAGGATTTCGAGCAGTTCGAAGCCGGCGGGACCCGTGAGGCTGTCCTCGATTTCCTGCAAAAGGGATTCGATCTCCACACCGAGGGGAACACGGCCCGCGGGTCGTGCGTCCTCGGCTGGCTGTGGCAAGACGAGCCTGTGCAGCTTGCCTTCATAAAACCACGTGGTGTGGCGGATTTCGTCAATGTCGTGGTCTTCCGTCGCCATCCAGAAAATCGGAACGGCCACGATGCCGGAGAGCGAAAGTTCACGCGCGGATTCGATGGCGGTGAGCGCCTTGTAAAAGGCATAAGCGGGGCCCCCGAAAAGACCAACCTGTTGTCCGCTGACAACGGCGACGGCTCCATTTTCCAGGCGCCGCAGATTGTTCTCCGTTTCGGGGCCGCTGCCGAAGGCGAGGTTGTCGGCGCGCAGAATCGCGGCGACTTCCCTGCGGCGATCGGCGGGAAAATCGAGCTGCCGGGCGTACGCTTCGGCAAAGTGCAACTCCGGTTTGTGCTCGTAGAATTTCTGAAGGCGGGAAAAATTCTCAGTGAAGTCGTGGATGAGCTTGCTGGTGTGCGGCAGGCTGGAGGGTAAAAGGGCGCGACAGTCCATGAGCGTTTAGATGATAGTCCGGGTAAAAGGTCACGGCAACCCGATGTGTTAGACGCGCGCCGCGGCCGGATAGAGTTCCGCCAAAAGAGCCGCGATGACGTTTTTCTTTTCTTCCTTTAGGGGCAAAAGTGGAGGCCGGGGCACGCCGCCCTTGTAGCCGCGTAGGTCCATGGCGAATTTGAGGCCGGCGATGCCGTTTTCGGAAACGACCAATTTGGACGCCCCCACGAGCTGCAACTGCAATTGCCGGGCCTGTTCGTGACGGCCTTGCTGGAACAACTGGAAAAGCTCCACGCACTTTTCCGGGAGCAGATCGGCCAAAGCAAGAATGGCGCCGCGTGCGCCAACGGCAAGCGCCGGATAGACCACAGCCGCGCCGCCGGTGAGCACCTGAAAGTCGGCAGGCGCTCCGGCGACAGCTTCCCCGATGCGCTGGACGCTGCCGGAGCTGTCCTTGATGCCGATGATGTTCGGATGCTGGGCCAGAGCGATGATTTCCTGGGATTCCAACGTGATGTTAGTGAAGACCGGCACCGAGTACAGAAGAATCGGAATCGGCGAAGCGTCAGCAACGGCGCGGTAATGCTGAATAAAGTGCTCGGCACGGTAGGCGGGCTTGTAGTAGTAGGGCGTCTTGACGAGAGCGACCTGAAACCCCAGCGCAGCGGCGCGTTTGGTTCGAGCGATGGTTTCGGCAGTAGATTCCGCGCCGGTTCCGGCGATCAGAATTTTTCCAGGCGCCGCTGCTTCCTTCACGGCGGTGAGAAGAAGGTCCGCCTCTTCGCGCGAAAGCAGCACCGATTCGCCCGTGGAACCAAGCACGACGTAGCCCGCGAGGCCGGTGCGATTGTAGAGGCCAATGTTGTGCTTCATGCCGGCGAGCGAAACGCTGCCGTCTGCCTCGAAAGGCGTGGTGAGCGCGGGGAAAATGCCGCTGACGTCCATGGCTAGTCTCCGGTTCCGGGATTGCCCGAGGCGGCGACGCGGCTGCTGTGAAGATCCTGGAGGCAGGAAACCTCCCGCTTCAGTTCGATCAACGCGTGGATGCCGCGGACGGCGGCGTGGGCCGCCGAAAGCGTGGTGATGCAGGGAATATTGTAGCGAATGGCGGCGCGGCGAATGGACTTCTCGTCGTAGAAAGATTCGCGGCCGAGCGGCGTGTTGATGACCAGATGCACCTTGCTGGTTTTGATGAGGTCGACGATGTTGGGGCGGCCTTCGTTGACTTTGTAGACTTCTTCGCACGGGACGCCAGTGGCGTGCAGCGCTGAGGCGGTACCGCGGGTGGCGACAATTTTGAAGCCGAGGGATACGAGTTCCTTGCCGATGGAGCCAAGTTGCCGCTTGTCTCGATCATTGACGCTGATAAACACCGTTCCGCTGCTGGGCAATTTCTGGCCGGCCGCTAGCTGCGCCTTCGCGAAGGCTTGTCCGTAGGAAGTGGAAATGCCCATGACTTCCCCGGTGGAGCGCATTTCAGGCCCGAGAATGGTGTCCACCCCGCGGAATTTGTTGAACGGGAAGACAGGCGATTTGACGGAATAAAAATCATGAACGGCGATTTCCGCAACGCCATTGGAATGCACAAGGGGAAGATTCATGTCCGCAAGGCGGCGGCCGACCATCAGGCGCGCGCCGATTTTTGCCAGAGGCACGCCGGTGGCTTTGCTGACGAAGGGAACGGTGCGCGACGCGCGCGGGTTCACTTCAAGGACATAGACGGTGTCCCGCTGGATCGCATACTGCACATTCATCAAACCCACAACTTTCAGGGCGAGTGCCAGGCGCTTGGTGTAATCGCGGATGGTATCGAGAATTTTTGGTGACAGGCTGACGGGCGGCAGCACGCAGGAAGAGTCGCCAGAGTGCACGCCGGCTTCTTCGATGTGCTCCATGATGCCGCCAATGACGACATCGGTGCCGTCGGCAAGAGCGTCGACGTCGACTTCGGTGGCTTCTTCCAAAAATTGGTCGATCAGCACCGGGCGCGCGGGGCCCATCAACGCGGCTTGGGCAACATATTCCTGCACGGTGTTGACATCGTAGGCGATGACCATGGCGCGTCCGCCAAGCACGTAGCTGGGGCGAACCAGAACCGGCAGACCGATTTCGCCGGCAACGCGCGCGGCTTCCTCGGGCACCAGCGCCGTGCCATTGCGCGGCTGCGGGATGCGCAATTCGTCGAGAAGACGGCCAAAGCGGCGGCGGTCTTCGGCAAGATCAATCGATTCCGGTGCTGTGCCGACGATGGAGACGCCGTTCCGCTTAAGTTCCAGGGCGAGATTCAGTGGGGTCTGTCCGCCGAACTGCACGATGACGCCGGCGGGCTTTTCGCGCTCGACGATGGCAAGAACGTCTTCCAGGGTGAGCGGTTCGAAGTACAGGCGGTCGGAGGTGTCGTAATCGGTCGAGACCGTTTCCGGATTGCAGTTGACCATGATGGTCTCGAAGCCGTCGGCACGCAGGGCGAACGAGGCGTGACAACAACAGTAATCAAACTCAATTCCCTGCCCGATCCGGTTGGGACCGCTGCCGAGAATCATGATTTTTTGTTTCGGCGTGGCGTCGGTCTCGTCTTCTTCCTCGTAGCTCGAATACATATAGGGCGTGAAGGATTCGAATTCGGCGGAACACGTATCCACGCGCTTGAAGACTGGCGCTACGCCGTAGCGCGCGCGCTGCAGGCGGACCACGGCAGGTGTGGTCTTCCAGATTTGCGCAAGCTGCTCGTCGCTGGTGCCAACGCGCTTCACTTCGCGGAGCAGGTCTTTGGAGGCCGTCTCGACCGTGACGCTGGCGGCGCGGCGGTTGGCTTGGTTGATCTCTTCCATCTGGTGGATGAACCAGGGATCGATCTTGGTGAGATCGCAGATTTCGGCGGCGGGCAAGCCCCGTTCAACGGCGGTGAGGAGCCAATGGATGCGATCGGGCCGAGGTGTGGCCAGCTTTTCACGGAGAAGCGAATCGGGAGTTTCCGCGGGCGCCCGCCAGGGAGTGCTGGGTTCAAGTGACCGAATCGCCTTTTGCAGGGATTCCTTGAAGGTACGCCCAATGGCCATCACTTCGCCGACCGATTTCATTTGCGTGCCGAGAGTGCTGTCGGCGCCAGGGAACTTCTCGAACTGCCACTTGGGAATTTTCACGACAACGTAATCGATGGTGGGCTCAAAGCAGGCGGGCGTCTTCTGTGTGATGTCGTTGGGGATTTCGTCGAGAGTCATGCCGACGGCGAGGCGCGCCGCAATCTTGGCAATGGGGAAGCCCGTAGCCTTGCTGGCCAGCGCCGAACTGCGGGAGACGCGCGGGTTCATCTCGATCACGACCATCTTGCCGTTTTCGGGATTGATGGCGAACTGCACATTGGAACCACCGGTTTCAACACCGACTTCGCGGATGATAGCCGCGGCGGCATCGCGCATGCGCTGGTATTCCTTGTCGGTCAGCGTTTGCGCCGGGGCGACGGTGATGGAATCGCCGGTGTGCACGCCCATAGGATCGAAATTCTCGATGGTGCAAATGACCACGAAGTTGTCGCGGAAATCGCGCATCACTTCGAGCTCGTACTCTTTCCAGCCGAGCACGGACTCTTCGACCAGCGCTTCGTGGACGGGGCTCATATCGAGCGCGTGGGCGATAGAGTCGGCAAATTCCTCTTTGTTGTAGGCGATGGCGCCGCCGGTGCCGCCGAGTGTAAACGATGGGCGAATGACAAGCGGGAAGCCAAGCTGATCGCAAAGGCGCAGCGCATCCTGGGCGTTGTTGACGAGCGCGGACGCTGGAACTTCAAGGCCGATCTTCCGGCAGGCGTCCTTGAACCACAGGCGATCTTCGGCGACCTTAATCGCGCGGAGAGAGGCGCCAATCATTTCGACCTTCTGTTTTTCGAGGATACCGCCCTCGGCGAGTTCGACAGCAAGATTCAGCGCAGTCTGTCCGCCGACGGTGGGCAGCAGTGCATCCGGCTTTTCCTTGATGAGAATTTCCTCGAGATACTCCTTCGTGAGCGGCTCGATATAAGTGCGATTCGCCAATTCCGGGTCGGTCATGATGGTAGCTGGATTGGAATTCACCAGCACCACCTCATAGCCCTCGGCCCTCAGAGCCTTGCACGCCTGCGCGCCCGAATAGTCGAACTCGCACGCCTGCCCGATGACGATTGGGCCCGAGCCGATGATTAGAATCTTGTGGATGTCTTTGCGTTTAGGCATCTTCCCTCAAACCGTCTTCGTGATTCCTTGCGTCACACCTCGGCCGCTTACCACTTCACTCTGTTGCGATTCAAAACGCTTTCCACTTGTTCGCGGTGATTCAGCAGAACCTCATAGATCGCCGTGTAATGATCCTTTTGCTTCCACTCAATCACTTTACGCGCCCGCACGGGGCCGACCAGTTCTTCTGTGGCCTGCCACTCCAGCATGCAGACGGCAATATGAAAATAGCTGCTGCGGAGCTCTCCGTCCCCGTTCGGAACTCGATAATCCAGGTTTGGGAAAGCGCTTTGCAAGTCTTCGAATAACTGCGGGTTCCCGGGCCGATGCCGCTCCATCAGGTACCAGTGGCTCTGTTCATGCAAGTAGGCCGAAAGCGCAAGGTCATCATTGTCGAGAAATCGGAGATTCAGCGTGAGGACGGGAGAGGAGTGATTGATCGCGCCTCGCTCGATCACGATATCACGCGTGATCGTGTACTTGCTCAGATCGTATTGCCGGGCAAGGCGCTCCATCTGCTGCTTGCGCCGTTCCTCCGCAACGTACCCGTTCTTTGTCCTGATGTTCAGTGCGGGCGTTTGCGCATACAACTCGGACGCCAGGAGCGCCATCACGGCGAGCGTGAGTGATCTTGTGGCGTGTGTGCGAAGCGGCGTCGGCGTTTCAGTGCGCATGGCTAATATCGCGAGCTTCCCGGACGCGCGAATTCCTTCATCAGATCGGTGAACTGGGTGAAGAGGTAGTGCGAATCGTGCGGCCCGGGAGAGGCTTCCGGGTGATATTGCACGCTGAAGAGCGGCAGATTCTTGTGGCGCATGCCTTCGTTGGTGTGGTCGTTCAGGTTGACGTGCGTGATTTCGACGTCGCTAGAAGGCAGCGATTCGGGATCGACGCAGAAACCGTGATTTTGCGCGGTGATTTCCACTTGGCTGGTCAGGAGATTTTTTACCGGATGATTCGAGCCGTGATGCCCGAATTTTAACTTAAAAGTTTTCCCGCCGAGGGCGAGGCCGCAAAGTTGGTGTCCGAGGCAGATACCAAAGACCGGAACGCGTCCTGCAAGGTTGCGGATATTTTCCACGGCGTAGGTAATGGGTTCGGGATCGCCGGGCCCGTTCGAGAGAAAGACGCCATTCGGCCGCAGTGAGAGAACATCTTCGGCAGAAGTGTTCGCCGGCACCACAGTGACGTCGCAATGGTGGTCCACGAGCAGACGGAGAATGTTGAGCTTGATGCCGTAGTCGTAAGCGACCACCTTGAACTTCTTGGTGTCCGGACTGGCGCCCGATTCGCCCATCTGCTCGGCCCACGGTGAAGTGGCAAGGTCAATCGAGCCTTTTTGCCAGTCGTAGGCCTTGGCGCAACTCACCCTGCCGGCCAATTCCTGTCCAGCCATCAGCGGCAACTGCTTCGCCTCGAAAATCAATTGATCAGCAGGAGTGCCGTCGGTGGCCACGATGCCGCGCAGTGCGCCCATCTTGCGGATGTGGCGCACGAGCGCCCGCGTATCCATATCCCAAATGACCGGAATCTTGTGCCGGTTCAGATAGAGCTGCGCGGATTCGGCGGAGCGCCAGCTCGAAGCAACCTGCGAGAACTCGCGAACAATCAGCGATTCGATATACGGGCGAGTGGACTCTTCATCATCGAGATTCGCGCCGACATTGCCGATGTGGGGATACGTCAGGCAAACGATCTGGCCCGCATAGCTGGGATCGGTGAAAACTTCCTGGTAACCAGTGAGGCTGGTATTGAAAACGACTTCGCCGCCGCGGCGCGTGATCGCGCCGGCTGCGCGGCCGTTAAATATGCGCCCGTCTTCGAGCGCGAGGATTGCAGGTCGATGCTGGACTTCCGTCAGTGTGTCCTCCGGACTGCGTCATTTATCATTTGCCTCGGTGGTGGAAAGCGAGCCGAAGTGGTCCACGGGCCAATAGGCAAACACGGCGCGACCATAGATAAACTGGCTGGCGACCGGCCCAAACACGCGGGAATCGTTGGAACTGATGCGATGGTCGCCCATAACGAAATAGCTGTCCTTAGGAACCTTAATGAGGCCGAAGTCGCTAACGTCGGTATATTGCGGCGGAACGTACGGCTCTGGGATCAGTTGCCCGTTGACATAGAGCAGGCCGTGGCGAATCTCAACGGTTTCACCGGGCAAGCCGATGACGCGCTTGATGAACGATTTGGAGCGGTCCAGCGGATACCAGAAGACCACGACATCGCCGCGGTGAATGTCCTCAAAGCGGTAAACAAATTTGTTGATGAAGATGCGTTCCTGGTCGGAAAGCAGCGGCGCCATGCTGGTGCCTTCGACCTTCACGGGCTGGTAAAGGAAAACGATGATGACGAGCGCGAGGCCGATGGCGATCAGCAAATCGCGGGTCCACACGCGGATTTCGTAGCGCAGGAGATGGTGCGTGCTGGCTTGTGCGGACGGTGAGTCTTGCGGAGGAAGCGCCCGGGCCAAAGAGGATTTCGGGGCGTCGGGTGAGCCGCCCGTGGGGGAAGCGATCAGATTCTCGTCGGGTTTTCGCATCTCCAACTGCCTTTATTTTATAACATGCGCCGCGGAATTCACACCAGCGGCGAATTGCAGATGCGGCCGGCTCGACATTGCGAGGCGATGTCTTTAGGATTCGAGCGATGCCCTCCCCAATCGCATTCATCATTCCTGCGCTAAATGAGGAAGAGGCGCTTGCACCTATGTTAGAGGGCTTGCGGGCGGCTTTGGATGCCGCGGCCTGCGCGGATGCCGACATCGTGGTGGTAAACAACGGATCGTGCGACGCGACGCCGGAAGTGGCCCGGAAGCACGGCGCCCGTGTGGTCAGCGAAGCGCGGCGGGGCTATGGGCAGGCGTGCCTCGCGGGGATCGCCGCGCTTTCGGCTGGCACGGACATCGTTGGGTTCCTTGACGCCGACGGAAGTGATGACCCCAAGGACCTTGTCCGACTGCTCGCCCCAGTTCGCGATGGTGCGGCGGACCTGGTGCTGGGCTCGCGAACCGCCGCCGCAAGACAGTCCGGCGCGTTTACGCCCCAGCAGGCGTTTGGGAACTGGCTGGCCACGGGGTTGATGAGGTTGCTTTTTGGCGCGCGGTATACCGACCTCGGACCGTTCCGGGTGATCCGCCGCGAGGCGCTGGATCGGCTTCAGATGCGGGACACCAATTTCGGCTGGACGATCGAGATGCAAATCAAGGCGCACCGCTTGGGACTGCGCGTATTAGAGATTCCCGTGAACTACCGGAAACGAATCGCCGGCGAGTCCAAGATCTCCGGGAATTTTGTGGGGACGTTGCGCGCCGGATGGAAGATTTTGTGGACGATCGCAAAACACGGGTTGTCCTCTGAGCAATGAGCTGAAAACGCCTGCCCGTCTCGTTTCGTGCGTGAACGGAAATCTAACACCCAGTTGACTTCGGTGTGACACTCCTCCCGGTCCGCGCAGCTACCTTGAGAGCGGCGTTGCGGTTGATTGCCTCAGGAAGAAAAGTTCGACCCCCGTCCAGCCCTTCCCTGTTCGCTCTAAGCCGCAATGCCATCTGCAACCAGTGCTTCGGCACAAAGACCATCTGAGAGGAAAAAAGAAGAATGAGACTAGCGATCAAGACATTGACTATCCTTGCCTTGGCGGTCGTGTTTCCCTGTTTGACCTTCGCGCAGTACACCCGCACCGACCTGGTCACCAATTCCGGCGCAGGCGGCACCGTAAACGACTCCCATCTTGTTAACGCCTGGGGCCTCGTCTCGACCGGCACCAGCCCCTTCTGGGTAAGCGACAACGCCACCGGACTTTCGACGCTTTACGCCATCAGCAACACGAATGGGGTAGTCGCGGCGACCACTCTTGGCCTGGTCGTCACCGTCCCAGCAGCGGCCGGTGGGCAGGGAACCCCCACAGGAATCGTCGCCCCGGAAACTCCCAGCACGGTCACGGCCTTTGCCGTCACTAATAGTGAAACTCACGTCTCCGGGAGCTCTTTTTTCATTTTCGCTACCCTGGATGGCACGATTAAAGGATGGAATCCCATGGTCGGCGGCACTAACGCCACTCTCGCCGCCGACAGATCATCCGCCGGTGCTACATACACGGGTTTGGCAATCGCCAGCAACAATGGGCAGCCGCTTCTGTACGCGGCCGATGACGGACCGAACCGCAGAATTGACGTCTTCGACACCAATTTCAAATTGGCCAACGAGCAGCTTGTCCCGAATGCTTTCGTTGACCCCAAAATTCCGCAGAAGTTCGCCCCCTATGGCATTCAGACCATTACTGATGCGAACGGCGTGCAGACGATTTGGGTCACCTATACGGCCCTCGATAAAGCCCAGAGCGGCTTTGTGGACTCCTTCACTCCCGCTGGCGTTTTGATTTCCCACTTTGCCCTCAGCGGCCCTCTCCATTCGCCATGGGGCGTCGCGCTTGCCCCGGCGGATTTCGGGCCGATGAGCAACGCGATTCTCATCACGAATAATACGTCCCGCGGACGCATCAACGCGTTTGATCCGAAGAGCGGCGCGTTTCTCGGTCCCCTCCGCGACGCAAGCGGCAAAGCCATCGAGATTGACGACGTTTGGGCCATTCAGTTCGGCCAGGGCGGCGGCGCAAACGGCAACCCCAATCAGCTCTTCTTCACCGCCGGCAACAACAACTACGGAAACGGCACGTTCGGCGTGATTACGTTCGGCCACTAACCCAGACTTGCAAGAAAACTTGAACGCGGGCGCCCGGCGAGACGCTTCTCTCTGTTCGGGCGTTCGCATTTCTGGATAGCGAGGTGAGTCTGTCGTCGTCAATCGGAAAGCGCGAAGTTCAGCGCGGCGAGGGAGGCGACCACCGCAGTTTCAGCGCGCAGGATAAGCTTGCCGAGCGAAGCATCTTGAAAATGGGCGGCATGGGCGGCGGCGAATTCGGCGTCGGTCCAGCCACCTTCTGGGCCGATCGCAACGACAGCGGACTTCGCTTGCTGATTGCGCAAGACTTCACGGAGAGACTTCGCGTCCGACGCTTCGGATAGAAAAACGCACAGGCCTCGATTGTAGTTTGAGAATGCCGTCTCCGGCTTGGCTAGCGAATCGAGAATCGGGAGTTGGACGCGACGCGATTGCTGCGAGGCTTCGAGGAGAAGTTTCTTCCAACGGTCGGCACGCTTCGGAGCCGCGGCGAGCAGGGCCTTTTCTGAGCGAGCAGCGGCAAGAGGGACGATGCGGTTTACGCCGAGTTCGGTGGCTTTTTCGAGTGCCCATTCGAACGAGTCGAATTTCACCACCGAAAGCAGGAGCGTCGTCTCGAGCGGCAGATGGTGGGCAGGGATCTCCTCGACAAGGGAAAATTCGACAGAGTCCCGAGTGACGATTTCGATGCGGCCTAGCCAGACTTTTTCGCCGTCGCTGAGTTCGTAGAGCTGGCCGGGTTGTGCTCGAAGGACGCGGCCGAGATGATGTGCGGCTTCGCCCCCCATCATGGCGCGTTGTCCAGCAAATTGTTCGATAAAGAAGCGGCGGCGCACAGCAATTATCTTGCCATGAATCGCGAGTGTGACCGAGAGGATTGCTGTACGAAGAGAGTATTTTTTAAGAGTGGAAGCTCGGCCTTTGAGCATCGCAAAAGCGGGAGCGTTGCTCTCGCACTCAATATCAGCCGAAGATGTCTTTTACTTTGTCGAAGAGCGTGGAATTGCGGTCGGCGGGCTTGTTGTCCACTTTCAGTGTAGCGTCGAGCTGTTCCATGATTTTGCGCTGCTCGCGCGTCAGTTTCGTGGGCGTCAGCACGCGCACGTGATAGTAGAGATCGCCGCGGCCGCCGCCGTGCGGATCGGGCAAGCCTTTGCCCTTGATGCGGAAAACCGCGCCGCTTTGCGTGCCTTCGGGAATTTTCAGGCGCTCTTCCGCGCCTAGGCCGGGAACCTGGAGCTCTGTTCCGAGCGAGGCTTGCGCGATGCTGAGGGGAATCGTGCAGTAAAGATCTGCACCGCGCCGTTCGAAGAAAGTGTGCTCCTTCACTTCGAGGACGACATAGAGATCGCCCGCCGGCCCGCCATGGGGGCCGGGTTCGCCTTCGCCCTGGACACGGAGGCGCGTGCCGGTGTCTACGCCCGGTGGAATGCGGAGCTCAATGGTGCGTTCGCGATCCACGCGTCCCTGCCCTTTGCAGTCAATGCAGCGCTCTTTAACGATTTGTCCCGCGCCCTGGCAGGAGGGGCAAGTGCGATTGATGGTGAAGAATCCCTGCTGATAAACGATCTGTCCGCGGCCGCCGCAGGCCTGGCACGCGACGACGCCCGTTCCCTTCTTGGCGCCCGTGCCGTTGCAGGATTCGCAATACTCCTGACGAGGCACGCGGATTTTCGTAGTGATCCCGGTGGCGGCTTCCTCGAACGTGAGTGTCATGTCGTAGCGCAGGTCCGCGCCGCGCTGAACGCGCCGCCCCCCGCGCCGGCGGCCGCCGCCCCCACCGAAAAGATCCTCGAATCCAAAAAACTCGCCAAAGATGTCGTGGAAATCCTGGAATACGGTGCCGTTGAAATCCGGCTGCGTGCCAACGCCAGCTAGGCCTTCATGGCCGTAGGTGTCGTAGATCTGTCGCTTCTGCGTGTCGCTCAGAACGCTGTACGCCTCGGTGCACTCGCGGAAGCGGTGCTCGGCCTCTTCTTTGTTCTCCGGGCTGCGGTCCGGATGCCACTTGAGGGCGGCCTTCCGGTAAGCCGACTTGATCTCTTCCACCGACGCCGTTTTCGTGACGCCGAGAATTTCGTAGTAGTCGCGCTGGTGAGACTTGGGCATAGTCGCTGCTCTGGTTCCCTTCTCTCTAATTGTAAAGTAGCAGGATTCAACGGCTTAAACGACGTCGTCCCGAACGCATGTTGCCGACTAATTCACAGCTTTATTGGATGCGCCGCCGGGGTGAACCGCTACGCGCACCATGGCCGGACGCAGAACGCGGCCGTTATAGACGTACGCGGGCTGAAACACTTCCAGGATTGTGCCGTCGTCATGCTCGGTGGTTTCCGTGCGATCCATGGCTTGATGCATGTGAGGATCGAAAGGCCTGCCAAGAGGCTCAACGCGCTCCACGCCGAGCCGTGCCAGATTATCCAAAAGCTGTTTGTAGATGAGCTCGAAGCCTTTGCGGTAGCTGGCGTATTCATCTTCCTTGTGCGCGGCGAGGGCGTGCTCAAATCCATCCACAATGGGGATGAGTGATTCGACGACGCGGGCGGTGGCGCGCTTGGAATCCTCGGCGCGTTCTTTTTCAACACGCTTGCGATAGTTGTCGAAGTCGGCTTGACGACGCAGCAGCGTTTGCTGCAGGTCCGCGAGATCCGCCGAGAGTTTCTTCATCTGGGACTCCTCACGGGCGGCGTCAGTCGATTGCGGTTCTTCGGGCCGGCCAGAGCCTTCGTCATTGGTAAGGTTAATTTTGATTTCTTGTTCGCTCATGAATCTACCCTCAAAAAGTTTGGTCTCCTACCGTTTTCTCCCAGGATGCGCCGAAGAGAATGGCCTCCCTACTCGATCTTCTGCAAGGCCTCGCTGAAAAGCTGAGCCACATAGGCGACCGCGGTCATGGCTCGCTCGTAGTCGATGCGCGTGGGACCGAGCACGCCGAGCGATCCCTGAACCTGGTCGTGACCCGAGTAGGGCGCGCTAATCAAGGCCAGGTTGTGCCCG
>Ga0210409_10006130_pt1 | contig 12548 bp, 11 predicted proteins | sample IncBWH17MmetaG_FD_161649 | JGI IMG/M metagenome (GOLD analysis project Ga0210409, IMG submission 161649) | Forest soil microbial communities from Barre Woods Harvard Forest LTER site, Petersham, Massachusetts, United States - Inc-BW-H-17-M | ecosystem: Environmental > Terrestrial > Soil >...
TACTTCCAATCCACAATCTGGTCATAGTCGACAGAATCGCCCCTTCCAGAAGGAGATCGCCCGAGGAATGGTTTCACAGTGCGTGTCCTAAGGTCGCCGATCATCAAGTCAGCCCTGTGGCTGTCGTCGTACACGCTGAAATCGGCGAACAGAACCGTTTGGCCATCGGGCGAAAATATGGGTCTTATCGAGAGCGCGTGTTTGGATAGCTTGAATGCCGTTTTCATATCGGGGGAAACGATGTAAATGTCTCCCGCGCTCCCAGGAAAATCGCACTGTAGCCGTCCCGAGTCGAAGACGAGCAGATTGTCTTTGGGAGACCAGGAAAATTCATTGATATCTGGATCGCCGAGGCGTTTGAGGCTAGCCTTGGCTGGAGTCTTGGAATGAGCCGGCAGTATCCAGAGAGACACGCTTGGCGGTCCACAGTCAGGTTCATCGTCTTCCGAGTCGGGGGCTTTGTCTATTAGTAAGAACGCGATTTGGGAGTCGTCGGAAGAATAGGAGACTCTCTCAATCAAAGTCTTGGAGGAAAAGAGAGTCTCGGTCTTGCCGCTCTCAACGTCGGTCTTCTCCAACGCTCCTCGTCCGCCTGCGGTACTGGCATGGAGGATGAAATGCCCGTCTTTCGAGAAACTGATGCCTCCGTAGGTTGGCCCGAGGACACGAGGGGGGCCGGACGGAGGATAAGTGATGAGGTGAAGGAATACTCCCTTGCCAGAAATCGTATTCGAATAGGCAACAGCATCTTGCTTTGGAGACCATGTGACATAACGAATGTCCTGGGCAGGAGCGTTCACCAATGTGGACGTCTTGACAGTTCGGAGATCGAACACCTTAATTCCCTTGGGGTCCGCATAAACCACCAAATCGCTTTGGGGAGACAGTGCCGCAGTGCTTACTTCCTCGGCGATTTTTCTCCGGTTCGCGCCGTTGGCTTCCATCATGTACAGCGTGGTGTTACGCATGACCAGCATATGCTCGACGTGCGCGGTGGGCACTTGCCCGGACACTTCGAAAAGGAACGCGGCGACAGTAAAGAAGAGCAGGAAAAGGGTTCCCGGTATGTTCTTCATGTTAATGCCTCGGACGTCCTAATTGTAGCGTTCACCTGGACACGTATTCTTCAGAAGTCGGACAAACAGCGCTTATAAGTCACCGGCATTCAATCGGAACTTGAAGAAAAAATCGTTCTAAAGACCTGTTACAACAACAACGGACGGGGCAAGGTCATGCGAGGGCGGAGCGGAGGAAGGATAGGACACGGTAGCCCGCGATGTAACTGAAGGGCGGGAGCTCGAGCGAGTAGTGGCCGCAGTGGAGCTGCAGGCTGCGAGGGTGGGCGCCGTGTTGGCGGAGGGCCGCTAGCATCTGTCGGCTTAGCTCGGGCAGCATGGTTGGATCGTATTTGCCGTAGACGAGGAAGGATTTCGTGGCGGCGCCCATGCCGCGTTCGACGTAGGGCATCGGGCTGATAGGCGCCCAGTATTCGCGCAGTTCGTCGACGGTGACGTGTTCGCGCAAGCCTTCCCAAACATGGTTGGTCGTCATGCCCTGGCTGACGACGTCCGCATAGTACGTGGAAAAATGGAAGAAGCCGCCCGCTTTGATGGAGGAATCGTGCATCAGCGTGATGTATCCGACCGAGGAACCGAGGCTAGTGCCAAGAATACCCAGCCGTGTGTGGCCTTGTTGCTCGAGCCACCTTAAACAACGCCGAGCGTCGTGAACGGCTTGGCGGTTGGCTTGGAGAGTGAGCCCAATATTTGGGCCACAAACCTGGTCGGCGCGTTCGTGGCCCTTGGCCATGCGACGGTCGTGGTAGGGCATGCTCATTTTGAGGGCAGTGATCCCGATGCGTTGGAGCCATTCGCAGAGGCCGCGCTGACCATGCCATTTGGCGTTCCAGTTGGGCAGAACGAGAACGGCGGGGGATGTTTTGCGCTGGCCGTTCGAGTTTGGGGAGGACTTGGCGGGAAATAGTTGCGCGTGAACCGTGTTGTTTTCCAGCCAGGGAGATTCGATGGAGCTGGTAAAGGTGAGGACGTTCTCGTCGTCGAGAGCATAGTCGTCAGCGGGGTTGGTGGCGAACCATTCAACGCTCTGTTCAATCGCTTGCTTGGCGTAGTTATGGACAAATGCACTGGGATCAGCGTCGCTGGGGTCGCCGCCAATATGCTCCAAGCCCCAGTCGAAGGGTTGCACACGCCGGTTGTCGTCGGTGGTCCAGCGGCGGTGCTCGTAGCGGCGGATTTTACGTTCAAACCAGTGCATGAATGAGCCAACAGCTAACAGTTTACAGTTGCCCGACGGAGAAACAAAGAACGGGAGGACTGATGTGGAGTGCGGCAGCCTTGCCGCCGCTTTTCTCATCGACTCGAGGGACTCTACTTCTGTCGAGGCTCACTAGGCGGTGTTAGGAATGGGGCACGGAGTTGGCTCTGGTTTGTTGAGGCATGTTGATAGCTGTGGGACAGTGTTAAGTGCGGCCGAAAAGCGGCCCACTAAACTGTGGTCATCGCCTACATTTTTCTACTTGGAATCGTAATTGGCAGCTTCTTGAATGTATGCATCACGCGCATTCCGGAAGAACAGTCTATTGTTTCGCCGGGCTCGCGCTGCCCGAGATGTGAAAAGCCCATCAAGCCGTACGACAACGTGCCCATCTTTGCGTGGATTTGGCTGCGCGGAAAATGCCGGAATTGCGGGCTGCCGATTTCGCCGATGTACCCGCTGGTAGAGCTCGCAACGGGACTTTTGTTTGTAGGTTGCTATCTGGAATTTGGAATTACGCAGGCCACCGTGAAGTGGCTGTTCTTTATTTGTTTGATCATCATTTTAGCGGTGACCGACCTGCGCGTGCGGTTGCTTCCCGACGTTATCACCTGGCCCGGATTCGCCGCGGGAGTGCTTTTCTCGGCGTTTGTGCCGCCCAATGATGGGGCGGCTTTTCTGCTCTTCTTGCGGCTTTTCCACTGGGTACCGCCAGAAAGAGTTCTGGGAGTGATCGAAGCGCTCTTGGGAGCGGCGTTTGGGAGCCTGATGCTATGGGGAGCGGCGGCACTTTACAAGCTGGTCCGCGGGCGTGAGGGTATGGGCATGGGCGACGTCAAGATGATGGCCATGGCGGGAGCGTTTCTCGGAATCAGAAATGCATTTCTCATGATTCTGCTGGGTACACTTCTCGGAAGCATTTTGGGAATAGCAGTGATCGCCACGATGTATGTACGCGGGGCGGGTCGGCAGCTCGCGGAGCGGGCCAGCCGGCGAGGACTCGGAACGGTCAACCAGATTCGCTGGCAGATTGCGAGCCAGTATCAACTTCCACTGGGAACTTTTTTGGGGATTGCGGCGCTCATTGTTGTCTTTGCGTTTTCTTCCTTCTCGATTGATCTTGCGCCGCGATTGCGCTGAGGTTCATTTCGATGCTAGGCCTATTCGGGCTATGACGTTCGCAGCATTCCAAGCCGAGACTACACAGCGCGTTTGGGAAGTCGCCGCCGGCATGGCGGTCGGCATCCTGGCCGTGGTGGGAATTGTATTTCTTCTGCTGCGCCGTTTTTATCAGAGCACACAAGAATCTCATCAGGCGGACGTCATGATGACGCCCCCGCGAACGGAAAACCCATCCGCGTTTATGGCCGCGTCGATGCAAGGTGTCATCCGCCAGCTCCGCGATCAGGAGAAGGAACTCGAAAGGCTGCATAAGATCGAAAGAGAACGCGCCGAACACACGGAACGGTTGAGCGAAGAAGTGACGCGCAACATGCCCGCGGGACTGGTGGTCGTGAACGCCACGGGGATTATCTCGAGCGCGAACCCTGCGGCCGAGCAGGTCCTAGGGATTCAAGCGTTGGGATTCCGGCGGTACAGCGAGGTGCTAGGGGGGGAATCGGAGCTCACTCGGTTGGTTGGCGAATGCTTGACCAAGGGAAGCATCTTCCGGCGCGAACAGGTGGAGCACGAGGCGCCGGGAGGCGCATCCAGGCTACTCGGCGTGACGATTTCGCCGATCAGGCGCGGGACAGAGAAGATAAGTGGGGCGATCTGTTTGCTGACGGATTTGACGGAGCTGGCCGCGTTGCAACAGCAAATCCAACTAAAAGAAAGTCTGGCGGCGGTGGGAGAGTTGTCGGCAGGGATTGCGCATGAGTTCAAGAATGCCCTTGCTACGATTTCCGGTTATGCGCAGATGATCAACGCGGAAGCGGGCGTTGGTGAAGTGGCCGACTCCGCGGAAAGAATTCTAGAGCAGACACGGAATATTACGCACGTGGTGACGGAGTTTTTGAAGTACGCGCGGCCTTTGGAAATTTCCAGTGAGCCGGTGGCGCTCGATGGAGTCGTGGAGCGAGTGGTTTCGGAAGTCGCCGAGGCTATGCCGCAAGTGCGGATTCGATTTGAAGGACCCATGGGAAGCGTCGCGGGAGACGAAGGACTGCTGCGGCAAGCGCTCCTGAATCTCGCGCGGAACGCGGCGGAGGCTTGCGCTGGTGCAGCAAACGGCGGACGCGTGCTTCTGCGCGGAGAAGTGGTGCGGCACGAGGAAACGTACACGCAGCGCATCACGATTTTCGATAACGGGGCCGGAATTGCTCCCGCCAATTTGCCCAAGCTTTTTCGTCCATTTTTCACGACCAAGGCAAAAGGTACCGGCCTGGGACTGGCCGTCGTTCAGAAAATCATCGTGCAGCACGGCGGACGCGTCGAGGCTCGGAATCGGACGGAGGGCGGGGCGGCCTTTATAGTTACGCTACCAGCGTGCCGGAGCGTCCCGGAAGCGGTAGAATTGAAGAAGGAAAGCATCTAAGTAAAAGGCTGGGGATTCCCGCTCACCCCGGGAGAGGCGGTATTCCATGAGTGTGAAAAATTGGTTTGCGGCTTCGATACTCTTGTCAGGCCTTTGCCTGGCAACGCTGCCTGTGTTGGCACAGCAACAACAATCGCAGGCACCGCAGTCCGGCGATCCGGTTGCCGATGCTGCGCGCAAAGCGCGCGAGCAGCAGAAGGCTACGCCGAAGCCGAAAAAGGTCTATACGGAAGACGACATAAAGCCTGCAACTCCTTCGAGCGACGCGGGTCCCGCACCGGCGACGGGCGGAGCGCAAGCTACGCCGGGCAGCGGACCTGACGCGGCGGCGAATGGCGGGAGTAAAGGCGACGACGCGGAAAAGGCGTGGCGGAAGCGTTTCCAGGATCTACGCGACAAAATTGCGGCCGCAGAAAAAGAACTGGACATCCTGCAGCGGGAAGATGATAAGGCCCAATTGCAGTATTACAACGACCCCACCAAAGCCATGAATGAGCAATATACGCGCAAAGATATCAACGATAAGAACGCCAAGATCGATCGGAAGAAGCAGGAAATTGAGGACCTGAAAAAGCAGCATTCCGATCTGGAAGATGAGCTGCGAAAGGCCGGCGGCGATCCGGGTTGGGCTAGGTAGCCAGTTCGCGGTCCGAAACTCTAGAGCCTAAGTACGAAACTCGAAATGCGAAGAGGGAACTTCGTATTTCGAGTTTTGCATTTCGGGTCTCATCCCATTTGGTTACTTCCCTTCTCCACACACCCACCGTGCGTTCCCACCAGGCGCCCCGTAATTCGTGGTAGAAACAAGAGAGATGGAACCTCTGCTCCTTGTTGAAGATAAGAACGAGCTGCGCGCCATGCTGCGGAAGGCATTGGAGCGCGCGGGCTATACAGTGGACGAAGCTTCGGATGGAACCACGGCGATTCAAAAGGTGCGCGCACGGCGGTACTTGATGGTGATCACCGATTTGAAGATGCCAGGTGCGTCTGGGCTCGATGTGTTGCGCGAATCCAAACAGGCGGACGCGACAATTCCTGTGCTGCTCTTGACGGCGTTTGGTTCGGTCGAGGAAGCCGTGTCGGCAATGAAGGAAGGCGCATTCGACTTTCTTCAGAAGCCGGTGGACCTGGACCACCTGAAATTGCTTGTGCAGCGCGCGACGCGCCAACAGGAGATGCAGCGGGAAAACCTGCTGCTGCGCGAGGAATACACCGCGCGATACGGATTTCCGCGGATTGTGGGCGAACACACAGCCATCCGCGAGATCAGCCAGCAAATTCAGCGAGTGTCGGCAACGGATTCCACCGTTTTGCTTTTGGGAGAAAGCGGAACGGGAAAAGAGCTGTTTGCGCGAGCCGTGCATCACCTTTCGCAGCGGCGCGAGCAGCCGTTTGTGGCGTTGAATTGCGCGGCCATTCCCGAAGGCTTGGTGGAGAACGAACTTTTTGGGCATGAGCGCGGAGCGTTTACGGGAGCGGGCGCGCGCAAAGTTGGCAAGCTGGACCTGGCGCATCGCGGGACGCTTTTTCTCGATGAAATCGGCGAGTTGCCGCTGGCGATTCAGGCGAAGCTTTTGCGCGTGCTGGAAGAGCGGCGATTCGATCGCGTCGGCGGCACGCAAACGGTCGAAGTGGATGTGCGCATCGTGGTGGCGACGAATCGGAATCTGCAGAAGCTCGCGGAAGAAAAGCTATTTCGCGAGGATTTGTACTTCCGGATTTCGGCTGTGCCGATGACGATTCCCCCTCTGCGCGAGCGCGGCAACGACGTGCTGCTCCTGGCGGGGCACTTTTTGGAAAAATTCAGCCGGGAGTTTAAGAAACCCGGGTTGGAGCTTTCGGAAGAAGCACAAGAGCGATTACTGCACTATCGCTGGCCGGGAAATGTACGCGAGCTTCAGAACACGATGGAGCGCGCTGTAATCCTCACAGATGGCCTCAGCATCACGGCTGAGGGACTGCAACTGCCTGCGACGAAACCAGATATGGCCAGTTTACCTGGCGGAATGCTGCCCGAGCAGTTCAGTTGGGAAGGTAGCCTGGAGGAAGTGACCGGGCGGGCCGTGGGGCATATCGAGCGCGTGCTGCTCGAGAGCACTTTGCGCGAGTGCAAATGGAACAAAACACGGGCTTCGGAGAAATTGGGCGTGTCGCCGAAGACTTTGCTTGCGAAATTGCGGAGCGCGGGGTTGGAAGAGTGAGAAGCGAGTTGACAGTCGACAGTTGAAAGTCGAAAGGGAAGGAGATGGAGATCCCTCGCTCGCGATGCTCGCTCGGGACAGCGATGCTTCTTCGCATCGTTGGTTAACAATAACTGGCCTCCCCTCCCCGGGTTTTTGCGGAAATGTTCATTCTAAGACACTTAAAGTCGCTTGTTTTTATAGGTTTACGGAACTGCTCATTCTATGGGACTTGATTGCCCTGATTTGCACTAAAATTGTGCAGACCGCGTAAGTGCTGTAGGCAAATGGCTTAGGTCAGTTGGCGGACGCTAAAAAGCAAAAACGCCAGCAAGACGCTGGCGCTACTAGGGAAAGCTCACAAGATTACCTGATAAGTACTATACACTGGAAACCGTATTTTGTCAAGACACGGTTTGATGGCGGGGTCGGGTGTTTTCCTAACACAGAGTTCGCAGAGAGCACAGAGAGGAGACTAGCGGGCGCGGAGGGCGGTGTGGAGGGCGACTGTGCCGAAGGTCCAGACTTTGAAGGCGACGGACTGGTAGCCTACCGTGGACATGAGAGCGGCTAGTTCGGGCGGGCGGAAGAAGCGCGCGACGGATTTGGGAAGATAGGTGTAGGCGGAGGAATCGCCTGAGATTAGGCCGCCGATGCGCGGCAGGACGTTTCTGTAATACCAGCGGAAAACATTCCCTACAAAATCATCGGGCGGTTCCGTGAACTCGAGAATGGCGATCGTGCCGCCGGGTTTAAGGATGCGTTGGATTTCGCGGAGGCCGGCTTCATAGTTGGCGAGATTGCGGAAGCCGAAGGCGGTGGTGACCAGATCGAAGGAGCCGTCCGCGAACGGCAGGCGCAGGGCGTCGGCCCCTACAAATTTGGGACGGCGGAGTTGCACAAGATTTTTGCCGCGCAGCGTTGAACTTTTTTCTTTCGCGCGGATGAGCATAGGAAGAGCGAAATCGGCCCCGATGACTTGTGGCGTAAACCGTGCGGCAAGCGCAATCCCGAGATCTCCCGTCCCGCAGCACAAATCCAAGACTAATGGAAACCGTCCCACCAGAATAGGGCGCAGGCAACTGCCGGCGCGGGCCCGCCAGACGCGGTCCAGTTGGAAGGAAAGGAGATGATTGAGGAAGTCGTAGCGCGGCGCGATTTGCGTGAACATCTCGCGGACTTTGCGCGAGGCGTCGGCTTCGGTGTGGGCGCCTTCGGGTTGGGTGCCTTTTACGGGGGCGGGGGCGTTAGTGGGCATGGTTGGGAAGGTTGAAGGTTAGAAGGTTTAAAGGTTGGAAAGTTGAAGGTTGGGAAGTTGAGGGTTGAAGGTTGGAGCTGACAGGTGACAGCTCACAGCAAACAGCTGCGGGGGCGGCCGGAAGGGAAAAGCAGATTCCTCGCTTCGCTCGGAATGACACATAATTTGGCTTTGACAAACTGTTTAATTTTTTACACACCAGGACGATTGCCTCGTTTGCCTGAGGATGGAGTTATGAAATGAGGAGCGAAGTGGAGGACGCGCTCTAGCGTTTCGAGGGGCACGTTGTCGTGGGATTCCGCTTTGCCGATTCTGGGGGCGAGGACGAAGCGGAGTTTGCCGGCACAGGCTTTTTTGTCGGAGCGCATGGCGGCGATCAGTTTTCTTGGCGGAACGCGTGGCCACGGTGGAAGTGGGCCCATGCGGCGGACGAGAGAAACAATACGCGAGACTTCGTCCGCAGGAGTAAGGCCGATTTCGTGGCCGAGAAGGGCGGCGGCCATCATGCCCCAGGCTACGGCTTCGCCGTGCTGGTAGGTGCGGTAATTCGTGATGGTTTCGAGGGCGTGGCCGAAGGTGTGGCCGAAGTTGAGGATTTCGCGGTGGCCGGATTCGCGCTCGTCGCGGCTTACGACATGGGCTTTGATCTCTAACGAACGAGAGATGATATAGGCGAGAGAGTTCGGGTCGCGACGAAGGACGGCGTCGAAGTTTTTCTCGAGATAGGCGAAGAGTTTTGCGTCGGCAATGATTCCGTACTTGATGACTTCGGCGAGGCCGCCGCGATATTGGCGCTCGGGGAGCGGTTTCAGCATGGCGAAATCGACTAGGACTAGGCGGGCGGGATAGAACGTGCCGACGAGGTTCTTCCCTTCCGGTAGGTTCACGCCAGTCTTTCCACCTACGGCGCTGTCCACTTGCGCGATCAGCGTTGTGGGGATTTGCACGAGAGCAACGCCGCGCAGACACGCCGAGGCCGCAAAACCTGCTACGTCGCCAACTACGCCGCCGCCTACGGCGATGATCAACGAGTGGCGATCGATTCCGGCGCGGACGAGGGAGCGGGAAAGCTTTTCGACGGTGAAAAGATTCTTGGCGGATTCGGCGTCGTCCATCAAGTGCGTGGCGTGGATAATCTTAGGACCCAGGCCGCGCTGAACGTTTTTCCCTAACGCTCGCCATACTTTTGACGAGGAGACAATGTGGATGCGCGAGAATTCGCCGAGTTTGCGGATTTCGCTGGCGGTATCGCGGAGGACGCCTGCGCCGCAGACGATCGCGTAGCGGCCTGCAGACGATCTGACTGGGATGCGCTTAGGTGTCATTGGTCACAGAGTGTGATTCAAATTTAGCACAGTCTACAAAGCTGCCGGAGATGTCCGCGCTCGGGTTTGATGGCGGTCAGGCGACCTTCAATGCCTTACTAGCTGCCCTGGACCAAGCGGACAAGTTCAGCCGCCGAACTTACGCACTTTGGTTTGCCGATGGAATCGATCATGTCCTTGGGCAGATCTGAGGTCGAGGTGCCTTCGGCGACTACAGGCGGCCCTCCTGGCCAAAAGATGACCACACAACCCATCCTGAGGACGCGAACTAACCCCTCCCACAATTTCAAATCCGCACAGCGGCGGTTAACGAAGAGGCCTGCGAGCATGTCCGGGTCAGAGGCGAGCGGAGTGACGCCGATCTGGCAGGAGTTCTTCTTGTCGTATTGGACTTGCCAGTAGTCGGGCTCAGACTCGCCTTCAACAATGGGGAAAAAGGATCGCACAAGTGTCCGCGAGATTCCCCTCGTCTTGGTTTCGCCGAAACAATCGAGATAAACTTCGAAGCCCAAACGCCCTCCATGGACGGATTCGAGACCACCACACCGAAATCACTTTGATTGGAGCTGGTGGACGGATTCCAGAAACACGTGGCCGACGATGGCTAGCGTTTTGGGGCTGATTTTGTCGAGCGAGTCTTGGGGCGTGTGCCAGTAGTAGACGTCGCCGCTGGGACCGTTATCCAGGTCGATCACATCCACCGAGGGGACGTGGCGTTTTAAGAAGGACTGGTGATCGTCTTCTATTGGCGTCTCTTCATCGATGAAGATAGCTCCATAGCCGAGTTTTTTGGCGACGCCCCAGACTAGATCGACTAGCGCTTTGGTGGAATAGGATTCGCGCTTGAAATGCGGGGTGCGTGTGCCGACGATATCCGCGAGCAGAAACGCCTTTATTTTGGTGAGGTCGCCGCTATTGGCGAAGCGCGCGGCCATTTGGCGGCTTCCGTAGCAATTGTCGGGATCCTTCCATTCGGGGCGCACGGCTTCTTCGCCGTCGAAGAACGCGATCCAGACGTTGTAGCGGCTGTGCTGGGAACAAAGCAGGCGGGCGAGTTCGAGCATTACTCCAGTTGAGGAGCCGGCGTCGTCGGCGCCGACGAAATTTTCGAGGCGCTTGGTGTCGTAATGCGTGCCGAGGAGAATGACGCCGGGCTTGTCGCCGGGAATCTTTACAAGGATGTTTTTCATGGCGATGCGGCCGGCAGGAGTATCCGAGTTGAACGCATCCACTTCAGTGGTGCAACCGTAGCTTTTCAGTTCAGCGAGGATATAGTCCTGAGTTTGTGCGAGTGCTGGTGAACCCGAGGGACGCGGGCCGAATGACACCTGTTTGGCAACGTGGGCAAAAGCACGCTGGCCGTCAAAGCCGCCGGTTTTGTCTGGCGGAGGAGCTTGATCTGCCGGATTTTGCGTGGCGGAAGGCGGAGCAGTCGTGACTGCACTCATGAACGGCGCGTCCTTCGCGGAGGGTTGGGGATCGTCCGCTTTTGCTTTGCATCCCGAAAGGCCGGCAAAGAGCACAAGCGCGCAAACTGCCACGCAAAGAGATTTTTTGGACGTGAAGTTCATCTATTGAGCCTCCGCGGCCTCACGCTTTTTCTTCTTTCGCACTACCGCCCAGGAAACACCCACACCCACAAAGTACAGAGCGACCAGCACTAACATGAAGAGCACCATGCTGAGGGCGTCAGGCGAGGGCGTGAGTACGGCTGCAAGAACGGTGATCACTAGCAGAGCGTAACGGAAATTTTTGATCAGAAACTGCGGTGTGACGATGCCGAAGAGCGTCAAAAAGAAAATGAGGATCGGCAGCTCGAAAACCAGTCCGAGCCCGAGAAGAACGAGGAGAATCAGATCGAAATACTCATCAATATTGATGAGCGGGACGACCGGCCCTTGAAAACTGATTAAGAAGCGCAAAACGTAGGGGAGCGAAACGAAGTAGCCAAAGGCAATGCCGGTGAAGAACAAAAAAACCGTCGAAAAAAGAAAGCCGGTGATAGCGCTGCGCTCATGTTTATAGAGCGCGGGAGCCACGAACTGCCAGATTTGAAACAGGACCCACGGCGACGCGATGACAATTCCGATGTAAATGCTGCAGGTGATGAGCACGTTCAAATAACCGGCGGGGTGGGAGTAGACCAACTGGGGGTTGAGATGGGCATTTTTCAGGGCCCCGACCATGGGCTTGACCATGAAGTTGACAAAATGAGGGGCGATGACCCAGCCGATGGCGGCGCCGATCACGATCGAGGCGAGCGAATTGATGATGCGTTTGCGCAGCTCGACCAGATGCTCAAAAAACGTCATCTGAGCGCCGGGCTCTTCTGTGGCTGAAATGATGGAGGAATCAGACTGGCTGCTGTTGGTCATGAGAGGGGTCGTGAGAAATATCGCGCGCAGCGCCACTAGAAACGTCTTGAGAAGGCTCAGCAAGCGAGACGGCGGCCGATTCTTCCGATGGTTGGGCAGCGTCGCCATTCGAGCGCGGCACAGATTCGGCAACTGGAGTGACGACCAGCGCTTCCGTGGCGCGAGAGTCTGCGTCTAAGGTGGCTGAGGCGGTTTCGGTGCCCGCTTGTGTGGCCAAGGTGGCAGGCTGTTCCGCTGCGACCGCGGAGGCGGCGACGGCCTCGGCGGCTTTCTTTCGCTCGGCTTGAAGGGCTTGGCGCTCGATGTCGCGCATTTCCTGTTCAAAGGCGCTCTTGAAGTCGGTGGAAGCCTTGCGGAACTCGGCCATCAGTTTGCCGAGGCCGCGAGCCAGTTCGGGCAGCTTGTGCGGCCCGAAAATGACCAGGACGACGACAAACAGAACGACCATGTGGGTCATGCTGAGCATAGTGTTAGGTAGCCGAAAGATGGCCTATTGGCATCATAGAAAGGGCGTCCCACAGTGTCAAACCACACTTTGGGGTGTGCTATAATTCAGGTTGCGTGGTCACGCGAGGTCAGGATGAAATCTGAACGCCGTGG
>Ga0210409_10006131_pt1 | contig 12546 bp, 8 predicted proteins | sample IncBWH17MmetaG_FD_161649 | JGI IMG/M metagenome (GOLD analysis project Ga0210409, IMG submission 161649) | Forest soil microbial communities from Barre Woods Harvard Forest LTER site, Petersham, Massachusetts, United States - Inc-BW-H-17-M | ecosystem: Environmental > Terrestrial > Soil >...
GTCGGAACAGGCACCCGCACGAAAGCTCTCGCCTTCCAACATCGAAGCCGCCGTCCTGGGCGCCATCGGCGGGTCCGCCCCGCCCGAAATCACCGAGCGAACCATCGAGGATCCGGTCGCCGAGATGCGCGAGCGCTTCTCGCTCGGTGACTACACCGGAGCGCTAGAGATGTCGGAGCTAATCCTTGCGGACTCACCGGAGCACGCCGAGGCCCTCGAGGTCGGTGAGAATTCGCGAAGAGTGCTCGAGAACATGTTCGCCGCGCGGCTCGGACCGCTCGACCGTATTCCGATGGTCATCGTGCCGCGCGGACAAATGCGGTGGCTGTCGATGGATCACCGCGCTGGCTTCGTTCTCTCTCTCATCGACGGCTCATCCTCGGTCGACATGATTCTCGACATGTGCGGAATGCCGAAACTCGATGCCTTGCGCATCCTGCACGAGCTTGTGCAACAGAAGGTCGTGTCATTTCGGTAATCCGACGGAGCCGCCTCGGCTCCCGTGCCGCGCGCTAGCGCATTTGCCAACCGGGGCAAGTCGCTACAGGGGCCGCGTAACTCAGAAATCGCAAAGTGCAAGAGATAAGTTATGGCTCGTATCGGGCTTGTGCTGGCACGGTCTTGCGCGTTGCGCGTGCGAAAAGGTGAGGCTACACCGAGAGGAAGCGAATGGACGCGCCCCGGGATCAAGCGCAGGAGCTACGCCGCCAGATCGAGTGGACGCTGGCACGTGCTGTCGATCCGGGGGATGTGCTGCCGCTATTGCACCGGCTTGCGCGCGTTGCCGACGACGGGTCCGACGAGAGTGTGTTCGCCAACATGCACCTGGCCGAACTTCTCGTCGAACGCGACCCATGGCGCTCGGCGCTGTACGCTCGGCGCGTGCTCGCGTATCGCCCTCTGGACGATCGCGTATGGGCGACATTGGCCCTCTGTCAGACGCTTCTCGGCAACTACAAGTTCGCCGTCAGCGCCTACCATCAAGCACTTGCCAGCGCGCCGAAAAACCCCTGGTACTCCCATAACCTCGGGCACCTGCTCGATGTCGCGCTTGGACGCGCGCAGGACGCACTCCCTTGGCTCGAACGTGCGTACCGCGGCGCGGGCCACAGCGGTGAACTCGCGGCAAGCTATGCGCACGCCCTCGCGCGCGCCGGCCAGCTCACCGAAGCGCGCAACGTCTTGGCACGAGCGATGAGACGGACCGCGTCCCGCGAGCATTCGGCGCTGCTCAAGTGGCTCGAACAGGGCGCCCCCGCGGACAAAGATCACCCGCTCCCCAGGCCCGCTCCGGTTCATGCCATGGCGGCGGCAGCCCGGACCGACGCGGCGGACGGCGACACCGCGCGCCGAACGAGGCTTCGTCGCGACGATGCGTCTCTGTCGTCGTCGAAACGTTCCGCACTGCTCCCCCAACTCGACGGCGTCCTTGCGCGCGGCCTAGCTAGTTTGCCGCTGGACGCTCGGCAGCGGGCGCGCGCCAAGTCGCTTGCCCGCGACGCGATCACGCATTTCTCGCGCTCCTCGCCCGGTCGAACGGGTGCAGTCGTTCACGCCGTTGCCGCCGCGGTCGCGTACGCCATAGTTTACGTGGATCACGTACCGCTCACACAGTCGGAAGTTGCGGCGTGTTTCCGCGTGAGCGTCGCCAGCTTGCGCGGTCGCTTTGGAGAGCTCCGGGCACACCTCGATCTCTTGCCTGGCGACGTACGGTACGCGACGCTGCGCCGCCGATAAATCCGACGGTACACGCTGCGAACGCGTTGCTCGACGCTGAAGCATTGAGCTACGGACCGTAGCGTGATGCGAAAAGCCATCTTCTATTCTCTGCTACTTTCCCTCTCGATCGCGGCCGCTGCTGCTCACGCCGAGCCGGAGGGGCAATCGTCGTCGAAGGCAAGTGCGCAAGCACTGCCACCCCCGCCGAGCGTCCAAGATCAGATGCTTGCGCCCGCCCCCGCTCCCCAGAGCGTCATTTCATCTTGGGACCAAGCGATTGCGTATCTTCGCGCGCGCTCGACGGACTTGCACATTGCATTGGACCAGGTGCGGCAAGCCGAGGCGCAAACCCGCATCGCTCTGGCAGCTTACCTGCCGACGATCACGGCCAGCGGCCAGTACACGCACAATATTCTGACGAATCCGTCCGGCGGGACGGTCTTTTCTGGATCCAGCTTTTCTTCCGGCTCCCGGGTGCCCTTTCCCGATGACTACAAGGGCGGCATCGGCATTCAGCAGACTGTGCTCAACGTGCAGGCGTTCGATGCGATCGGCATCAACGAGCTTGGCGAGGACGCTGCTATCCTTTCGGTCGAAGACGAGAAGCGAACGCTTGCGCTCGGGCTCGCGAATCAAATCGTCGCGGTCGTGACGGCGGAGCGCGCAGCCGAGATCAATCGTGTTGGGTTGAGAGTTGCGCTCGAGCAACTCGAAATCACCAAGCGCAAGCAGGCGCTCGGGGCAGCGAATGGACTCGACGTGGTGCGCGCCCAGCAAAATGCCGCCAATGCCCGGGCGAGTCTTGTGACCGGCGACGAGTCCCTGCAAGAGGCTCGTGAGGCACTCGGACTGGCGCTGGGCGCGCCCGAACAGATCGGGGTCGCGTCCGGCGTCAACATCGACGGCCTTGCCCAAAGCGCCATGAGCTCTTGCCGGACGGTGCAGCAACTCGACGAGCGCGCGGACATCGCTGCCGCGCGGGTGCGGCTCGAGATTGCAAAACGAAACCTCCGAAATACCTGGTTTCAATTTCTGCCGACGGTCGGCGCGAGCAGCGCGCTGGGCGCCGATTCCAACGTAACGCCGCCATATCCCAATCCGACGTGGAACATACAAGCCACGCTGGCAGTGCCCATTTGGGACGGCGGATCGCGCTACGGGCAGCTTCGTAGCGCGCGGGCCGCGGAGGACACGGCCGCGCAGCAACTGGAAGCACTTCGCCGGCAGGCCGTGATTCAAGTCGAGCAAGCCCGACGACAGCTCATCGTGGCCGAGACATCGGACAAGGTCGCACGCGAGCAGCGCGACCTGGCCGAGACGAATGACCAGATGACACAAATGGCTTATCTGGCAGGCCAGGGAACGAGCCTGGAGCTCGTGACGGCTTCGGAGGCCCATCGTCAAGCCGAGCTGAATCTTGCGCTGCAGGATTTCGGCGTCGTCAAGGCGAGGGTTCTGGCGGTTCTAGCGCTGGCTACATGCCCATGGTGAAGCGGGACTGGAGCGTCGTGCCGTGGCGTGACAGCGCTGGCTTGGATCGGAGCCGCGCTCTAGAGCGCGGTCTCGAGGCATGGAACGCGATCGCGGGACCGCGCTCTAGCCAATCCGCGGGAGCGGATTGGGGGTTTGGGGCGCAGCCCCAAGGAACGAAACTAGGGCGTCGTTCCCCCGAAGGGCGGCTGCGCAGCGGCCGGTGGCGTTCCACGCCACGGAACGATGCTCTAGGGAGCTGCACTGTCCCAACCACTGGCTTGCGCGAGAGCGCTCATCGCGACGTTGTAGTCCATCAGGGCGTAGAGGTGCTGTACGCGGGCGTTGCCATAGGCTTTCAGCGGCTCCATCAGCGCGCGTTCGTCCCACGTACCGAAGTCGATGTGATCTTGGACGATCGAAATCCACTGCTTGGTCTCGTGCTCCGCCCTATCCCAGGTTTCCTCGCGCGTCTTTGCCTCGACGGCGTCGGCATATGCCTTCTCTACCTCCAACATCGCGTTGCCGAGGGCAAGTCGCTCCAAGGCACGGGTCTCCTCGAATTGAGCCTCGGCCTGCTGCGAGCGGGCGGCCTGAGGCAGTAGATCCAGACTCCAGCGCAAGCCGAAGCCGAAGTAGTAATAGAAGTGGTTGAACGGGTCGCTCGCGTACAGGTTGTTCTGCGGCGTGGCGCTTGGCGTGGAGAGAAAATCCGCTCCCAACCCAAGCCCGATGTCTGGATAAAGCCGCGCTCGGCTGTTTTCAACGAGTCGCCTTCGTGCCACAAGGCCGGCGCGCGCCATGTTGACGTCGGGTCGAAGGACCCGCGCCGCCTCGAGGTACTGGGCAACGGAGACGAGAGGTCGATCGGGGACCTTCAGCGGCTCGTCCGGAACGTCGAAGCCCGTTTGCACACCCGTCATGAAACGCAGCGCCGCAAGCGCATAGGCCTCCCCTTTCGGCGCCTGCAACGCCTGCGCGGTGATTTCGTCGCGATATGTCTCCAGGCGCAGGCGATCCACGTCGCCCACGTTGGGGTCGCCTTTGGCAATCTTTTCTTTGATCGACTGGATCCCTTTGCCCAGCCTCTGCTTGGCGTCGTCGATGATGTCCCGCACGTCACGAGCAAGCTGCAATCCGTAGTAGGCACGCCGAACGTCCAGGCGCATTTGCTGGCGCCACTTTTCCATGTCCCACTCGGAGACTCGGACGTTGGCTTCGGCGGCACCCAGCGCCGAATCGATCTTGCCGAACGTGATGAGCGGCACCACCCCGCTGACGCCGAAGCCGAAGAACGGCGTCAGGTCCCTGAGATCGTTGATGTTGCGGGAAAAGAGCGTGGTTTGCGGGTAGAGAACGCTGCCCGACAGCGGGGGCGCCACGCCGAACGTCGACTGCGCCGACCACTGGAACCATGGGGTCCACCTCGCCTCTTCGAGCTGGGCGTGAGCCAGCGCAAGCCGCGCACGGGCGGCCCACAGATTGGGGAAGTTGCGATCGGCGAACGCCAGGCACTCCTCGAGCGAGTACTGGTGCGCGCGGATGGTTGCCGGCGCGTGAAGCTCGTCATCAGCGGACGCCCGGACCTCGTGGAGGTCGGCAGCGTTGGCCCTGGGAATATGCAGCGCCAGGGCCGCGGACGAGAGGAGCGACAAGCGCCATTTCCGAAGCATGGGTAAGGCGCGACGTTATAGCGCCACCGCCGCGCTTGGGTCATCCTCAGTCGTCTTTGCGACGTTTCAATAGGCGCCGGAAATTGGACCGATCGAGCCCTGCTCGTCGCGCGGCCTCGGACATATTGCCACCGGTGCGGCGCAAGATCTCCCCGGTATACGTCTCGTCGAAGAACGCCACGATTCGCCGCTTCGCTTCCGAGTACGGTAGCTCGGCCAGATCAGCGAACGAAAGACCTGCGGCGTCGCCGCCCAATCGGGTCGATTCGGCCGCACGCCCACCAGCGCGGTTCTGTGCGCCGCCCGGCGCACCGTCGCGGAATGTGCCCGAAGGGCGGACGAAGGGCAAATCCGACGCGCAGACCGCCTCCTTTTGGGAGAGCACCATCGCATGCTCGATCGCGTGCTCCAGCTCGCGCACGTTGCCAGGCCAATCGTAGTCGCGCAACGCTCGCATTGCGTCAGGCGCAAGTTGCTTCGCGTCCCGGTGCATGCTCCTTGCGAACTTCTGAAGGTAGTGGTTCGCAAGGAGCACCACATCGTCGCCGCGTTCGCGCAGTGGCGGCAGTTCGATGGCGATCACATTCAGCCGGTAGTAGAGATCTCGCCGAAACTGACCCGCCTGGATTCGGCTCATGAGGTCTACGTTTGTGGCTGCCAGCACGCGCACGTCGACCGTGCGGTTCTCGTCAGCCCCGACGCGCTTGATCTCGCCCTCCTGCAGTACGCGCAGCAGTTTTACTTGGGCGGCCAGCGGGAGATCGCCGACCTCGTCGAGAAGGATCATTCCCCCATCGGCGGTCTCGAACAGGCCTGTCCGCGAACTTTGTGCTCCGGTGAACGCGCCGCGCACATGACCGAAAAGCTCGGATTCGACGAGTTCCTTCGGAATGGCTCCACAGTTCACGGCGACGAATGGCTTCCTCGCGCGCGGGCTGCCTTGATGGATCGCCCTGGCGACGAGCTCCTTTCCGGTGCCGCTCTCACCGAGGATGAGCACAGTCGACGACGTCGGCGCCACTCCTTCGATGAGCCGGAACACGTCCAGCATCTTCGGCGAGGCGCCGATGATCTCGCCAAAACGCTCCTTCGAGAGAAGAACCTGCTCGAGCTGACGCGCGCGGTCGGCCAGTCGCCGGTGCTCCGCCGCCTTGAGCACCGCGTGGGCGACGGCATCGTTCGAGTGAAACGGCTTGGTGAGAAAGTGATACGCACCCGCCTTCATTGCAGCGACCGCCGAATCGACGTCGGCGAACGCAGTCATGAGGATGATTTCGACCGGAATCCCCGATGCCTTCACGCGCGCGAGAAGCTCCAGACCACCGATTCCTGGCATCATCATGTCGACGAGCGCGACGTCCGGCGTCGACGTCGTCATATATTCGAGCGCATGAGGACCGTCGTCGGCGACGCCGACCTTCATTCCGCGTGTCTCCAGCACGCGCGCAACGCTTCGCCTTAGCGCGGGCTCGTCGTCCACGACGAGCACATGCACCGCACCGGTTTCGCTCGTCAGCGGTGGGGGTGCCGCACTCAAGTGATGCACTGGGCCCGGGCGGGTGCTCGACGCGGTCACCGCTTCAAGCGTAAACCCCCGGCAGCCACGTTGGCCACAATCAGCACTTTGCGAGTCAGCGTGGAGTAGGCGCGCCGCTGAGGCTCCGATCCAAGCTCCCCAAGAGCCACCGGCTCGATGGCATCGTACTCGGAACCCGGCACAGCCCAGTGACCTCGTCGAGGAAGCGCTCCGCGAGCGACCTCCACGTGCATTCGGCGATGGGTGAGCACATGTACGACTTCACCGGATCGGCGCAAACTGGCCGCGTCGATTCCGAGCCGATCGGCCAATCTGGCGAGGCCCCCTTTGGCGCTGGGAGGCTCCCACAGACCACCGAAGAGCGCCTCTTTGCGGCGCCTGGCAAGCAACACTTGGCTCGAAGAGGCAAGGACGACTGCGACACGACGAACGGTTGCTTGAGCGGCTCGAGTCACGCGCTTCGGAAAGTCAGCAACTGCTCCGGTCGCCAAGGCGCGGCAGTGAGTCTTCACTGGGCAGTCGGAGCAAACCGGAACGCCGGGCGTACACACGGTCGCGCCGAGCTCCATGAGCGCTTGGTTCCAGTCCCCCGGATTCCCATCGACCGCCGCGACGAGACGGCGCGCAAGCTCCCACAGCCGCTCACTTCCACGGGCGCTCCGGGGGTCGTCCCCAATCGCATAGAGTCGACTGAGGACGCGCGCGACATTCCCATCGACGAGCGCTGCGCGCCTGCCAAACGCGATGCTCGCGATTGCACCGGCGGTGTAATCGCCGACACCCTCCAATTGACGCAAGAGGGGCACCTCTTCGGGCAGCCGTCCGCCGTGCGAGGCGACGACGCGTCTAGCCGCCGCACGCAGCATGCGTGCGCGCCGATAGTACCCGAGCCCACTCCACAGCGCGAGGACGCGCTCCTCCGGAGCCTCCGCAAGCGCGTGAACGGTCGGCAGCTCACGCATGAAACGATCGTAATAAGGGACGACCGTTTTGCTGCGAGTCTGTTGCAGCATTGTTTCGCTGACCCAAATCGCGTAGGCGTCGCGCGTTCGACGCCACGGCAAATCCCTTCGCTTGCGCGCGTACCACCGCAAGAGGCTGCGAGCCAAGGCCTCTTCCGACGGCGGCGCGTCTCTGGGCATCAGCGAACGGTACGGTATTCGAGCGTGAATGGCCCCTGCTCGTTCGTCGTTTGCCCATCCACGACGACCCAATACGCTCCGGCCTCCAGCGTGCGCTCGATCGAGGTCCGCTGGCCGACGTCCGACTCCGCTTCGCAGGCAATCTCCGCGGCTCGGGAACCGCCCGAAACGTCCGCACACACCCTACGCAAGCCAAGGGCGGCCTCGAAAGACGCGGCGGTCAGAGCGAGATGCACGCGCGCGCGTGTGGGCAGCGCGAACTTGTACACTTTATCCGGACCGCTCGTCGCGCTGTCGCGACCCACACACGACAGGCTGAACTTGTCGCCGCTCCCCATCGTCGACGCGGAGACCACGCGTCCATCGATCAACGTCGGGGCGGCAAGACACGCGCTGCTTTGCGCGGAGAGATCCCGCGCAGACCAGGCGAGCGTGAACCGACCCAGAGCGTCCTCGGATGAGCCATCGACCGCAAGAAAGTACGTACCAGGGCCAAGAACCTCGTCGACGTCCCGCCCGCAGGCGATCTCCGTGGAGCGGTCGCCGCAGCGCCTCCACGCAACGAGCATGTGCCGAGCCTCCTCGTCCTGGAGAGTCACCGAAAGGCGGGACCGTTTCGCCAGGTCGACCCGGTAGAGGATATCCGCCGCGCCCGTGCCGCCGCAGCTCCCCGCCACGTCATCGCGCGCAGCAAAGGTGTCCCCCGAAATGGTGCCGCCAGCGCCGAGGACGATTGCGTCCCCACAGCTATCTCCGCTGACCCCGGTGCCTGCGGTCGGCGCGACATCGACCAGTAAAGAATACCGCCCGGTTACGTCTTGCTCCTGTGCGTCGGCGAACACCGTGTACGCTCCAGGCTCGAAAATACCCGTCACGACGGCGTCGCCGGCCGTCCCCATTGGCTCGCCACACATGATCTCGCTCTGCTCGTCCACGCATGAGCGGCGAACATGCACCACCGGAGTTACGTCGTCAGAGTGCTCGACGATCCGCAACCTGGTCCGCGATGCGATCTCCATTCGCCATGGCGCATCGGCGCCCTCCGCCCCGCCTCCACAGCTTGCCTCCGCGTCATTGCCCATGGCGGAGGTCGATCCGGTCACTGACGCGCCCGTTGCGATCAGGGACGCTCGCCGGCACTCGTCCGACAGTGCGAGGACATCAGTCATGGATACACTGATGTTGAACGAGCCGGATTCGTGTTGATAACCGTCTACGAAGACGAAGTACTTGCCGGGGTCGAGAACACGCTCGATACGGGAATGGGTTCGGTCGGGCGTCGCGTCGTCGCTGCAGTCGACCTCCGCATTCAGATCCATACAATCATCCTTACGGACGTAGAGCACCGAATCGAAGCGTGCCTCGACGTCGATCGTCACTCGTTGGCGCTGGCTCACGTCCAGCTCGTACACCAACTCGCGCGAGTCGCTCGAACCGCAGGAGCCCGCGTTTTCGTGCTCCCCGTGCGTCGTTGAACCAGTCACGGTGCCGGCCGAGAGCGGAATGGGTGCCGCACACGTTCCATTCGCCTCCCGCATCTTTTGCGGCAGAGGGGCCGCAGCGGTCGTCGACGCTTCGCCTGCCGCCGCCCCCTGCCACGTTGCGGCGACCCATTCGCCACTGCCGGAGGCAAGCTTCACGACCAGTACGTACGCGGCGGGGGCGTCCACGCATGTGCGCAAAACCGCCTGAGCCTCCGCAGTCGTATCGTGCGCCAGCGGGCGGCCTTGCGGGTCGAGCAATGTCGCATCGAGGTCCCGTACGCCCTCACCGCCGACTGCAGCAATCGTCGTGCATCCGGCGGCCAGATCGAGGACGATGCGCGCCTCTCGGCCTTCTGCCAGCACACCCTGGTGAATCGGTCCGAGCTGCGCGAGGCCCATCGCGGCGAGGGCGTTATGGACAGCGACGAACCGTGGCTCGAGAGCACCGCCGCGCGCCGAAGCGCATGCTGCGAAGACCGCCCCGCTCACCAACACAAGCGAGATGCTCGACCTTGCCCGGGAAAGCTGACCCTGGACCACGATCTTAGCGTATGGGTTGCTCGTGCGTTACGCCATCTCGAGCATCAGTCTGTCGGGCTTCTCGAGATAACCGATGATCTCGTATGCGAACGCAGCCCCGACGAGCCCGTCGACGATCCGATGATCGAAGGACAAGGACAGCAGCAGCACGTTTCCCACGACGATTTGTCCATTCTTGACGACCGGTCTCTCTCGCATCCGATGCACCCCCAGGATAGCGACCTCAGGGAAGTTGATGATCGGGGTCGCAAAAAGCCCACCTTGGGCTCCGGGAGACGTGATCGTGAACGTCGACCCCTGCAGGTCTTCGAGCTTCGCCTTGCCTGCCCTCGCTTCGGCCGCGAGGTGGTCGATCTCTCGCCCGATCTCGAGAATGCTCTTGCGGTCCGCGTCCCTGACCACCACGACAACCAGGCCGGCATCGGTCGCGGTTGCGATGCCTATATGGAAGTACTTACGGAAGACGATCTCGTTCGTGGCCTCGTCGAGCGTTGTGTTGAGCATTGGATGCTTCTTCAGCGCTGCGACTACGGCCTTCACGACGAACGGCAGAAACGTCAGCTTCAGACCTAGGGCTTCGGCGTCTCGCTGCAACCGATCGCGCATCGCCTTGAGCTCGGTTGCATCGCATTCTTCGACGAAGGTGAAGTGCGCAGCCGTTCGCGTCGACAGCGCCATCTTCTGCGCGATTCGGCGGCGCAAGCCGGCGAATGGGACCCGCTCTTCGAGTGGACCATGGACTGCGGCCGAGGGCTGTGCGGGAGGGGGCCGCGGAGGAGTCGCCGCGGAAGGCGGGTGCCCGAACGATTCCAGATCGCGCTTTGTCACGCGGCCCTGGGAGCCGGTCGGAGGAACCCACCTCAAATCCACATTCATATCGCGTGCGAGCTTGCGCGTCGCGGGTGTGGCAAGGGGCTTTTCGTTGAAGTAGCCGCCGCCAGCAGCGGCCGCGCCCTGCAGAACCGGGGGGGCCTGCTGGCTGGTGCGAGGCGACGCATCCTTGCGGTTGCCCGCCCCCGCGGCGGCCGGACCGCCGTCCTCCTTCAGGGTCGCGCCGTTCGTCTCCCGGAGAGGAGGCGAAGTCCCTTGCCCCGGGGATGGGGCGCGCCCGCCTTCGAGTTCGAACACCACGAGCACTGCGTGCACGGCGACGATTTCGCCGACCTTCCCGCGCGTCTCGACGACGGTGCCCGGCTTGGGGGCTGTGATGGTGACCGTCGCCTTGTCGGTCATGATCTCGACCATGGGCTGGTCCTCCTGGACTGCGTCGCCCGGTTGGATCAGCCAACTCACGATCTCCCCCTCAGTGATGCCCTCGCCGATATCCGGAAGCTTGAATTCCCAACGCGCCATCATTTGTAGCTAGGCTCCTAGTACTTGGCCGTCTCGACAATCGCCGGGACGATGCGGCGAGCAAGGGGCAGGTAGTCCATTTCGAGCGCGTAGGGAAAGGGCGTATCGAAACCACAAACCCGCACAGGAGGCGCCTGCAAGTGATCGAACGCCTTCTCGTTGATGAGCGCCACGAGCTCAGCGCCGAAACCACACGTCTTGGGCGCCTCGTGAACGATGACGACGCGGCCGGTCTTTCTGACGCTGGCGACAATCGCGTCGATGTCGACCGGCCAGAGCGTTCGAAGATCGATGACGTCGCACTGGATCCCTTGTTGACTTGTCTCTTCGGCTGCCGCCAGCGCCTCGTACAACATAGCGCCCCACGCGAGTACCGTGATGTCGTTCCCCTCGCGAGCGAGCGCAGCCTTTTCGAGGGGAACGGTGTAATCCCCTTCGGGCACCTCACCCTTCGCGACGCGATAGATCCGCTTGGGTTCGAAGAAGAGGACCGGATCGGGGTCGCGAATGGACGACAGCAGAAGGCCCTTGGCATCGAAGGGATTGCTCGGACAGACGACCTTCAGGCCGGCGACGTGAATGAATAACGACTCGGGCGACTGAGAGTGGTAGAGGCCGCCGCGCACGCCACCACCGACGGGTGCGCGCACGACCAGCTTGGCGGTGTACTCGCCACCCGAACGCCAGCGCATCTTGGCAAGCTCGCTAACGATCTGGTCGTAGGCAGGATAAATGAAATCGGCAAACTGGATCTCCGGTATGGGGACCAATCCGTAGAGCGCCATGCCGATCGCTGCGCCGACGATACCCCCTTCCGATAGGGGTGTATCCACGACGCGCGTGTCGCCGAATTCGTCCCAGAGGCCTTGCGTCACACGGAAGACGCCGCCGACCTTGCCCACGTCCTCGCCGAGGATGACAACGCGCTCATCGCGGCGCATTTCATGTCGAAGAGCATCATTGATGGCCTGGACCAGGTTGAGCTCCATGCGTCCCTCAGGCTCGGCGCTGCTCTTGAAGATGCCATGGGGCGGATGCATAAACGCTGTCAAAAAGCGTGTCGCGAACCGGTTTCGCCGCAGCTGCGGCCGAGGCGACCGCCCGGTCGACGTCGGCGCGCACCTCGGCCCATAGCGGCTCTTCGCGCTCGAGGCTCCAGAGGCCGGCAGCCTCGAGCTTTTGACGCATGAGCGCCAAGGGATCGCGATCCACGTTGGAGATGACCGCGTCCACGAGGGTCCCGCCGAGCCCGGCCGCAGCGCGCTCCCGCGCTGCGCGCACGACGTTGAGGACTGCAAGGACATCGGCGCCGTCCACCTCGACGCCGTGCAGGCCGTACGCCACGCACTTCACGGCCAGGCCGGCACTCGCCGTTTGTCGGGACACCGAGGTCGAGATGGCCCAGCCATTGTTGCGGCAGACGGCGACCACCGGAGCTCGCGTCACGCCGGCCAAATTGAGGCCGCTATGGAAATCGCCCGCACTGGTCGCACCGTCGCCGAAAAAGACGAGCGCCGCCACGTCGTCGCCCCGCATGCGCGCGGCCCACGCCAGACCGACAGCGTGGGGAATTTGCGTAGCGACCAGCGGACTTACGCTTGCCCTCCTCGCCTCATTCCAGAACCGCG
>Ga0210409_10006132_pt1 | contig 12542 bp, 16 predicted proteins | sample IncBWH17MmetaG_FD_161649 | JGI IMG/M metagenome (GOLD analysis project Ga0210409, IMG submission 161649) | Forest soil microbial communities from Barre Woods Harvard Forest LTER site, Petersham, Massachusetts, United States - Inc-BW-H-17-M | ecosystem: Environmental > Terrestrial > Soil >...
GAGCGAGCTGTGGCCGCAACCGTTGAGGAACGCGCCCCGACCTTAGGTCCCGTCACAATAGAATGGGTCAGTTGCTTGATAGACCATCGGGGCACGAATCCCCCCGACGAACCGGAGCGATGACGTGCTCAGTCAGACGAGTGGTCAAGCATAGGCCCTCGTTCAGCCTTCGAACGCTGTAACTGGTGGATGGAACTAAACTTGGTGTAGTTCGGATGCAAGAAGCGGTATTCATTTTTCCGGCGGCAAAATCTCCTGCACGCATACCTGATCGATCAGATGACTGCGCTTCAAATCGATCAAATGCGCTCTCTTCTCGTCGTTCGTTAGATGGGCGCCGATCCCGTTGACCATCACCATTACTAGGGTGCGGTCATTCATGTCCAACCAATAGCTACGTCGAACGAGTTTATTCGAAGCGTCTCGTGCGAACGGGCTGTCGGGGTCGGCGCCAAGATCTGGTTCGTAAAGGCGGACCATAAACTGGAGTCTCTAATGGTTTCATCCGACTAAGAGGGCAAACCGAAAGGTCCCTTGATCGCACCCGCTGCCGACTTGGTATACGCTTCTGCGAGGTCCTTCGTTTGCTCAGCAAGCGACTGCATTCGGTTCTGAAAAAACTCGGCCTGAATTCGAGCGAGGTCCTGGAAATCCTTTGCGAGGCTTAGCTTATGAGCAAATTCTAGAGCAGCTGCAAAGTGCTGCTCGGCGTAACTCTGCAATTTCGCATTAAGGTCGGCAATCCATGGAAGGGGTATCATCGTCTTTTGCATCATGCTGAAATAGTTTTCCTCGACCCCGCGAACCTCCTCCACGGTCTGTTCCGCAGTTGCGCCCAAATCCTTAAAAAATTGCCTTTGGTCTCGGTCTTGTTTCATCATTGCCTCCGGCCAAGAAGATCCGCAGCTGTTAGGGTAATTGCTGCCTCCCTTTATACATAGCATGAAAGGGGGCGGACATATTGGCATTGACTTGGATCAAAGGCTGTGTGGTGACGCCGTCAACTTGCGGCTGATCAGGAAGGCCATGTCTATCGTAAATCTGGCCGCGGTTTGCTTTGCCGTACAGCTGCTTATGGCGGCGGCACTCGCGTTTGGCGAGGCCACTGGACGGCCTGCGCCTGCCATACAGCAAGTTCGGGACAGGCGGCGGCGTCAATTCCCGAGCTGGATTAACGCTCGCGTATGCGACGCCGATATGCGTCTACATTGCCCTCTGGATTGAGGGTGGGGCAAACACCGTTCACCTAGTCGTACTCGCAGCATTCCTGTTTCATTTCGTTCGGCGAATTTTGGAGATACTTTTTTTCAACAGTTACTCGCGCCCAACTCTGCTGTGCGCGCTTGTGACCATCGCCTTGCTACATGGCGGGGCGGCTACGTCTTGCGCGTTCTTCCAGGTCCATACCTTGGAACAGCCGACTTCTAACCTGATATTCATGCTAGGCGTTCTCGTCTTTGCCTTCGGCGAACTGTTGAACGGATACCACCATTGGCTTTTGGCGGATGACGTTCCTGCGGCGTTGTTGTCACCAAATTCTCAGGCCACGCCGCTATGCTGAATCCTTCGGTCATTTCGACAACAACGGCGTTAATCGCCGCCGAGTCCTCCGGAGTACCCTGAAGCTGTGCGCGGGCTGCTTTCGCGAAGCCGAAAAATGCAATTGCCTTTGTCATCAGCTGCATGGCGAACACCCTCCCCTCAATCGGCGGCGGCTCTGTTGAGCCGCTGGGGTTCAAAAAGCCGCTAATCTGGTTTGTTACATGGACGACAGCTACGTCTCGCCTAATAAAGCGAACCCGAACGTGAGGGAAGCTATCTGATAAGATGAAGCGGCCCGCCGAGACGTCCGCGAAGCGCTCGTTCGTCGCGCTTGCTCTCGGCTTTATCTCTGAACGAAACTCACGTGCAAATCGGAGGGCCAAAGTGATCCTGGGATACGCTCGCGTCTCAACAGACGGCCAGACGCTCGACGCGCAACAATCCGCACTCAGCGCGGCCGGGGTGGAGCGGGTGATGTCGCGGAGAAGGTTAGTGGCGCTGTGACCGACAGAAAGGCACTGGCTCGTGCAATCGCGACCTTGGGTCCTGGGGATGTCTTCTTGGTAACGAGGCTGGATAGGCTGGCCACATCAACTCGGGACTTGTTGAAAGTGTTGGACGCGGTTGGGAAGGCTGGGGCGGGTTTCAAGTCGCTGGCCGATATTTGGGCCGACACCACAACGCCTCATGGGAGGTTAATGCTGAGCGTGCTTGGTGGCCTTGCCGAATTTGAAAGGGAGCTAATAATGGCCAGGACTGAAGAAGGGCGCAAGCGAACTCAGGCCCGAGGGGTCCGGTTTGGTAGGAAGCTCAAACTAACGCCGCATCAGCAGAAGGAAGCGTTAGCGCGAAGAGAGGCCGGGGAGACGCTGGCAGAGATCGGACGCAGCTATAACGTTAGCCATTCGACAATTTCGAGGCTCTGAAAAAGCACGTACTCTGTATGCGGCATGAACTTCTAGAGAACGTGGTGTGCTCTAGCAGCAACAATCGAAATAATTCGGGGATCGCGATACACTGTGTCTCTGAAAGGTCACAATTCACCGGAGTAATGTCGGCCCCGACCTCGGGGGGACGTTCGGGGGAACGTCGGGGATGAGATCGGGGCCGCGCTCTCGCCTAGGATTGAGAGCGGCCCTGATCTTACTACTCTTCATTGCCTCATGCTACGTTAGAATAAGGTATTGCCTCGTGCTACGTTAGAATAAGGTCAACGAGCTGCCCCGAGATCGGGGCATTTTTATTCTCAGCGCTAGACACAGGCGGCTTCTCCGTCGCGGGTAACTGCAAAACGGTGGCCTGCTGGCCCTCTCGCAGAAGCGTCAGCAGAACGATTTCGCCGTCCGGAAATTCAAGGGCGTCGTGATTGGCCCACTTGTACTCTTGGTTGACCTGCCGAAAGATCGCTGTCTTGTGGCTGATTACTCTCTCACTCCGAAGGAACGCACTGCGCACGCATTTTACCTCGCTTGCAAATGACAGTTCTGTTCCGGGTAAGATGCAAACTGCGACGTTCTTATCTCCCGGTGCCGCGAACCCTCGCGTAACCCGGCCAAAGTCGCGGGTGGTTAGCTTGTCGCCAACTTTCCCAGGCCGCGATTTCACGTGTTCAAGGCTATAATCACACATCGGGGTACTCCCTACGTTGCCCCCCACATAAGCCTACCTCTTTCCCGACGCTGATGCCATCAGCCAAGTGCACCCGCCCAGCTATTCAGCCTGCGGCGGCTCAACTGCTTTGCCTCGATCAGCTTGCTACTGCGCATGATCGCTCTGTCGAGCGCCCGGGCGAAATCATTCCCGGTCATCGAGGCGATCCGTGCTCCCAGAACTCACACGGGTCCATCCGCTGCAACGCGGCCGCCGCGCCGGGCACGCCCTCACATCAGTACGGGAGAAAGCACTCTCCTTCTTGATCAAGTTAAAGTGAGACGCCGCGAGGCCACCGCCATAATGGTGTTACGTCTTCGCGCTACGTGAACGCGAAAAGCATGGAGGCTACGTGAGGATGAGAGTTTCTAATCGTCGTTGCAGCTTCGGGATGAAATGCGTTCAATGCGGTAATGAACTGATCGCCCCCGACAGGTCTGAGTACTGGAGCGATAAGCGCGCCTGTCATATTTGGTACTGCCGGAAATGCAGTTGCTGACGAGACCAAGTCAATGAAAATATGACGACAAGAGACGATATTTTCCCGCCGCTGCTGGTCGCATAGGGCAGTTCAAGGGGAGCGGCAGCACAAAGCGACTGTCCTGGTCATAACCTTCCGCAGTTGCTTGCGCTTTGGCGAGGTCGCCTGCTTGCTTGCCTCCGCCATGGCCGCCCTGACGAGGCGCATGGTGTTTAGCCCGGTCCACCTCACCGCTTTGGATCATGCGAAGCTAGCGCCTTTCGTACATTCGATTGGGAAATCCCAAACTGTCGCGCGATCCGTGCGGGCGTGATGCCAGCCTTCAAAGCTGCACGAACGGCATTCAGCTGACCACGTGTCAGCGACTCTTCTGCGATGTCCGCGGGTCGTCGTTGGGGTTGATTCCTTGCGGATGTCCGCTTTAGCGGCAAGTCAGGTCGGACGTTTAACCGGTGACCTAGGGGTCGTAAATCTGTTTCAACGCCGGGCGGCAGTCTGCCTCGCCGCTTCATCTCTTCGAGTGTTGCCGCATGCATCAAGTCCAACTCGCCATCACTCAATGTTTGACGGCGCTACGCAAATTCTTGGGCAGGATATGCCGTTGCGGTCGAGTTTCTGTTGTCGCCTTCGTGGTAACTTTTGCCTGCGTCGGTGAAGCATCTCGGACTGTGGCGGTCGAGAACAGGTCAGGCATGGGTTGTTCAGCCGGATGTCGTCCCATAACTTGATCATGTCCCGATCATTGATCCACCGAAACGACCAGCGGTGTGACGCTATTTTCGTTTAATCTCCTCTACAAGCGTCCCAAGAGGAATGCCTTCCAGAGGCTCCAAAACTGTGTCGGCTGGCTTCTTCTCAAGTAGAACTTCGGCGTAGGCGCATTATGCGAGACATGGGAAGTTCGCTTTCGCTGTATCGAATCGAGAGGATGCTCCTGAAGTGAGTCCTCCAATTTTGCGTCGCGAGTGGCGACATCAGGTTTCTGTTGTTGAGTGTCGAAATCGGCTTTCTGGTCGTGTAGCAGCAATGAGTCGCGGTTATGAACCGAATCTCGTGTTGCGGGGGGCGGCACTGAAAGTGGTAACTGTTCATCGGCATTTGCTACCGCCACCGCATTTGGCGCGCTGCTTAGAGTGTCGACGGTCATGGTGACGCGCCCGGTCTGTGAAAGACCGATTGCCCGAGCCGCCGCCGGTGACAGGTCGATGTGCCTGCCGCGAACCCATGGGCCTCGATCATTAATCCGAACCGTCGCACATCCGCTGTGGCAGACGCGAACGCGCGTGCCAAACGCCAAAGTGCGATGCGCCGCCGTGAGTTCGGCGCAATTCAGACGTTCCCCATTGGCTGTGGGATGGCCGCATAGCCCATCACGCCCGCCGTAAATGCTCGCCACTTCGGCGACGGCAAAATCACTGACGAGGACCAGCAATGCCGCCGCTAAAAGCAATTTCAGAGCAGAACAGAGCGAGACAAAATAAGGCTTCATTTCCACTCTCCGACAAGGCTGTCATGCCAAAACAAGAAACAGAAGGTTGGTTGGGGTGAGAGTTATCCTTTCCAGTCGCCTTCTCTTCCCCAGCGGATCAACAAAGTGTCAGGGACTGTGCAATTCTTGAGGCAAAATGGGGACCGCCGTTTGAATCTTTTTGACCGTTGCATTTCGGTCACAATGAAGCCGCCCTAGAACACGACGGGCGGCGACTAACGGAGGCCCCTACATCATGGACTTCGCCAAGGGTTCAAACGTTCAACGGAAACAAAAGCAATGCCCACCACGATCCAAGCGCAAGTGGCGTGCCAATGAAAAAAAGCAGAGCGGCAAAATACATCGGATGACGGACAAATCCGTATACGCCTCGTGAAATCACTTTTTGTCCTTTTTCGACACGGACATTAGCAGCAAAGGTATTCACTTTTCGATGCGAGATAGAAAATGTAGAAGGAGAACGCAACGAGTTTCCCCCGCGAGGGCAGCGTCACGCAGCAGCGCCGCGATTGCTTGCTAACGGCAATGGAACAGCAACAGGCTCTTCGAGACTGAGGCGGCGACGCAGCAGATCGGCAGTATCAAATGCCACGAGTTTTTTCTGCGGTATCTCATCGAGTAACGTCAGAATTCGGACCGCCCGAGCTTCGCGCCCCAATTTCTTTTCCGGGCAGTCGCGCTGCACCGCGTCATACATTTCCGGGTCCAGCACAGACAGCACGCACCCATCGCCTCTTCGGCCAGCTTGGCGATAGCTTCCATTTGCTCGCTGGTAAACCCGCCATCGCGTGACCTCGTAAAGGTCGTCCAGCGTTGAAAGGGCGTCGTCCAGAAACTGCTTTTCGCCCTCGGACAACTGAGCCATTAAAAGACCCTCCGTCGCGAGCGCAGCATAGCCGGAAAGTCTGTAGGAACCGTAAAGTTTACGTAAATTCCGCAGAAGGTTAGTCGCGGCGCAAGGTCTGCCTGCCGCAAAGCTCGCCCGCTGGCACAGTAGCCGACGCCTACGGGCAGCAACGCTGATCAAGTTGGGCCAGGACGCTGCGCGTGATGGGAATGGGGCCAAAGCTATGAAACCCGAATCGTTAGAACCTCCCGTGCCTCATATATTCTGAAGCGCCGAACTGCTCCGGCAGTTCTGGGTTTGGGCGTGGCTGGCCTGGCACGCGGTCCTAGCTGGGGTTTGGGGTTTTTGCGCCGGGATTAGTGACTTTTAGGCTAAACTTGACGCTTGTTTGATTCAAGATTGTTTCAATTATGAAGGTCCAGCGAGGCCTAAGCTCAACATCTCCCCTCTATATAGATTAGTGATCCGAGATGGAGGAGGTTGATGCCCCGGTTCTATTTTCACCTAAAATCCAAGCAAACTCGTATCCCGGATGACAAAGGGAAGAACCTTGACACTCTGAATGAGGCTTATGAGCACGGGCGAAAGCTGGTCGATAAGATATTGCAGCATGTTGGTTACGATGATGCGAACGAGTGGAAAGTTATTGTCTCTAACGACGAAGACGATGCTCAATTGGTCATTCCATTTAGTGTGTCTTATAAGTTCACGCGGATTAAACTATCCAATGCATAATTGAGTGGCGCGATAGGGCCGCCTGGACCGCAAGGGGCGAAGGGGGAAGCAGGTCCTGCCGGGCCGCAAGGCGCTAAGGGCGAGCAAGGGATTCCGGGTCCGCAGGGACCGCTAGGTGCGAAGGGAGATTCGCCTGTACGATTGGTTCGGGCAAGCTGCTGAAACGGAATTGGCCTTTTGCCGCCCTAGGTCCTCGTCTCCCTTGTGTTAAACGTCAATCCGGGCAGCCGGGTTGCGGGTGTCGGGAAAGGGGCGTTGCTCTAAGTGGCATCCGCACGGGTCCAAATTACTGAACCGCATTTTTGACATGTGTAAATCGTGAGGCGCTCGTTTCCTCTTATTCGGTCATAAATCCGATGCAACGTATGTTCTTCACATAAATGGCACCATTCGCCTTTCTCGCTTGCCAGCCGCGGAGGTGCTTTCTCGTACCACCCGCGTGCGTCGCAGGCGCTGCACCTGAAAACTTGCCCATATTGTTGGAATGTTATTGCTCCGCAGCTTGGGCATTTCTGGCCTTTGCCTGATTTCCGCTTTCCGGCCACGACGCTCATTGGTTTGTCTCCGCTTCAAGCACTCTCCAATGACACCATCCCTTTCCCCTCCTAAGGATACACCTAATATCAGTACTGTCCGGTTAACTTGAGAGGCCTTGGTCAGAAAGCCAATAGCGGCGGGGCTTTTCGGGTGACATGGGGTGTCTCCGACTTGAATCGGAAATGGCCGTTTGCGCTAGCGTCCCGGGTTTTCGCCACCCCGGAGTCGCCATGTATCTCGGCAAGACCCTGTTCGCACAGGCCATGGACTTTCTGCCGTGGAAGACCTTCCACCGCATCGTCAATCGATACGGCGGCGACCACCGGACGCGTAGCCTCAGTTGCGCCGAGCAGTTTCGCGTCATGGCCTTCGCGCAGCTGACCTACCGCGAGAGCTTGCGCGATATCGAAGTGTGTTTGGCAGCTCAAGCCGGCAAGCTTTACCACATGGGGATCAGTGCGGCGGTCGCTCGCTCGACGCTGGCCGATGCTAACGAGTCGCGCGACTGGCGCATTTACTTCGAGTTGGCTCAACGGCTGATCACCAAGGCTCGCGCGCTCTACGTCGACGAGGACTTCGGCGTAGAACTGGCCAATACCGTGTATGCCCTCGATGCCACGACCATCGATCTGTGCCTGTCGATGTTCCCGTGGGCGCCGTTTCGCTCCACCAAGGCGGCCGTGAAATTGCACACGCTGCTCGATCTGCGGGGATCGATCCCCACCTTCATCCACATCTCCGACGGCAAAATGCACGACGTCAATGTGCTGGACCTGCTGCTTATCGAGGCCGGCGCCTTCTACATCATGGATCGAGGTTACCTGGACTTCGAGAGGCTCTACGCGCTCGATCAAGCGGGAGGCTTCTTCATCACGCGCGCCAAGCGAAATCTCGATGCACGGCGCGTGTACTCGGCGCCGGTGGACCGCGACACCGGACTCATCTGCGACCAGACCATTGCTCTCAACGGCTTCTATGCCGCCAAGCACTACCCCGCCTACCTGCGTCGCATCCGCTATCGTGATCCCGAGACCGGCAAGAACCTGGTGTTCCTGACCAACCAGTTTGCGTTGCCGGCGCTGACCATTTGCGCCCTGTACCGGTGCCGATGGCAGGTGGAGCTGTTCTTCAAGTGGATCAAGCAGCACCTGCGCATCAAACGCTTTTACGGCACTTCCGAGAACGCTGTGCGGACGCAAATCTGGATCGCCATCAGCGTCTACGTGCTGGTGGCGATCATCAAGAAGAAACTTCGTCTGAACGTGTCCCTGCATACGCTGCTACAGATCTTGTCGCTGACGCTCTTCGAGAAACTGCCGCTGAAACAAGCGGTTGCGGGCGTCGAGCCAATCGAAACCAACCCCGCATTTTACAGGCAACTGAATCTATTCGAGTTTTAACCGGACACTACTGACCTAATATATCCCCATGGAGGGCCGTCTTATCCGACGGGATAAGTGATGCAGCAGAAAGCGACCTGAGCCGATGAGGGGAAGGAGATCGGCTGCCCGTAAACGGCTCGGCCGGAAGTCCGTGCCGATGACTTACGTCGATCTGAAAGAGGTCGCACGTGAAGAGTTTGCTGAAAATGCTTTTCGCAAGGACTCGGAAATTGAGGCCATCCGCCTAGCCATAGAACCTTACGAGAGAGCGGCGTTGAAGGAGCGTCAACGAAAGCACGGCGGGACTGCCCCGGCCGCCCCAAACACTCCGGGAAAGTTTCCCGGAGTGAGGTTCGGACCCGAGACCCAATAGGATTGCTTTGCAGGCATATCCGGCCGCAGTCTCGCGAAAATACAGGCCGTCGTCGAAGCGGCCGCACTCCAGCCGAAGCGATTTAGCCTGCTGGTCGCCGAGATGGATCGAAACGGTCGAATAGATGCCGCCTATCGCAAGCTTCGGCGGATGAAAGACGAAGAGCAGAGGTTGGCCGCAAAGCCGCTGAGGAGAAAATTCAGGACTTTATGTATCGACGCTCCTTGGGCGTATTCGGGTGTTCCTGAGAAAGCGAGGCCGACCTATGCGACGATGTATGCGAGTGTCGAAGCGCCAAACAATTCATGCCGCTTCGGATCAACTGGACCATAAAAAAAGCCGCCAGTGGCGGGGCTTCTCCTGTGAAGGCTGGACCCGCTAATTAGGCCCGTGCTCGTGAATCGAGCGATAATCCAGGGCTGAACGCCTTTTGCCGAATAGCACCTTCTGTGCGCTTCAGAGTCCGAGCAATTCTCACCGCTCGGGTTTTCCTTCGCGCAAGTGTCTTCAGTGCGCCCACGTCGGATGTTGTCCACGAGCGTCGCTTTGAGCTTCTGGCCATTTTCATAATCTCCATGTGGTAGAGAACAAATTATTTGGTGAGGCCTCTTTGGACGCGAAAGGTAAAAAAGTGTCGCATGAAGTTGTGGTAAATTCCAGCAATTCACCTCGCCAATCCGTTTAGGGCAACGGAGGCGGTGCCGAAATGCGTTTATCGACTGTTAAGGTAACGAGGTTTCTTTTAACCCTACAGACAAATTGACGTGGTATCGGCAGAGGGACGTCCCAATCTTCCCGCAACTAGGTAGCTCGGGCGACGCCCCCGTCCCCCGACACCTCGTCGTTTGGGTCAGAAGCCTAAGTAGAGGCAGACACCGGGACTTCAGGCGTGTTCGTGCTTGGGGTCCTTTTTGTATGAGGGCCCAGTTTCTGCTCTCAGGGCGCTGGCGGAACACGACGAAGGCGCTTTCCCGGCTTCGCCAGAAGATCGCGGCCAATCCCGAGCGAAGCGAGGGATTGAGCTAGTCGTTCGGTTCTAGGGTCAGGGAAACAGGCTCAAAATATCAAAGAAGTTCCCGCGCGGGCTCACCTACCACGGCCGATTTTTGGGCGTGTGTAATTCCATTGTTTGCCTTCTTTTAACCAAAGAGCACCGCAACGATCTTGAGCAGATGGGACTTGGCGATGGGTAGACTTCCTTCGATGAGATTTGCGTTCGGGGCTTTCATCCTAATCACTGTAATGGAAGCCACCAATCCGGCGCTTGCTCAAAATATCAATGATCTTCTGACAATGTTCGGGGGCGGGAAGCAGCGAGCCGCGAGGCAGGCCCAGGTCGAGTGGCGTCGGCTGCCGCCTGCTGAATGGGTTTGTATTGACCAGCGGCTGCGGCGCAAAGGTTCCAGTGTCGAGGCGTTAGTCCGCAGGGGCGTGAAGCCCTCGGCTGTGCGATTGATTGAACTTCGATCTAGCTGTCGTCAATTCGTCGAAGGCGTTCAAACGGATACCGCTCCCGCGGTGGCCCGGGACGCCACTGGTTCGCCAATGCCCACCGTACCTCCAAGCAACCCGACCGAGCCGAATGATGCCGGGGTGACGCTACCGTCATCGGCGGAGTCGCCGAAGGATGCCGGTGTGACGCTATCGTCATCGGCGGAGTCGGTTGGGCGGGTTGCCGAAGAACAGGCGCAGCAAGGCAATGTTGAACCGAAAGATAGTCTTCCAGAAAGCAGAGTGGCATGGTCGTCGGCGGCCTTTCTAGTGGCCGTAATAGCAATCGCTGCGCTGCTTGGAATTGTCATATACTTGTTCATCAGATGGCGTAATACAGGACAGAGAACGGTTTTCGCGTCGGCTACGCCGAGCCCTATCCCTAACAAGAACTTGGAAGGTGGAGAGGAAAAGGCTTCATTGGAGACTACCATCGGGGAAACAGGCGAAGTGGTTATGCCTTTAGCTGACACACTACCTGATCAAAAAGGGCAAGGTGCAGCGATTTCAATAAGCCAGAACTCCGCCTACAGTAGCAAAATTGAGTCGACCAACGAAGAAGTACTCCCCGATACCGTTTTAATTGAAGCCTCCGAGTTAAGTACCACGGATAGCAGTGCGGTCGAAAACGTGGCCCAGCTTGCAAAGCTCTATGCTATGGGCACACCCTCGGAAAAAGAGTTTCAGCGGCTCAAAGGGCTAATCTCTCATTCGTAAACGAACTCCCAAGCGCCGAGATAGGATGGGGTGGTTGGTTGGACGCACAACGGATGCGGGGTCACGAATGAGGAGAAGCCAAAAATGGCAGGGCGCCTCATCAGCGGCGTTATTCTTGAATAGCCCTGTTTCCACGGAACCGTCGAGTCTGTCGGCAGTTAAGCCGTAGGGTTACGTCCGCTTTAGCCCCGGACCAGCCAAATTGTGATGGCCATCACTGTGGGATTGCCTGGCCTCGGAGAGACCCCCCATCCCTGCCGAAAGGCCAATCAAAATACGCCTAAGAGGGCGTGAAAAAAAGGGATAAAGGTGTCATGCTTGCAGCATTTCATCGCGTTTGGCCATTGGCCGGTCTAACTCTCGCATTGGTCGCCACGGTTAGCTGGATAGGCCTCCTCGGCTACGTGGCCATTAAATTACTTTGAGGACGTGTTGTCCTGGTGACACTCGTTTCCGCACGCGATTGAAGAACACGTCACTGAGTTTATCGCGGCAGGCGCTCGCAGCATAAGTGAGCCTCGCTTTGGACGATAGAACCAGTTTTTGAAAGTGAGGTTGTTGCGTCTTTCTCGTTCCCTTCCAAGGTCATGCCGGATCACAGGAATTGCCTTGACTTTGCCTTGTCTTGTCACACTTCCGCCTCTGCTTGGGAATTCAAAGGCCTATGGGGCCGGGGGTGGTGATGCTGCGGCCCGACTCACATTGGAGGGCCGCCATGCTAACCATCGCTCTCGTCGATGATGACCGCAATATCCTGACCTCGGTGTCCCTTGCGCTCGAGGCCGAAGGTTATCGCATCAACACCTACACCGACGGCGTTTCCGCCCTCGACGGTTTCAAGACTGCGCCGCCCGATCTCGCCATTCTCGATATCAAGATGCCGCGCATGGACGGCATGGAGATGTTGCGTCGGCTGCGGCAGAAATCCGACCTGCCGGTGATCTTTCTCACCTCGAAGGAGGAGCAGATCGATGAATTGTTCGGTCTGAAAATGGGGGCCGACGATTTCATCCGTAAACCCTTTTCGCAGCGCCTCCTGGCGGAACGGGTCAAGGTCGTCCTGCGCCGCGCCTCGCCCAAGGATGGCATCGTCCGGAAGGAAGCCGACAGCAAGGTTTTGGAACGCGGCCAACTACGTATAGACCCGGAGCGGCATACCTGCACCTGGAAAAACGAGCTGGTCACGCTCACCGTCACCGAGTTTCTCATCTTGCAGGCGCTGGCGAGCAGGCCTGGAGTGGTGAAAAGCCGCAACGCCTTGATGGATGCAGCCTACGACGATCAGGTGTATGTCGACG
>Ga0210409_10006133_pt1 | contig 12541 bp, 11 predicted proteins | sample IncBWH17MmetaG_FD_161649 | JGI IMG/M metagenome (GOLD analysis project Ga0210409, IMG submission 161649) | Forest soil microbial communities from Barre Woods Harvard Forest LTER site, Petersham, Massachusetts, United States - Inc-BW-H-17-M | ecosystem: Environmental > Terrestrial > Soil >...
AACCGATGATGGAAATGAACATGACGCCGCTGATCGACGTCATGCTGGTGCTGATCATCATGCTGATCATCACGATTCCGATCCAGAATCATGCGATCAAGCTGAACATGCCGACCGGTAATCCGCCGCCGCCGCTGGCTCTGCCAGTGGTCGACACGGTGGATATCGATCCGAGCGGCACGGTGATGTGGAACGGGACGCCGATGGCGAACCGCGCAGAACTGGAAGATCGCCTGAAGACGGTGGTCGCCGGCGGCAACATCGATGAAGTACATCTGCGTCCGAACAAGGCGGTGGAGTATAAGTCGGTCGCGGCCGTGATGGCGTCGGCGCAGCGTCTGGGCGTCACCAAGATCGGTATCGTCGGCAATGAGCAGTTCATGGAGTAACAATTAGGTTTTGTTTTTTTGCACCATATAATAGGCAGGTTTAGGGCGCGCCCTGGAACCTGCCTATTTTCGTTTTCGATTGAAAGAATGCCATGTCAAAATTACGCTTCGCTCCCATGTTTGTGTTGTTGGCTGCAGTCGGTTTCAATGCGACGCTTCCTGTCCTGGGTCTCACCCAAAGCGCTTACGCTGCCGATGATGCAGACAAGGCGAAAGTCGAAACCGTGCGCCCGGAAATCGGCACGCCGCTGCAGGCAGCACAGGCTTTGATGAAAGAACAGAAGTACAAGGAGGCGTTGGCGAAAATCGCGGAAACAGACGCTGTCGGCGACAAGACTGCCTATGAAACCTATACCATCGACCGCATGCGCGGCGCCGCCGCGGCAAGCGCGGGCGATGCCGATCTGGCCGCCAAGTCATTCCAGGCCGTGATTGCTTCCGGACGCCTGGCCCCTGCCGATCAGGCCAAGATCGTGAAGGCCCTCGGCAACTTGTATTACGAAGCGCAGAATTATCCAAAGGCGATCGAATGGCTGTCGCGCTCCGTCAAGGAAAGCGGCAGCGATCCGGAAACCCGCACGCTGCTGGTCCAGTCCTATTATCTGAGCAATGACATTCCGCGCGCCACCACCGAACTGCAGGCAGACATCGCAGCGGATGAAGCTGCCGGCCGGGCGCCGACCGAGATCAACCTGAAGCTGTTGATCAGTTGCGCGCTGAAGAGCAATGACAAGGCCGCTTACCTGGCCGCGCTGGAAAAACTGAACACCTACTATCCGAAGAAAGAATACTGGGCCGATCTGATCAACAAGGTGCAGTCAAAACCTGGCTTTTCCGACCGTCTGATACTCGACGTCTATCGCTTGAAAGCCGCTACCGTACAACTGCAGACCAGCACGGAATTCACCGACATGGCGCAGCTGGCCTTGTTGGCGGGTTTCCCGGCCGAAGCCAAGAAGACCCTGGAGCAGGGTTATCAGGCCGGTTTGCTGGGAAGCGGTCCGGATGCTGCCAAGCAAAAGCGTTTGCGCGACCAGGCGACCAAGGCCGCGGCCGACGACCTCAAAACCATGGCGCAAAGCGAAGCTTCGGTCGCCAGTTCCAAGGAAGGCACCGGGCAGATCAATCTCGGCTACGCGCTGGTAACGGCTGGGCAGTTTGACAAGGGCCTGGCGCTGATGGAAGACGGCTTGAAGAAGAGCGGCGTCAAGCGTAGCGAAGACGCTAAATTACATCTGGGTATCGCATACCAGATGGCCGGCCAGAAAGACAAGGCGATCCAGGCCTTCAAGTCGGTGCAGGGAACGGACGGCGTTGCCGATCTGGCGCGTCTGTGGGTGATGCAGGTGAACCATCCGGTGAATTGATGGCCCCGGGCAGTTGCTAAAACCAGAGACAGAGTTGTCCGCAGCGATCTGCGGCGACTCTGTTTTTTATTGGGAGGGAGCAGGGCCGCTGCGGGCCTGCTCCCGAACCGTTTAACCCTTAGGACCTCTAGGTGCGACAGGTGGAATCATGTCGGCAGCCTGCTCAGGCGAGAGCGTCTGCATATTCGATTTCTTGTTCTGCTTGGATGGCAGGTTGCTGCCGGTGGTGTAGACGTTTTCCTGGTTGGCCGATGCGCTGTCTTGGTTGGTCTCGGTCGAAGTCATTGCACATGCGGATACGAGCGGCAGGATTAGAGCGCTGATCAATAAAGTTTTCATGGCGGGCTTGGTTTGTCTCAAAAGGTTAGGTATGAATGTCTGCTGAATACAGATCGACATGTACTACAGTATGTTACATACTAGAACTGCAAGATAACATAGTTGCTTTTAGAAAAGTTAAAGCAATGTAAAAAAAATCACCGCCCGCTTATCCGCGAGCGTCTGATGACAGCATGACTCTTTGCTGACCTGATTTCACCCCAAATCACAACGGACAAAACATGTATCTCAAACACGCACTTGCTTTATCCGCAATCCTCAGCAGCGGCGCCGGCATCGCCCAGCAATGCCCGGCCGCCGGCCAGACCCTCAACTACCCCACAAGCAAGAAAGTCGACCAGACCGACGATTATCACGGCGTCAAGGTGGCCGATCCCTACCGCTGGCTGGAAAACGCCAACGGCGACGACACCAAGGCCTGGATCGAGGCGCAGAACAAGCTGACGCAAGGCTACCTGGAGACGATCCCGGCACGTGCGGCGATCCGCGACAGGCTCACCAAGCTGTGGAACTATGAGCGTTTCAGCGTGCCGTTCAAAGAGGGCGGCCGCTACTTCTACAGCCGTAACGATGGCCTGCAAAACCAGGCTGTGCTGTATACGGTCAAGCACATCAACGATGAGCCGCGCCTGCTGCTGGATCCCAACACGCTGGCGGCAGACGGCACGGTGGCGCTGGCGGGCATAGCCGTCAGCCCGGACGGCAAGTATCTGGCCTACGGCACCGCGGCTTCCGGCTCTGACTGGAACGAATGGAAAGTGCGCGACATCGAGAGCGGCAAGGACACTGCCGACCATCTGCAATGGGTGAAATTTTCCGGCGCCTCCTGGGCTCACGACAGTTCAGGATTTTTCTACAGCCGCTACGACGCGCCGAAAGAGGCGACCAAGCTGGCCGACGTCAATTATTTCCAGAAACTGTATTTCCATAAAATGGGCACGCCGCAGTCGGACGACGTCCTGGTCTACGACCGCCCGGACCAGAAAGAATGGGGCTTTGCCGGCCATGTCACCGACGATGGCAAATACCTGATCGTCAGCATTTCGCAAGGCACTGAACAAAAGAACCGCGTCTACTACAAGGACCTGGGCAAGAAGGACGCCGCCATGCAGCCGTTGCTCGACGATTTCGACGCTTCCTACGATTTCATCGACAACGATGGCCCGGTGTTCTACTTCAACTCGAACAAGGATGCGCCGAAGGGCAGCATCATCGCGATAGACACGCGCCAGCCGCAGGCCGCGAAGTGGAAAATGATCGTGCCGGAAGCGGAGGAGACCTTGCAGGGCGCGAATGTGGTCGACCAGCGCCTGGTGCTTGATTATCTGAAAGACGCGCGCAGCCAGGTCAAGGTTTATACGCTGAACGGCAAGCTGGTGCGCGAGGTGGCCTTGCCCGGCATCGGTTCCGCCAGCGGTTTCGGCGGCAAGCGCAGCGACAAGGAAACCTTCTATTCGTTTACCGGCTTTACCACGCCGGCCGCGATCTATCGCTACGACCTGGCAAGCGGCAAGAGCAGCCTGTACCGGCAACCGAAAGTCGATTTCGATCCGAGTGCTTTTGAAACCCGCCAGGTGTTCTACAGCAGCAAGGATGGCACCAAGGTGCCGATGTTCATCGTCTCGAAAAAAGGCATCAAGCTCGATGGCAGCAATCCGACCTATCTGTACGGTTATGGCGGCTTCAATATTTCGCTGACGCCGACATTCTCGGTCGCCAACCTGGCCTGGATGGAAATGGGCGGCGTCTACGCCTTGCCGAACCTGCGCGGCGGCGGCGAATACGGCAAAGCCTGGCATGAAGCGGGCACCAAGCTGCACAAGCAGAATGTGTTCGATGACTTCATCGGCGCGGCGCAATGGCTGATCGCCAACAAGTACACCTCGCCGCAAAAGCTGGCGATCGGCGGCGGCAGCAATGGCGGCCTGCTGGTCGGCGCTACCATGGTGCAGCGGCCGGATCTGTTTGCGGCGGCGATTCCGCAAGTCGGCGTGATGGACATGCTGCGCTTCCATAAATTCACTATCGGCTGGGGCTGGACTTCCGATTACGGCTCTTCCGACAATGCCGATGAATTCAAGGCGCTGTACGCTTATTCGCCTTTACATAACCTGAAGCCTGGCACCTGCTATCCGGCCACGCTGGTGACCACCGCCGATCACGACGATCGCGTGGTGCCGGCGCACAGCTTCAAGTTTGTGGCAACGGAACAGGCCGACCAGGCCGGCGCGGCGCCGGTGCTGATACGCATCGATACCAAGGCAGGGCATGGCGCCGGCAAGCCGACCTCGAAGCAGATCGAAGAAGTGGCTGACCGCTGGGGATTCCTGACCAAGGTGCTGGGCATGCAGGTGGCGCCGGATGGCGCAGCAGTTGCCGGTGACGTGGCAAAGCCAGTCGCAAATTAACCCCTGGCTTTAGTAGTTCAAAAAAAATCCAGCGGGTCTTCACGACCGCTGGATTTTTATTATCTTGCTTTTTTCAAGCGCAGATTTTTTTCTTATGCGCTTGCTTGTCATGATGCTTTTTTCTCTGCCGGCATGGCATGGCACTCATGCTTCAGGTCGTGATAGCACTCGCAGGCCCTGGCTTCCAGGCCGTCGCGGTCGAGCACCGTCAGGTGTCCGCGCGCATACTGGATCAATCCTTCTTCCTGTAGCTTGCCGGCCGCTTCCGCCACCGATTCGCGGCGCACCCCAAGCATGGCAGCGATCGCACTTTGGGTAACGCTGATTTCATTGTCCGGCAGGCGATCCAGCGTCAGCAGCAGGCTGCGGCACAGTTGCTGCGGCACGCTGTGGTGACGGTTGCAGACGGCGGTTTGCGACATCTGCGTGATCAATTCCTGCGTGTAGCGCAGCAATAGTTGCTGCAAAGCGCCGCCGCGCGCAAATTCTTCCAGCAGGATACTGGCCTTGAGGCGGAAGCCGTAGCCGGCGCTCTTGACCGTGGCCCGGTTCAGGCTCTTGCCGCCGCCCATGATCAAGGTGATGCCGAGTACGCCTTCGTTGCCAATGACCGCTGTTTCCGCGGAGCTGCCGTCCTTCATGTCATGCAGCAGAGAGACGATGCTGCTGGTGACGAAATAGATGTGCCGGATCGGGCTGTCTGCTTCGCAGACGGTCATGCCGAACGGCATGGCGACAAATTCGAGATGTGGCTGCAGGCGTTTGAAGTCGTCGCCAGGCAGGGATGCAAGGATGTGGTTCTGCAGCGGGTTGTGCCCATACAGGCCAGCAATGCGAAGCGAGCTCATGTTTTGCGCGCCGAGCTGGATGAAATCACCTTTGCTTGCGCCAGGCACGGCGGCCAGTACGACTGCCTTCTTGTTCGCCGCGTTTTTTGCACTGCTGTTGCTACAACCATTCAATACGTAAGCCATCGCCGTCTCCTTCGAGGGGTGGTAGTTCTGTGCATTGATAGTCGCAGTTGCAGGCGGATTGAGGAATCGGCGGATTACCTCTTCTGTTGTAGGACTTCACTGACACGATCATTGACTTCCTGATCGAGCCGGCGGTCGCGTCATGTTATGAGAATAATAATTGTCGGCCAGCACCTTGCGCGGAGGCCCGGAGAGACGATGGCCACCAGGAAGGTGGCCATCATGGCGGATGTCTAGCTGCCGGAACTGCCGGCGCCGCTTGCGGCAGGCGCGGCGGCATCTGGCGTGGACGGTGCAGGAGCCGGCGCCGGAGTAGGCGCGGGCGCCATGGCAGGAGGTGCTGCTTGCTGCGCGGCAGGTGCGTTCGCGTCATCGGCTTTTTTACATCCGGCGACCGCGATCATTGCAAATGCTGTAACCATCAGGGTATGTTTGAGTTGCATGTTTTCTCCATGAGACAACGAGGCATGTCAAAACCGCAGCTGTCAAAAAAATAAAAAAAGAATTACTGACGGTTTTATTTTTGTTCAAAAAAACCAGAATGTAAAGTTGTAATCGGCAATCCGCTGCTGCCGAAATTTCAACACCAGCCCGCAAACCCTTATGCAGTGCGGTGATAGCGCGTTTTTCGAGAAGCCGCCTTTAAGTGGCGTAGCGCACAAAAGCGATCTCCGTTTGCCGTTAACCTTGAGTCGTGTTGATGCGGAAACCCTGTCGGGTGATCCCGTATTTATTCAAAGCCGGACCCAGCTGCGATGTACAGATCCAGCCGTTTCATGCAGGCTCGGGATCATTCCAGCTGGGCCATTCCAACTTGAAAGGATCTATCATGAAACCTATCTACACACTTATTTTCGCCGCTGCGGCGTTGGCTGCTGCCGGCGCCGCCCAGGCCCAGACAGCGGCAGCCGCCGATGGCGATGCCAACGGCGGCCAAGTGATGATGGTGCCTGTCCCCGGCACCAATCCCGCAGCGCAGGCTGATCCGCTGGTGCAGAAGCGTCAGGCGGACAGCGACGCCAAGGCCGAATACAAGGCGCGCACGAAAGCGGCGAACACGGAAATGAAAGTGGAAAAAGCGGAAGCCAAAGCCGATATGAAACAACAGAAGGTCGATGCAAAAGCTAACCGCGACAAGGCGATGTCCAACGATGCCGCATCGCAGTAAACCGGTGTCGCCGTCTGCCCGGTCCTGAGCCGGGAAGGCGCTCCGGCACTGGTGTTGGCAGCCAACACGTAGCAATAACATACTAGCGCAAAGCAGCGCATGACATTAAGATGCGGACATCTCAAAGGAATCGTCCATGCCGCATCCCACTCCTTCCTCAAGTTTTGCCGCCGGCGCCCGCGACAGCCTGCCCATGCTGGTGGGCGCGGCGCCGTTCGGCGTGATCTTCGGCGCCCTGATCGCTGCCGGTCCGCTGGTGGCATGGCAGGGCCAGTTCATGTCGCTGAGCGTGTTTGCCGGCTCCAGCCAGTTCATTGCGGTGGGCCTGGCGGCAGCGCAGACCGGGATCCTGGTGATCTGGATGGCGACCTTCATCGTCAACCTGCGCCACATGCTGTACGCGGCGACCTTGCTGCCCTACGTCAGCCATCTGCCGGCGCGCTGGCGCGGCCTGCTTGGCTTCCTGCTGACCGACGAGACCTTCGCCGTCGCCAACGCCTACTATCACAAGCACGGACAGACGCCGCTGGGGCACTGGTATTTTCTCGGTTCGGGCGTGGCCATGTACGGCAACTGGCAGCTGTGGACATTGATCGGATTATTGTTCGGCGAAGCCTTCCCGCAATTGCAGACCCTGGGCCTGGATTTCGCCATGGTGGCGACCTTCATCGCGATCGTGGTGCCGCAACTGTTCCGCTTTCCGCAGCTGGCGGCGGCGATCGCTGCCGGCGCCTTCGCCTGGTTCCTGCGCGGCCTGCCGTACAAGCTTGGTTTGCTGGCGGCGATCCTGGCCGGCGTCGGCGTCGGCCTGGGGATCTCGCACTGGCAAGCGCGCAGCCGTGCAGCAAGGGGTAAAGCATGACGTACACATTGATGATCGTCGGCATGGCGCTGATCACGGTCTTTATCAAAGCGGCGATTTTCATGCTTGGCGAGCGCGCTGCCTTTCCAGTCTGGCTGAAAGAGGCGCTGGCCTTTGTCCCGGTCACCGTGCTGACGGCGATCATCGTGCCGATGGTGCTGGCGCCGCATGGCCAACGCATCGAACTCAGCTGGCGCAATCCGCAGCTGATTGCAGCCTGCGCGGCAGTGCTGGTGTGTGCCGCGACGCGCCGCCAGCTGCTGACTATCATGGTCGGGCTGGCAGTCTTCTTTGCCTGGCAGTTTGGCGTGCTGGGACAGTAAGATTTTTCAGGCTGCGGCCGGTTTCACCGGCGGCTTCTGCATTTTTCCCACCATGCCAGGAATTTCGGCCACCAGCGCATCGATGGCAACCCTGGTTTTCGTCGGCAGATAGCGTGACTGCGGCCACACCAGGTAAATTTCGGTAGGCAGCACGCTCTCGCTGTCCATCACCAGGGCCAGTTCGCCGGCGCGCGAATGCTTGGACATCAGCCAGCACGGCAGCCAGGCCAGGCCGGCGCCCGCCACGGCAGCGTCGGCGATGGCCTGCAAATCGTCGAACACCAGACGGATATCCACCTGCGGCTTGTGCACCTCGCCACTGCTGTCGCGCACGCGCCAGGGTTCCAGCCGGCCTGCGCGGCCATAGGCGATGCCGACATGTGCGCTCATCGCCGCAATGTCGGCCGGGGTGCCGTACTCCGCCAGGTAAGATGGCGCCGCGCAGATGGCCATGTCCTGCGTGGCCAGGCGCCGCGCCACCAGGGTTGTGCTGTCGGGCAGGCTGCCGCTGCGGATCGCCAGGTCGAATTTTTCTTCCACCAGATCCACCACCTGATCGCTGAAGGACATTTCAATCGTCATGCGCGGGTGCCGGCGCGCCAGCGCCAGCAATACCGGCGCCACGCAATGGCGGCCAAACAGCACCGGCACGCTGACGCGCAGGCGGCCGATAGCTTCGCTCTTGCCGCTGTCGAGCGCCGAGACGCCGGCATCCAGTTCGGCCAGCGCGCGCACGCAGCGCTCGTAGTAAGCCTGGCCGTCTTCGGTCAGGCTCTGGCTGCGTGTGGTGCGTTGGAACAGGCGCACGCCCAGACGCTGCTCCAGCCGGGCGATGCTTTTCCCCACCGCCGAACGGGTCAGCCGCATGCGCTGCGCTGCCACCGCAAAACTGCCGGCTTCGACTGCTTCCACGAAGGCGCTGATGCCATGCAGGCGATCACTCATTGATTGTATCCATATACGCTACATACATAGTAAAAAATGACATCACTGGAGAATAAATAGCTTCTATATGATAACAGGCAATCCCTGAGCAAGTGCTGCCGCAGCAACTGCCAGGTCCCGGACCGTGTGAACCCAACAGGAGAATTTCGTGCAAGCTTATCAAATTCAATCAGGACAAAAGATCGCAGGACTGGAACGGGTCCAGCGCCAGAGTACGCCGCTTGCCGCGCATGAGGTGAGGGTGCGGGTGCATGCGGTGTCGCTCAACTACCGCGATCTGATGATTGCCGATGGCAGTTACCTGAGTAGCGGCGACGGTCCGGTCATTCCGGCTTCCGACGGCGCCGGCGAAGTGATCGAGGTGGGCGCCGGCGTTACCCGCCTGCGCGTCGGCGATCGTGTCGCCGCCTCGTTTTTCCCGGACTGGATCAGTGACGCGCCGACGCCGCAGGTCACCAGCCGGGCGCTGGGCGCTGTCACCAACGGCATGCTGGCCGAAGAAGTGGTGCTGCACGAGCAGGCTTGGGTGACGATTCCGGCGCATATGGATTATGTGGAAGCTTCCACGCTGCCATGCGCCGGCGTGACAGCATGGAACAGCTTGTTTGTCGAAGGCGGCTTGCGTGCCGGCGACAGCGTGCTGCTGCTGGGCACCGGCGGTGTGTCGGTCTGGGCCCTGCAGATCGCCAAAGCCGCCGGCCTGCGCGCCATCATTACTTCTTCCAGCGACGAAAAACTGGAGCGCGCGCGGGCGCTGGGCGCCAGCGCCACCATCAACTACAACAGCACGCCTGAGTGGCAGGACGAGGTCCTGCGCCTGACGGCTGGCCGCGGCGTCGATCTGGTGCTGGAGGTCGGCGGCCAAGGAACGCTGTCGCGCTCCATCCGCAGCGCCAGGATGGGCGGCACGATCGCCATCATCGGTGGCGTCAGCGGGTTCGGCGGCGAGCTCGATCCCTTTGCGCTGATCGGCGGCGCCAAGCGCCTGTCTGGCATATTTGTGGGAAGCCGCAGCATGCTGGAGGAGCTGAGCCGGTTCACCGAGCTGACGGCGCTGCGCCCCGTGGTGGATCGCGTATTTCCATTCGCGCAGGCGGGCGAAGCGTATGCGCACCTGGAACGGGCGGGGCACTTTGGCAAGGTGGTGATTGAAGTCGCCAGGTAAGCGGGCCGGGCGTTTTATCAAGCACCCGCAGGGCGATCGTATCGCCCTGCGGGCTGCTGCTTAGATCGTGATCAGCAGATCGGGATCGAACAGCTGGTTTTCCTGTTTGCCGTCCCGTGCATAGCCGCGCGGATTGCAGGCCACGCGCGTGGCGCCGATGCGATAGCCGAAGCTGTCATGCAGATGGCCGTGTAGCCAGAGGGCAGGCTGCCATTGCAGGATGCGTTGCTCCAGGTCCGAGACGAAGCAGGCGTTCAGCGCCGAACCGGCAAAGCGCGGATGCACGCTGCGCGGACTGGGCGCATGATGGCTGATCACGACTGTGGGGCCGTCGTGCGGCTGCGCAAATTGCTGTTCCAGCCAGGCTACGCTGTCGTCGAACAGCCGTTGCGAGTGTGCCGGCGTGAACAGTTCAGGGGAATCTGGCGCCACGCGTATCCGCGAAAAATCCCTGACCAGTTCCACTGCCTGCTGCAGGCCAAGCTGACGTTGTTCTGCATCGCTGAAAAATCTGAAATCGGTCCATAACGTACAGCCGAGGAAGCGTACGCCATCCAGCGTGATGCTCTGTTTGTGCAGCACATGCACATTGCTGCCTGCAGCCGCAAGCTGCAGTTCAGCGACGGCGCCGTCCAGGTCGCGTCCGTAGAATTCATGGTTGCCGGCTACAAAAAGCGTGGGCACGGTGAATTGCCTGGCCCATTCGATGGCCTCTGCCGGCCGCCAGATATCGCCGGCCAGCACTACCACGTCGGCGCCGGTTTGCGGTGGCGTCATGGGGTGGACCGACAGGTGCAGATCTGACAGCAATGAAATTTTCATGGCAGGAGCGACAGGGGGAAGGAGGGTGCATCGATTTTATCCGGTTCTGCAGGAAGCCGCGGGCCGCTGAAATCCGGCATGCTTTACTTTCGCAGCACCGTCTTGAGTGTTGCGGCCAGCAGCAGGCAGTGCTTATGCAAGGCGCCGGCAAAAGCATCGGCCAGCATCGAGGCCGGCCGATGCTGCGGCCGCACCAGGCTGACATGGAACGGCACCGATAACGAGAAGCGGCGCAGATGCAGGCCCTTGCCGGCTTCATCCATGGCGGTCAGGGGATTGACGATGGCGACCCCGAGGCCTTGCCGCACCATGGCGCAGACCGATGCCGCGCTGGCGGTTTCGATCGCCATCAGGCGTTCTGTCGCATGCCGTTCGAAAATTTCATCCAGCTGCTGCCGGTAGCTGTCAAACACCGACAGGTTGATGAAGCGCTCTCCCGCAAAGTCACCAGGCGTCAGTTTCTGTTTGGCCAGCAATGGATGGCCGTCCGGCAGCACGCACACCATGTCTCCTGAAAACAGAAGCGATTGCGTGGTGGCTGCCGGCACGGCAAGCGTCTCGGTGATGCCGATGTCGTGACGCTGGGAGCTCAGCCATTCTTCCAGCAAAGGCGATTCCTGCGGCGTGATGCTCAGGCCGACGGTCGGGTAGTCGTCGAGAAAACGGCGGCATGCGGCCGGCAGCAGGGTCTGGGCAAAGGTCGGCAGGCAGATCACGGAAAGCTGGCCGTGCTCGAACTGCCGTATCGAGCCGGCCATGCTGACGATGCGTTCCAGGCCCACATAAGAACGCCGCACTTCTTCATACAGCGCCAAGGCCTGGGTGGTGGCTTGCAGGCGGCCGCGCACGCGCTCGAACAGCGCCATCCGCACCAGCGATTCGAAGCGCGCCAGCTCGCGGCTCACGGTCGGCTGCGAAGTGCGCAGCAAGGCGGCGGCGCCGGTCACGCTGCCGGCCGTCATGACTGCCCGGAATACTTCGATGTGCCTGAGTGTGATGGACATTTTTTACCTGCCTGGGGTTGCCTGACCTATATCGTATATGAATAGAGATGAGAATAACTGATATTTTATTGAATGGGATATTTGAGGGATGATATGGTCCATATCGACAATTGTCCTGGAGAATTTGCATGAATACGGCCCTGCTTGATACCTTTCCTGAACTCGCCCGCCAGTACGGCACGCCGCTCTGGATCTACGACGCCGCTACCATCGTCGAGCGGATAGGCCAGCTCAAGGCCTTCGACGTCATCCGCTTCGCGCAGAAAGCTTGTTCGAATATCCACATCCTGAAACTGATGCGGGAACATGGCGTGATGGTCGATGCGGTGTCGCTGGGAGAGATCGAGCGCGCCTTGCTGGCCGGCTATAGCCCGCAGGGATCGCCGGCCGGACTGGTGTTCACCGCCGACCTGCTGGATCCGGCTACCCTGGCGCGGGTCACACAGGCCGATATCGAAGTCAATGCCGGTTCGATCGACATGCTGGAACAGATCGGCAAGGTCAAGCCTGGCCATCGTGTCTGGCTGCGCATTAATCCGGGTTTCGGCCATGGCCACAGCGCCAAGACCAACACCGGCGGCGAGAACAGCAAGCACGGCATCTGGCACACCGACCTGGAGCGCGCCTTGCAAGTGATCCAGCAATACGGGCTGCAACTGGTCGGGCTGCATATGCACATCGGCTCCGGCGTCGATTACGGCCACCTGAAGCGCGTCTGCGGCGCCATGGTCGACACGGTCAAGCGGCTCGGCTGCGAGCTGGAAGCAATCTCCGC
>Ga0210409_10006134_pt1 | contig 12540 bp, 10 predicted proteins | sample IncBWH17MmetaG_FD_161649 | JGI IMG/M metagenome (GOLD analysis project Ga0210409, IMG submission 161649) | Forest soil microbial communities from Barre Woods Harvard Forest LTER site, Petersham, Massachusetts, United States - Inc-BW-H-17-M | ecosystem: Environmental > Terrestrial > Soil >...
GTGATACAGCTTCCAGAGATTTTCGGTAACGACGATTGGCTCCACTCTCAGATCCCTTGTGGAAAGCAGCGCATCGGCAGGCGGACGTATTGTAGTCGTGATTGCCATTTCTGACTAGACCCGCCACCCAGGAACGCCAATCGGGAGATTGGCGTTCCCAGGGGGTCAATCGTAGGAAAGCGCCTCAATGGCGTCCTTGCGGCTGGCCAGCCACGCGGGGTAACTCGCGCCGAGCAGCCCGCCCGCGAGCGCAATCAGCGCGGACCGCACGATCCAGTCAGGCGTAATCAGGATGGAAAGCGTCGGAAACGAAGACAGAAACGCGGCCCGCCCGGCATAGCTCATGGCAATTCCCACCGCGACGCCGATCACGCAGATGAATGCCGATTCGCCGAGCAGCGCCCGAATGATGTATCCCTTGGACGCGCCAATGGATTTCAGAACGCCGATATCCCTGGTCCGCTCGATCACCGTGGTATACATCGAGAGCAGGATTACGAGGAAGCCGATGGACACGGCCAGCGCGATCATGCTTTCAATGAAGGCGTCGAGACCCGGCAGATTCGAAGCGGTCATCAGGGACAAAAAATCCTTCAAAGGGCGAATCTCGTACCCCGGAAAAATGGGGCGCATCTCGTCCATCACGGCCTGGGCATGGTCGGGGCGTGTGCACTTGATGAAGAAAATCGAGGCTTTGTCACGCGAGCCGGAAAGATCCTGCAAAGTTGCGAGGGGCACAAACATGCGCGCGCCCTTGCCGTGCTCCACAATTCCGGCGACGTGAAAATCGTGATCCAGCACGCGGAAGGTGCTGTCCACCGTGGCGTGTTTGGCTTTTGCGGCCCAGTCGTCGAGCAGGATATCGTCCGGCCCCCGCATGTCGTGGCCTTCCAGGAAAACGAATCCGCTCGATACGTCGCGGAACGATTTCGGATCGATTCCGTAAATGATGTCCACGCCGCCCGAGGAACTGAATTGCAGCAGCACCGGAGCGACCGCTTGCACGTACCTGAGTTCGCGCAATTTGTCGGCAATTTTGATGGGCATGGGCGCCCCGCTGAAGGCGAGAAAGACGGAAGCGGATGGCGGCTGCAGCATGATGTCCGCGCCGATGCCTTCGATGCGCTTCGCGGTCTCCTGCATCAGGCCGCTGGTGAGCCCGACGATCAGGATGACCAGCGCCACTTCCACTCCCACGGCGATGACGCTCACGATCGTGCGAATCGGGCGGTGCAGAACGTTGTTCACGACCAGCTGGCGCATCATGGCTGTGAGCCCGTTTGAGCTGCCGGAGATTCGTCGCCCACACGAACAAGTTCGGTGCCCGCGGGCTGCGCCAATTCGAACCGGTCCGGCGAAATCGGTTCGTTCAGCGTGAGTTTCAGAATCTTGATCTCGAGTTTGTAATCGTCCTGTGGGCGCCAGATATGGATGTCGCGCGCGAAGCTCGTTTGTTCCGTCGCGGGAGCGCCTTCAGCCGCGGGCACAGGCTCCCAGTCCGAATACTGGATGTCGGAATCGAGTTTTCCTCCGGCTCCAAGCAGTTGAACGCGGGAGACGCGCAGGTCGGTGCGGTTGTACCAGATTTTTCTGGCGATTTCGAATTTTCCGCCGGCCCTCGGCCGCAGCAGGGTCAGAATGTAGTAGCGGCTCACGTTGAAATCGAACTGCTCGAAGAGCACATTCGCGCTGGGCGGCAATTCCGGCCAGAATAACGCTTCGACAATATGCTGAGGCCGCAGATTTTCCAGGGGCTTTTTCGACGGGCGGACCAGGGCCGTGGGCCCGACCAAAAATGAGTTCTTCGAGGGGATATAAACCCGGAATTCCTTGCCGTCGCTGACCATGTCGAAGATATCTTTGGCGACCACCGGGGCCTGCCCGATCACGCGCACCGTCGCGGGCCGCTGCGCCAGGATGAAGCCGGGAACATCATGGTATTCCTCGATGACGCCGCTGTAAGTCGTCCCGGTGCTGGGAATCAAATCCACCGTTGCCTGCAGGCTCTGCACGGCGCGCACCTGGCTGTTGTAGCTGGCCAGGAGATTGTCTTCGCTGGATTCGAGTTGAGGGCGGATTTCTTCCTTCTTGACCTCCGTCCTTCTCTTGATGGTGATGCACCCTGCCGCCTGCAAGGCCAGAAATGTAAGCAGCAGGACCCAGATTCGCGGATTTTTCCTCAGTGTTTCCAGCTCCCCCAGCAACAACATTCAATCTAACAACCGCTCCGAGTAGTGTCAATTTGAAACGCCCATGCGGAAACGGGGTAATCGAAGAAATGTCTTGGCGAAATTGCCGTAACCGGCTGGGCATGCGTCATTGACGTGGGCGCTGCGCTTTGTCATTATGCCGTGGGCGTGCGCGACCACGCGCTGGTCCTCTGGGGGGATTTATCAGTCTGCGCGTAACCATTCTGGGTTCGGGCAGTTCGGGCAACTGCACTTTGCTCGAAACGGACGAGACCCGGCTGCTGGTGGACGCGGGACTCGGCAAAAAAGAAACGCTGCGGCGCCTCGCCGCGGTCGGGCGCGACGTGGGTCACCTCGACGGCATCGTCATCTCCCACGAACACACCGATCACATCGGCTCGCTCGCGCAAGTGCTCGGGCAGTGGCGCACGACCGTCTATCTCAATGAAGCCACGCACACCGAAGTGCTGCGCATTCTGCCGGAAACCTCGCACAAGCGCCTGGAGCGCGTTGAGCACATTCGCGCCGGACAGCGATTCCTCGTGGGCGACATCGAAGTTTCTCCCTTTTCGATTCCGCACGACGCCGTGGACCCCCTGGGATTCACCTTTCGCGCGAATGGAACGAAAGTGGCGATCGTCACCGACCTCGGCTATTTGCCCGAACTCGTGAAAGTTCACTTGCGTGATTCCGACTGCCTGATGCTTGAATCCAATCACGATCTGGAAATGCTGAAGGTCGGGCCGTATCCGTGGCACATCAAGCAGCGCGTGATGAGCCGCACGGGCCATCTGTCCAACCACACGGTCAGCGAATTTCTGGCGGACGCGGAAGCGTTCGATGCGCGCGCGCGCTACGTGGTTCTCGCGCATCTCTCCGCGAACAACAACAATCCCGATGTCGCGCGCATCTCCGCCGAAGAAGCGCTCGGCCGGCGCACCGGCGCCGCCGCGTTTTGCGGAGAGCTCATCATCGCCTCGCAGGACACTCCGCTTCCCACGCTCAGTTTGTAAACGGCGCGTCCGTAATTTTCATTCCAATGTTTGGAAGAAAAGTAAGAGCTCGCGCGAATGTCGCGCCGGGAATTGTTGGCGCCGGATAACCGAGCGAGGATGGTGTTGTGGCGCCGGCGAGACGCCGCTACCACGAAAACCGTCATTCCCCCGCAAGACAGGTGGATTGCGTTTCATCGCTCCCGCTCGTCTTGTGAAACGCGGGCTAGTTGTTAACATACCGCCGGAAAAAGGAATTCGGCTTCCAAGAAGGCCGGGCATCGCCATTCGCAATGCGCTCGATCATCTCTTCGAGGAGACCGTTGAACTTGGCCGCCGCCTGCTTATCAACCGGCTGACTCAAATCATCGGAAGGCGCGTGGTAGCGCTCGGTGAGCCACTTTTTTTCGATCGCTGCTTCCGGAGATCCTTTCTCGTTGCCGAAAGCAAGCATTACGGACGGAATTCCGCGGCGAACGAAATTGTACTGGTCGCTGCGAATAAAAACATTGCGCGCAGGCTCGGGATCCGGTTGCACCTTGATCCCCATCCCTTGCGCAACGGCGCGAGCCTCGTCGCCGACGGTGGATTCATCGAGCCCGTACACAGTCACGATCTTCAGGGGGTAGAGCGGCAGGAACATATCCGTGTTGATGTCCGCGACGATGCTGTGAACGGGCACGGTCGGATTCGTGGCGTAGTACCGGGACCCGAGCAATCCTTTTTCTTCTCCCGTCACCACCGCGAACAATACCGAGCGCTTCGTTTTTACACTGGCCTCCTTGAAATGCTCCGCCACTTCCAGGATCGAAGCCACTCCCGAGGCGTTGTCCATTGCGCCGTTGTAAATCGAGTCTCCGTTGATCGGCTTGCCGATTCCCAGGTGGTCGATGTGCGCCGACATCACCACGTATTCGTCCTTCAGTTTCGAATCCGAACCCGGATAGATCGCCGCGAGATTTTGCGATTCCACGCTGCCGCGCTTTACCGCGGTTCTGGCCTTTAATCTCACCGGAAGAGCGAAACGCGGCAGCTGCTTTCCTTGTTCCGCAATGGCCACGAGTTCATCCAGGGTATGGCCGCTGCCGGCGAAGAGTTCGTCGGCGTGCGCGGGATTCCACGCGATGGCGATTTGCTCGCCCGCAGTTTCATCCATCCCTGGCGCTGCGAGCTGCATGGTCATCTGAAACCGGCTCAACGCGATTCGTGGCCACGGGACATCCATATGATGCGGATTGGGAATGGCGATCGCGCCGATCATCCCCGCGCTCTTCAGCGTCGCCCAGCGCTGCCCCCCCGATTGATAGTGCGCGGCGAGCGCGCTGGACATCGAGTTCGGAGCGCCGCCGATGTAAACGGCGATTTTGCCCTTCGTGTCGAGGCCTGCGAAATCGTCGTAATTGTCGTCCGGGACACGCAGCCCGTAGCCGACGAAATACAGCCCAGCTTCCACGGCCGGCGCGGGATCAACGCGCGTGCCGATGATGGCGTCTTCTCCAAGTCCGACCGCCTGCTCTTTGCCGTCGCGTTCGAGGGCAAGGCTCGAAACGCTCTCATCGAGTTGCAGAGTGTTGAATTTTACGGGCTGCATGTACCCTTCGGCGCCTGCCGGCTTCAGGCCGTCGCGCTCGAATTGCGCGGCCACAAATTCCGCGGCTTTGCGATGCCCTTCGCTCCCGGTATTGCGGCCCTCCAGCTTGTCCGAAGCGAGAAACTCGACATAAGACCACCAACGCGATCCATCCGGCGCGCCCGCGGCCAGCAAGGAGCACGCCGCGATTGCGATAGTACCGATCACCAGAAGTTTTGTTCTCATCGAAATCTCCATGCCGTGCGGGCTGTTCGCGTACCGACTTCCGGGGAACGGTGAGGAATTCCTTTGACCATGCCACACTCTTATACCGGCGAAACATTACTACAGTTCGCCCTTTTGCATCAATGCGGCACGGAAGCCTGATAGACGCGGTACCAATCCTCCGAAATCTCGCGCTGCGCCTGATCGAGCGTCAGGCTTCCCGAGCAAACTTCCGCGTGCAGGTAATTTTCCACTTTGTCCTTGGCATGCGCGCCGCCGTCAGGGATGGAGGTGTCGAACGGTTCGGGCCACAGATTTTTCGGGTCGGTGGGATTGCCGCCAAGCTCGAGCGGGATGAAATGGTCCTCTTCATAATCTCGCGGGCGGGAATCGCTGTAGCCATATTCGCCGATTTGTTCCATTTTGAGGCGATTGGTGTAAGCGGCCGGCGGACGTATGGATTTCGTGCTCCATCGCGGATTGCAAATCGTGTCGTGTATATTTTCCTGGGTGATGTCCGCATTGGTGGCGCCCGGAGTCCGCGCCGGATCGGGATAAATATCCGGTGGGCCGGCATGAGCCTGGACAGATTCGCTGGTCACCGGCGATTTGTTTGGCGTTGAAGAAAATTGCCTGCGAATGAGCCAAGCGACGAACACAAGCGCCAATATCACGATCAAAAAAGGAAGAACGCTTCTGCGGCTCTGCATCCGCTCCAGTGTAACTCAGGCGGGAAGGGGGTAAGTGGCACAGACTTCAGTCTGTGGATTTTCGCCGGAGAGAGTTCCGCCCTCCACCACCCAACCCCCGCAGGCTGAAGCCCGCGCCACTTGAAAGCGAATTTCAGGTATCATCGTCGAGGGAATTTTTCCCAGCCAATTTTTCTTGAATTGCCGCGCCTGAATTCGATGGCGTGTGCTCCGAGGGAGTTCCGCTTGATTTCACGATACACGCGCGAAGAGATGGGCCGGGTCTGGAGCGAGGAGGGAAAATTCCGCCGCTGGCTGGAAGTGGAGCTGGCCGCCACGGAAACGCTGGCGGAAACGGGAGTCGTGCCGGCCGCGGCTGCCGCGAAAATTCGCGAGAAGGCGCGCGTCGATGCGGGCGTAGTGAAGCGGATCGCGGAGCACGAAGCCAAGGTGAAGCATGACGTGATCGCGTTCACCATGGCCGTCGGCGAAACGATTGGCGATCCCGACACCGCGCGCTGGCTGCATTACGGCCTGACCTCGAACGACGTGGTGGACACGGCGCAGGCGCTGCAGATTCGCGAGGCCTCGCGCCTCATCGAGCACGGACTGGTGCGCTTCGGCGAAGTGCTCGAGCGCCGCGCGCGCGAGTTTCAGCACACGCCGCAAATCGGCCGCACGCACGGCATTCACGCCGAGCCCATCACCTTCGGCCTGAAAGTCGCCAACTGGTTTGCCGAAAACCGCCGCAACCTCGAACGCTTCGGCCAGGCCTCGCGGCAAATGGCCGTGGGAAAAATTTCCGGCGCCGTGGGCAACGCCTCGCACCTGGGGCCGGATGCGGAAGCGGCCATCTGCAAACGCCTCGGCCTGGATGTCGCTCCGGTCTCGTCCCAGGTGATTCAGCGCGACCGCCACGCGCAATACCTTTCGACCCTGGCGATCCTCACGGCCACGCTCGAAAAAATCGCCCTGGAAATCCGCCACCTGCAGCGCACCGAAGTGCGCGAGGCCGAGGAACCCTTTGGCGGCGAGCAGCGCGGAAGTTCGGCCATGCCGCACAAGCGCAATCCGGTGTCGAGCGAACAGGTGTGCGGCCTCGCGCGCGTCGTGCGCGCCAACGCCGGCGCGGCGTTTGAAAACATCGCGCTGTGGCACGAACGCGACATTTCGCACAGCTCGGTCGAGCGCGTCATCCTGCCCGATTCCACCATCCTGGCCGATTACTTGCTCGCGCGCATGAGCGACATCGTCTCCGGCATGCGCGTCTTCCCGGAACGTATGCGCCGCAACCTGGACGCAACCGGCGGGCTGGTCTTCTCCGGCCAACTCCTCCTGGACCTGATTGAAGCGGGCGCCCCGCGCGAAGACGCCTACAAATGGGTACAGGAACACGCCATGGCGGCGTGGGAAACGGAAACAAATTTTCGCCAGCGCGTCGCTGCCGATGCGCGCATCAAAGTTTTTCTGGACCGTACGGCCCTGAAAAACACTTTCGACCTGAACCGGCACCTGCGCTCCGTGGACGCAATTTTCGCGCGCGTTTTCAAATAAGCCGGACATTGTACAAAACTCATGAAGAATGAAGGGCGCATGTTTCAACTCGGCGCAAAGCGCTGTTTCATTTAGATCACAGCCTGCACCATCCATGCCAACTTAGCTTGACACCGCTTTCGCATCCGTCGAAGATACACTCTCCTTCCATCGCTTTTACCAGAATGATCGCAAGCGGGAGTTCTCCTCTCTGTTCCGCGTCGAGCGGCCATCCACGGGAGGAAAAGTGTCTTCCAATACATCGTTCAAGGGAACCGTGGTAGTAGCAGATGACAATGAAAGCGTGCGCGAGCTGCTGAGCGAATTGTTGCGCTTGAATTGTTACCGCGTCATTGCGGTCGAGGACGGCGAGCGGGCGTTCGATGCCGCATGTTCCCAGCCTGTGGATCTCGTGTTGCTCGACCTCACGATGCCCGGGCCTGCGGGATACACGGTGTGTCGCGCAATCAAGGCCCGGCCGGAGACGCGGTTTCTCCCCGTGGTGCTCATTACCGGGCTGGCCAGCGCGGAGGACCGGATCCGGGGGATTGAAGCGGGCGCGGACGATTTTCTGTCCAAGCCGCTGATGCAGGAAGAGTTGGTGGCGCGGGTGCGTTCATTGGTGCAGCTGAAGCGCTCCACGGACGAGCTGGAAAACGCGGAAAACGTGTTGTGCACGCTGGCGCGCAGCATCGAAGCGAAAGACCCTTACACCGAAGGCCACTGCGACCGGCTCTCGCGCTACACAGTTTCGCTGGCCGAAAAAATCGGGTTGTCGCGGGAGGATTGCAACGACTTGCGGCGCGGCGGAATCGTGCACGACATCGGCAAGGTCGCCGTGCCTGAGTTTGTCCTGCTGAAGCCCGGCTTCCTGGACGCCGCTGAGAGGAAGATCATGGAAGTACACACCATCGTCGGCGAGCGCATTTGCGCGCCGCTGAAATCCTTCCGCAGCATCCTGCCGGTCATCCGGTCGCATCACGAAAAGCAGGATGGCAGCGGCTATCCCGACCATCTGAAAGGCGAACAAATTCCGCTCATCGCGCGCATCCTGCAAACCGTGGACATCTACGATTCGCTGACCACCGATCGGCCCTACCGCGAGGCGCTCTCGACGGAAAATGCGCTGGAAATCATGCGGGAAGAAACGCGCCGCGGCTGGTGGGACGCAAATCTGGTGTCCGCTCTCGAAGGATTGTTGTCGGATTCTCCGCTGAAATTTTCCGTCGCAAGCGTCTGAACGCGCTCGCATTTCATGCCTCCATTCCGGCCGGAAAATGAAATTCATTTGCTGCGCGGAGGGAGGCGGGTTTTCGTGGCGCCGGCGTCCCGCCGGCGCCACAACGCTACACGCGCTGGACGTAACGCGCTTCCGATGTATCCACCCTGACTTTGTCGCCGGTGTTGACGAACGGCGGCACCTGGATGGTAAGACCGGTCTCGAGCTTCGCCGCTTTCATCACCGCGCTGGCAGTGGCCTTCTGCACGGTCGGCTCCGTGTCCACCACCTTGAGGTCCATCGTGTCCGGCAGCACGACGCCGATGGCCTTGCCTTCGTAGAATTCCAATTTCACCGTAGTGTTCGGAATGAGGTAGTACACCGCTTCGCCCAGCACGTCCGCGTTCAATTGAAATTGTTCGTAGGACTCGGTGTTCATGAAGTGGTAGCCTTCGTTGTCCGCATACAGATATTCGTGCTCGACTTCGTCGAAGATGGCGCGCTCGATGTCGTCTTCCGCGCGGAACCGGTAGTCGATGATCGACCCGCTGCGCAGGTTGCGCATTTTCGTGGCCATGGCCGCGCGCTTGTTGCCGGGCGTGCGGTGCTCGACGGCATGCACCGAATACAAATCGCCGTCATGGCGGATGATCATTCCCGGACGCAGTTGTGTTGCTCGCATTCGATTTGCTCCTGATCCCTACGGGGTGTTGCGGCAGGCGGTTCCAATCGGCTGCAATTTCGATTCGCGCAGTCTGGGCGGTGTAGGATGCCGGACCAAAAACGCGCCGCCCACCGAAAATAGATTATAGACGCCGGGCGGAGGGCCGGTCAACGTGAGCGCGCCCTTGAATGTGGCCGGATCAATCCGGAGCCCGGTGCGGCTCGCGCTTCTGCTGGAGTACAATCTGTTCTGGCTCGGAATTGACGGAGGGAGAAAAAATGGCGGAACCTACTTACGATGAACTCAAGGCGCGGTTGGAGGAGTTGGAAAAGAAGGGCGTGCGGCGGACCGGAGAACTGGACTTCAAGGTCGGAGAGAAAGGCGGCGTGAGCGTTTACGGCCTGGGCCGGTTTCCGGTCACATTGTATTACGAGCAGTGGAACCGGCTGCTCGATGCCTCGCCAAAATTGCGGGAATTCCTAGAAGAAAACAAAAGCCGGCTGAAACTGAAAGAGAAATGAGGATCCAGGTAGGATAGGCTTCAGCCTGTCTGGTTTAGATTTTTGTCCGGCGCAAGAAAAGCAGACAGGCTGAAGCCCGTCCTACTTGGCCTTCCCCTCCGCCATGATCTTTTCGATTTCGTCGACTGACCGCGGCAGGCGCGCGGTGAGCTGCTTGTATCCGGTAGGCGTGATGAGCACGTCGTCCTCGATGCGCACGCCGAGATTTTCCTCGGGAATGTAAATTCCCGGCTCGATGGTGATGACCATTCCCGGCTCGAGCGGCCGGGCGGGCCCGCTCGGATCGTGCACATCCAGCCCCACGTGATGGCTGAGGCCGTGAATGTAGTACCGCCCCAGCGAGCGCCCTTCCTTGTCCTTCCCGTGCGAATCGATGTAATCCATGGCGATTTTCTGGAGGCTCGCGGGCCCCTGTCCGCTGAGTGTCATGCCCGGCTTGAGCGCCTCCATCGCGGCGTTCTGCGCCCCCAGAACGATTTCGTAAATCTCGCGCTGCCGCTGAGTAAATTTTCCGTTGGCGGGAATCGTGCGCGTGATGTCGGATGCGTAGCCGGAATACTGCCCGGCGACATCGAGCAGCACAATATCGCCGTCCTCGATCCTGCGGTCGAGCTTGTTGTAGTGAAGCACGGTCGAGTTGAAGCCCGTCCCGACAATCGGCGAGTAGGCCTCGGTCTCGCATCCCGCGTACGCGTGAATCTCCACCATCCTGGCCGCCACCTGATATTCATAGAGGCCCGGCCGCATCATCTTCATGGCTGCTAAGTGCGCGTCGATGGAGGGCTCGATGGCCTTCTGCATCTGCGCCAACTCGCCCGGCGATTTAATCGCGCGCAGCGTGCCGACGGCGGAGGAAACGTCCTTGAGGGAAGCCTGCGGCGCCAGATCTTTCACCCACTTCGACCAATTGGCGGCGTGCGGGTAGCCCTCGTCGTGCGGGCCCGGCAGTTCGGTGTAGATTTCCGGATAATTTTTTGCCAGCGCGGCGAGCGCGTCGCGCAACTTCGCAAATGTCTCGACGCGAGCGAAGCCGGTCTTTTCCTGGATCCCCGGATCGTCCGGCCCGAGGCGCAGGCCGTTCCAGCGCTCCTCGGCCAAATCGCGCGGCGGGAGATACAGGATCTCGCGCGCGCCGCTCCAGCCCTTCTGCTCCGCCGATTCGGGCAGCAGCAAAAGCGCGGCGCCTTCTTCGTTGTGGCCCGTGAGGTAATAGAAATTTTCTTCCTGCATGAAAACGTACGAAGGGTTCGCTTCTTCGTGGCCCGTATAGCCGAACAGCACGACGGGAGCGTTGACCGCGGCAACCAGCCTGGCGCGGCGCTCGGCAAACACGCTCAGCGGCTCGCGCTCCCAAGCCCTCAGGATCGGGGCGAGAGCCGCCACGAGCAGAAGGGCAAACACGCCGCACCGGATCGAGCTTCGTCTCTTCATCGGGCCACCTCGCGCAAATACCCAGGAGAGATATTTCACCATACAATTTGATGCGTTCGAATCTTATATTGCTTCCCTGTGCTTGTCTCTTCGAATGCCGAGCAATGAAATCAAGGCCAGCAATCCCGGATAGCACGAGACGACGTAACGAGGTTCAGGTGCTTCGACGGTAGTGAGGAACACCGTTCGAACGACAAGGTAAACGAGCAGCAGCGCTATCCCCCAGTGATTCGCGCCGGCAGATTCTCCGCTCACATTGCTATCCGGACTCACGCGCCAAGCCAGCCAGATTCCGCCGATCGCCAGCGCGACGTACAGGCAACCCAACGCCGCAAACCCTCCCGTGACGAGTACGTCGGCGTGAGAATCTTCCCACTGCTCGCGGAGCGGCCAGAATTTGCCGTCGATGGGCAAAAGCTCGGTCCGCGGCGTAAACCAGATGGTCAGGGCGCGTTCGAACGGCACGCGAACGTACGTTCGCAGCGGGTGACGCCGCGTGCGCTCTCGGGCGATTTCCGCAAATTGGCGGTCCAATTCAGGAGAAATGTCGAGTTCGGGGCTGCCGTTGTATTGCGCGATCAAATCCGACACTCGCTTCTTTTCCTCGGGAGAATCGAAAGCCGATGCGGGAAGTTCGTTCACATCCAGGCGCTCTTCTCCGATCTCCCAAATTGTAGAATACACATCGCGATAGCGTTCCAGCCAAGTCCCCGTCCAGGCGTAAAAGCCGACCGGCGGGTATTCGCCGGGAAACGTGGCATAGCGCGGCGCGAGGAATTGCAGCTTGTGCAAGGAAATGGCATTCCGCGCGGCCCAGGGCAGGAGCGGCAGCAGAAACGCGCCACCCATGGCTGCAGCAAACAGGACTGCCTTTTGCGCGCCCTGGGCCCTCAAGACACGAAATCCGTACACCAGGAAGGCAGCGCCCAGAAGCAACGGCATTTCGGGGCGCACCAGGCTTGCCACTCCAGTGAGGAAACTCCCGAGCAGGGCAAAGGCGAGGGGGAAGGCCGATAAATGCCCGATGGGTAAGGCTGCGTCCGAGGATTGCTGCCGCAGGCCCAAAACGAAACAGCAAAGCGCAGTGGTAGCAAAGAACGTCACCACGACTTCGGTCAACACGGCGGCCGAGTAGTTCGCCAGGAATGGGCACGTCGCGGCGAGCCACAGCGCTATAATCCACACTCGGCGGCGCGCGCCGGCTGGTGCTAACGCTGCGGCCATCGCCGCCGTCAAAATACAGGTGCAAGTATCGAGGGTGGCCTGAGACAACAAAATGGCCGTCATCGAGCGTCTAAATAGCAGCGTCACTCCGGCCAGAAAGGCCGGGTAGCCCGGCATTCGGAGGTCTGTCGGAACCAGCTGTCCGTTCTGCGACAATCCATAGACATGATGGTCGACCCAGTTGCTGGCCAGTTGAAGATAGGTGGCGCTGTCGTCCGTCGTGGCTGGAAACCAGTGGACGAACACCAGGCGTAGGGCCAGCCCCACAATTACGGCCAGGAAC
>Ga0210409_10006135_pt1 | contig 12540 bp, 10 predicted proteins | sample IncBWH17MmetaG_FD_161649 | JGI IMG/M metagenome (GOLD analysis project Ga0210409, IMG submission 161649) | Forest soil microbial communities from Barre Woods Harvard Forest LTER site, Petersham, Massachusetts, United States - Inc-BW-H-17-M | ecosystem: Environmental > Terrestrial > Soil >...
CATGCCCCCATTTACGCAGACCATGCGGAACCACACCCGGTGCTAGCGCAGGATTGTTGCCGGCTGAACGAACAAGACAGCTGTGCGCCGTGCAGGCGCAACCGGTGCCGCGAAAACCAGGTTGAAGCGCTGCCACAGCGCCCATCGAACACGGCCCGCGATCTTGCGCCGCGCGAAGATCAGCAGCTGCCGGAGCAACGCGTTCTCGGCCACCAGCTCGGCACGCGACCGGAGGAGATCGGCGGCTAACTTCAGCACGAACCGAAGGACGTCCACCATGGGCGAGTCGTACCGTCTTCTTGAACGGATGGAGTTGTGGCCAGGACGACCGTCCCGTTCCGTCCAATTCCACCTAAACACGGCACATTAACGGCACATGGATAGCTGCGTCGCACGCTCGGGAGCAGCTCCCCTTGCCCGCGGATGGAATTTGTAGCCAGAAGGGGGCCGACCACGGATCGAAACCCGGGACCTACGGATTTAAAGAACTCAGGCGTCGTCGCCTCCATTCGCACCAGTGCCGTCCACCTGCGCGTCGACACGCGCGCCCATGCGCATCGCCTCGGCGCACGGCACCGAGCGCTGATGTCAGTATAACAATGGCCTGATTTGCTCGACTACCTCGAGCTGCGCGGCCAGGTTCTCCTGATACCGTTCTAGGTGCCAGGTTGGCTTGTTGGCGGTGAATGTTCTCCAGAGCGGCAGGAACGAAGACCCATGGTCGGTCCCAAGTGCCTTGTCGAGCAAGAGCAATGCGGCGAGGGCCATGCCCTGGTCGTACCAGCAGTCGATGCGGGGGAGATAAAAGCTCAGGTAGTTCTTCAGGTGATCAACCGACTGCGGCGTGGCAAAGCTGGCCAAGGCGACGCAATACCCCCCGCCCGCGTAGCAGACCTCGCTCCTGAGCAGGAGGTCGCCGATGGCATCCTCGAGCTCGACACAGCCCATCAAGGCTGCAAACCAAGCTCCTGTAATCCGTGTCCTCCAATTGAAATCCTGGAGAAGCGAGCTTGCGATGTCCGGCGTGAGCTCACTGCGCAGAGGTATCAAGTCTCGGACGATCGTCTCTTTCTCCCGCGCACCGAAGCGACCGACCTTCATGTAGAACGGGACGACCCACTTCCGCAGAAAGTCCTGGGAAAGGCCCGGGCCCGGCGCCGGAAGCCTCGCATCAGGGTGTGGTGAGATGGACGTGACTCCGCGGCCGTGCATTTCCGCGGTGATTTCGGTTCGCTTCCCTCCGTCGGAGTTCACCTACTGCATCCTATCAAGGCTGACGCGCTTTGCATGTCAGCGCGACTCTTTCGTGGACCTGGTATTTGGGAACAGCGCCGACCTTGCGCATGTCCGGTCGCATCTTCAAGGCTCCGCATACCCGCCGAATCGTGGAAGAATCGGCGCGACGTGTTTCCGGTCAGTATGGGTTTTAAAGCCGCGCTCGGCGCGCTGGGTTGCTCTTGCCCAGGCGCGCGAAGGTTGGCTTGGCTAACGAGAGCCGAAGGTCACGGGCATCGAACCCTTGACCGCAGTTTTCCGATATGTCACCGCCGGTCTCCAACGGTCCCATTTCCGTCGGAGTCACCGGTGCCCGGGTCCGGTCGTCGACGTTGGCGGGGGTTCGGCTACGGTTGAGGGCCAATGCGTTTCGTTTTGTCGTCGTCGTTGCTCAGAGAGCTTCAAGCCTGGCGTGCTAGCCGGCCTCTGGACGGTGTTGAGCGCGCGCACGACGCTTTTTGCCTGGATCCTGGATTGGGCCCTGCCTCCTTTCTGACGGCCGATGGTCGTGTACTCGTCGACGGGACGTGCTGGGACGACACACCGATCAAGGAGGCCAGTGAGGCGGAGGCGTTCGCGTCAATCGTTGTCGGTGCCCGCAAGATGGGAATCGACAAGTTGCTCGACCTTCTCCCTCGTCAGCCGGATGGCGCACCGACTTGCGCTCGATGCAACGGTAGTCGCTACGCGTCCGCGGCTCCGGAGCTCCCTCAGGTCGTCTGTCCGGATTGCCACGGCCTAGGATGGACCGCAGCCCGATGACGCGACCTGCCTAGCAGGTTTTGTGCGTCTTGTTGGACTCAGGCACGGTCATCGGATACTCAGCTCGCGCCGCTGACAAGGCGAAGGCCCGGGGCAGCACCCCCGAGCCTTCCGGGTCGCGGTGACGCGACGTTCGGGGGCGGACCTTCGCGCATCGCGATTCCCGAGTCCAGAAAGCGTCATCGGCCCGGGGCTCGGTGGCAGGTGACGTTCGTGTATTCCGCTGCGCGCACTGCGATCAGCAGGCGGGTGTCTGCCGCGCCTGCGATCATGGCCAGATTTATTGTGCTGGCGATTGCGTTGAGGTTCGCCGTCGCGACTCGCTTAGGCGGGCCGGCTCCAAGTACCAGCGCTCGCGTCGCGGTGCCCGCAAGCACGCTGCGCGACAACGGCGATGGGCCAAGTCTTCAGTGCAGAAAGTGACGCATCACGGATTCTCATTGGACCCGGCATGGGCCATGGTCGCGGCGTCGGTGGGCGACGCCATCGCCTGCGACGCGGAGGACGTCCATGGCGCAGTGGCCAACGTCGATTCGGATCGGAGCCGAGGATCTCAAGCTTCTGGTGACCGATCCCCAGGGCAACGACCAGATCAAGGCTCGACTACCGTTGCGCCCGAAACATCCTCGAGCGCTGCTGACGCTGCTCGAGGGGGTGGCGCTCTTCAGCGGCGAGCCGTTGTACGTTGTGATTTCTGCGGGCAGCCACCCCGACGATTGGCTCGGCTGCGAAGCGTGGGGCGACGATCTTTGGCCAACCGAAAGCCAGCTGGTGCAGTTCGACTTCGCGACCCCGCCGGATCGCGCACGCCGCACCCTCGGTGGCGTCGGTAACTTTCGCGCCGTCCGTCGACAACTTCGCCTGGTGCGGTCGCGATGACGGCCAAAGGGCCGGATCAAACCGCCGAGGTCCTGCGCCTCGGTCTGGTCGAGGGGCTCGGCGTACGCGCGATTGCTCGCCGCTTGGGCATGGCGCGCAAGACCATCCGTCAGATTCTCGGCCGCTCGTTGCCCGAGCGAAAACCGGCGGCGCCGCGCGCCAGTTTGCTCGATGCCTACGACAAGACCATTCGCTCGATCCTGCAGGACGTTCCGGAGGTCCGCGCCCCCGCCATGCTCGAGCGCCTTCGCCCCTTGGGCTACACCGGCGGGGTCACCATCCTGCGAGAAAGACTGCAACGCCTTCGCCAGCGCGCACCGAAGGAGGCGTTCCTAACACTGCAATTCGAGCCTGGCTCGGCGATGCAAGTGGACTGGACCGACTTCGGCTTCGCGCTGCCAGGCATGCCTCGGCGCGTGAGTGCGTTCGTCGCGACGCTCTGCTACTCGCGATATTTCTACGTCGAATTCACGCTATCGCAGTCGTTCGGCTCGCTGGTGCGATGCATGGAGCGCTGCCTTCGCTTCTACGGCGGCACAACCGAGATCGACATCTTCGACAATATGAAAACCGTGGTGCGCTCGCACACCGCCGCCGCCACCGTGTTCAACCCCGCGTTCCTCGAATACGCGCGCACCCGCGGATTTGCCGTGCGCGCCTGCAATGTCGGACGAGGAAATGAAAAGGGACGCGTGGAACGCCCCATCGGCTTTCTGCGCACCCGTTTCTGGCCCGGACGCCGCTTCCGCGACCTGCTCGATCTCAATGTGCAGGTCACGCGCTGGCGCGACGAATTCGCCAACAAGCGCATTCACGAAGTGACCGGACGCGTCCCGGCTCTCGTCTACCAGCACGACGAAAAGCCCAGACTCAAGCCAATGCCCCAGACTCCATTCAATACCGACGACGTGCTGGGCACCGGCGTCAACAAAATGTGTCGTGTCCCCTTCGACCGGAATCGATACTCAGTTCCTTGGCGGCTGGTTTCGCAACAGGTGATTGTCCGCGCCGACGACGAGCGTGTCGCCGTGTTTCTCGAGCGCAAGTGCGTGGCGCTGCATCCGCGCTGTTGGAATATCGGTCAGGACATCGACAACCCGTCACACAAGCAGGGCTTGCTCGATCAGAAGCCGCGAGCTCGAGCAGGCGCCTTGCCACCGGCACTCGCCGGCCTTGGCCAGGTTGGAGCCGAGTACTTCCAACTGCTGTCGGCCGGCTCGCGATCCATCCAACGCGAAATCGTCCGGCTGACCCTACTGGTCGAATTGTTCGGCGAAGGGGCCGTCAGCGGCGCTGCCGCCGAAGTCATGTCCACCGGTCACGTCGGCGCCGAGTACGTCGAATACGTCCTTCGACACAAACGCGGGCTGGCGCCGCACCCCGCCCCGCTGCGACTCGGCAACGACGCGCTCGACGCCATCTCGCTCCGCGAGCCCGACCTCGGCATCTACGACCAACTGGTCTCGCCCGCCCTTACGCGTGATCCCGGACGTGGTCCACGCGATCCCTCCGAGGGGCCCTGGCCATGACCCAAGGCGACCACGATTCGATCGACTTGCTCGTGCAGAAATTGCGATGGCTGCGACTGCCGGGGATGGCCAAGATCCTGCCCTCGCTCGTCACACTCGCCGCCAAAGACAATCTGTCGACTCTCGATGTCGTCCACCGTCTCGCCGACGAGGAAAAGCAGAGTCGTCTTCGTAGCGCCGTCGAGCGGCGCATTCGCGACGCGCGATTTCCCGAGGTCAATACCGTCGACGCGTTCGACTTCGACTTCGATCCCGCACGCAAGAAACTGCGTGCTCGCTACCTCGCTCTGCACGACTTGGCTTTCGTCGACAAGGGCATCAATCCGCTCTTCATTGGACATCCCGGCACCGGCAAGACGTTCCTCGCGCGGGCGCTGGCGTACAAGGCCTGCACTGCGGCCAAGCGCGTCGTCTTCATCTCCGCTCCCCGCATGCTCAATGACCTGCACGGCGCCGAGTTGCACGGAACACTCGAGCGAAAGCTGCGCCGCTATACCCACGCCGACCTTCTTGTCGTCGACGACTTCGCCGTCCTGGCGATGGACGCCGCCCAGGCCAAGCTCGCCTTCCAGGTCATTTCTGAGCGCTACGATTACCGACGATCTACCGCCATCACGACCAATCGATCTTTCAAGGATTGGACGAAGGTGTTTCCCGATGCCCTCAATGCGCAAATCATCGCAGAACGACTGACTGAGCGTTCCGAACACTTCGTCCTCGACGGAAAGGGCTTCCGAAACTCGACGGCCAAAGCCTAACCGCGCCCTCACCGGAGAGACACCACCATTCCGGAGCGCCGCCGTTGCGCGGGCGCCTATGTCGCTCGCGCCTTCGCTCCGCCCGCGGTCAGGCGAAGAACCGTCCCGGCGCCAACGGGTGGGCACCTGGGCACCGGTGATCCCGGTGATTATGGGACCCTCCGTCGCCGGCGGTGACATTCCGATAACCCCTTGCGAAACGCGTACTTGGCCCGCGTTCCTCGGGAAATCGTGGCGAAACGCGGTCCCGTTTCATGCCGTTTGGTGCCGTTCCGTTCCGTCTAATTCCCCCGAGTCACGGCACATTAGCGGCACATGGGATTAGCTGCGTCGCACGCTCGGGAGCAGCTCCCCTCGCCCCCGAATGGTATTTGTAGCCAGAAGGGGCGGTGTGCAGCGCATCGGATGCGGACGCCATGGTCAATTTAACGGTCGACTGAAATTGTCGACCCATGCGCGGACGGCCCCGACAGCTGCTCATGCCTACCGCTGACCGAACTGGGACTGGCACGTTTCGGTGGGACGCGCGTGGGCTCCCGACGTCTTAGGGGTGAATGGGAACGTGCGCCGCCGACCGTGAGACACCGCTAACGGAAAGCGAGCGTCGTCGCCATCATCCACGCGAACGCCCAACGAATGCGGAATGCGACGTGCTCTTGCTACTGGCCGCGGGTCGGTCGAACGCCCAGATCGCTTGCGCGCGAGGCCGGTCTGTGAAAAGTCGTTCGCCTCGCGGTGCTTGGACAGTCAAACAAGGCCATTGCCCATGAGCTCGGACTGTCGCCCAGCACCGTGGGTGTCTTGCTGTGGCGCGCCGCGGCCAAGCTAGCTGCGCCCACCACGGCGAGCTCGTACGCGAATACCAACGCTTGCCCCACCAGTGACAGGCATCCTGCCACCGCTTCCTCTGTGTAAACAAAATGCCCATTGTCCCCGAGCAGCGGATGGTTAGTTGGCGGGTTCCCAGCGTCCACGTAAATGAAATGCCCATAGACACGTTCATCGCGATCAGTACCATCAGTCGTGCAGAGAGGGTCCGGCCCAGCGTCCCATCGGCGAGCAGCTCAATGGGGGGTTCCCGTTGATAGCTTGGTCGGAGACCAGAGCGGGGACTTTGCCACTGGCATGACGCGAGAAATGCGCGCCTCACACCTCGGGAGGACGACAAATGTCTCGATGGTTTGGTTCGAATAGTCGCAGTTTGGCTTTTCTAGCGAGCTGCGGGTTCTCGTCGCTTGGAGCGACGGCGTGCACCTACGGCTCGGTTGCCGACGCCGCCACCGGCGCGAATCTCCCCGGAACGTCCCTCTCGTTTCAGCAGGTGGACATGAGCACGCCTGTAACCAGATACGCGACGCAGGTTGGCCTGTTCAACGGGGTGGCGGCGCGCACCTGGTCGCCCTCGGATCCCGTTGCGCATGCCGGGTATGACGGCGTCTACTGGCTGAACCCCTACGCGCCTGAGCGGACGGGGGACAGCACGCCGACGCTCGTCGCTCAAGGGTGGAACCGGGTCACCCTGACGGTGTCAGGATACGAAATTACGCGCATTTACCGCAATCATCAGTACACGACGGGCAACTCCGTACAGACCAATGTTCCCTATTCTTCCGGGCTCACGCCCGGGGTCATGCCTTATCCGGTGCCTGCCGTGTTCACTTACACGGGCCCCACGGCCTCGGCCGCGCTAGAGAGTTTCACTATGTGGAAGACTCCGATCCTCATTCCGGTTCCTATTGTTCCGGCACCTATATGGATTAACAATCACCTAAAGCTTCCTGACCTAATCGTCGATCCTCGTTCCTTGCTCGAGGTGCAGCAGGTGCTGGCTGGTTGCGGGCCCGCAGGTCCAGTGGCCGCCGAGCGGGGATACTGCAGCAGCATGACGGATGATGGCCTGACACCGGCTACACAGCAATGCCTGTCCTTCTCATCCAACTTTGCAAACGTTGGAACTAGCAACTTCGAGCTCTATGCCGATCCGGGAGCAGCGACTTCGCTCCCCCCCGGCACTTTGGCACAGCAGGTCATCTACGACGTTGCGGGTGCACACCAGATGGTTCTCACCACAGGCCAGCTGGCCGGGGGTGGCGCCGGGGCCCAGACGGATACGCTGCGCTTCGCGCAGTTCGATTTGCGTGGCCCGATCGTGGCGGGCGTGTGCGATACGGAAGCGACGGCGTCAGCTTGCCCAATCGTGTCCATGGACCACGGCGCCGTGGGACCGAGTCCGAAGGATGTTTGTCTAGGCGCAAACACCCACGTGTTCGACCCGGATCTCTATGGGGGGCCGTCGCCGGCCGGAGTAGCTTTTCTTCGGTTGACTTGCATCAATTCCGGATCGCTGAAAGTTTCCGACCTAGGATTATATGCAGGGCAAGCCGAGATGTACGGTGTGGGCCAGAAGTGTAATTACCTGGATATTACCAATGTTGCGCCCGGGAAGTATTGGCTCGAAGGAGAGGTGAATCCGGCCGATGCCAACGGGCACCGTGCGTATCAAGAGTCGGACTATTCTAACAATATCTCGAGATCCCAAGTCACCATCCGGGCCAAGGACCAGGCGACGTGTCCGTGCAGCCCCAAAAACGCTTGCAACTGAGGTGGCGACGGTTCCGGGGCGTTGGACCCGCACGTCCGAGGCTCGCCGCGCCGCTCGAGCCGCGTGACCGTGCCGGCACGTGGGCCGGAAGGGGCTCTGGGCCGACGCCGCACGCATTCGGAGTGGGTGATTCGCCCGGGACGGCGAGGAGCCACGCACGCTGTTGTTGCGGATCTTCACGCCGACCTCGCGTGGCGCCGAGAGTGGGACTCGCCGCATCCGATACAAGCCAGTGGTCGTGCGCGCGCGAGTCACACTTCCGCGAGCGGGGCCGAGGCCAGCCACCGCTTACGCCCGGCGGCGTGCAATGGTCCACGACCATACGAGGGGGACGGCACCCATTAGGAGAAGCGCCGCGAACGCCAAGGTAGGGAATCCAAGCGCTCCAAGGATTGCCATCGCCGCGCCAAAGCCCACGCACGCTTGGCCGCCAATCTGCTGTGCACGCTTCCAGTTTTCTTCGGACGCCGTGGTCCATTTCGTCCGGAAGCCAAACAGCGCGTTGCGGCCTGTGCGCGGCATGAGCAGGCCATTGGCGATCAACGCCGCGCCGCCGAGCACCCAGATGGCCCCGTCCAGTCGAGGTTTGGTGCCCAAAGATGCGCGCAGGATCAGCAACTGCAAACCACAGAGCATGGTCACAAAGACGAGGACCAGGGCGGGCAGCGGCGTTGCACGCAAGCCGGAGCGCCATTGACGCGGCAGGATCGAAGGGCCGAGGCGGAACAGGGCACCGAGGGCTGCGGTGGCCGTGGGCAGGAGCCAGGCCGCGATGGGACGCGGCATCCATCCGTCAGCCTGGCCGCTCATCCCGAAGTGGGACGGCATCGGGTCAGGGAGGCTGTCGTAGACCCACCATGTGACACCGAAGCAACCGGCAAGGACGGACGCTGATAGCCAGTCAACCACGGAAGGCTTGCGCGACTCGCGCGACACGACCACCTGATCGTGCCCGCCTCGCCGCGCGAGAGCAAGTGGCTGCGCGCAAAGGCTGGTCGTGCCCGATCGGCGGCGGCGCTCAACAGATCAGCGCCTTTGCGAGATTGATCTATCCATGCCGTCGGATCGTCTGGCCAAGGTACTCAAGCTGGCGGAAGAGCTCCCGGAGGAAGAGCGCGTCGATTTCACCCGCGAGCTCCTTCGCGGCGTGCCGCGGCGGCGGCCTCGAACTCGCGGGACCTACGGATTAAAGGTCCGGAGGCAAATGCGATCAAACGCCTTGAAAATGGCTCTTCCGACGCGGCGGCAGACCACCGTGTACCAGTATTGAACGTGTCGCAAGGCGTCATGGGTGTTGCGCGAGCTCATCGACTAACACTCGATTTTGAGGAACCTGTACTCGGTCACAAAAGAGTCGAGCATTGCCCCGACGCGGAACCTGCCTCCTCGTCAGGCCCGACGGGAATCGAACCCTTGACCGCAGTTTTCCGATAACCCCTTGCGAAACGCGAACTTGGCCCGCGTTCCTCGGGAAATCGTGGCGAAGCGCGATCCCGTTTCATGCCGTTTGGTGCCGTTTCGTTCCGTCCAATTCCACCGAGTCACGGCACATTAGCGGCACAGGGCGCCGGCGAACGACACGGGCGACCAATCCAAACGCGAACCGAACCACCGTTGCCCTCGACTTGCCGCGCGGTAGAGTCTTTGGATGGTGGGGCGCTTCTCGCGCGCGTGGGTTCTCGGCGCGGCTACCGCGCTCCCTTCGGGAATCGCCTCCGTCGCCTCGGCTCAGCTCGAGCCGAGGGAAGCTGCCCCTCCCACGACCGCCGAGGGCCTACGAGTGAAGGGTCGTCGCTGCCTCCGTTGCCCGCACCCCCGACGGAAATGCAGACTGCCGCACAGGGTAGTTCGCGCGAGGCGCGCCAAGCGGCACACGATCCGCACGACCTCCCGCCGGAATCGCCTCCCGCGCACCCGTCTCGAGCATGCGCGCGCTGCAAACAAGGATTCGTACTCGACGGTTGGCTCGGCGGCGGCTCGACGAGGGTGGTCCACGAGAACGATTGGTCGGGATTCGCTGGGGTTGGTTTTACGGCTCTCTACCATTACGAATGGTTCGAAATGGGCGCAGGGATCAGGTTGCAGCTTGTCCCGCTCGGTCCAAACTCCGGGATCCCGGCTGCAATGGTCGGCACAAAGGTCCAGGGCCGCGAAGCTTCGCCCACGCGCGCGCGCCCAAATCCTGGTCGCATGCGGCGAGGCCACCTGTCGTGGCGAGAAACGCATCTATCTCCTTTCCTCTGCGACTCGGCGCGGGATCTTAGCCGAGCAATGGTGGCGATTCGCCGGTGACCAGCTCGCATGAATCGAGCATCGTCAGCGTGATGTTTGGGCTGGTCGTGGCGATGCTGGCAACGGCGCTGTCGGCGCTTCGCTCAGGGACGCCACCGTCGTAAGGAGACATGACAGCAGGCCGGCTGCCAGGTTGTGCGAGGATCACGACGGGACAAAAAGCCGCAGAACGCTCGTCCAACGAGGCAAGGTTGGGTCAGTTCACGGCCCCCAACGCATGGCGGGCAGATTCGCTGCTTGGGTCAAGGGCGACCGCTCTTGCATACCAGGTCCTCGCCTTGCTCAGGTGCGAGGCATCGCGCTGCACGAAGCTCGTGTACTGCTCATAGGCGCCAAGCCCATAGAAACCACACGAATTCGTAGGGTCGGCTTCCAGAGCGCTGCGGAACGCGCGCGCCCCGCCATCGGGATTGCCGTTGTCCCACAACATGGAAGCACCCTGTCCACAATAGGCGTTTGCCAACGTTCGCTTGGCCGCGCCATATTGCATCTGGCCGAGAGCTTTCTGGGCCATCACGATCGCAGCGTCCCAGTCTCCCTTGTTGACCAGGAAGTTCGCGTAGTTGCCCTTCGCCCAGGCCAACTCGGGGACGAGCGCGACGTTGCGCTGGTGCGCCTTGTCGGCTGTGTCGACATCCCCCATGCGCTCGTAGATATCGGCGAGTGACGCGAACGCGCCTGCAGCCAGCCGGTGGTTGATTGGGTGCGTTAGAGCCTCCCGTAGCTGCCTCTCCGCTCCCTCGAGATCCCCTTCGCGCGTTGACACTTCGGCTGCCAACAAAAGCGTGCGGGGGAAAGTCGGCGCTAGCTTCAGGGCCACGTTTAGCGCTGTCCGAGCACCCCCCACGTCCTTCTTGCCAATCAGGGTCCAACCTCGAACGATGAACCCGTCCGCGAATGAGGGATCGGCCGCGGCGGCGCGATTAGCAAAGTCGGACGCTTTGTCGAGCTGTTGCTCATTGTACTTGTCGCCATAGAGGTGAGACCTCTTGAACGCAGAGCGTCCGAGTCCGGCCAACGCGAGCGCCGAGCGAGGATTGGCGTCCAGCAGCGACTGAAGGCGTGAGTCGGCTTCGTCGAGCGGGCGGGGATCTGGTCCATAGCTCTCGATGAGATCCATCGCTTCGAGGTAAGTCTGCTGCTCTTGGGTGGCGTTCGCGGGGGCGGCCGTCTCCACGAGAGCGGGTTCCGGAAGCTGGTGGCCACGTTGACGGGCAAGTCGCCAGAGCCACACCTTCCCGACCCCATGGGCGGTCGCGAAGGTCACCCCGTTGGGCGCAAAGGCTATGGCCAGCGTCCCTCGCGCATCGTGACCCAAATCGACACGCTGCCGCAGACCCAAGGAAGGCACCGACCAGACGCCCATGACGTCGTCTTTCCCACCTGTCACGAGCGTGCCCCCGTCCGGCGAAAACGCGAGAGACCACGCCTCATCGCTGTGCAACGAAAGCGCTTTGAGCTGCCTGCAGCTCTGGATGTGCCAGAGTCTCACAGAGCGAACGTCACTGGCGCTCGCGAGCACCTGGCCGTCCGGCGCGATGCGGATGGATGAGACTTCGCCCGCGTGTCCGGCGAGGACGCACTGTAGCTTGCCTTCGGCGACGTCCCACACCTTGATGGTGCGGTCCGCACCGGAGCTCGCGACGCGGGTTCCGTCAGGCGAAAAGGTCACGGTGAGGACACGGCCGCCGCCGTGCTCCAGGGTGCGAAGAGGACGGCCGTCCAACGTCCAGAGTTTGGCCAGCCCGTTGTTGTCCCCGCTCACGAGGATGTTGCCATCGGGCGAGACGTCGGCGGAAAAGACCTGCCGCGCGCCCACGTCGATCGTGCGAAGGAGTTTGCCCTCGGGAAGGGCCCAAATCTTCAACGTGTGGTCGCCAGCGGTTATCCCCTGACGCCCGTCGGAGGTGACCCGGACGGCACTGACAGGCATGGTGTGACCGGGCAGTGCGCGAACGGCCTCTCCAGTGCGTGCATCCCAGATCTTTGCCGTTTCGTCCCAAGCTCCGGTGATGAGGCGCTCGCCATCGGGTGTGAACGCAACGGACATGATCGCGCTGAACGCCGCTGGGATAGTGCGCACGAATTGCACGGCGGGGAACGACCAAGGCGCGGGTCGCTCCGGTAGGCGAGGCATTGCATTGAACGCCTTCACTGCGCGAGCGCGCAATTCGTAGGTCCCCACCGCGCCCAACGCAGTCAATGCAATCCCGAGTGCTCCGGCGAGTGCGAGCGTCCTCTTGCGATGTGGGCGTACGACCGGCGTCGCCGGCGCGGAGCCACCGCGCAACGCGACGAGTGCTTGTTGGGCCGACGGAAAACGATCTTCCGGCGCGGGTTCCATCATCTTCTCGAGCCAGTCGGCAAAGCCGGCAGAGACGTGCACGTGCGGTCGAAAGTCCGTCTTGAGCTTGCGCTGCGGCATCTCGGAGGGCGCCCGTCC
>Ga0210409_10006136_pt1 | contig 12540 bp, 11 predicted proteins | sample IncBWH17MmetaG_FD_161649 | JGI IMG/M metagenome (GOLD analysis project Ga0210409, IMG submission 161649) | Forest soil microbial communities from Barre Woods Harvard Forest LTER site, Petersham, Massachusetts, United States - Inc-BW-H-17-M | ecosystem: Environmental > Terrestrial > Soil >...
CACCGCCGCAAGGCGGTGTTAGGCGTAAGGGAGGCGACCCCCGGCCCCCTACGCCACCGCCTCGCGCAACTCCGCAATGTCCGCCAGCTGCTCGTCGACCCAGTCACCCGGGTTACGAGAAAAGATGATCTCCTTCAAGTGCTGCGCCCGCACCCGCTTCTCCTCGGGGTCCATGGTCAGCGCCCGGAAGATCGCGTCCGCCTGCTCCTGGATGTCGAACGGGTTGACCGAGAGGGCGCAATCGGCCAGCTCCTCGTGGGAGCCGGTGTTCTCGGAGAGCATCAGCACGCCGTCGCGGGTGTTGACCGCCGGCGCCTCCTTGGCGACCAGGTTCATCCCGTCGAAGAGGGAGTTGACCATCAGCAGGTCGAAGTGCTTGTAGCGGGCGACGGCGTCGTGGAAGTTCTCGTAGATCTTGAGGTCGATCGGCATCCAGTCGGTGGTCCCGTGGCGATGGTTGACGACGGCGACCAGCGCCTCGATCCGCTCCAGGTACTCGGCGTACTCGGGAACGTCCTGCCGCGAGGGTTGGAGATGGGCGATGAAGGTGACCTCTTCGCGGAACTCGGGATGCTGGGTGAGGAAGATGTCGAAGGCGGTGAAGCCGCGCAGCACGTTCTTGGAGAGGTCGGCGCGGTCGACTCGGATGATCAGGTACTTGCGGCGGCGCTCCAGCACCTCGCGCTCCGCCGCCGCCACCTCCGCCGATTCCGCCGCGCGCCGCAGTCGCTCGGCGTCGATCGAGAGCGGGTAGGCCCGCGCCAGCGTCTGCCCACCCGCGTGCCGCACGACCCCCCCTTCGTAGTCGACGTCGCACTCCAGCAATTCGTCGCAGCAGCGCAGGAAGTTGATGCCGTAAGCGTGGGTGTGGAAGCCGATGATGTCGTTGGCGAGCATCCCCCGGAAGATCGCCTCGCGGATCCGCCCGGGGAGGATCCGCCAGCTGTCGGGCTGGGACCAGGGGATGTGGACGAAGTGGTGGAGGAAGGCGTCGGGCCGCTCGGCGCGGATCATCCCCGGGGCGGTGTAGAGGTGGTAGTCGTGGAGCATCACCAGCGGCCGCTCGCGTCCCTCGATCTGGCGCAGCACCGCCTGGGCGATGTCGCGGTTGACCGTCTGGTAGCCGTAGTCCCAGGCGTCCAGCTCCTCCTGGCGGATGTCGGGGGCGTTGGAGAGGTCCCAGAGGTAGTGCTGGATGAACCAGAGGATCGGGTTGGCGATCACGTTGTAGAAGCGGTCGTAGGCCTCGGCGTCGCTGTCGACCAGCAGCACCCGGTACTCGATGCCGTCGATCGAGAGCTCGGCCGGCCCGCCGCGCTCCTCGGAGACGGCGACGTCCTCGTCGGTCATCGCCGAGGCGATCCAGAGCGCGTCGCGGTGGGAGACGAGGCCGGAGAGGGCGGTGACGAGGCCGCCGCCGCCGCGCTGCACGGTGCGCTCCCCAGTCTCGTCGCGTTCGAACTGCGCCGGCCCTCGGTTGGAGACGATGATCAGCGGATCGGAGCCGAGCGGAGCCACGGGAGTGAGCCTACCCCCACCGCTCAAAAGTTATGTATCCAGCTCGGCGAACAGCTCCAGCCAGTCGCGCAGCAGGCGTGGGGAGAGGAACTCGCGGCGGGCGTGCTCCTTGCCCATCCGTCCGAGCTGCTTCCCCAGCCCCGGATCGCGCAGGATCTCCAGGCAGCGCTGCGCGCACTCCGCCGCGGAGTCGACCAGATATCCGCTCACCCCGTCCTCGATCTGCAGCGGGATGCCGCCGACGTTGCCGGCCACGGTCGGCCGTCCCTTCCAGAGCGCCTCGGTGACGGTCAGCCCGAACCCCTCGCGGATCGACTTCTGCAGGCAGACGTCGGACTGCGACTGGAAGGCGTTGACCTCGATTGCGCCGACGTTGTTGAGGTTGTTGAGGATCTTGATGTCGGGGTCCCCATCCGCGTATTCGAAGGTGTGCTGGAAGAAGTCCCAGCCCTCGGGGTCGTCGGTCGCCATCGAGCCGACCAGGGCGAGCTGCGCCTCGGGGACCTCCTCGGTCACCGCACGGTAGGCGTCGATCACCCCCATCGGATCCTTCCAGGGGTCGAAGCGGGAGACCTGGGTGAGCAGCGGGCGGTCGACGTCGATCCCGAACTGGCGGCAGACGAAGGCCGCGTCGTCGGGGGAGAAGGCCATGTTCTTCGGCGAGAGCGGGTCGATCGCCGGCGGGATGATGCGGACGCCGTTGTGGCCGTTGACTCCCTGCGGGACATAGGCGGGCATGTGCCAGACGGTCGCCTCGTACTCCTCGATCATCGGCAGCAGGCGGGCGATCGGCGCCGGATTCGGCTCGGAGAGGTCGATGTGGCAGCGCCAGATCCAGTTGCGGCTCTTCTCCCGGGCGCCGCGGCGCAGGCCGATCGGCTGGGGATCGTGGACGATGACCGTGTCCCACTCGCCCTGCAACCCCTCCGCGTTCAGCGCGTTGATCTCGTCGAACAGCTCCCACTGCTCCTCGCTCAGCGTCTCCTCGGCGCCCTGCAGCGAGTTGTGGAGGAGCTTGGTCGCGTTGAAGTACTCCTCCTTGCCGAAGATCACGTGCCAGTGGGCGTCGAGCCCGATGTCGCGCATCAGCGGCACGATCGTGTAGAGGATCTCCGAGACCCCGCCGCCGAAGGCGGTCGCGCTGACGTGCAGGACGCGGTGCCCCTTCATCGGCTCCGCCAGCGCTCGGATCCGCTCGATCAGCTCCTTGCCGGCGATGTGGGTGTAGTCGGCGAGGGTCTTCTGGCCGAGGGCGACTTCCTGGAGCATCCGCGGAGTTCTATCTGTCGGAGCGGCGAAGAGTGGGTCAGCCGTGCGGCACGCTGTCCGGGCGCTTGCCGAGAGTCACCTCGACGTCCTTCTTTTCGCCGCCGCGGAGAATCGTTAGCGTCACCTTCTGCCCCGGGGCGTAGTTGGACGTGTAGCGGGCGAGGTCGTCGGGGCGGACCACCTGGTGGCCGTCGACCGAGAGGATGACGTCGCCGCCGGTGCGGTACTCGGCGGCCTGGAAGCGGAGCTTGCCGTCGCCGCCCTTCAGTCCCGCCTTGGCGGCGGGAGCGCCGGGGACGACTTCGGCCAGCAGCCCGCCGAACTTGGTGTGGAGCCCGAGCTTCGCGGCGAGCTGGGGGTAGAGCGCCTGGCTGGAGACCCCGAGGTAGGCGTATTCGGCCTTGCCGTTTGCCTTCAGCTGGGCTACAGAGCGCTTGATCGCCGAGACCGGGACGGCGAAGCCGACCCCGTTGTTGGCGCCGGAGTTGGTCTCGATCTGCTGGTTGATGCCGACCACGCGGGCGCCGGCGTCGAGCAGCGGGCCGCCGGAGTTGCCCGGGTTGATCGAGGCGTCGGTCTGGATCGCCCCCTCGATCTGGAACTGGGTCAGCGATTTCACCGAGCGTTCTGTCGCCGAGACGATCCCGACCGAGAGCGACTGCTGCTCGCCGAAGGGGCTGCCGATCGCCGCCACCGGCTGGCCGACGACGATGCCGTGGTCGTTGCCGAGCTGCAGGGGGTGGAGGTCGAAGCCATCGGGATTCACCTTGAGCAGGGCGACGTCGGCGAAGGGGTCGAAGCCGACGATCTGGGCGGGGACGACGTTGCGGTCGGGGAATTCGATGAAGACGGCCTTGGCGGGCACGCGCTTGCCGCTGGATTCGTCGGTGACGACGTGGGCGTTGGTGACGATCTCCCCGCTGGTGTCGAGGACGAAGCCGGAGCCCTCCGCCGCGCTCGGCCCGCCGCCCAGCGGGTTGCCGGAGCTGCCGAAGATGGAGCGGATCGTGACCACGCCGGGGGAGGCCTCGCGGTAGACCTTGGCTGCGTCGAAGCCGTTTTCGGAGGTCTCGACGATCACCCGCTGCGGCGCCGCGGCACTGCCGCCGGGCGCTTCCACGGTGGTCGTCGAGCCGCCGCCCGAGCTGCCGCAGCCGGCCAGCAGCGCCAGCGCCAGCAGCGCGGCGGCGGAGGCTGTCCGCTTCCTCACGCGCCGGCCTCAGACGGCGCGGCGGCGGACGCCGGCGGTGGCAGCTCGGCGGGCTCCCGCGCCGGCGGCAGGTCGAGCGTGAAGGCGGTGAACCGTTTGCTCGAGGTGATCGCGATCCGCCCGCCCATCCGCTGCGCCAGCTCGCGGGCGATCGCCAGCCCCAGTCCCGATCCGCCCGCCGAGTCGGCCGTGTAGAAGCGCTCGAAGATCCGCCCCTGGACCCGCTTGGGTATCCCCGATCCCTCGTCGGAGACGGTCAGCTCGGCACGGTGGTTTTCGGAGTAGGTGGTCACGGTCACCTTGGTGCCCTCGGGGGTGTGGGTGAGGGCGTTGTCGAGCAGGATACGGAGGATCTGCCGAACCCGGTCGGGGTCGGCGCGGGCGATTGCCGGGCGGTCTGGCGTGCGCAGCTCCAGGCGCGAGCCGCGGCGGTCGGCGCGCGGGCCGAACTCGCGCGCCACGTCGCGGGCCAGCGAGCCGAGATCGACGCTTGCGTCCCGCAACGCCACGGCGCCGGCGTCGAGCTGGGAGAGGTCGAGCAGGTCGGTGGTCAGCTTGGTCAGCCGCTCGATCTGCTGGCGCATCGTCCGCACGAACTCGGCCCGCTCCTCCGGGCTCGGGTCCTCTTCTTCGAGCAGCTCGACGAAGCCGCCGAGGCTGAAGATCGGCGTGCGCAGCTCGTGGGAGGCGTTGGCGATGAACTGCTTGCGGGCGCTGTCGAGCTCCGCCAGCCGGCTCTGCATTTCGTTGAAGGTGCGAGCGAGCTGACCGAGCTGGCCCGCCGAGGAGATCGGGATCTGGGTCTCGAAGTTACCGTCGGCGACTTTGCGGGCGGCGTCCTGGAGCCGGGCGATGTGACTCGCCGCCAACTGCGCGAAGTAGAGGCCGAGGACGAGCGTCAGGGCGAGGGCGATCAGCGCCCCGGCGACCATCTGTCCCTTGACCTGGGAGACGCTGTGCGGGGTCGGTCCGATCCCGAACACGTAGATGTAGACGACGGCGAGCGTGCCCACAGAGATCACGACCGAGATCACCGTGATCCTGCTGCCGAGGTTGGTGAGCCCGAACCGCCTCATCTACTCCCTGAACCGGTAGCCGACTCCGCGCACCGTGAACAGGAACTCGGGTTGCTTGGGATCCTGCTCCAGCTTCTCCCGCAGGTGCCGGATGTGGACGTCGACGGTGCGCGGATCGCGGTACTCGGAGTCCCCCCAGACGTGTTCCAGCAGGGTCTCGCGGCTGAGCACGCGGCCGGGGGAGCGGGCGAGGGCGCCCAGGATCTCGAACTCGACGTAGGTGACGCGGGTCTCCTCGTCGCCCAGCGTCACCATGCGGCGGCCGAAGTCGATCGTCAGCTCGCCGCTCTCGATCGTCTCCTCCTCCGACAGCTCGCCGACCATCCGCGAGCGCCGCAGGGCTGCCTTGACCCGGCTGCGGAACTCGCGCATCGAGAAGGGCTTGGTGATGTAGTCGTCGGCGCCGACCTCCAGCCCGCCCACCTTGTCGGTCTCGCTGCCCTTCGCGGTCAGCATGATGATCGGCACCTGGCTCTGGGAGCGGAGCCGGCGACAGACTTCGACGCCGTCGAGCTTCGGCAGCATCAGGTCGAGGATGACGAGGTCGAAGCGACCCTCGCCGAAGCGCTGCAGCGCTTCGCTGCCGTCGAGGGCGGAGGTGACGTGGTATCCGTCCTTGCGCAGTGGGTAGCTGAGCAGCGTCTGGATCGACTGCTCGTCGTCGACGAGAAGGATTCGGGCGGAGCCGTTGGGCATGAACGAAGGGTATTGGACGCATGTGCTAGTACCCAGAACTAAGGATTGAGAGAAAGGAGCCGATATGAGGCGCAGGATGCAACCGCGACAGTTGAAGAGCCTCGTCGAGTCCGGCCATTACAAGCCCGAGCCCTCGCTCGTGGCCGAGGCGATGTTGCAGCGCCGCGGGGTGCGCGAGCTGCTGATCGGCGGGCCGATGCTCAGCGCAGCTGGTCGAACCCCTCAGTCTCCAGCAAGCGGCCGCCGGGCAGCCTGATCTCGACCCCCTCGCCGGCGACGACCTCGCCGATTTGGGCCAGCCCAGCTTCGGCGCCGCCGCCGACGGCCGCCGCCGCCTCTCCCACCCGCTCCGTGGGCAGCGCCGCCAGCAGCTCGTAGTCCTCGCCGCCGGAGAGTGCGAGCTGGATCGGATCCCGCCCAGCCGCCGCGGCGATCTCCGCGACCCCGTTGGCCAGCGGCAGCGCGCCCACCTCGATCCTCATCAGCGCGCCGCTCTCCTCCGCCAGGTGGCGGGCGTCGCCGCCAAGCCCGTCGCTGAGGTCGATCATCGCGCCGGCCCTCGCCCGGGCAAGGGCCCGCCCGGCCCCGAGGCGGGCGCGGGGCTCGAGCTGGCGTGCTCGCAGCCGCGCCGCCGTCTCGGCCCCGACCGCCGTCTCCAGCTCGGGCCGCTCCAGCAGCAGCAGGCCCGCTGCCGCGCCGCCGATCTCTCCCGTCAGCATCAGAACATCTCCGGGCCGTGCCCCGGCCCGGGTGACGAGCAGCTCCGGGCTCGGCGCATGGCCGACCACGGTCATCGTGACGGTCAGCGCCAGGGCGCGCGTCACGTCGCCGCCGGCCAGGGTCATGCCGGTCTCGGTGGCCAGGGCCGCGATCCCATCGACCAGCTCGATGCAGCCGTCCTCGTCGAGGTCGGGCGGGACGCCGAGCACGACGTACGCCTCTCCCGGCTCGGCTCCCATCGCCGCCAGGTCGGAGAGGGCGGTGGCGAGGGCCTTGCGGCCGATCTGCCTCAGGCTCGCCTGCTCGCGCCGGAAGTGGACTCCGTCGACGATCGCGTCGACGGAGGTGGCGGTGGCGCCGCCGGGCACGGTGACCGCCGCGTCGTCGCCCATCCCGACCCGGACCCGTGGCCCGGCGGGCGGCAGCCGTTCCCGCACCTGCGCCAGCAACTCGAACTCGCCCATGCCGCCATTCTCCCTCTCCCCGCGCGTGCAACCGGCTTGGACCCCCCTCCTCACTAAGGTGCGACGCACGTGGAGCAGCGCCAGCCACTTCTGCACCGCCTCGGGGAGGCCGGGGCGCGGTTCGGGACCCGCCCGCCGCGCAGCCGCCGCCTGCGGCTGGCGATCCAGCTCGGGCTGGCCCTTGTCATCTTCGGCTTCCTCGTCCTCACCGTCGTCGAGCAGTGGGCGGAAATCAAGAGCAAGGGCGTCCACTTCCACGGCCTCTGGCTGATCCCGGCCTTCGTCGTCCTGCCCTGCTTCTACGCGCTCAGCGCCCTCGGCTGGGACTTCACGCTGCGCTTCCTCGGCTACCGGATCGGGGTCGGGCGGGCGCAGGTCGCCTGGGGCCAGCCGCTGCTCGCTCGCTACGTCCCCGGCAGCGTTCTCTACGTGCTGGGGAGGGTGCTGCTCTCCGAGCGGGCGGGGGTGCCGCGCCGGATCACGATCGCCAGCATCGTCTACGAGCAGGCGATCTCGGCGACGTCGGCGATCGTCGTCGCCGCCTACTTCATCATCAGCCACCCCGACCTGCAGGGCCAGCCGCTGCGCTGGGGGGTGCTGCTGCTGATCCCGCTGGCGATCGCCCTGCTGCACCCGCGCGTCTTCGGGCCGCTGGCCAAGCGGGCGATGCAGGCCTTCGGGCGCGAGCCGCTGCCCGCCGTCATCTCGCTGCGGGGGGTGCTCGCGCTGCTCGTCTTCTACTGCCTCAACTGGGGGGTCGTCGCGGTGGGGATCTACTGCGTCGCCCGCTCGGTGACCGCGATCCCGTTCAGCGATGTCCTCGTCGTCGGCTCGGCGCAGGCGGTCGGCTACTTCGCGGCGCTGGTCACCCTGGTCGCTCCGGCCGGCCTCGGGGTTCGCGACGCCGCCTTCGCCTGGGCGGTCAAGACGGCGGCGCCGGGCGAAAGCTTCGCGGTCGGCTCGCTGATCGCGATCGCGGTGCGGGGGGTGCTGACCGTGGTCGAGGTGATCTATGTGGGCGTCGTAACCGCGCTCGGCAAACGGGAGGGCTGGTCGATCCCCACCGGAGTGCTCCACGCCTCTCCGGAGGAGCAGGCCGGCGGCGCCGACCGCGAAGCGGCGGCGCATGCTCCCGAGATTCTTTAGGGGTAGGTGGGGAGGGTCGGGGTGCCCCTCTCCGCTCGCCTGTTTCGGTGGGGCGTGGTCGGCTGGCCGCAGTTGGATTGCCGAAAAGGCGCAAAACGCGGAGAGGGGCACCCCGACCCTCCCGGCAAGCGTCTAAAGCGGGATGCGGGCGCCCAGTTGGAAGGCGGTCAGGGCGAGGACCAGCAGTTGGAGCTTGCGGTCTCGGGACAGAGCTGCCAGGGGGAGGGGCCAGATCAGGTACCAGGGGAGTAGCCAGGAGGTTGCGAGGAGGAGGCCGAGGGAGGACCAGGCTGCTGCGCGCAGCCAGTCGTTGCCTCTGTAGGTCCAAGCTAGGAGGTAGGCGATCAGGGCTGCGTAGAGGGTTAGGGCTCCGACTCTGGCTGGGCCCTTGCCGGCGCCGGCGATGCGGGCGAAGGTCGTTGGGATGCTGAGGTGGCTGGTGTGGCTCTGGTTCTCGCCTGCTAGGCCGATTGCGTTTAGCCAGTTCCAGCCGAAGGCCAGGTGGGCTGCTGCGACTGTCGCCGCGAGTGCGGCCAGGGCTCCGATCAGGAAACGAGGGCGTCGGGCCGATCCGAGGAGGGCGAAGGGGGCTGCGAACGCGGTTGAGACCTTGATTGCGAACGCTGCCACCAGGGCTGCGCCGCCGGAGACCTCGCGGTTGGAGAGGACGGCTGCGACTCCGATCATTACGAGCAGCATCGCCAGGGCGTCGTTGTGGGGGCCGCCCACTACGTGGACTAGTACTAGTGGGTTTAGGGCTACGAAGGCCGCGGCGCGGAGCGGGTCTATGCCGCGGGACGGGGCGAGGCGGGCGCAGATGGCCGCGAGGCCCAGCACGGAGGCGGCCGCGATTCCCTTCAGCGCCCAGACCGCCGCGGAGACCGGCAACCAGGCGAGCGGGTAGGTCGCCAAGGTGAAGAGGGGGCCGTAGGCGCTGGGGGTGTGGGGCCAGGTGACGTGGGCGAAGGCCGGGTCGGCCGGCGCCGCGGCGGGCCCGCGGAGGTAGGGATCGATGCCGTGCAGGACGCCGAGCCGGGCGTAGTCGACGTAGCTGTAGACGTCGTGGGAGAGCAGCGGCGGGGTCAGCGCGAAGCCGATCACCGCCACCGCGATCACGCCCCAGACGACCCGCCGCCCCAGCGCCGGCGCGGCCGCCAGGACGCCAAGGTAGGCAAGGAAGCCGGCCCAGATCAGGGCGTAGGCCGCGCCCGGCGAGATGCTCAGCTAACCGCTCCCGGCTTTGCCGCCGGTGGGTGCGCCGGCGCCGAGCCCCGCCCCCCCGCCGCCGCCCCCGGAGGGCGCGGGCGCGGGTTCGGGGGGCAGTGGCGGCGGCGCGGGGGCGGGTTTCTGTCCCACGCCGGGTGCATAGGCATTGGGGTTGTAGCCGCCGACCGCGGCGCTCCCCGGTGGCGGCGCGCCTCCCCTGCCACCGCCCCTGGCACCGGAGGACGAGCCGGCGGAGCCCGGCGCCGAGGCGGTGAACTGGCCGAAGAACGGCGCCCATTCGATCCGCTGGGAGGGCACGCTGATTTCCTCGCAGGGCACCCCCGCGTTGGAGTAGAGCGAGTTCCAGATTTCCGCCGGGAAGGTGCCCCCGAAGACGGTGATCCCGTGGACACTGGTCATCGCGATGTCGTTGGACTGCGGGTAGCCGACCCAGACCGCGGTCGCCAGGTTGGGCTGGTAGCCCGAGAACCAGGCGTCGGTGTAGTTGTCGGTCGTCCCGGTCTTGCCGGCCTGCCCGGCGCAGCCGGTGTAGGCCGCGGTGCCGGTGCCTTCGGTGATGTTGTCATGCAGCAGGCGGGTCACTTGGTAGGCGACCGCCTTGGAGATGACCCGCCGGGGGTCGGCCGCTTCGGGATGGTCCACCCGCCCATCGGGGAAGACGACCCTGCGGATCGCGACCGGGTTGTGGTGGATGCCGCCCGAGGCGAGCGTCGCGTAGGCGTCGGTCAGCTCCAGCGGCGAGACGCCGAGCCGCAGCCCGCCGATCCCCTCCGCCGGGATCCCGTCGAGGTGCGTCGTGATCCCCATCGACTTCGCCGTCGCCGCCACGTTCGCGGGCCCGACGTCGAGGTCGAGCTGGGCGAACACCGTGTTGTCGGAGGTGACAGTCGCCTGCTTCAGGTTGATCCTCCCCTGGTAGCCCAGATCGGCGGTGTGCACGGTCCAGTGCCCCCACCTGGGCAGGTTGAGGTTGAGCGGCTTGGACGTGTAATAAGTGGTGTAGGGGTCGACCCCCTGCTTCAGTGCCGTGGTCAGGACAAAGGCCTTGAAGGCCGACCCCGGCTGGCGGTGGCCCTGCGCCGCGAGGTTGAACTGGCTCCGGCTGTAGTTGGAGCTGGAGGCCATCGCCCTGATTTCGCCACTGCGCGGGTCGATCGAGACCAGCGCCGAGGAGGGGTCGGTCGGGTAGGGGAGGGTGGAGCGCATCGCTTCCAGCCCGACTCGCTGCAGCTTGGGATCGATCGTCGTGTAAACCTTCAGCCCGCCTTTGCGTACGGTGTTGACGCCGTACTTCGCGATCAGCTTGTTCTCCACGTAGTCGAAAAAATAGGGCTGGCGGTGCGTGAAGTAACTGTTGGAGAGGTTCAGCTCGAGACCGCGCCGCTCGGCCGCCGCCGCCCGGGCGTGGGAGACGAAGCCGAGCTTCGCCATCTTTCCCAGCACCTCGTTGCGGCGGGCCAGCGCTTCGCGCGGGTTGAGGATCGGGTTGTATTCCGACGGCGCCTGCGGCAGCCCGGCCAGCAGCGCCGCCTGCTCCAGGGTCAGCTTCCAGACCGGCTTGGAGAAGTAGATCTCCGAGGCGGCCTGCACCCCCACCGCGGTGCTGCCTTCGACAGTCCCGTAGGAGGCGATGTTCAGGTACTGGCCGAGGATCTCGCGCTTGGAGTGGTGCTGGGTGTACTCGATCGCCAGCTTCGCTTCGACGATCTTGCGTTCGAGGTTGCGGGCGGGGTGGCTGATGCAGAGGTTGCGGACCAGCTGCTGGGTGATCGTCGAGCCGCCCTCGACCGCCTTGCCGGCTTCGAGGTCCTTGAGCGCCGCCCGCACGATGCCTTCGGGGTCGACGCCGCCGTGCTGGTAGAAGCGCTGGTCCTCGATCGCCACCGTCGCCAACTGCACGCTCCGCGGTATGCGGTCGATCGAGACCGGCGTGTGCGCCTCTTCGGAGACGATCGCCCCGAGCTTGCTGCCGTCACCGGCGTAGAGGATCGAGTTGCCGCCCCTGTCGATCGGCTTGCAGGAGGCGAGGGAGGGCGCCTTGGCGGCGACGTCGAGCACCCAGGAGGTGACGGCGACGACCGCGATCGCGGCCACGGCGAGGGCGGCCATACCCGCGATCAGCAGCTTCCCACGGGCGCCGCCACGGCGCCTCTGACGTCGGCGACTGCGCTGCGTCATCGGGGACAGGGTACTTCCGCTCGGCCGCTCTTCAGGCTTGCGTGTCCCCGGTCGAGTGGTTGTGGACGATCCCGTCGACCAGCATCTGGTTGGGGATGACGACGGCGCTGCCGTCGCCGGGGTCGACGTAGGTGTAGGAAAGGGTGATGTCGGTGACCCGGCCTTCGATTTCTTCGAAGCCGATCCGGTCGCCGATCCTGATCGGCTGGGTGACCGCGAGCTGCACCCCGGCGACCATGTTGGCGATCGTGTGCTGGGCGGCGAAGCCGATGATCAGCCCGATCACCGCGGTCGAGGCGAGGATGCCCGTCGCCAGCCGCTTCAGCTCGGTGAACTGGCTGAGCGCGATCGCCGCGAGGACGAGGAGGGCGGCGACCAGGAGCAGCCGCCGCAGGATGCGCAGGCGCGTCTTTGTGGACCTGGAGACCTGTGAGACTTGCGGCGCGATGGTCGCCAACTTAGCCGCAGAAGGAGTCGGGTGCCCCTCCCCGCTCGCCTGTTTCGGTGGGGCGTGACCGGCTGGCCGCGGATGGATTGCCGAAAGGGCGAAAACGCGGGGAGGGGCACCCGACTCCCTTTCCCTATTCGAATTGGGGGGCTAAGACCGCCATCTTCGGGGTGCTGCTGGCGCTCGGGACGGGAATTGTGCTGGGGATTCCGGCGGTCCTCGTCGACCACCCGAAGAGCGGGGACCTGAGCACCTGGGCGAACGTCGTGGTGCAGCTCGCGACCGCGGTCGGGTTCGTGATGGCGCCGATGATCGTCGCGGCGCGGCGGGGGGCGTCGTTCCGCGAGGCCCTGGCGCGCCTGGGCGTGCGCCGGTTCCGCCCCTCGGCGCTGAAGTGGATGGCCGCGGCGATCGGCTTCTACCTCTTCGCCGCCTTCGCCTACGCGGCGCTGATCGGCGAACCCCACCAGAAGGACATCGCCAAGGGCTTCGGCGCGATCCCGATCCAGGTCATCCTGATCGTCTTCGCGGCCCCGGTCAGCGAGGAGGTTTGCTTCCGCGGGATGCTCTTCGGCGGAAGCAAACCTC
>Ga0210409_10006137_pt1 | contig 12538 bp, 9 predicted proteins | sample IncBWH17MmetaG_FD_161649 | JGI IMG/M metagenome (GOLD analysis project Ga0210409, IMG submission 161649) | Forest soil microbial communities from Barre Woods Harvard Forest LTER site, Petersham, Massachusetts, United States - Inc-BW-H-17-M | ecosystem: Environmental > Terrestrial > Soil >...
CCTGCGGACGGACGCGGGCGTCTGATGACCCTGACGGCAAAGGGGCGAAGATTGCTCGCACGCGCCGTTCCGGTCTGGAGGAATACCCACGCCGCAGTCGAGGCACTTCTGCGCGATGGCGATTCAGATCGCCTTCGGAACAATTTACGCGCACTTTCCTGATCATCCCAAGAGGTCGGGTATATCTCGCCAGATGCGGTGTTCAGCATCCCGCCTCGAGGCAATTTTCGAACCTGGTCCCATCAAATCGCGGTGCGCCCACCGTCGACGGCGAGTTTTGCGCCGTAAATGAAACTAGAACGATCGGTCGCCAGGAAGACAATGGCCTCGGCAATTTCGTCCGCGCTGGCCGGGCGCCCCGCTGGCGCCTGGGCGGCTAGTTGCTCCAAGCCTTCTCCCATTGCATCGGTGCCCTCCGTGCGCGTAGGTCCAGGGCTCACCGCGTTGACGCGGACACCACTGCGGCCGTATTCAGCGGCCCACGATTTCGTCAACAGATTGATCGCTGCCTTGCTTGAGCCATAGAGACTCATGCCGGACACTCCGTAATCGGCCACCATCGTAGATACATTGACGATTGCCCCTTTGCCTCTCGTCGCCATCAGGGGAGCTAGTTCCGCGACTAGGAAGTAGGGCACCTTAACGTTGAGAGAATACACCCTGTCAAACTCTTCCTCAGTCGTCTTGTTCGTCGGTCCGAACGGAAAGACTCCCGCACTGTTGATCAGAATATCGACGTGGCCGTTTCCGAGCTCGATTGCTCTTTTTGCCACTTCGCGCGCGCTCGACGCGTCCCGAAGGTCGGACGAAATAAAATCGACATGACCTCCTGCCGCGCGGATTTCGGCAACCGTCCTCTCACCGCGCTCCACACTGCGGCCGACGACCAAGAGATGGATGCCAAGCAGAGACAGTTTATTAGCCGCCGCGCGGCCAATACCGCTAGTTCCTCCTGTAATGAGTGCTGTCGGCGCATTTGTAATCATTAGGAACTCCCAGAGTAATGTCCGCTCAGTGTGAGGTGGACATTCAACCTCTTTTCACGTAAGAGTGAGCGTCAATTCTAGAACCCTTTCAATTCAAGACTCAACTTCTGATAGACGCGCTTGTAGTTGGCTGGAATTGGATAGAGGCCAAAGGCCCCAGGTGCAAAACCGGCACCCGGGGCACCCGCTCCCCTCCTGTGAAGGCCCAAGGACGGACGTCAGCGTCGCGCCAGCCAGGTACTCCAAGAATGTCCGCCTGTGCATTTGCATCCACTAAATACAACAATACCAATCGGGATTGAAAGGTCTTTAAGAGCCTGAGGGCTGCTTCTCGAAGTTTTGATCGGACTACGCGAACCAACTCCCGGTAAGTCTGTACCGACAAGTGCCGTACCAGTGTTCGACTTGTTACTTCGCGTTCGAGGGGGTAGCAGGGTTTGATTGTGCTTTGTTCGAGGAACCAAATTTGGCCTGCATCTCTTCCATGGCTTTCGGAAGCTTCTCCGGGTGGTGGATGAGGTCCAGGAAAAAGCTTCGTATATCGAGGGGCGCGCCCGCAAATTCGCGGTATGCGGAGGGAAGTGGTGGGCCTCCCAAGTCGCCAGCTGCTGGGATGTGCTCAGGCAGAAGAACGGCATACATGCTGCCACCTGCCAGCGTTTGATGTGAGTACTGCATCAGCCAGACGCAGTTGTGGTCGTCCATAATCATGGTGGCTGAGACCACCGCCCACTGCCCACTATCCGCGGCTGTGGGCCTCTGGCAATCCCAGAACTCCGCCTGCGGTACGGTGACGGTAGGGTCGTTGAAGCCATGCTCATCCAGGTCAATCCTTTGCAAACTATGCTGATCGGCGAACCGTTTCACTTCCGGGAGCGACTGATTCCAGTCGAGATTGGAATCGTTGACCAGGGCATAGGCGGGATGCCCGAAGCTGAGTGCATTGATGTAAGGAAAGAAGTAGGGGTACAGGCGCGCGGCCGTGAAAAGGCAGCTCAAAGCCAGTACTCCTGCTGTCGCCGCTACAAGCCGCCCTCGCATCGGAGCGGATACCCAGAGCCGCTCTACCATCGGCGGCACGGCCGCCAGCAGCAGCATGAGCAGAGCCAAAGGGACACTGAAATGACGGATACTGAGGTCCAGCCGGCTCAATAGAGAAAATCCGGTAAAAACGACAAGAGATACCCAGAGGACGCGCCAATGAATCGCGAGTTCCGCGGGAATCGTTGGAGCGTTCACACCGTCGCGTCCTTTCTGCGTTAACGCAAGTACGACCGCCAGCGCCAGCAATCCGAGAAAGCCCAGAGGGGATTTGAGCGCGAACACAGCAGGAAAGTAGAACCAAACGCCATGGGGATAAGAGTGGCCCAGGATGAACGTCGGCCGGCTCGCGGTGATCAAAACCATCAAGACGCCTCGCAAGTACAGCCACGGGGGCATAAGGAACCGGCGCAGTGGTACCGCGGCTGAGCCGTGGCCAAGACGGTAAAGCACATCGCTCGTCTGATTCAGGGAAAAGAGGAAATAAAAGAGGTAGACCGCAACGGCGGCCCAGAGAATGCCCTGAAGAGTGATGCGCCATCGCAGCCGGCGCCACGAACGCGCCTCAGGTTTGGCAAGAGGCTGGCCAGGCACCGCTCGCCAACGCGTGCTCAAAGCAAATGCCACGAACGCAAAAAATAAAATGCCCGCGGTGAACTTCGAAAGAAGCGCACCTGCCAGAGCTAGAGCAAACAGCAAGGCATTCTTTCTGGTGGGGTTCTGCCATATTTCCGCAAAACGCCACAACGCCAGCAGAGAGAACAGTGTGACCGCGATATCGGTATGGACGAGAGGTCCAAAAGCGAGAAAGGCGGGCGTACTGACATACATGCTCAGGCAAAGCAGCCCGCCCCAGTTCCCTCCCAGGCGCCGCGCGTAAGCGTACAAAACCCATCCCAGCGCCAGCGTTAGAAGCAGCATGGGCAGACGGGCCCACGCCAGCGTAGTCACGGGATCGTTCCACTTTGTCAGCAGCCACTCGCCGAAGACCCACTGCCCCAGATAGGCAGGAAAAAACTTTTCGCTGACCGTCCATGAAACATGCGAATAATCAGCGTGGGTTCGGCGCAGAACCAAGGGCATTGCCGCCAGCACTTTGGGCAGCGGTGGGTGTTCTTCATTCAGCCGTAAGTCGAGTTTTTGCAGATAACTTACGCCGGCGCCGATGTGGGACACTTCATCGATGGTCACGGATTCGCGCAAGGCAGCGCCCCCGGCCAGTATCGCCATGAACAGCAACAGCAGCCCAGCCACCACTGAAAAACGAGTGCCGTGTGCATTTTCCATGGACTCTCCCCGTTCAACGACGGTATATCGTTGAGGCCTAAGATTCTCTGGCGATTGTTACACAAAATCGAAATGACGGGTGTGAGGAGGGGCGCGACTCGAGAAATCGCTTGCCGATAGGTAACAAGAGACCATAGGCTCGGGGAACCAAGAGGGCACCGATGATGAAAAACGGGCAGGCGGGGAAAAGTCGCAGAATTCTGGTGGTCGATGTGGGGGGCACGCACATCAAGATGCTGGCGACGGGGCAAAAGGAGGCGCGGAAGATTCCCTCCGGGCCAACGATGACGGCGGGGAAGATGGTGCGGGTGGTAAAAGAGTGCGTGAAGGATTGGAAGTATGACAGGGTGTCGCTGGGGTATCCGGGGCCGATCATTAACGGGCATGCGCTACGCGAGCCGCATAACCTGGGAGGCGGGTGGATGAAATGCGACTTCGGCAAGGCGTTTGGGTGTCCGGTGAAGATCCTGAATGATGCGGCGATGCAGGCCCTGGGGAGTTATCAGGGTGGGCGGATGCTGTTTCTGGGATTGGGGACGGGGCTGGGTTCGGCGATGATTGTGAATGGAACGCTGGAGCCGATGGAGCTGGCGCACCTGATCTACAAGAAGGGGAAAACGTACGAGGATTATCTGGGCTTGCGCGGCCTGGAGCGATTGGGAAAGAAAAAGTGGCGTGTGCAAGTGGTGAAAATCGTGAGGAAACTAAAGGCGGCTTTGGAAGCGGATTATGTGGTGCTGGGCGGAGGAAACATCAAGAAATTGAAGAAGGTGCCGGCGGGAGCGAGGATGGGGAGCAATGAGAATGCGTTCCTCGGCGGGTTTCGGATGTGGGAGAAATAGGGATAAGAACGAACTAGAAGGCAGAAAGTAGAACAGAGAATGGAAAAACGAAAAGCAGAGAGATTTCTCTCTTCGCAGGCCGACGCTTTCGGCAGGAGCGAAAGCGGAAGAGAAAGTCGGCCTGCTCCGTTCGAAATGACGGCGGGGGTGGCGAGGGGGCCGAGAGTTTGGTGGCGGTGAGGAGGGCGAGGGAGTTGTCGATCAAGACTGAGCGTTAGTTAGTATTGGAGGCGGGCGGCGCGGTCGGCGAAGGCTAGGCCCCATTGCTGGAGGCGGCGGACGAGATCGGGGGAGACGCCGGCATCGCGGAACTGTTTTGCGGACTCCCAGACATTTCCACCAGTGATATCGCCGTAGCCTTGGGGCGCGGCGTAGGCCTGGCGGTGGACGCCCATGGGCAAGTGCTTGGCCATCGGGTATTGCAGGTTTTTATCCATCCATGCGGCGAGAAGCGATTCGGTTAGAGCGCGATGTAGTTCGGGCGGCAACGGCTTGAAGAGGGGCGCCCAGGCGGGACTAATCATGATGCGGGGATCGACGTTCTGGTCCGGACGCCAACCCTGGGTGAGGTTGTCCGGGCCCAAGCGGGGGTCGGTCGATTGTTGGGATTTGATTACGGCAACCAGGAGCCGCGCGGGTTCCGGCTGGTGCGTTTGTGCATAAAGATCACGGTATCTGCCAACCATATAGACCCAATCCACCGGAGCGCGATCGCGGTGCTGATGATTGCCGGAATTCAGGATGAGCTGAAGCTCATACCAGGACGCGGAAATGTATTGGTTGGTCAGCGCGCTGCCGCCGACTCCGGCCGGGCCATCGGGGATGTGGGTTTCCGGCGGAGCAGTCTCTGAGGGGACGGTATTGAACCAGGAGCGGTCTTCCGCGGCTGGGCCGAAAAGATCACGCCCGCGCGATTCGAGAGCAAACTCCTGGGTCATCTCCCAGGTCTTGACGAGCTGCCACAGCTGGGCGGAATAGACTTTGTCGGTCAACGCCGGCGACCACGCTGTTTTTCCTTCGACAAAGCGTTTGAGGAAGGCGCGCCGCGCTTGAGACCATTGGGCGAACGTGGCTATGGCGGGGCGAATGTTGTGATCCGTGGTCTGGGCGGTTGCCAGGAGTGTGCGCAGCGGCGCGTTCGCGGCGGTCTTGTTTTTGCTTCCCGAGGACGCTTGGCCGTCATAGATTGCGGCGAATTCGCTCTGTGTAAACGATTCTCCCCAAGCATCCTTGGGATGGATGCGGGGCAGCCATTGGCTCCAATCGGGGAGTTGCAAGGCGATGGGAATCTCACGGGGATTGAGGTTGGCGTCGGGGCGAAACAGCTCGGGAGTAATCTGTCCCGCGAGATCGTGGAGATTGGCGGCGTTGACCTGAAGATTAGGAGCTGGCGTGTTGCGCCGAGTGCCGTTCTGACTGAGGAGGAATGGGAATGCGTCGGTATCCTGCTCAAGGACCCAGGAAAGCCCAGCACCTGCAGCCCAGCTGGAGATAGGCTGCGCGTCTAGTCCCGGTCCCGGTTGGTACGGGGGGTTCCAGGGACGGCCGGGGTTCGGAAGGGGCAAGCTGCGAATGTAACTGGCGATCTGTTCGCCCTGAAGTGTGGAAAGGCCGTGGAAGCGGGAGCGGTCGACAATGCTGGCGTTGGAAAAGTTGAAATACTTGAGGTCCCGACCATCGTGGGCGTGACAGTCGGCGCAGTGTGCTTGAATGCGCGGACTATTGGGGAGGCTGTTTGCCGCTAGCGACGCGGTGCGCCAGAGTTCCTGCCCAATCTTGATGGAAGCCGCGTCGGGCAAGGGTGGCTGCCAGGACTCGGGGGCGTCTTCGGCAAAAGCCTCGGGCGGGATGATTTTCTTTCCTTCGGAGTTCAGGAAATTGAATGCGAGCACGCGATAGGCGCTGATGAAGCCATCGGTGCGGTTGAAGCGGAAGCGAATGGTGTTGGCACCAGTGACGACCGTGCCGCTGGGGAGGGAGAGAGTCGCTAAGAGGGTGGAAAAGCCTCCGCCGATGCCGCCGAAACTTTTGCCGGGTTCAGCGATGGTGACGGTGTCGTTGTTGAGAGGGATCCAAGGACTTGCGTTGACCTGGACGCTGGCTTGATCGGCATAGCGCAGGCCATGGATTTGAAGCCAGAGAGATTGCGTTGACTCAGCTTGTGCGGACTGAAGGGCAACGGTTCTGGTCGCTGTGGTTCCGCTTGCGCTTAAGACCTCGATCGGCAGGATGATGCGGTCCGGAGAAGTGTCCGCAATTCCGACGGAAATTGTTCTGGCGGCAAGGAGTAGACACAGCGCAGAGTAATACCATCTTGGCGCGGACAGGATACAACCTGGCTGTCTACCGGACTGCACAGTTTTCGCATGATAGCAGTTTCTTGGTTCGCAGGGCAGTGAGGACGGGCCCCATACAAATGCGAGCGGTCGGCCTCGGAAGGCCGACCCTACAAAGACAGGTGGGGTGGCGGGTCAGTGGCCGTGCGGGGGCGGCGAGGCGGCCGGCGGTTTGTTGGCGGGGACGGCGCGGAGATAGTCGATCAGGAATTGGGGGTCGAGGGGTTTGCCGGTGGCGGACTGCATGATTTGATCGACGGTTTGCTCGGCGCCGCGTGAGTAGAATTTCTGGCGCAAGAATTCGCCGGCGGTGGTGCCCCAACGGGGGCCGAAGCGCTCGTCCACGGTGTGCTGGATTTGGCGGGCGACCATATGGGCGAGGACAAAGCTCTGAAGGTAGATGGGATCGGAACCATACATGGGGTTGTACGCCCAGACGGGAACATTGTGTTGATCGACGCCGAGGTATTGGGCGTGGATGCGATTGTAGAGGGCGGCGAGATTCTGTGTGGGATCGGCATAGGCTTCAAATTCAAAGAGAGAGTCGGCCATTTTCTCGCGCAGATCAAAGAGGGTCTTCAGGCGGTAGCGTTTTGCGAAGGTGGCGGCTTGTTCGGTGGTAAGCCCGAAGAGCGGAACGCTGACTTCGGGGCGGTAGAGCATGAGGGTCATGAACTCCGCCAAGCCTTCGTCGAAGGATTCGGCGCCATTGGCGCGGAGAAGGAAGGAAGGCTCATCCATCATGCTGTAATGCAACGCATGACCGGTGGAATGGAGCAGGCGGTCGTAGTAGCGGATGCCGCTGAGGCGATTGGAGAGTATTTTGACATCCTTGCCGTACAGAATGGGATAAGCGGCGCCGTCGAAGCCGAGATCGGCGGCACGCATTTCCACGTGTAGTTTTTCCAAGTCGTAACCGAGACCGGCAGCCAATTTAGTGGTCTTGGGCCAGCCTTCGGCGGGAACGAAGTGGGGCTTTTCAAAATCGGTGGTCAGCGTGGAGAAGTAGAATTCGAGATCCCACGGCTCAATTTTTTCAAGATGAAGTTCACGTCGCATCAAATCCAAAAGGTGGCGGTATTCCGCGTCGGTCTCCTTCCGGAGGAAATCAAACCAGGTGAAAATCTGCTGGGTGTCCGCGCCTTTTCGGCGAAGCATGAAGACGGAGAAGATGGTGTCGGAGTGATAGAGCGCGAGCTCGTTGCGCAGGGTGATGGTCTTGCGAATGCGCTCAGCGTTGATGGGCGCAATTTGCGCGCGGGCTTTCCAGGCCTGCTCGCGCAGGCGGCGATCGGGATTGCCGGCAACCATGTTGCTGAGTTCAGCGCGAGTGAGTTGTTTATCGGCGACCTTGTAGCGGAAATTGCCTTCCTCGCGCGTGATGGATTCTTCGAGGGCCAAGAGTTTTGCGTCGGTAGTGATTCTGGTGAAGACGGCTTCGTCGAGGAAAAGTTCGCGACGGCGGTTCAATAACGAATCAGAGAAGTGGGCGGCTTTCAACGAAGTGAAGAATGTGTCGTCTTTGAAGACGCCACGAATTTTCTCTTCGACGGGCGCGGAAGAGGCTTGTTGATCCCCGAGCGCCTTTTTGTACTCACTGCGCCAGTAATCCGCGTAGAGGTCTTCGAGCTGCTTTTCCTTAGCGTCGAGTTGCGCTGCGGCAGGTTGCGTGGATTGCGCTGCAGTGGAGGAAACTGTTATCAGCAGGAGAAGAAAGAGGCGCCCGGATCTCATCCTTAAATTACAACACAGGAGTGAAATAGGCGGCATGTGCTTATCGGGATGGAGGTGCTTGCGGAACAATGGCGGAAAGAAACACAGAATCATCGACTGGGGAACGGGGGCGTGTCGTTGCTCGGAGTCGTGATACATTGCGGCGAGACGGACACGAAGTGGCAGGGGGAACGATGAAGAGACGAGCGTTTATGGGTGTGACGGCGGGCGCTGCGGCGGCGCTGGCGTTCACGAAGTTGGCGATTGCGGGGAAGTTAGAACAGAAAAACCCGGTGGCTTACCCGGATCCGGCGGTGGAGGTGGTGGATCCGCGATTTGGGAAGTACACGGTGGGGAATGCGGCGGTGGAGCGGCTGTATACGGGGACGCGGTGGTCGGAGGGGCCGGTATGGTTTGGGGATGGCGGGTATCTTTTATGGAGCGACATTCCGAACAACCGGATGCTGCGATGGATGGAAGCGACGGGAGAGGTGAGCGTGTTCCGGAGCCCGTCGAACTACAGCAATGGAAATTACCGGGACCGGCAAGGGCGGCTGCTGACCTGCGAGCACGACACGCGGCGAGTGACGCGGACGGAATACGACGGCACGATCACGGTGCTGATGGATGGATTTCAAGGGAAAAAGCTGAACGCGCCGAATGACTTGGCGGTGCATTCGGACGGGGCAATCTGGTTCAGCGATCCGGGGTACGGGATTATGTCGGATTATGAAGGGCACAAGGCGGCGTTTGAGCTGCCAGCGGTCGTTTACCGGCTCGACCTGAAGACGCGCGAGGCGACGGTGGTGGCCAGCGACATGGATAAGCCGAACGGGATTTGTTTTTCTCCGGACGAGAGAAAACTGTACATCGTGGATACGGGAGCGCCGCGGCACGAGGGCGACCCGCATCCGATCCGCGTGTACGACGTGGTGGATGGGGTGCGGCTGAAAAATGGAAGGCTGTTTGCGAATATGGCGCCGGGGTCGTCGGATGGAATTCGTTGCGATGTGGATGGGAATGTGTGGTCGGCGGCGGGCTGGGCGGGAGAAGGATTTAATGGGGTGCATGTGTTTGCGCCGGATGGGACGCTGATTGGAAAGATTCATCTTCCAGAAACGTGCGCGAACTTGTGTTTTGGGGGCGTGAAGAAGAACAGGCTGTTTATGGCGGCTAGTCAGTCGTTGTATGCAGTGTATGTGAATACGCAAGGCGCGCAGATGCCGTGAGGATGGCGGAAGGCGTGGCCGGGAGAAGTGGACTGGACGAGATGGCAAGTTCTTCAAAGATCGGCGGGGTGCGGACAGAAGCGATCGAACCGGTGATGGTGCGCGTGCCGGAGGGGTGGTTTGGGATGGGGTGCGCGAGCGGGCGGGATGATGAGAAGCCGGTACATCGGGTGTGGGTGGATGCGTTTGATCTGGGGGCGTATCAGGTGACGAACGCGGAGTACGGATGCTTCCTGGCGGCGACGAGCAGCGCGCCGCCAAAACATTGGAACGATGCAGATTTTAATGGTCCGCGAATGCCGGTAGTGGCCGTGTCGTGGGATGAAGCGGTGAGGTACTGCCAGTGGTTGAGCGGGGCGACTGGAAACATTTATCGATTGCCGACGGAAGTGGAATGGGAACGCGCGGCGCGGGGCGGTGTGGAAGGAATGCTATATCCGTGGGGAGATGCCGGGCCGGAGATGGTTCCGGATTACGCGAAGCGATGGAAGGTGGGGCCAGAGGCGGTGGGATTGTACGCGGCGAATGCGTATGGGCTCTACAATGTGGGCGACAACGTTCATGAGTGGTGCGCGGATTGGTATGACGACGGGTACTACGCGCGTTCGCCGGACCGGAATCCGCAAGGACCGGTGAGCGGGAGCCGGCGGGCTTCGCGGGGAGGGTCGTGGCGGCACCATATAAAGGTTACACGGACGGCGGCGAGGTCGAGCATTCCGCCGGAGCTGCAATATGCGGACTACGGTTTCCGAATTGCGCGGAGTTTGACTGGCTGAGAATTCAGCCGGGCGGTGCGACGCAAACGAGATGATGGAAGAGAGCCGCGGGCGATTGCCTGCGAAACAAACGCTGCTGCTGATTTTGCTGCCGATGCTAGGCACGTTTGTGTGCTTGCGGCTGTATCTTCACTTGACGGGCGTTCGGCATGTTTATCCGGGCGGAGTGCTGGTTCATCATTTGTTTTTTGGAGCGGGGATCGCTCTGCCGGCGGCGTTTGTTCTGGCATTTGGCGCGCGCGGGCGACGGACAGCGGTGCTGACGCTGATGGCTTTGGGAATTGGCAGCGGGATGATTCTGGATGAGGTGACGTATTTGGTGCTGACAAAGGGAAGCGATGCGGATTACGTTTCGCGCACTTCCCTTTTTGGAGCGATTGGACTTATTTCACTGACGGTGATTTTGCTGCTTGCGCTTTGCCGGATGCACCGCCGCTAGGATTGCTGCGCACTCATTGTGACAGCGACGTAACGCGGCGAGTGGACGCCCATGTTACGATGGCGAAATGTGGCGCGGGTCATCGGCTCTGGGGCTGGTTGCAATCCTTCTGGGTTTCGCGAAAATAGGAGCGGCGCAACAGGAGCCGAAACCGAAAGAGCTTCCGGATACTCCCGCGGCAAAACGGGAAAGCGCACCAGCGAAACGCGAGAATCCTCTGAACGAAACGATCCAGATTCTGGGACGGCGATCGATATTTTTTCCGGATTTGGCGACCAGCCCCAAGCCGCTTACAAGCAAACAAAAGTTTGAACTTTCTGCGGACGAAAGCATCGCGCCTTCGCGGCTGGTGAGCTCGGCGCTGGGGGCGGCGCTCGGGCAGGCGGCGGATACGCTTCCAGGTTACGGGCAAGGAATGAGCGGCTATGGGAGGCGCTTTGGTTCTTCGATGGCCAGCGCCGCGTCCGATCATTTCTTTGAAACGTTTCTGCTTGCTTCGCTGCTGCATAGGGATCCACGGTACTTTGTGGCGCTGCGCGGAGGCGCGGGCTACCGCATCAAGTATGCACTGAGCCGAACGGTGGTTACGCGCACGGACGACGGCAGATCAGCTGCGAACTGGCCGGGAATTCTCGGCCCGTTGCTGGCGGAGAGCCTGGCGAACAGCTATCTGCCGGCAAAAGAACAAAGGGCGGGGCGAACATTCCGGCGCTACGGATTTCGCCTGGGCTTGAACGCGGCGAGCAAAGCGGTGCGGGAATACTGGCCGACCATTTTCCGGAGCTTGCGAATTTCGAAAATCGCGCCGGGCGCGGCGCCCGATCCGGGGCCCACGCCGTTCGCGCCACGCCCTCCGCGGGCGTGATTCGAACGCAGACGCGCGGAACGAAAACGGGCGGGAAGTATTACAATAAAAGGACGGGGCCGTAGCTCAACTGGATAGAGCGAGAGTTTCCTAAACTCTAGGTTGGCGGTTCAAGTCCGCCCGGTCCCACCACAAACAGTGATCAGTCATCAGTGATCAGGTATCAGAAAAAAAACACGAGGTTAGTGGGGCTTGTTGTTGTGTCCTTCCGGTCAAAGCCCCGGTTAATCGACCGGTTTGACGTCTTGCATTAGGGCGAAGAAACCTTCGGCTAGAGTGGGGTGAATATAGATGGCGCCTTTCAAGAGCGTATAAGGCTGATTCGCTAGCATGAGGGTGCCGAGGATTTGGACGAGTTCGCCTCCTTCGGAGGCGAGGATGGAAGCGCCGAGGATGCGGTCGTTCAATGCGTCAACGACGAGCTTCATGAGGCCGGCGGTTTCGCCTCGCTCGATGGCGCGGGCAACTTTGGTCATGGGACATTTTCCAATTTTTAGCTTGTAGCCTTTAGCGCGGGCTTCTTTTTCGGTTATCCCGACGCCGCCGAGCTGTGGGTCGGTGAAAACGCAGTACGGCACGAGGCGATTCTCGATGCTGAGATTTTTCCCTTCGATCAGATTCGCATAAACAATTTGAAAATCGTTGTAGGAGAGATGGGTGAAGGCCGGGCCGCCTTTGCAGTCGCCGAGTGCCCAGACGCCGGGGACATTTGTTTCGAGACGGCCGTTCACCTTGATGTAGCCGCTCTTTTCGGTTTCGATGCCGGCCTTGTCCAGGCCGAGGTCATCGGTATTGGGATTGCGGCCGGTGGCGACCAGGAGATGCGAGCCGGTGACGTTCGAAGCGCCAGCGGGTGATTCGAACGATAGCGTGACGGAGCCATTTTTGTTTTCGACGCGAGTGGTGCGGGCATTGAGAAGGAACTGGATGTCTTCGGCTTCGAGGGCTTTTTGCAGCTCGGCGGCGATTTCGGGATCTTCGCGGGAGACGAATTGTTTGCCGGTGTGAAGAATGGTGACGCGGC
>Ga0210409_10006139_pt1 | contig 12537 bp, 11 predicted proteins | sample IncBWH17MmetaG_FD_161649 | JGI IMG/M metagenome (GOLD analysis project Ga0210409, IMG submission 161649) | Forest soil microbial communities from Barre Woods Harvard Forest LTER site, Petersham, Massachusetts, United States - Inc-BW-H-17-M | ecosystem: Environmental > Terrestrial > Soil >...
GCGGCGGAATCGGCGAGTCGCGCGCTCGGCATGCGGCTGCAGTCGCTGGAGGTGCGTACTCCCGCCGACTTCGATCCCGCCTTCGCGGCGATGATCAGGCAGCGGGCGGATGCCCTCATCGTGCTGGCGGACGTGATGCTGAACGACAACCGGAGCCGTCTCGGCGAGCTGGCCGCGGCGAACCGGCTGCCGACGGTGTACGGGCAGGACGCGGGCGGCAGCGGCCTCCTGTCGTACAGCGCCGACACTCGCGAGCTGTTCCGACGGTCGGCGAGCTACGTGGATCGGATCCTGAAGGGCGCCCGGCCCGGCGATCTGCCGGTCGAGCAGGCCAACACCTTCGAGCTCGTCATCAACCTGAAAGCGGCCCGGGCGCTCGGGCTCACCGTCCCGCCGTCGCTGCTGCACCGGGCCGATCGCGTGATCGAGTAGCTCAGTCCTCGCGGTTGGCGACGCGAGGGCCCCCGCTCACGTACAGGGTCTCGCCGGTGATGAAGTTGGCGCGGTCGGAGGCGAGGAAGACCACCGCCCACGCTACCTCCTCCGGCCGGCCCAGGCGCTGGAGCGGCACCTCGCGGGCGGCCTGGGCGATCATCGCCTCGGTCTTCCACACCTCGAGCACGCCTTCGGTTTCGGTGGGCCCCGGCGCCACCGCGTTGACCGTGATCCCATGCTTGGCCCACTCCGCGCCCAGGCTCTGGGTGAGGGCGGTGACGCCCGCCTTGGCCGCCGCGTAGGCCGCCATGCCGCGCGAACCGGTGCGCCCCGCCACCGACGTGATGTTGACGATCTTGCCCGCGCGCTGCGCGATCATGACGCGGCCGGCCGCCTGGCAGCAGAGGAAGACGCCGGTGAGGTTCGTCGCGATCATCGCGTCCCACTCCGCGCGCGGCAGCCGATCGAGCGGCGCGCGGATGCGGTAGCCCGCGTTGTTGACCAGGAGGTCGACGCGGCCGAACTCGCGCACCGTCTCGGCCACCAGGTGCTCCACCTGCGCGGCCACGCCCACGTCGCAGGAGACCGCGAGGGCGCGCCGGCCGAGCGCGCGAGCTTCGCCCGCCACCGCCTCGAGCGGCTCGAGCCGGCGCCCGCTCGCCACCACGTGGGCGCCGGCCCGGGCCAGCTCGACGACGATGGCCCGGCCGATTCCCTGGCCGGCCCCGGTCACGATCGCGACGCGATCCTGTAGCATGCCGCCGGCTACCGTACCACCTCTTGACAAGCCCGTGAATCGGACTAGGCTCGGCCCGAGTTCGGGATTCTACGGCCGCTCGACGTTAACCTCTGGTCCGAAGGAGGTCCGCCATGGCCCACTACCTCAGCGACGAGGAGCTCACCCGGACGGCGCCGGCCGAGATCGCGGCGTTCGCCTCACCCATCCCCACCCAGATCGTCTCGAACGGCGAGTTCATCCCACTGCCCCAGACCCGCGACCAGCAACGGGTGGAAGCTCGCATCAAGGAGCTGGCCGACGACCTCGGCCCCCTTCACGGGATGAACCGGCGGCAGTTCCTCGCCTCCAGCGCCGGGATGGCGGCGGCCTTCATCGCCATGAACGAGGTGTTCGGCCCGATCTTCGACGTCAGCCCGGCCGAGGCGCAGACCCCCGGGGCGGCGAACCAGCGGGCGGGCGCGCTGTCCAAGCAGTTCATCATCGACGCGCAGACCCACTTCGTGCGCGACGACTTCAACCAGGCCGGGCTCCTCGACCTCGCCAAGTACGCCAAGCAGAACTGGAACCCCTCGCTCTGGGGCGAGAACAACCTGGCCCGCTTCAAGTTCGAGAACTACCTCAAGGAGATCTTCGTCGACAGCGACACGAAGGTGGCGTTGCTCACCGGGGCCCCCTTCGACGATCCGACGTGGGACTTCCTGACCAACGACCAGATCGCGATGGCCCGCGCCTCGATCAACAAGATCAGCGGCTCGCGGCGGCTGCTCGCCCACTCCGTCTTCACCCCCAAGAAGGCGAACTGGATGGACGAGGTCGACCGGTGTATCGCCACCGTGAAGCCCGACTCGTGGAAGGGCTACACCATCGGCGACCCGCTCTTCCCCTCCAAGCAGCAATCCTACTGGCGGCTCGACGACGACAAGCTGATGTACCCGTTCTACGAGCGCATCAGCAAGGCGGGCATCACCACCGTGTGCATCCACAAGGGGCTGCTGCCCGCCGACTACGAGAAGTCGTGGCCGGGGGTGTGGGAGTACAACACGGTCTGGGACGTGGGGAAGGCGGCGAAGGACTGGCCGAAGATCAATTTCGTGATCTACCACGGCGCGCTCCGGCCCTTCCTGGAGAAGCCGGACGACGCGCTGGCCGAGTTCGAGCGAAGCGGCCGCATCCAGTGGGCGACCGACCTCGCGGAGATCCCGGCCAAGTACGGGGTCAAGAACGTCTACGGTGAAGTGGGCACGTCGTTCGCGAATTCCGCGGTGGCCAACCCGCGCTTCGCCGCCGCGTTCGTCGGCACCCTGATGCGCGGCCTCGGGACCGATCACGTGATCTGGGGCACCGACTCCCTGTGGTACGGCTCACCCCAGTGGCAGATCGAGGCGATGCGGCGCCTCGAGATCCCGGCCGACATGCAGAAGAAGCACGGGTTCGCGCCCCTGGGCGCGGCCGACGGGCCGGTCAAGACCGCGATCTTCGCGCGGAACTCGGCGCGGCTCTACGGAATCGACATGAAGACGGCGCAGGGCGCCATCACCGGCGACAAGGTGGCGGCGATCAAGGAAGAGTACACCCGGCTCGGCGGCATGCGCAGCAACGCGCGCTACGGCTACGTGCACCGGGTGACCGCGTAGCGAAGACGGCCGACGGAGCAGGCCGGCGCGGGAGATCCCCCGCCGGCCTGCTCGCGGTCAGGCGAGGTTGGCGCGGAAGAAGGCGGCGGTGCGCTCCCACGCGAGCTTCGCGGCGGCTTCCTGGTAGCGCGGCGTCGAGTTGTTGTGGAACCCGTGCTGGGTGCCGGGGTAGATGTACATCTGGTGCGTCACGCCGGCGGCCCGGAGCGCGGCCTCGAAGGCGGGCCACATCTCGTTGATCCGCGGGTCGGTCTCCGCGTAGTGGATCAAGAGCGGCGCCTTGATCCGCGCCACCCCGGCGGTCTCGGCCGCCGCGCCGTAGAACGGCACCCCCGCCTGCAGGTCGCCGCCCATCGTCACCGCGAGGAAGTTCACGGTGCTGCCGCCCCAGCAGAACCCGGTCACCCCGAGCTTGCCGGTGGAGAGCGCGTGGGCCTTCAGGAAGGTCGCGCTGTTGAGCATATCGGTGCGCAGCTTGGCCTGGTCGAGCTTGGCCTGCAGGGTGCGGCCGTCGTCGTCGTTGCCCGGGTAGCCGCCCACCGGGAAGAGGCCGTCCGGGGCTAAGGCCACGAAGCCCTCGACGGCGGCGCGGCGCGCGACGTCCTCGATGTAGGGATTGAGGCCGCGGTTCTCGTGGACCACCAGGACGGCCGGGAACGGTCCCGGGCCCGCGGGCTGGACCAGGTAGCCCCGCATCTGCCCCGACGTGCCGCCGGGCGAGGGGTAGCTCACGTAGGTCGCCTTGATCCGCGTGTCGGTGAAGGAGATGGTCTGGGCCTGCGCGTAGCGCGGCAGCAGCGCCTGCGCCATCGCGAGACCGCCCACCACCGCGCTCGCCAGGAGCAGAAACTGGCGTCGGTCGATGCGGCCGTGGCAGTACTCGTCGTAGAGGTCGTACACCCGCTGGTCGATCTCGATCTGGGTCACCGTGTCGGTCATGGCCGGCCTCCTCCGTGCCGGCCATCCTGCCCCGGCCGGGGCCCGCGGTCAAGAACCGGGACGGCCACGAAGATGGGCGGTCCGCCGGCCGCGGGGCGCGATAATCGGCGCTGGTGAGGATCCTGCAGCGCTACCTCGCGATCGCGCTGGCCCTGGCGGTGGTGGCCGCGATCTACCTCTCGCTTCGGGACGTGCCCTTGCCCGACCGGGCTCGGATCGACCGCACCCTCGAGGAGACGGAGCCGATCCAGGAGCCGAGCGAGCGGCCCTCGTTCACCACCACGATCAAGGGCTACACCTACACGCTCACGCCCCGGGCCACCTACGACATCGCCGGCCTGGTGGTGTCCCAGCACCGCGGCGACGCGCTGTTCAACCTCTACCACCAGGCCGATCCCGGCAACATCCGCGACGTCTGCGTGGTGTGGGGCGAGGCCATCACCAACGGGTCCTACCGCAAGGTGACGTTCACGAGCGGGGAGTTCACCTGCTCCTTCAGCTGGTCGACCGCCATCACGCCGCCGTTCCGGCCGGAGAAGGCCTCGAACAACCACCTCATCCCCGCCGACGCCGCGGTCGCCCGGCAGATCGGCCGGATCCGCGTCGGCGACCAGATCCGCATGAGAGGCCTGCTGGTCGACTACCGGGTGACCAGCGGCGGGCAGGACGTCTTCACCCGGCGCACCAGCCTGACCCGGGACGACACCGGCAACGGCGCGTGCGAGATCCTCTACGTCACCGGCCTCACCGTGGTCGCCCCGGGCGATCACCTGCGGACGGACGCGGGACGCTACGCGTGGTACGCGAGCCTCGTCCTGCTGGCCGCGCTCGCGACGGTCTGGCTCCTGCGCCCTCCGCTCGCGGAGTGAGCCCGGCCCGGCCGCGCGGGCCGCGCCCCACCGACTCTCCGCCCGCCTTGACGGCGCGCCATCCCGCGGAGCATGATGCTGCCCGCGCGCGGGCGATCGCTGGGTCTGTCGGGCATGGGCGCACCGAGTCCTCCCTCGCGAAGCGAGGTACACACGTCCTGGGTCGATCACGAAGGGGGGCGCGATGAGAAAGTTCTGGGTGGCACTGGCGCTGGCCGGAGCAGGCTGCTGGGCGACGGGCACCGCGGAGGCGGAGCCGGTCAAGATCGCCATCATCGAGACGCTGTCGGGCGGGCAGGCCGCGGTCGGCAAGATGTTCCTGACCGCGATCAACTACGGGCTCATCAAGCTCAACAACGAGAAGGTCTGGCCCGACGGCATCAAGGTCCTGGAGTACGACAACCAGGGCGGGCCCTCCGAGGCCGCCGACAAGATGAAGGCCGCCATCAACGACGGCGCCCACATCATCATCCAGGGCGCCTCCTCCGCCATCGGCGGGCAGATCACCGACGACGTGCGCAAGCACAACCTGCGCAACCCGGGCAAGGAGATCATCTACTTCAACGTGGGCGCGGAGGCGATGGAGTTCACCGGCTCGCGGTGCCACTTCTATCACTTCCGCTGGAACGGCAACGCGGAGATCCGTCTCCGCGCGCTGCTGACCGCGATGAAGGACGCCAACGCGCTCGGCAAGAAGGTCTACGTGATCGGCCAGAACTACAGCTGGGGCCACGACGTGCAGCGCCTCGTGAAGGAGTACTCCGCGTTCGGCGGTTACACCGTGGTGGGTGACGTCATACACGACGTCAACAAGATCCAGGATTTCGCCCCCTACGTGGCCAAGATCAAGGAAGCCAACCCGGACACCGTCATCACCGGCAACTGGTCGAGCGATCTCCTGCTGCTGATGAAGGCGGCCGGCGATTCGGGCCTCAAGGTGCGGTTCGGGACCTACTGGATGGACCAGCCGGGCAACGTGGCCAACGCGGGCGCCACCGCGATCGGCCACTACAACGTCTCGAGCTACTATCCGGAGGCCAACGGGACCGCGACCGCGCAGTTCGCCGACGATTTCAAGGCCAAGATGGGCCAGTACCCGGTCTTCGTCCAGGGCCACACCGTGCACGGCATCTGGGGCCTGGGCGAGGCACTGAAGAAGATGAAGCCGGGTCCCGACGGCAAGGTCAACGTCAAGCAGCTCGCGCTCGCGATGGAGACGGTGAGCTTCAACACCAGCATGGGTGAGGTCGCGATGCGCAAGGAGGACCACCAGGTGCTCCTGCCCCTGGTGGTGGCCACCGTGTCCAAGGAGGCCAAGTACAAGGTGGACGGCACCGACATGGGCTTCAAGCCGGTCCGTCTCGTGAGCGGCAAGGACGCGGCGAGCCCCGTGCAGTCGACCTGCAAGATGGAGCGGCCGGGCTCCTAGGTAGCGGGCGCCCCGGGGCGGAGCGCGCGGCGTGGAGTTTCTCGTCGTCTCGGTGTTGAACGGGGTGGTGCACGGGCTCCTGCTGTTCATGGTGTCCGCCGGCCTCACCCTCATCTTCGGGATGATGGGCGTGCTCAACTTTGCCCACGCCTGGTTCTACATGCTGGGCGCCTACGTCGGCTTCACGCTCTCGCGCACCGTCGGCTTCTGGGCCGGGCTGATCGCGGCGCCGATCATCGCGGGGGCCGGCGGGATGCTCGTCGAGCGCTACATGCTGCGCCGGGTGCACAAGTACGGCCACGCCCACGAGCTGCTGCTGACCTTCGGCCTGGCCTTCATCATCGAGGAGGTCATCAAGCTGTTCTACGGCGACTTCCCGGTGAACTACGCGATGCCGCCCTACATGAAGTTCTCCGCCTTCACCATCTACGACACGAACTATCCCTTTTACCGTCTGTTCATGGGCATCGTGGCTCTCGCGATGTTCGCGGTGCTCTACGTGGTGCTGACCCGCACCCGGGTCGGCATCATCGTGCGGGCCGCCACCTACCGGCCGGTGATGGTCGAGGCCCTCGGCCACAACCTGCCGATGGTGTTCATGGGGGTCTTCGCGGCGGGCGCGGCCCTGGCCGGGCTGGCGGGGGCGGTCGCGGGCGCGTTCTTCCCGACCGGGCCGAACATGGCGGTCGACTTCGGCACGCTGGTCTTCGTGGTGGTGGTGGTGGGCGGGCTCGGCTCGCTGGAGGGCGCGCTGGTCGCCTCGCTGATGATCGGCCTCTTCATCTCGTTCTCGGTCGGCTTCAACTGGTCGCTTTCCGACGTGCTGGGCCTGGTCGGCCTCGGCGACTGGGCCCGCGGGGTGGGCGGGCTCCTGACCCTGCAGCTCTCCACCATCGCGGCCAGCATGCCGTTTCTCCTGATGCTGCTCGTGCTCCTGATCCGTCCGGCCGGGCTCTTCGGCGACCGCCAGTGAGCCGCTCGGGCCGGACCGGGCTCCTCGCCCTCGTGGCGATCCTGCTCGTGCTGCCGCTGCCGCTCACCCCCAACCTGGTCAACGCGGCGATCAAGATGATGATCGCGGGGCTCTTCGCACTCTCGTTCAGCCTCGCGATGGGCCAGGCCGGCATGCTGTCGTTCGGTCACTCCGCCTACTACGGCCTCGGGGCCTTCGCCACCCTGCACCTGATGAAGGCGGTGGAGGGGCACCTGGTGGCGTGGCCGACGCCGCTCCTGCCGCTGGCGGGGGCGGCGGTCGGGCTGTTCTTCGGCCTCGTGTTCGGGTGGCTCGCCACCCAGCGCACCGGGGTCTACTTCGCGATGGTGACGCTCGCGCTCGCCGAGCTGCTGTTCACGCTGGCGCCGACCTGGAACTCGGTCTTCGGCGGCGAGTCCGGCATCTCCACCATGCGGATGAACTCCTGGGCGATCGACTTCGCGACGGATACCGGGGTGTACTACCTGACGCTGGCGTGGGTCGCGCTCTCGACCTGGTGCCTGTGGGCGTTCACCCGCACCCCGATGGGACGCCTCGCCCTCGCGGTGCGCGAGAACGAGCACCGCGTGCGCTTCCTCGGCTTCAACACCCACGGGGCCCGCACCGTCATCTTCGCGATCTCGACCATGTTCACCGGGGTGGCGGGCGCTCTGCTCGCGATCGCCAACGAGGCCACCAACTACACGATCTTCAGCGCCCAGGCCTCCGCCAACGTGGTGCTCCAGACCTTCATCGGCGGGGCGGGCACCTTCTTCGGTCCGGCTCTGGGGGCCGCGATCATGACCTTCTTCGCGCGGGTGACGTCCGATCTCACCCGCTCGTGGCTGCTCTACCAGGGGCTCGTGTTCGTGCTCGTGATGCTGTTCGTGCCGGACGGCATCGGCGGCCTGATCTCCCTGCACGCCCGCCGGCTGCGGGCCACCGCGGTCCGGCACCTCACCCTGCCGTATCTGCTCTGTCTCGTGGTGGGGCTCTTGCTGCTGGCCGGCGTCGTCTTCACGGTCGAGAGCGTGCACGTGGTGCTGTCCGACGCCTACGCGGTGCTGCGACGGGGCAACGGCGGGGCTCTGGTGCCGTACACCCTCTTCGGTCGCAAGTTCGATCCGGTGTCTCCGTGGACCTGGGCCATCCCGGTGGGGTCGATCGCGGCGGGCGCCGCCCTGCTGCCGCTCGCCCGGCGGCTCACCCGCCGCGGGTGGAGCCAGGCGCTCCTGGAGACGACCGCGTGAGCCCGGCGGCCCCGGGAGGATCCGTCCTGGTGCTGCGCGACCTGCACAAGTCGTTCGGCGCGACCGCGATCATCCGCGGCGTCGACCTCGAGGTGAAGCGCGGGCAGCGGCACGGGCTGATCGGGCCGAACGGGGCGGGGAAGTCGACGCTGTTCAACCTGATCTCCGGCCACTACGTGCCGAGCGCGGGCGAGATCTTCCTCAACGACCACCCCATCGCGGGGTTGACGCCGCACGCGATCAACCGGCGGGGGCTGTCGCGCTCCTTCCAGATCACCAACCTCTTCCCGCGCATGAGCGTCGCCGAGAACCTCCGCATCTCGGTGATGGGGCGCCATCACCATCGCTTCACGCTCTTCCGCCCGGTCAGCCGCCTGACCCGGGTGGCCGAAGAGGTCGACGAGTATCTGGAGAAGCTGCGCCTCACCCGTCGCCGGGACGATCCGGCCGGGGCCCTCGCCTACTCGGAGCAGCGCACGCTCGAGATCGGCATGGCGCTGGCCACCGATCCGGAGATCCTGCTGCTCGACGAGCCGACCGGGGGCATGTCGCGCGAGGAGTCCGCCTACACGGTGGCCCTCATCCGGACCGTGACCGAGGGCAAGACCCTGCTGGTGGTCGAGCACGACATGAACGTGGTCTTCACCCTCTGCGACCAGCTGTCGGTGCTGGTCTACGGCGAGATCATCGCGAGCGGCCGGCCCGAGACGGTGCGCGCCAACCGTGAGGTCCAGCAGGCCTACCTGGGCGAGGAGGTCGCGTGAGCGTGCTGCTCGAGGTCGAGGGCCTGCACGCCCACTACGACAAGAGCCACATCCTGCGCGGGGTGCACCTCACCATCGGCAAGGGCGAGATCGTGAGCCTGCTCGGACGCAACGGCTCCGGCCGCTCGACCACCTTGAAGGCGATCATGGGCCTGGTCCCGCCGAGCGCCGGCTCGGTCCGGCTCGACGGCGTCGACCTTGCGGGGGTGCGGGCGTTCCGGATCGCGCGGGCCGGCCTGGCCTACGTGCCGGAGGAGCGCGAGATCTTCGCGAACCTCACCGTCGACGAGAACATGCGCATCGGCGTGCAGACCGCTCGGCGCGGCGTCCCCCAGTGGACTCCCGAGCAGATGTACGGCTACTTCCCCCAGATCCGGGAGCGCCGCGATACCCAGGCCGGCATGCTGTCCGGCGGCGAGCAGCAGATGCTCACGATCTGCCGCTCGCTCCTTGGCAATCCGCGCGTGATCCTGATCGACGAGCCGACCGAAGGCCTGGCTCCCAAGGTGGTGGAGGTGGTCACCGAGGTCATCCGCGACATCTGCCGGCAGGGCGTGGCGGTGCTGCTGGTCGAGCAGAAGCTCACCATCGCGCTCCGGATCGCGGAGCGCGTCTACGTGATGGGCCACGGCCAGATCGTGTTCGAGGGGACCCCCGCCGCGCTGCGGGCCGCCCCCGACGTCCGGCGCGACTGGCTGGAGGTGGCCTGAGGCGCCGGACACTCCGGCTTGACCCTCACCCCCGGCCGCCCTACCATTCCGGGCAGGAGGCGCCGCCATGGCCAATCATCGGCCGACCAGCACGCGGACCGGAATCATCCACCTCATCAATCCGAAGACGGATTCGCTCACCACCCGTCCGCTGTACCTGAACCGAGCGCTCTACTCCCCGCTCGCGGGCCTGCTCGCGGTGGCGGCCGGCATCCCCCGCGATCGGTACGAGGTCGTGCTGACCGACGAGAACATCGAGTCGATCGACTTCGACCTGAAGGCGGACCTGGTCGGGCTGTCCGCGATGACGAGCTACGTGAATCGCGGCTACGAGATCGCCGACGCGTTCCGGGCGCGCGGGGTCCCGGTGGTGATGGGCGGGGTGCATCCGAGCTTCATGCCCCAGGAGGCCCTCAAGCACTGCGACGCGGTGGTCATCGGCGAGGCGGAGCTGGTGCTGGACAAGCTCCTCGACGACCTCGAGCGGGGCGAGATGCGCGGCACCTACCGGGCGGACCGGCTCCACCCGATGGAAGGCCTCTCGATGCCGCGGTACGACCTGCTCAAGAAGCACCGCTACGTGAACCGCACCTTCGTGCAGACCTCGCGCGGCTGCCATCAGGGCTGTACCTTCTGCGCCGAGCCGCTGATGAACGGGCTCAAGTTCCGCTACCGCCCGGTCGACGAGGTGATCCGCGAGATCGAGAATTGCGGGTCGCGCATGATCTCGATCAACGACGCCGATTTCTTCGGCACCCCGGAGCGGCCCAAGGAGGTCATGCGCGCCCTGAAGGGTCGCGGGGTGACCTGGCAGGCCGGGGTCACCTCCAAGCTCGCGCAGGACGACCGCATGCTCGAGCTGGCCGCCGCGAGCGGGTGCACCCTGCTCAGCATCGGCTTCGAGTCGATCTCGCGCTCCACCCTCACGAGCGTGCACAAGCACGTGAACCGGCCCGAGACCTTCGCGGCCCTGGTCGAGAAGGTGCACGGCTACGGCATCATGGTGTTCGGCCTGTTCATGTTCGGCTTCGACGGTGACGATCCGTCCGTGTTCCGCGAGACGGCGCGGTTCAACATCGAGGCGGACTACGACGCGTGCGCGTACTCGGTCCTCACGCCCTACCCGGGCACGCTCACCTGGTACGAGCTGAAGAAGGCCAACCGCATCGTCTCCTTCGACTGGGTGAAGTACGACCAGGCCAACGTGGTGTACCGGCCGGCGCAGATGACCGGCGACGAGCTGCGGCTGGGCCAGAACACCGCCTACGAAACGTTCTACGCCCCGTCGTCGATGGCCCGGCGCTTTCCGGTCCGCGGCGGCCGCCGGCGGCTCCAGTGGACGATCTACAACCTGTTCATGAAGAAGGGCGCCGCGACGGACCGGAAGGACGCGGTCGCGCCCGCCACCGAGGCGCCCGACGTGGTGCCGATGCCGCCGATCCTCCCGCTCAAGCGGGAGTGGCGCGAGGCGGTGCTCGAAGGGACCGCCAGCGCGCGGCCGATCTGATCCCGACGCCCGAGAGGACGACGATGCCCGTATTCACGCGACCCGACGCGGAGATCCACTACGAGGTCCACGGCTCCGGCTTTCCGCTGCTGCTCTTCGCGCCGGGCGGGCTGCGGTCGCAGCTCGAGTACTGGCGCCAGAGCCCGAGCAATCCCGCCGCCCCGCCCCCGTGGATGAACCCCATGGCCGACCTGGCCGACCGGTTCACCGTGATCGGCATGGACCAGCGCAACGCGGGCCATTCGCGCGGCGCGGTGACCGAGACGCACGGGTGGCACACCTACGCGGGCGATCACCTGGCCCTGATGGACCACCTCGGCCATCGCCGGTTCCACGTCATGGGCGGCTGCATCGGGGGCACCTTCTGCCTGACCCTCTGCGAGCTGGCCCCCGAGCGCATCGCCGCCGCGGTGCTGCAGAATCCGATCGGCCTGCACGAGAACCGCGACACCTGGGACGAGGCGGTGGCCGGCTTCACCAAGACCATGCTGGAGCGCGACCGGACCTTGACCCCCGCGGTCATCCAGAAGTTCGGCCACAACATGTTCGGGGGCGACTTCGTCTTCTCGGTGAGCCGCGAGTTCGTGCGGCGCTGCCCCACGCCGCTGCTGCTCCAGCCGGGCAGCGACAAGCCACATCCGGCCGAGACCAGCGCGGAGATCGCGCGCCTGGCCCCGAGCCTCGAGATCCAGAAGGACTGGCGCGCCCCGACCCACCTGGCCGAGTCGATCAGCCGGGTCGGCGACTTCCTGTCCCGCCACACCCCCCGGTCCTGAGCGGATCCCGGCGCCCTCGCCCCCAATCGTGCCCACGGGCGCCCCGCCCGCGGCGCCGGTTGCCGGCGCCGGCGCGCTCGCCTATGGTAGACGGGCCGCGGCGCCCGGGCCGTCGCGTCGTGCGTCCCGAGCCCGCCGAGAGAGGGAGGCCTTCGTGAGCGTGAAGAAGAACTTCTACAGCGACAACGTGTCGGGCGCGGCGCCCGAGATCCTGGAAGCGCTCGTGGCGGCCAACGCGGGCGACACCCCGCCGTACGGCGCCGACCCGATCACCGAGGGCCTGGCGGCCAAGTTCTCGGCGCTCTTCGAGACCGACGTCGAGGTCTATCCGGTGGGGACCGGCACCGCGGCCAACGGGCTCTGCGCGTCGATCGTCTCCGCCCCTTACGGAGCCACCTACCTCTCCGACGCCGGCCACCTTCACGGCAGCGAGTGGGGCGGACCGGAGTTCTGGTCGGGGGGCAACGCGCGCACCGTGCCGGTGCCGAGCGTGGACGGCAAGCTGGTCGCCG
>Ga0210409_10006140_pt1 | contig 12536 bp, 9 predicted proteins | sample IncBWH17MmetaG_FD_161649 | JGI IMG/M metagenome (GOLD analysis project Ga0210409, IMG submission 161649) | Forest soil microbial communities from Barre Woods Harvard Forest LTER site, Petersham, Massachusetts, United States - Inc-BW-H-17-M | ecosystem: Environmental > Terrestrial > Soil >...
ATCGGGGCAGCAGGAGCCGTGCGCCAATCCTTGAACTCGTGGACCGCATTGTGGTGCAGGTCGTCGAGAAACTTGAGCCCGTAGTAGCTCATCACATACGGCTTCTGTACCACCGTTGCGGTGATTGCTCCCCGCTGGATCCAGTCGAGTGTTTCGGGATCTTTGTCGAACGTCACTACCGGAATCTTCCCTTCCAAGCTGACGACGTGAAGCGCTTCCGCCGCGCCGGACCCGCCGGAAGCTTCCAGGCTGATGATGCCGTCGGGTTTATCCTTCCCGTGAAGCAGGGCAGCAATGGCATCATCCGCCACACGCGGATCGCCTTTGTCATCGATGGTTTTGGTGACCTTGACCGCCGGGTATTTCTTCAGCGCTTCGGTCACCCCGCGCATGCGTTCGGAAATGTTGAACTGGCTGGGCACACTGATGATCACGACGGAGCCCTTCCCTCCGAGAACCTCCACCATGCGCTTGCCGCTTTCCTGCCCGGCGCGAAAGTTGTCGGTGCCTACGAACATCACGCGTTTGGAGTCCGGTGAGTCGGCATCCACACAAATCACTGGGATTCCTTGCAGGATCGCGGCGCTAATCGGTTCTTTGAAAATTTCCGGGTTCGCCGCGGAGAGCATGATTCCCGAAGGCTTTTGCGCCACCGCCTGTTGAAACGCTTTCAGTTCATCTTCCACCGAAAAAGCCGCAGGGCCGGCAAGCTCGGCTTTCACGCCCATCTGCTTGGCCGCGTCGTTCAGTCCAGCCTCCGCCTCCTGCCAGTACGGCAAGGCGGTATTGAACGCCACGAAGACATAGCGCTCTCCGTCTTGGTGGTAAGCCGGCGGGCCACAAGCAACTAGCAGAGCTACCAATGAAATCGCGGAGAGAAAAACATAAAGGGGACGAATTTTCATGGGAGGCCTCCTTCCACAATCCTCTGAAGCGCGGAGCAACGGGCGAGCAAGCCTAGGTACCACCTTCGCGCGCTAAGCCTATCACAGCGGAGCCTCCGGGAGAGAGCCTTGGCAATCGATAATCGGAGGTTGAAGAATTGCAGCCAGTTGTCACGCGCTGCGCGAGAGGGTTCGATTTCGGCGGAACAACGTAGCCTCCTCGAAAAACGAAGTTGCGCTTCTCACTTATAGTTGATATGACGGGAGTGGCCGCACTGCGGAATTACGTTCTACGCAATCACCCTTGTACGGGCCGGACAACGAGTTTGGAATGGAAAGAAACCGCCGTCCTTCCTTGCTCTGGAAAACGATAAAACAGGAGTTGGATCAAAATGAGTAAATGGGCACGTTCGCGTTCCTTGGCAGCCTTTCTTTCTTGCGGATTATTGGCCGCCAGCTTTCCGTCGCGCGCCGACGAAGGCATGTGGACCTTTGACAATCCTCCCATCAAACAGCTCCAGGAAAAGTATCAGTTCACGCCAACGCAGCAATGGCTGGATCACGTGCGGCTCTCCAGCGTGCGCTTCAATGACGGCGGCTCGGGCTCCTTCGTAAGCGCCCACGGCCTGGTCCTGACCAACCATCACGTGGCCCGCGGACAGTTGCAAAAGAACTCCTCTGCGGAACACGACTACATCAGGGACGGATTTTATGCGGCCACGCCCGATCAAGAGATGAAATCGCCCGACCTGGAAGTCAATGTACTCGTCTCCATGGAAAATGTGACGGGGCGAGTGCACTCGGCGGTGAAGAGTGCGAAAACGGACCAAGAAGAGTTTGCCGCGCGCAAAGCCGTTCTGGCGGACATCGAACGCGAAAGCACGCAGAAAAGCGGCCTGCGCTCCGATATCGTGACGTTCTATCAGGGCGGCGAATACTGGCTCTACGGCTACAAGAAGTACACCGATGTGCGTATCGTTTTCGCTCCGGAACAGCAGATAGCGTTTTTCGGGGGCGACCCGGACAACTTTACCTACCCGCGCTATGATGTGGATTTTGCGCTGTTTCGTCTTTACGAAAATGGAAAGCCCATCGAAAACAAGGATTACTTGAAGTGGAATGCCAAGGGCGCGGCCGAAAACGAACTGGTTTTTGTCACCGGACACCCTGGTTCGACGCAACGGCTGGACACGGTTGCCCAACTCGAATTCGAACGGGACTATTTCGAGACCAATCTAATCAAGTTGTTCAAGCATCGCATTGCCGCGTTGAAAGCCTACGAGGCCCTCGGCGAAGAGCAGGCTCGGCAAGCCAGCTCGCGCATTTTTGGATTGGAAAACGGGCTGAAAGCCTTCGAAGGGCGCTACAAAGGTCTCCTCGATAAGAATGTTATGGACAGGAAGAAGAGGGAGGAAGAAGAGTTCAGGTCCAAGGTGGCGAGCAATCCCGAATGGAAACTGGCCTATGGGGGAGCCTGGGACGCCATCGCGGAAGCCATGAGAAAAAATTCCTCCCGGATCAAGCAATCCCTCTTTCAAAGTACGGATTCGCAGCTTGGAAATATCGGCGGAGGGATCGTGGAATATGTTGCGGAGCTCAAAAAGCCCGATGGGGAACGCCTTGACGGCTACCACGAGTCGCAGCTTGATTCCACACGGTTTAATTTGTTCTCTCCCGCTCCGATCTATCCTACGTTTGAGATTGCGCGGATGAGTGCTTCCTTGGAAGAGGCCTTGCAAGAACTAGGCCCCGACAATGCTTTTGTGAAGACGGTGCTCAACGGGCGCTCGCCGAAGGATGCCGCCAAGGAAATTGTAAGCGGGACGAAACTCGCGGACCCGGAAGTGCGCAAGAAGCTGGTGGAGGGCGGCGAATCCGCCGTCGCCGCGTCCACCGATCCGATGATCGTGTTACAGCGGAATCTGGATCCGATTCGCCGCGAAAACACCAAATGGTCGGAAGAGAACGTGGATGGCGTGCTGCAACAAGCCGGCGAGAAGCTCGGTAAGGCGCGCTTCGCGGTCTATGGGAAAAACACCTATCCGGACGCCACCTTTACCCTCCGTCTTTCCTACGGCCAGGTTAAAGGCTATCCCATGAACGGAACGAAAGCGCCCTACAAGACCACTCTCTATGGGCTGTACGATCGCGCTCAGAGTTTCGACTTCAAGGGACCGTTCGCCCTTCCGCCGCGATACGCCGCCGGACGCGACAAACTGGATTTGTCCACGCCCGTTGACTTCGTCTCAACCCATGACATCACCGGCGGAAACTCAGGCTCTCCGGTCATCAATCGCAATGCGGAAATCGTCGGCCTCATCTTCGACGGCAACATCGAGTCGTTGGTGGGAGATTTTGTTTACAGCGATGAAACGAATCGCGCCGTATCCGTACATACCGCGGTCATCACGGAAACCTTGCGCAAACTGTACAACGCAAAACGTCTTGCCGATGAACTTGAGGGGATCGCCTCCGCCCGATAACCAGCTGATTGCAATCGCGCTACTGCTATTCTGGCATGAGTACTGTTTTCCCTCTTGGAAGAGCGTCTAGCGTCGCTTTGTCCAAATGCAAGTGCGCCGCGACAAGTTCCGGCGGGGTGTGCGCCAGCCATTCGGAAAGCGCCAGATCCTGATAGTAGCTGCTCTTAAACATCTCGAGGAACTTCAGGTCGGTCGTGCCGGTGTTCTCGACATAGTGTGGCAGCGTTTTTTGCACGTAGCCGACGTCCCCTGTTTCGAAATCCATGGTGCGGGCGCGGCCTCCCGTTGCAAAAACGGTCATGCGTCCCTTGCCGGCGAAGAAATATTGCCATTCGTCGGCATTGGGGTGCCAATGGAGTTCGCGGACGCCGCCGGGCTTGAGTGTTACGATCGCGGCGGCGGTAGTGGAAACTTTGAAGGTGCTGGCATCAATGATGCGCACTTCCCCGCTTTTGTTGCGCTTGGTGGGAGGCATCTGCATGGTGCGAAACGCAAAATCAATCGGCGAAGGACCAAGCGCTCCACCGGCAATGCGGCGATCTTCCTCGAGCGGACCAGGCACTTCCGCCTGAAAAATAAACAGCTCTTTTTTCGGCATTTTTGCGAGCGCTTTTTGACTTATGCCGAAATTCTTCGCGACGATTTCCGGAGGCGTATGGGCCATCCAGTCCGAGAGCAGCACGGTCTCGTACTCCGAGAAGTTCCCATCATCGAAAACCAGCAGGAATTCGCATCCGTCGGGGGCGAGTCCCTGGATCGAATGGGGAATGCCCGGTGGAAAGAACCACAGATCGTTTTCCTTCACGTCGGTGACGAAGCTCCTGCCCTCGGCATCGATGCAGGTAATCCGCGCTGTCCCATAAAGCATGAACGCCCATTCCGCGGCGGTGTGCCAATGCAGCTCGCGAACGCCCCCCGCAGTGAGCCGCATGTCCACTCCCGCCAGAGTCTTTGACACGGCCAACTCGCGCACCGTGACTTCGCGCGACCAGCCACCTTCGTGAAGCCGCTTGTGCCCGAATGAAAACGGATACTTGAAGGTCTGTACTCCGCCTGCATCCGAGGGCGGCGGATTGCCCGAATCAGGATTGGCTGCGTCCAGCGCGGCATTTGTCGGGCCGGGAGTGCTTGTGGCTCGATCGGACTTGGGCTTGTAATCGGACTGCTCTTGCCCCGCAATGCTTTCCACGGACCGCATGCCGGCGGCTGCGAGGGCCGCCGAGCTCACTCCCAGAAATCCCCTTCGCGTCAAGACATCCTTCTCTGCTTCGTCGCGCATGCCGGCCACCCTTATTCCCTCTTGGAGTTTGAAAAACGCGGGGCATTATACACCCCAATCCACTCTCCTTCTGGTTTCTATCTCTGAATTTCAATTGTCAATTTTCGTTTTTCGATTTACCGGCCCCTGACAGCATGATTTGCGTGGTTCCTCATTTCAAGCCCAGGGCCGTAGGATGCCTTGGCTCATACAGTCCGATCTTGCCGCCGCCAGGCAGCTGCATTTTCGTGATGGAACCCCATCGCTCTTCGTGGACTTTCGTGCACTTCACCCCCTTTTTCGCCAGGGAATCCATTTCGTTTTTCAGGCTGTCACACATGAAATAGAGCTCGTGGACACCATTCTCTTCGGACGGATGAAACGCGGCCTCAGCCGGCGGCAAGGCGAAGATCAGCCAGCCATGGCCCGCGTCCACGGATTTGAATCCCAGGACGTCCCGAAAAAAGGCACGGTCCGCCCCTGCGTTCTTACTGTAGACAATGACGTGAGCACCGGTAATCATTTGTCCTCCAGGGCAGTTTGCCCCTCCAGGGAGCCGGAATTGACTCGTCTGGGCTCAATTCAGAAAACCATCTTCTACGCCACAATTACATGGGGTTCAACCTCTTTTAAGTGGCCTCCTGTGAAGAACTTACAGCCGCTAACAGCCAAAGAGACTCCCCGCAAATGCCAGATGTGTACTAGTACTTACAGACAAGATTCTCACCCTCAGGACCCAACTGCTGTCCCACCCTTCTTCTGGACTTTCGGGCCATAGTGCGTGCAGACTCGGAAGTGCATAATCTACTCATAGTCGAGCCCGCGGAAGCGGAGGCAGGGCTCTAGATTCGATCTACAATAAGGAGAATGAAATAAAATGCGTCACCAACAGAAGGGTTTCTCACTGATTGAGTTGCTGATCGTCGTAGCGATTATTCTGATTATCGCGGCCATCGCGATTCCGAACCTCCTCCGCTCCCGCATGTCGGCCAATGAGGCTTCGGCTGTTGGCTCTCTCCGCACCATCAACACCGCGGAAGTGACCTTCGCCACCACCTATTCGTCAGTTGGTTTCACGACCCTGGCGAGCCTCGGCGGTGCAGCCGCGACTTGCGCCACTGCCGCAGGAGCAACGTCAACCACTGCTTGCTTGATCGACGACGTTCTTGCTACGACGGCGGTCAAGAGCGGCTATACGTTCACAGCCACGGCTGGTGCGCAGACGCCTTCCGTTACCTACGCTTCGACGGGCTACGCGCAGGTTCAAGGCCAGAGCGGTCAGCGCGAATTCTGCTCCGACCAGTCCGGCGTGATCCGCGCCAACTCCACGGCGGCGACTTGCTCGATTGCCGACCAACCACTGTAAGCCATTCAACCTGCGGCCTTTTTCAGCTGCAGCCAGAATCGAAAAGCACGGGACGCCGGTCCCGTGCTTTTTTGTTTTCACTCGGAATGTCCCGCCTCAGTTCCCCGGAACATGCCGCACGGGCGTGGATTGCGATCCCGGCCCGGGCTCGGGCATAGGCTTCGGCATTTTATCCGCGTCGAATCGCGGCACCATCTGGTTTGCCATCGCCAGCGCGTACACGGCGGAGGCAATTTCCACCGCTCCTTCTCTCACGTCCTCTTCGTAAATCCGCTCGTATGTGTCCAGATTGGTGTGATGCGTGAACGAACCGTAATCAAAAGCATCCTGCGCCAACCCAATTCCCGGCAATCCGGCGTTGTTAAACGAAGTGCTGTCCGTTCCACCCGTCCTCCGGCTGTCGCTCGCTATAGCTCCCGTGAATCCCCAATCGGCGAAAGGCATCATCGCGTCGCGAATCATGTCCGCCGCGCCGGCCGGCCCAAACACGCCCGCGCCTCGCGGCTTCCCCGTGCCGGAATCGATGTTGAAGTACGCGTCCAATTTTGCGTACTCCGGCTTCTGGTTTTCAAAACTCCCGAAGTGCTGCTGCACGTAGGCCAGCGAACCGAGCAATCCCTCTTCTTCGCCGCTCCACAGTGCGATTCGAATCGTCCGTCGTGGTTTTACGTGAAGCGCCGTCAAGATTCTTACCGCTTCCAGCATCATCGAGGAGCCGATGCCGTTGTCCGTAGCTCCCGTCGCGTCGTGCCACGAGTCGTAGTGGCCGCCCAGCATGACGATCTCGTCTTTCTTGTCCGTGCCGGGAATCTCTCCAATCGCGTTATAAGCCGTCGTCCCTTCCGGGTACTCCTCGTTCTGAATGTTAACGCGCAGCGTCACCGCTGTCCCGTCGGCAAGAAACCGCGAGATTCGTCCGTAGTCTTCATTGCGCATCACCAGCGTCGGCACGGCCCTCGTCCAGTCGTAGGTGCCGTTTTGTTGCGCGATAATGATTCCGTGCGCTCGCCCGGCATCGTTGACCCGTGCCACCGCCCCGTTGTCGACCAGGAACTGGTCCACTTGCCGCGAAACTTCCGCGCGCGTCAACTGCCCCTCGGGCAGCTTGGGCTGCTCCGGAAAGCGGAATGGCCGCGGGTTCTTCGCATCGAATCGTGATTTCCATTCGTCTTCGGGACGCCGCATCGGTGACGGGTTCATCTCCTCGGCCACCTCCACGTGCCTTCCCACAAACACGATCGCGCCTCGAACTTTGGCCTTGACCGAATTCAAATACGCATCCAGCTCTTCCTTGGTTGGTTGCTTCGGCTCCGCGGGCTTTGCTTTTTCCGGCATCGGCGGGGCCGCCCATTTCGGTTCGGGCGGTGGTGCCGCGCCTCCAAAAAAATTAAATCCAGCGCCCGTTGGCGGAGCCAATCCCGGCGGGTCCAGCAGTACGACTTGCGCCGTCACCACTCCTTTCGTGCTCGGCGTCCACGCCAGCGGCTTCACCATCAGTTGCCCGTGGAACGGCGTGACGGCTTCCGCCAAGAGCTCCATATTTTCCCAGCCCGGCACGGGCATCGCCGCGCTCGGCGGCTGGAACGTCCACGGCTCCAGGTGCGCGTTCGCAAATCCCCACGACGTCATCGTCTTCACCGCCCAATCGTCCGCGGCCTTCAAGTTTGGCGTGCCCGTCACGCGCGGGCCATACACGTCCGCAATCTCATGGATGATCCACATGATCTTGGAATTGTTCGTCTCTTCCGCGCGGATTTGCGCATACATCTCCGAGGGCCCCGGAGCCTGCGCAGGCAGCGGCATCGCCGCCAGCAGTAAGAAGCACAGCACACATCCAACCCATTTCTTCACGTTCCCTCCCTGGATTCTTCGGAAGTTTTCAACTTGTCTCGCCAGGCCGCACGTCAATATACGCTTCGGCGCACCGCTAGACAATGCGGCGGGGTATCTGTGCATTTGCCGCTCGACGCGCTGGCACTCGGCTTTAGGCGCGCGGGATGACGGCTTCCACGGCTTCGCAGAACCGATCGATCTCCGCCGTTGAAGTGTAAACATTGGGGCTAACGCGAATGCCGTTGAGCATGGGTGCCACGATCGGCGTGACCAAGATGTCGTATTTGGTGAGGAGCGCATCGACCAGCTTCCCTGGTTCCATCGTTTCGAAGTGAATGGTACCGAAGGCGCCGGATTGGTTGGCGTCCAAGCCGACCAGCATTTGCGCGCCAGGGATTTTGCCCAGGCGTTCCGCCCAGCGTTGCTTCAGGTACCTGAGGCGCGCGAATTTTCGTTCGGCGCCAATCTGCTCGTAGAACTCCAGCGCTTGCAGAATTCCATTATGCATGGCCGCGGGGTGTGTGCCGATTTCTTCGAACTTGCGGATGTCCTTATCCATTGATGGCGGTGCGGCCATTAGCGCCCAGTGTTTTTCGATGCGGTCCTTGCGGACGTACAACATTCCGGTACCAATGGGCGCCGACAGCCACTTGTGCAGGCTTGCGCCATAGAAATCGCAATCCACATCGGAGAACTGGAAGGGCAGGTGCGCAAAAGCATGAGCTCCGTCCACGATGCTGGTGATGCCCCGCGCGCGCGCCAGGGCACAGATCTCCTTGATGGGAAATACCTGCCCGGTCATGAACACCACTTGCGACATATGGATAACGCGCGTGCGCGGCGTAATGGCCTGTTCATACATACGCACCAAATCGCCGGGATTCTTTACCGGCACGGCGAAGTCCAGTTGCTTGAGCACAATCTTTTCGCGGCGCTCGCGCTGCTGCCACGTGGTGATCATCCGCGGATAATCCTGGCTGGTGGTCAGGACTTCGTCTCCGGGTCGGAGGTCAAGACCAAACTGCGCGATCTGGAGAGATTCACTGGCGTTCCGCGTGAGCGCGATGCATTCGGGATCGGCGTTCCACATACTAGCGAGCTTTTTCCGTACGTCTTCGATGCGCGGTTCCAGGTCGTGCCACATGCGGTAAGCCGGAAGCTGGTTGCTGTAACGGATTGCTTCGATCTCGGCATCCAGCACCGCCACCGGCGACGGCGCCACGCCGCCATTGTTGAAGTTAAGGATCTTCGGATCGCGCCCGTACGCACCCCGGATTCCTTCCCAGAACTTCTCGTCGCTGGCTACTTCTTCCGGCGACACGCCCGTGTAGGCGCGGTTCAGGAGGGCAACCAGCACGATTGCCTCTGCCCCAAGCAGAAATTCACGGCGGTTCACTTCTGTGCTCATTATGTGGGCTCCGACCGACAATTCTGAGTTGCAAGCATACATCATGCTGGCAGGTTTCAAACCTGATTCGCGCTCTTCAATGCACGTAATAACCGCTCTTGGCCAACACGACATAATCGTGGCCCTTTTTTCCAAACGAGGACGCCAGGCGAACATCCAGCTTATGAGGTTTCCCAGTGGCTCCGTTGGCATTCGTGTAGTATCCCAGGGTGTAGCGCGTCTTGATTCGCTCGATCAGCGCGCGAAAGGCGGCGTCCAGATGCGCTACATCCTTGACGTCGAAGATTTCTCCACCCGTCTGGTCCATCACTTTGCGAATGTTCACGAGGCCGGGGATCATGCTCGCGGCGAAAAGCGTTGCCGGCGGATTGTATCCAGGGATCTTCAGATTATATAGGACGGCGTCTGAGGCGATCGTTTCGGTGACGATGTCGTGTGTTCCCTGTCCTCCCGCGTCCGTGCCCACATCGTCGCTGATTAGAATGATCACGCGGCGGCCCTTCGGAGGCGCAGTCAGCAGATACTTAGCCGCGACAAAGATCCCGTCATTGATATTTGTGGCTCCGCCCACATGGAAATCATTGATCTGCTGGGCAATCTTGCTCTTGTCGTGGGTGAACGGCACGCGCAATTCCGCTTCGGTAGAAAAAGTAAAGAGCGCCACTTCATCTTCCGGTTTCAGCGCCCCAAGCGCGGTATTGGCGGCGTCTCGCAACGGTCCCAGGAATGGGCCGATCGAATCGCTTAAATCCAATACCAGCGCCACATCGAGCGGCAGTTCATCACGGCTAAAGACATCTAACTTTTGAGGCACGCCATCTTCGCGAAGCTCGAAAGCTTCTTTTTTCAGGTCGGCCATGATTTGGCCGGACTTCGTCTTCACTGTCGCGTCAACCAGTACAAGATTTACGTCCACGCGAATGACGCCCTGCTCCTGATTCTGGGCTAGAAGAGGGCTTTGCGAGAAAAGGGCCGCGAATAAGATCAGAACGGACAAGCGCAGTGTGTTTCGCCAATAGGTGGACATCGTGGTTGCTCAATTAAAGCCGAAAAAATTCAGTCTCGACTCGATCCTTGCACAATACCACAGCAGGTCGGCTGACTCCTGATTTGCTCCGGATGCGGAACACTGCTCGCGGACTTCCCCTGTTCCCCACCCCAGACTTGTGTGACTATCTCCGGGCGCGATGTTACAGCAAGATCGCCAGGCAAGAGATCGGACGCGATGAAATGACGGTACCGGAAGTGGCGGCTGCAGCCTTGCCGAAAGAAAGAAGGCCAGAACAAAAGGGGCCGGAGCAGCGGGATGCCCTCGCAAATGCGCGGTTTCTCATCCAGGTTTCGCGGCCCGGCTTGTGGAGCACGACGGCGCTGTTTTACTTGATGCCCCTGGGCCGCGTGGACCTTTTTCATTCCGGCAAACTCTGGCTAGGAATGTTTTTTGTGCTGTTCCCGCTGGGGATGCTCATTTACGGCGTGAATGATATCGTGGACGCGGAAGCGGATTTGCTGAACCCGCGCAAAGGCACGTTTTTGTTTGGTTCTCGCGGCGCGCGCGAGCAGCTCGTTGCCTTGAAGTGGCAGATTGCTGCGGTGCAAGTGCCATTCCTGGTGGCGTTCTACTTTTTCATCGGGCCGCGAATTCTGTGGTGGTATGCCGCGCTGTTGCTGGCGGTGGGAATCTACAACGCGCCGGGCTTTGGCTGGAAAGGGCGGCCGCCGTTCGACGTACTGATTCAGGCCAGCTACCTGCTCGTCTTTGTGCTGAGCAGCTGGCTGAACCATTCCGCGCAACTTCCCTGGCAGACGTTTTTGTTTGGCGCACTGTTCGCGATGCACTCGCATATTTTCGGCGAAGTGATGGATATCGAACCGGACCAATTGAGCGGGCGGCGTACGACGGCGACGGAAATCGGCAGAGTTCGCGCCAAATTCCTGATCGCCGTGCTGCTGGGTATTGAAACCGCGCTCGTCTATTTTTATTTTCAAGATTGGATCGTCACTGGCTTCCTGGCTCTTGGCGCACTCTGGTTCCTGCTGGATGCCACGCTGCTTTGGAGAAACCGCGCCTATCGCCCAAAAGAAATGCGCTTGTTTCTGTGGGGCTGGAACGCGGCAGCGTTCCTGGGCATGTTCTGGAATTGGACGCATGCAACGCTGGTGCACGTCCTCTCCAACGCAGGACCTCGCGCATGAAGAAGAAATACCTGCTCGAAATCAGCGTGGAATCGCTCGAAGGCGCGATGGCCGCGGAACGCGGCGGCGCGGACCGCATCGAGCTCTGCGCCGAACTGTCTGTTGGCGGAATCACGCCAGACCCAGGACTAATGCTTGAGACTTTCGCCAACGTGCAGATTCCAATCTCTGCGATGATTCGTCCGCGCGCCGGAAACTTCGTTTACTCGGACGAGGAATTCGCAGTCATGCGCACAAGCCTCCGAACGGCTTACCGGCTTCAGCTCGACGGCGTCGTGCTGGGGATCCTTAAGGCGGATAGGCGCGTGGATGTGGAACGGACGCGGGAGTTGGTGCAATTGGCGATGGGGATGAAGGTAACGTTTCACCGGGCGATCGATGAGACGCCGGATTTACTGGCGGCCCTGGAAGATGTAATGCAAACAGGTGTGAGCCGCATTCTGACCTCGGGCGGCAAGCAAATAGCGCTGGAGGGCGCGGCCACGATTGCGAAACTGGTCTCGCAATCGCGCGGACGCGTGACGATTCTGCCAGGCGCGGGAATCAACGCGGAAAATGCCGAGGAAGTTTTGCGGAAAACCGGTGCGAGCGAAATTCACTCCGGCTTGAGCAGCGCGGCGCCCTATGGGAGCGGCGATTACAAGAAGTTCGAAGCGGAAGTCCGCAAATTAGCGGAACTAGTTGCAAGTGTCTCGTAGGCAATCCTTCAAGCTGAAAGGGGCGCAGCATGCTGCGCCCCTACAAATTGCGGACGAAAATGGTTGCGGCGGTTAGTTAGGCTTTTTGCGCCTGGCGGCGGAGGAATGTCGGCACATCGAGATCGTCGGCCGGAACATCCGGGCTGACTTCGCGGACATTTTGCTGCACCTGATGGACGACATTCGGCAGCGTCTGCTGCATGGGCGCTTCGGAGGTTTCGCGTCCGGCTTTCCAGGTCTTGGGCAAGAAGGCCTGTTTCTGGTGCATGTTTTTCTTGTTGGCGTCCTTGAAGCCCGCGGCAATAACGGTGATCTTCACGGTGTCCTTCATGTTGTCGTCCTGCACCGCGCCGAAGATGATGTTCGCGTTTTCGTGAGCCGCTTTCTGGATGACGCTGGAGGCTTCGTGA
>Ga0210409_10006144_pt1 | contig 12535 bp, 9 predicted proteins | sample IncBWH17MmetaG_FD_161649 | JGI IMG/M metagenome (GOLD analysis project Ga0210409, IMG submission 161649) | Forest soil microbial communities from Barre Woods Harvard Forest LTER site, Petersham, Massachusetts, United States - Inc-BW-H-17-M | ecosystem: Environmental > Terrestrial > Soil >...
CGGGACTTAATTGGAAAACGCCCTTGATCGAGGCGGTAGTGCGGCGCATGAGCATGAAGGTGCAGCAGTTTGACGTGAAAGTCGAAACTAAGACGCAGGACAACGTCTTCGTGCAAATCCCCGTCTCGATCCAATACAAAGTGATTCCAGAATCCGTGGAAGCGGCATTTTACAAACTAACCGATCCCGTCAAGCAGATCGAATCCATGGTCTACAACGTGGTCCTGGGGCATGTTCCGAAAATGAAGCTGGACGACACTTTCCTCAATCAGGCAGCCATCGCCAACGATTTGCGCGACAGCCTCGACGGCTCCATGAAGGAGTACGGCTACTCGATCGTGAAAGTGCTCATCTCCGACATCGTGCCGGACCAAAAGGTGAAAGCTGCGATGAACGACATCAACGCCGCGCAGCGCGAACGCGAAGCGACAGTATCCCGCGCGGAAACCAACAAGTTGCTCCTCGTAAAGCAGGCCGAAGCGGAAGCCGAATCCAAGCGCCTGCAAGGCGAAGGCATCGCTAACCAACGCAAGGCCATCATCTCCGGCTTAAAAGAATCGGTGGAAGACTTCGCGAAAACGGTCGAAGGTTCCACTCCCCAGGACGTCATGCAACTCGTCCTAATGACACAGTACTTCGACACCCTAAAGGAAATCGCCGCCAACGATCACAGCAACACCATCTTGATCCCGCACACGCCAAACACGTTGACCGATCTATTTGGCCAGATTCGCAACGCCGTAATCACCGGCGCGGAAATGACCAAGCGAGCCGTACCCTCCTCACTGTCTCCGAGCGAGTCTCAAAAATGAGCAGGATGCCCGCCGCTCCAAAACTGGCTACCTACGAACCAATGTCGAAAGACCTTCAACGAGACCTAGGCCAAGAGACGAAGCTCCAAAGACTGTCAGTTGTCGTTTTTATCGTTGCGGTTGTAACCATAGCGGCGATGACTTATGTCCAAACCGTCTTGGTTCCGGGATTCGTCGAAATCGCGGTGCGAACCTGCGCAAACCTTGGTGGACTAATCGCTGTGCCAGTATTGCTCATTCTCGGGTTCAGAAGCTGGTACAAGCTATCGAAAGCGAAGATGTCGGCTTGGAGGAATGGACTGGCGTTGAGTTCGATGGTCTTACCGTCGCTAGTTTGGGTGAGTCGCACCTCGATGAGCGTGGTGTCTGCGGGACCACTGGCAATCAATCAGTTTCCCCACGTTGACCCACTCGGTCTGCTCGCTACTCTTCTATACTCGAACCTGTTTGCAGGGTTACTCGCCATTGCGCTGACGGGGAAAGCCAGGCTAATCATCTGGTCCTCTGTGCTTCTGCTCTGGGCTGGTCTGGAATCCGGAGTTTACTTCTAGAGAAGTCAATTTGTTGCGGTGTTATGCGAGGCCGAATATGCAAGGCAAGGATCGGGCGCGCGCCAGTTTCGCGCGCGGCCACGGAACTGATACGAGCTATTTTGCGGGCTTGCCGTTGCAGCAATCGCCGGGCGGGATGGGGTTGCCGTGGGGGCAGGTTTTCGGATGGCCGAGGAAACTGCAGATGCGCTGATCCAGCTCCGGGCTGATGATGTGCTCGAACTTGCAGGCTTGGTTGCGAGCCTCGGAGTCCTCGATGGCAAAAGTGTCCTTGAAGAGGCGCTCGGCCAGGCGATGGCGGCGCACGACGTCGCGAGCGCGACGGCTTCCTCCGGGCGTCAACTGCACTTCGCCATTTTGCAATTCGACTAACTGCAACTCGGACATGCGGCCAAGCACGCGCGCGGCAGGCTCATCCGGCAAAATCGGGAGATGCCCGGCTGGTCCGGTAGCGCGAAGAATCTCAACTTGCGCGGGCTTGCCTTCCTCGCCGCAAATCCAGATTTGTTCGAGCAGGTGATCGAAACGAATCTCGTCGTCGGTCGAGACGCTCGTGCAGCAGTCGGCAGTATTGACGAGCGGGCAGGCGAGTGGATGGCCGGGGCCGTGCAACGCGGTGTCAAATTGCAGGTGACCGTGTGCTAGCTCGATGCGGCGGTCGGCTTGGCGAGCTATGTCGGGGTCGTGCGTGACCATCAGGATCGTGTGCCCGGCATTATGCAGCTCGCGGAAAATTTGCAGCACGATGGCTTCATTGACTTCGTCAAGATTGCCGGTGGGTTCATCAGCCAGAATCAACTTGGGCTGGTTGATGAGCGCGCGAGCGATCGCCACGCGCTGCTGCTCGCCGCCAGAAAGTTGCGCGGGGAGATGTGTGAGGCGATTGCCGAGGCCCACGCGGTCTAGCGCATCGCCGGCCTGCTGCTCGTCGGTAACGCTGTGAAAGTATTGCGCGAGCATGACGTTCTCGACGGCGGTGAGGTAAGGCACCAGATGAAATTGCTGAAAGACGAAGCCAATTTTTTCCGCGCGGTAGCGAACCATTTCGCTTTCGCTGAGCTTTGCGAGATCGACATCGTCCACCATGACGCGGCCGGAAGTCAGCGTGTCCAGGCCGCCCAGAATATTGATCAGGGTGGTCTTGCCGGAGCCGGACGGCCCCATGAGCGCGACCCATTCCCCGGGCGCGATATTGAAACTCAGCCCGTCGACGGCGCGCAGCGAGCCGTATTTCTTGGTGAGCGATTCGATAACGACTTGGGCGGCGGGGCTCACCCTTCACCCCGGAAGACTGCCGCTGGGCGAATATTGGCCAACCGCCGCAACGGATAGGCGCCGGCAATCGCGACGATGATGGTCAATGCCACAGCTACAGGATACACAATCAAGCGTGGCTGCGCTGACACTCCAAAGACCTGCTTGCCCAGCCAGATGGAAATCAAAATGCCCGCCGCGCCGCCCAGCAGGCCGCCGGTCAGACCAAGCAGAGCCGCTTCCGCCACAAACAGCCGCAAGACGCGTCGCGTCGCGCCACCGATCGCCTTCATCAAGCCGACATCGTTCCTGCGTTCCATCGCGACGTTGGTCATCGCCGCCATCACGCAGAGCGCCGTAAGCACCAGCACCAGCGCCACCGTCGCCGAGAGAATGCCGCTGATACGGTCGTAAATCTTCGCTTCGCCTTCCGTGAACTGCCGAATCGGCCTGACGTCTACGCCCGGGAGACGCCGCAGTGACGCAATGCGATCCTGAATTTCCCTTGGCCTACCCGGGACGCTCAGTTGAATGAGACTGATGCGGCCTGGCTGGTCCAAGAGGGCCTGTGCCGCTCGTAGGTCCAAAAAAATCTGGCTGTCCTCGGCGCTCCCGACGGAAGGTAGAGTTTGGACCTGGCATGTGATCTTTTTTGAGCCGTTCATAAGGGCAACTGTGTCACCGGTTCGCAGCTTCAAAGCAGCCGCGGCGCGCTCGCCGGCGTCGCAAATCGGGATGTTAGTCTCGACCATTTTCTGGGTGGCCGCCACCAACACTGGCGAGAGCACTTGCTCTGGCCGGTTTCCCGAATAAGCGAAGCCCGCGAGGATTACATCCCTGCTTGCTCCACTGTTCTGGTCTTTGGTCACTGGCAGCCTCGCGCTGGATTGAGCCGAGACGTCAGGAGTCTTTGCCACTTTGACGATGCCGTAGAGGAATTCAGCTTTAGGGATACTCGAAGTGTCCATGCCCTCGGAAAGATCGGCAAAAAGTGAATCGTTAAGGAATTGCGCTGACTCAGGGGTTCCCGATTCGGCAGGTGCGATCACAACATTTGCGCCAAGAGTGCGGAATTCAGTGGTCAGGCGGCGCTTGGCGTCGACCTGGAGATTCAGCAGCGCGGCGGTGATGGCTGCGCCGGCGGCCAGCGCGAGCAAAATCACGAATAGGCGGCCGCGATTGGCCGAGAGCAGGCGGCGGATGATGCGCCAGAACATTTTGCGGTCTGGCATCATTCGCCTCGCAAAATCGGCGCAGGCTCGTAGCGCGAAGCGCGGCGTAGCGGGATGGCGCTGCCAAGCAACGTGACAATCGCAGCAAGGCCAATGGTCACGGCGAGGACCAGGAAGGAAAATCCTGGAGCAACGCCAAAAATTTTCTGCCCCACGAAGCGAGCGAGCAGGATGCCCAGTGCGTAGCCGAGCCCGCCTCCGACGAAAGCCAGCAGTAGCTGCTCGGCCGCGAGCAGGAATCCCACGGTGCCGGAGCCCGCGCCCAGCGCCTTCATCAATCCTATCTCCGTGCGCCGCTCAATGACGGACGCTGCCGAAGAGGCACCCACCGCCAGCGCAGCCGCCAGCAGTGAGGCAAACGTCACCAGCCACAGCAAAGTCCGCACGCGCGTAAGGATGGCGCCCTCGCCGTCGGCCACGCGGCGAATCACGCGAACATCCGCGCCGGGCAGCACTTGCCTGATTTGTAGCGCGATCGAGGAGATATACGGCGTGCAGAACCATCGGTCGTAGTCCGCAGGAGCGAGTGTGCTCGGATCGCGTCGGCCAAAATCATCTTCGGGCTTGGTCAGCGCGCTGACGTAGAGTTGGCGATATGCGCCGGGTCTGCCGGCAATTGCTTGTGCAGTGGCGAGTGGCACTATGACCGCATCGTCTTCCGGTCCTCCCGTGTCGAGAATACCGACAATTTTGAGCGACAGCGGAGTCCCGTCTGCGTGTAGGTTAACGATCAAGTTGTCGCCAACCGGCAATCCCGGAAGAAAATGGCCTCCGACCCAGGCGCCGTGCTTGCGCGCGAGATTTTTGCCGACAACACATTCCGCAGTGCCATCGGTGAACCAACCGCCTTTCGTAATGGTCCACCAAGGATTGGTTCTATCAACGCCGGTTTGCCAATTTGTCCCGTCTGCAAGGCTTAGAGTATGCGACACCCATGTGCCAATCAGGGGAACACGACCCCATGAGTTGCCATCTCCGCCAGGCTTGTCGCCGTGTGAGTGCGAAGTTACCTGATCTGAAATTTCCAAAGCTGGAGCCAGGGCGACGATGTTGTTGCGCCAGAAGATGGTCTTCAGCTTGCCGAGGTCGGATTCGGGGAGGTACGCGCCGGCGTTTACCGGGCGGTAGTCGACGCCGCCAATTTCCAGCGGCAGCGAATCGGCTTGCGGTGTGACGACTAAATTCGCGCCCAGGCTGCGGAACTCGCGCGCCAGGCGATCACCCACGTCCAGTGAAACGCTGAGCGCAGCGGTCGCCACCGCCATGCCCAGCGCGAGGGCCGCTCCGGTGAGCAGCTTGTGCCGCGGTCGGCGGCTGAACGAATCGGCAACGAGTCGGATAAACATCAGGGCAGTCGGTAGTTCAGAGTTAAGACAGCGCCTTGGGAAAGCGGCAAGTTCACTTGGGGATCTCGGTAGCCGCTTGCGTCAGCGAGCTCACATCCATCACCAGGTCGCCGCCCTCGACACGCGCCGGCACTCCGATCGGATTGCAGCCGCCCTGCTCGCCAATCGACGGCACATAAATCGCCGCTCCGCAGTGCCGGCAAATCACGTTCTGCCCATCCTGGCGATATCCTTCCGCGCCACAAATGCGGCAAGCATCCAGCGCCGCGCCCCACCCACCAGGCTTCTTGATGACCATGAAGCGGAGGGACTGACCGTCGATATTGACGGTGAACAAGTGCAAACTCGCATCCTGCACTCCGCTCAAAGGCACGCGCACTTCATTTCCGGCTGCGGCAATGGGCCGCGAAGTCGGCGGAGCGGAATTCGCGCGCGTATAAATAAAGTCCGCCGTGAGCACTAAAATGACGGTCAAGCAGGTGACCGCCGAAGCCATCATCCAGCGCTGCGACCTGCGATTCTGTGATTGCAGCAGCCGTCGTTCCGCCTCACCCGTGACTTCTTTGGTCGATTTAGCGTGCGAAGCCGACTGCCATTCTCGCAAAATCAGCAGCGCCGCCGCGCCAAAGACAAAAACAAAGAAAAATAGCTCGTTGCGCACGATGGGGCCAATCAGCGCCATCTCTTGCTTGCTCGAAGGCAACCAGCGCGCCTCACTGAGTTCGTGCAGCCCGGTGAGCGCCAACTGAAAGGCCACGAGCATCAAGATCGCGCTGGTCACGGCAAAAAACCGGTGCAGCGGCACGCGCAGCGTGCCTTTGAAGAAGAAGAGTCCCACGGCGACAGCGGCGGCGATGCCCAGAATCGTCCCGATCCACGTCTGCAAACCCTCGGTCGACATCTCCACGGCGCGCAAAATCAGGGCCAGCTCCGCGCCTTCGCGTACGACCATCAAAAACACGAACAGAAAAATTCCCAGGCCCGCGGCGCGACCGGCGCGCACAGCGTAGGACTCCACTTTTTGCTCGATATCTTTTTTCAGGTGCCGCGCAACGCGATTCATCCAAACGACCATCGAAATCACAAAGAAGGCGGCGAGGAGAAGCATTAGCCCCTCGAACCCGTCTTCGCTGATGCGCCAGCGCTGCAGGGCCATGGCTACTGCCAGGCTTAGCGCCGTGGCAGCAGCAACGCCGTACCACGCAAAGCGCGCGAGGTGCGCGCGGCCGGTACGAGACAGATAAACCAGGATGATGCCGACAACGAGGGCAGCTTCGACACCTTCACGGAGGGCAATGAGAAAAGCCGCGAGCAAGGAATCTCCAGTTGAAAATGATTTGCAACTACAAATTCAAGTTTACGCGTCCTCCCCTGCGACCGTCAAGCCGCACTCCCCGCACATTTCCTCGCGTAGAATAAGAGCCGCCCATTCATGACCCTACCGCTTCTCCGCCAAGCTGGCTCGGTTGTTTTGTGTGCGCTGCTCTGTGTCTCGACTCGCGCGCAGCCGCAGGCGCAACTTTCTTCCACAAATCCCAACGCCATCGTTCGCCCGGATCCAAAACGCGCGCAAAAGCTGCTGGAGGCTGGCGAAAAGGCCGAGGCCGACGGTCGAATCGACGAAGCCCTGGTGGCCTACGACGAAGCCGCGCGCTTTGCGCCACAGAACCTGGCGCTGGTCGGCCGCGGCGCAGCCCTGCGCTCCCGGTTGATCCGCGAGCACGTGGATAAGGCCGAGCAACTGGCCCTCGCTGGCAAGCTCCCGGAGGCAAAAGAAGAGCTCAACACGGCGATGCGCATTGACCCCGGAAACAAAATTGTCGCCGAGCGCTACGCGGAAATGGAATCGATGCAGGACGATGACCCCCCCGTGCCGGCAACGAAAATTCCCGGGCTACCACACCTCAAGCTGCAACCGGGAAGGCGAAACCTGGATCTTCGCGGCGACACGCGTAGCGCTTACGAGCAAGTAGCGCAGGCATTTGGAGTCAAAGCTGTCTTCGACCCTGATCTCGTTCCCCGCCAACTGCAACACATGCACCTCGATAATGTGGATTTCAATACCGCGGTGTCGATTCTCGGCTCGACGACGGGCACTTTTTGGAGACCGCTGAACGCCGAACTATTGTTTGTTGCCCCGGACACTCCGGAAAAACGCCGCCAGTACGGCCTGCAAGCCGAGCAAACATTTCCCCTGCTCGCTTCGGCAAACCCGGAGGACATGACGGAATTGCTGCGCATGCTGCGCGAGATCACGGGCACAACGCGCATCGACTTGGACACGCGCAGCCGCACCATCACCATGCGCGACGCGCCCGAGAAGCTGGCCCTCGCCGCTGAGCTGATTCACCAGATTGAGCGCGCGCGTGGCGAGCTGATGCTCGAAGTTGAATTGCTGGAAGTCGACCGCAACAAAGCGCAACAGCTCGGTATCACGCCGCCCGCGTCGGCGCAGGCATTCCTCATCAGCCCCAGCGACATTCGCACGTTGCAAAAAGCTACCGATCTCAATAATGCGCTGACGATTTTAGGGCAGCTGCTCAGCGCCAAGGGACTCTCCAGCATTCCTGGATTTACGCTCGTGGGCGGCGGCTACACTACATTTTTGCTGACTCTTCCAGGCGTGGCAGCGAATTTCTCCGACGCTCTCAATCTCGTGCAGAGCGGACGGCAAGTGTTGCTGCGCGCGCAAGACGGCAAGCCCGCGACCTTCTTCGTGGGCGATCGCTTCCCGGTCACGCTTTCTCTGTTGTCAGGGAGCTTGGGCAGCGCCGGCAGTTCCGCGACTAACACCTCGTTGGCGGGCGTGCCAAGTTCCACGACGTTTCCGCAAACGTCTTTCGCCGTTGGCAATAATCCCGTCGCGCTGACGTCCAGCGATTTCAATTTCGACAATCTGCCGGACCTCGCCGTGGCCAATCAGAACGACAACACCGTGAGCCTCTTGCTGAATCAAGACAATGGAAACTTCACGGCGGCCCCCAATTCCCCGTTCGCGCTAGCGAAGACAGAGACCGGGCCCTCGGCCATCGCCACCGCTACTTTCGGAAATACCATCACCAGCGCGTCCGGGGTAGCTACGCCCACCGCCGACCTGGTCGTCGCCAACTCCACGTCCAACAACGTGACAGTCCTGCTCGGAAACGGCGATGGCACCTTTCAGGAAGCCGCGGGTTCGCCTTACGCCGTCGGCAAGAATCCCAGCGCGGTCGTTGTCGCGGACTTTAACGGCGATGGCAACGCCGACTTCGCTGTCGCCAACAAAGATGACAACACCATCTCTGTCTTCAAAGGCGATGGCAAAGGCGGATTCACGGAATTTCCGGGTTCGCCGTTCGCGCTCACTAACACCTCGGCCATTTCCGAAAAGGGACCGGTTGCCCTGGTGACCGCCAACTTTCGCGCGAAAAGCAACACAGTCAACAACTCTCCCGAGGTCGATCTTGCGGTGGTAAATCAGGCCACGAACAACGTGGCTATCTTGCTCAGTTCGGTGAACGCCAATTTGAATATTAGTTTCACAGAAGCCATAAATTCCCCAATCAGCGTCGGCACGTCGCCGGTAGCCATCGCCACGGGCGACCTGAACACCGACACCGTTCCCGACCTTGCGGTAGTAAACCAGGGCGACAACACTGTTTCTGTTCTCCTCGGCAGCAACAACCTCGATGCAACTTTCACCGCCGCTGCCGGCTCTCCGCTCCCTACGGCTGTTACGCCTGCAGGCGTCGTCATCGCGAACTTTACCGGCGGCAACTTCCCTTCCTTGGCTGTGACCAATAAAGGCCAAGGCACTCTAGGGATTTACATCGGCCTTGGCGCCGGCACATTTTCAAATCGGATTGAGATCGGCACGCCTGCAAGTCCAGACGCCATTATCAGCGGCATTCTTACCTCCAGCTCGCTGCCAGACGTCGCGCTGACTGCACTGGGCGCCACGGCAAATCAGGGAGTAGTCACGATTATTCAGGATTCGTCTTCCTTCGCCACCGGGACAAGCACCACGCAGACTCCCTACCCTGCGTCCGAATTCCTCGATCTCGGCGTGAAAGTCAAAGCCACCCCAACGCTGCACTCTCACCACGAGGTCACCTTGCAGCTCGAATTTGAAATCCGCGCTCTCGCCGGCACGAATATCAACGGCATTCCGGTGATCACCAACCGCACGCTTACACAAACCGTGCGCGTCAAGGACGATGAAACAACAGTCATTAGCGGATTATTGGACAACGAAGAAACGCGTTCTCTGGTTGGACTTCCGGGTTTCGCAAATCTTCCCGGGCTCGGCTACGCCTTTGGTAATAGAAATAATTCTCTGACAAATACCGAGTTCCTTATTCTCATCACGCCGCGAAGGCTTCGCGATCCCATCCGCACCGCCCGCAGCATCTACGTCGGTCCAGGAGAACCCGTTTCCACTGGACGCGGCGTCGTGCGAGGCCTTCCGCAAGCTCCGGAGCAGCCTCAGCCGCTCACGCCCGAGCCGTCACCACCACCTCAACCTTAGCAACGCTCCCTAGGGCAGCGGCTCAAACACCACAATCGGCTGATACGTCCGAGGCACGACCGCCTCCGCAATGGCTATCAAGCTGTTCTGCTGGCTGAAAACGCGTAGGCGCGGTGGCCGCGGTTCGCCGCCATCAAGCTGTGTGGTTGCTCCGGGCGGAGCTTCCACGCGGCCGGGCTGCACTTGCGCCAGCGTCACGTTGAACTTCGTTCCGTGCCGCACGCGCCGCTCGATAATCGGCAAGACATTCACCTTTGGAAAATTCGGCAGCAGGTTTTCCAACCGAATCAGGTAGTCCGCGAACTTGCCGGCTCGCGCACCTTCCGCCAACTCTTCCAGCTTCACCGCCTGCTCCAGCGAAAATTCCCCCACCGCCGTGCGTTCGATTTCCGCCAGGTGCGCGCCACACCCGAGCTTCTGCCCCATTTCGTGCGCCAGCGATCGGATATATGTCCCCGACGAACACTCGATAACGAAACGCGCGATGCTGCCCTGAATCTCAATCAATTTGAATTCAAACAGCTCGACATCCACCGGCTTTAGTTCTACCGGTTGTTTCTTGCGCGCCAGCTCGTAAGCAGGGCGCCCTTTCACTTTTTTTGCGGAAAAAGCCGGCGGCATTTGTTGAAAGCGGCCGACGCCCTCGCTTGCCAATTGTTCCAGCACGGATTTGTCGAGAGCGGGCGCGGCATCCGGTCCTTGCGCTTCGCCATCGGAATCATACGTATCGGTCGCAAACCCGAAGCGAAATCCCGCCGTGTATCGCTTGCGCCGTCCGGCGTAGAACTGTACCAGCCGCGTCGCGCGGCCCAGCAGCAGCACCAGAACACCGGTGGCCAGCGGGTCGAGGGTGCCAAGATGCCCAATCTGCCGGAATCCGGCCAAGTGACGCACCGCGTCCACCACGTCGTGCGAGGTCTTTCCTTTTGGTTTGTCGATTACCAGGGCGCCGTCGAAAGGCGCCACTTGCGGCTGTTTTGGCATTGCAGTCAGAGGCTAGAAGTTGACACTCAGAGCTTGGAGGAAGGGTTGTCCTTCTTCATCTCCTTCAGCAAGTGCTCGATGCGTTCCACGTGCTCCTGCGACAGATCCAGGGTGAAGTGCAACTCCGGCAGGCGCCGCAACTGTAGCCGTTCGATCAGCTCGCTGCGAATGAAACCCGAGGCGTGCTCCAGAGCCTTGATGGCATCACTCTGCTCTTTGCTGCTGCCGCGCATGTTCACAAACACGCGCGCGTGTTTCATGTCCGGCTGTACGCGTACTTCGCTGACCACCACCATGCCTTCGAGTCGCGGATCTTTCAACTCGCCGGCGAGCATGGCGTTGATTTCGTGCGCAATTTCCTCGCCTACCCGTTCGTGTCGGTGATTCGTCGGACTCATCGCCAGCCTTCTAAATCATTTCCACAACGTGATTGATCAGAACCGGACCCAGCAGCCGGTCCGCTTCCCTCAGCACTAACTGAAGCGATTCTTCCACGTGCTGTTCCGCGGTGGACAATGTCACCACCCCGATGATCGAGCGCTGCCACACGTCCTGATATTCCATCTCCGCCACGGCAACATTAAAATGCCGCCGCAGCCGGTCCTTCAAGCTGCGCACGATCTGCCGCTTGTCCTTCAGCGAATGTGCATCCGGGATGTGCAGCTCGAGGGTAAGTAGACCGGCATGAGCGGCTCCGCGGGACAGGATTTGCAGTTATTTGCGCGAAGCTGGCGCGCTGCTTTGCGCCGCGGCTTCCGCCGCGCTCAGCTTCGTCACCTGGAAGCATTCCAGTATATCGCCGACCTTCACATCGTTGAAATTCGCGATTCCTGCTCCGCATTCAAAGCCCGTGCGAACCTCACTGGCGTCGTCCTTGAAGCGCTTCAGCGAGCTGAGCTTCGAGGTGTAGATAATCGCTCCGTCGCGCACCACGCGCACCTGCGCGTCGCGCTTGAGCACGCCGTCCACCACGTAGCAGCCTGCCACTGTGCCCGCGCCCTTGACGCGGAACGTGTTGCGCACTTCCGCGCGGCCCACGTACGTCTCCTGGATCACCGGCTCCAGCAGGCCTTCCATGGCCTTCTTAATTTCGTCGGAAACTTCGTAGATGATGTTGTGCGTGCGAACGTCCACGTGCTCTTGCTGCGCCAGTTCCAGGGCTTTGCGGTCCGGCCGCACACCGAATGCGATTACAATCGCGCCCGACGCCGATGCCAGCAGGATATCGTTCTCCGTCACCGCGCCCACGCCCGAACCGATAATCTTCAGCTTCACCTGATCCGTCGAGAGCTTCGGCAGCATTTCGCTGAGCACTTCCACCGAGCCTTGCACGTCGCCCTTGATCACAATTCCCAGTTCCTTGACGTCGCCGGACTTCAGTTGCTCGTGCAATTGATCCAGCGTGATGCGCGAACCGGAACTGCGCGCCATTGCCGCGTCGCGCTGTTTGCTCTGCCGGTATTCGACAATGTGCCTCGCTTTCGCCTCGTCCGTAACCTGGAAGTTGTCGCCCGCTTCCGGAACGCCCTGCAATCCCAATACTTCCACTGGCGTCGAGGGCGGTGCGTCCGTCACCGTGCGCCCGTGATCGTCAAACATCGCGCGCACTTTGCCGAACACCGCGCCGCAAATAAAGAAGTCGCTCGGCTTCAAAGTCCCGTTCTGTACGAGGATTGTGGCCACTGGCCCGCGGCCTTTGTCCACGCGTGATTCCAGCACCGTTCCCGTTGCCGGCGCATCCGGATTTGCTTTCAACTCGCGCAAATCCGCTACCAGCAACAACGTTTCCAGCAGCTTTTCTATTCCCTTCTTCTGCTTCGCGGAAACTTCCACAAATTCCGTGTCGCCA
>Ga0210409_10006145_pt1 | contig 12535 bp, 8 predicted proteins | sample IncBWH17MmetaG_FD_161649 | JGI IMG/M metagenome (GOLD analysis project Ga0210409, IMG submission 161649) | Forest soil microbial communities from Barre Woods Harvard Forest LTER site, Petersham, Massachusetts, United States - Inc-BW-H-17-M | ecosystem: Environmental > Terrestrial > Soil >...
GCTGGGGTCGAAAGCACGCAAGATCCACGCGAGGACGGTGCCCAAGAGGACCGCAGCGAGCCCGCCTGGAACACCCAGCGGGAGGCGAACACGCGACGCGTATGTCGTCAGCAGAAGCAGCATGGGGAAAAGCGCGATCCACGGGCGCGCGAATATCTGAAAGACAAAACCCATCGAGATGAACGTAATGGCCACCCCGGCGAGCGCAGAGAGCAGCGCCGCCCGGGGGGTATGACGCCTCAGCCAATCGCCGACGAACGCCCCGAGGCCCTCGAAGATCCCGCTCAACAGACACGCAAAAAGCCCCACGCGCCAAGTCAGCGTGGGATCTTTCGTTTCCTGATAAACCGGACCCATGACAAGGAACATGAACGCGAGCAGACTGGGCGTATTGATGCCGAATGGCAGCGCGGTCGCTTCCGCGCGCCCTGTCTTGTGTGCTTGCCAGGCGTAAAAGAGATTGCCGAGAAGGATCGAGACGCCGGCCCCCGGGAGGATGCGCCCGACGACGAGAGAGGAGGGCAACCCGCACACAGCCCCCGAGAGGACGACCATCAGCATGAGCTGAAGAAGGTTGTCGATGAAGAGGCCGAAGAAGCCGTCGATATCGCCGCGCACGAACCAGCGGACGCGATCGTTCAAGTCGGCTCCACGACTCGAATTCGCAGCTCGGCCAACTGCTCGGGCGAAACACCGCTCGGCGCTTCCGTCATCAGGTCCGTCCCTTTTTGGGTCTTTGGAAACGGGATGACGTCGCGAAGGCTCTCAGCGCCGCTCAGGAGCATCGCCAGACGGTCCATGCCGATCGCGATGCCGCCGTGCGGGGGAGCGCCGAGTTTAAGCGCATCGAGAAGGAAGCCGAACTTGCTCCGGGCCTCGTCGTCCGAAATGCCGAGCGCGCGAAAAACGCGCGCCTGCACCGTCGGGTCGTGCAGCCGGATCGAGCCGCCGCCGATCTCGAACCCGTTGAGCACCAAATCGTATCGCCAGCAGAGGACGCGGCCTGGGTCCTCTTCAAGAAGGGAGACGCTGTCGTCGTGCGGCCGCGTGAAAGCATGATGAGCCGCGACCCATGCCTTCTTTTCGTCGTCATATTCGAACAGCGGAGGGTTCACGACCCATAGGAAGTTCCACTTCCCTCCGTGACCCGACTCAGGGATGAGACCGAACTTTTTGCCAAGATGAACGCGCAAGTTCGCCATGACCGTCTGCACCGTGCTCTCGCGTCCGAATTGGAACAAGACGAGGTCGCCGTCCCGGGCTCCGGCACGGGCGTTGATGGCGAGCCGAAGCTCGGGCGTGATGCTCTTGGCGAGCGGCGATTGAACCCACCCGCCGTCGGCATCGATCCGCGCGCGCGCCAGTCCCTTTGCCCCCATACCCCGGACAAACTCCTCGAGCTTGTCGACCTCGGTCCGCGACATCTTCGCCGCGAGCTCCACGGGCAGGCGCAGCGCCTTGACGATCTCGGCCGGAAGGTCGCGCCGGTAATCCCCACTCGCGAACTTGTCAGCGATAGCCTTCCAAAACGTAACTCCCCCGCCGCCGTGCTCGACGACGAGATCGGTCAGATCCGCGTGGGGAAGGCCGAAGCGTAGGTCTGGCTTGTCGTTGCCATAGCGTGCCATCGACTCCTGAAAGGGCATCTGCGGAAATCGCCCGCTCGGATAGAGCTGCGCCAGGTCGACGCTCAGGACCTCCTTCCAGACGCGAAAGACGAGCCCCTCGATGACGCGGAATACGTCGTCTTGGTTCACGAAGCTCATTTCCACGTCGATCTGCGTGAACTCGGGCTGCCTGTCGAGGCGAGGGTCCTCGTCGCGGAAGCACTTCACGATCTGGAAGTACTTGTCGAATCCGGCCACCATGAAGAGCTGTTTGAAGAGCTGCGGGCTCTCCGCGAGCGCATAAAACTTCCCCGCATGTTGCCGCGAGGGGACGAGAAAGTTGCGCGCCCCGCCCGGCGTGTACTTCACCATGAATGGGGTTTCGAGCTCGAGAAACCCTAGTTCGTCGAAGTAACGCCGCGTGGCCTGATGGACGCGATGTCGGACACGCAGGGTGCGCTGCAGCGGCGTACGGCGCAGATCGAGGTAGCGGTACTGCAACCGTTTTTCCTCGCTCGTTTGCAGCTCGTCGGCGATTTCGAACGGCGGTGTCTCACTCCTGTTGAAGACCGCGAGCTCGATCACGTGCACTTCGATGTCGCCCGTCGCGAGCTTCGGATTCCGGTTCGCTCCTCGCGAAAGGACGACGCCGCGCACACCGATCACCCACTCGCTGCGGACGGTGCGCGCCAAATCGTGCGCGGCACGCGGCGCGTCGCCGTGGCCGGTGAGCTCGGGGTCGAACACGAGCTGCGTAATCCCCTCGCGATCGCGCACGTCGATGAATACGCAACCGCCGTGATCGCGATAGCTCGCGACCCAACCGAAGAGGACCACGGTCTTGTTCTCGTCGGCGGCGCGGAGCTCACCAGCGTGATGGGTCCGCTTCAGATCGTCGATAAATCGGGCCATGCGCCAGCCGCAATGTACAGGCCGACCAGCGTGATGCAATGCAGATTGTTGGCTTGCGCCCGAGCGCATCCGACCTTTCCCATCGTCACGAGTCCAGGCAAAGTGGAGCGTGATGGCCCCGATACTGACCGTTCATCTGTTGCGTCACGGCGAAACCCTGCAGGCCGCAGAAGGATACTTCGCCGGTGACATCAACCCGCCGCTCACTGACCGGGGACGCCTACAGGCCGAGGATGTGGCCGCCGCAGCGTTGGCTCTGCACCTGGAGGCTCTCTATGTGAGCCCAAAGCTGCGCGCGCACGCGACGGCAGAGCCCATCGCCCGCGCGTGCGGGCTGTCGCCGGTGGTCGACGAGCGATTACGCGAGATCGGATACGGCTCGTGGGAGGGACGCAAAGAGAGTGACGTTCAGGCGAGCGATCCCGAGGCCTACGGAGCCTGGACGAAGGATCCGGCCATGCATCCGCCCCCCGGTGGAGAGACCGCTTTCCAGATTGCGGCGCGCGCCCTGCCCGTGGTGGAGCGCGCGGAGCGAGAGCATCCGAATGGACGAGTGATGTTCGTGACTCACAAGGCCACCATCCGCGTCCTCGTATGCGCGCTGCTCGATCTACCGATAGCCCGCTTTCGTGACCGAATTGCGTGCCCGGCCGCATCGCTGACTACGATCGAGTTCGGCCCACGCGGTCCAATGCTTGTCCGGCTCGGCGACGTGCACCACTTGCGCAATCCGAGCCCATCGTGACGCCAACCGCAAACGCGCTCCCGGCGGCGAGCGAGATGCACATCCCCTCAGATTGCCGCATGCCCACCGTTATGATTTACTGAGCATAAGCGCCTACGCCTTCGGACTGTGACCCGCTATAGCCTTCTCTTCACTCTGGCGGCGTCGACGCTAGCGGCGTTGGCGAGCCCGCATGCGGCCTCCGCCGGACCAATCGCCACGGTACACGAGCGCACCGCGGTGCAAGATGCGTTGCAAACGGCGAGTCTCGTCGGCGTGCGAGCGGCGGACCCGTCCGGTGACAGTGCACGCTTCGCGATCGACGGGCACGTGGACACGGCGTGGACGGGGCGGCCGGGTGAGCTCGAGTGGAAATGGGCCGCCGCCTTCGCGCAGCCAGTCCACTTGGGGCTTGTGCGCGTTCGCTTCGGCAATTCGCCGACGAGCGGCGTGCCCACTCAATTCCACTGGGAAACGCGGCCAGCGCGCGACGCTGTGACCTGCCCGTCCCTGCCGGCCACAAGTGACTCAGGCTGGGTGGGCATCGATGCAACCGACCAGACATCGGCACCGACCGGGGATTTGCTGGCCCAGCCTACCAGGCGTTCATGGTTCGTAGACGTGGACTCGTGCGGCCTGCGCCTTGTCATTGACCGCACCAACGCGGGCCCGCCTGTCATACGCGAGGTGCAAGCCATCGAGAGTGCCCGCGACTTGCTGCGCGGCGCGGTTCCGAGCGACGACGGAGCCTATCCCGGCTTTCACGCAGCCGGTGCCATCGACGGCTCCTATGCGGGCCGCTGGGCCGGCGCGCTAGGAAAGGCTCGCTGGACACTGCGAGTAGACTTGAACAGCCCGCAGGTCATCGATCGCGTGCGCCTCGTGCTCGGATTCGACGCAACCAGCATCGCGCGACCGGGCGCCGGCCGCGGCTATGCGATAACCTGGGGACCCGTTCACTACACCCTCGAGGTCAGCGAGGATGGCCGGAGGTTCTCTCCGGTGGCCACAGAACCAGCACGCCCGGACGGGAGCGTCCTACCGCTTCGTCGAAGACTCGTTCAGTTTTCGGAGCCACGAACCCTGCGTGCGCTGCGCCTCGTCATGGTCGGAGCGACGGGTGAGACGGGCGTGCCGGAGGCGGCCGCAGCGCCCGTGGTGCGTGAGATCGCTGCATATCGCGCGGACGATGCACGGCCGATTCTTGCGCCACCCTGGATCCTCAGCATCAACGCAAACCCTTCGGCCGAGTCGCACCTGACCCCCGGTGGAGAAATCACCAACGACGCGTATCACGCGAAGTTTCTGCAATCCCGCTTTGCGCACCTCCTTCCCGCCCTGCAACGCGATGACCGTTTTGCTCGCTCGCTCGGACCTCGCGGCGAGCCGTTGGACGCTCCGCCGAGCGACGACGCGGGGGAAGTGCTCGAGTCGATCGAGGGCGACGATCCCCAACTCGACGCACAATTCCTCTCGCAGAGCAGTCCTCCGCCTGTTGCCGTCCTGAGCGGTTCGAACGACTGGGACTACGCCGGAGAGACTGGCCCTGACTCCAGTGTCCCGAAACGCTGGCACTGGGACCCGCTTCGCGATGCTCGCTTCGGCGGTATGGGGCAGCTTGCACCTGCGGTGCGCGTGCGCGTCACCCCGTTTATGGGCTTCTGCGGCGGCGCGCAGCTTCTCGGTCTGCTGGAAGCCAAGCACGGTGAGCAATCTTCTGCCGAGGAAGACCGACGCCTCATCGACAGGGTGCTGCGTCGCACGAGCGGCCACCGCATTCGAGGCTTTGCGCCACCGGTCGACGTCGAGCGAGCGTGGCCCGCCGATCCACATCCACTGCGCGCCAAGATTCAGTTTCTCCCGGGCGACCCGCTTTTCGAGGATGTGGCCGGCCCGTTGCGCAGGACGACGACGCAGGCGCTCCCTGAACTCCACTCCGACGCTCTCCGGCCCGACGCCTTTCTGCCGGGCGGGCTTCTGCAGCGTTTCGAGGTACTCGCCACGAGCGCTTTCTGCGGTCCGGACGTCATCGCCGCCGGTCCGCGCGATTCGGTTTTCGCCAACCCTAGCGGACCGGGCTGGTGCGACACCGTGCCGGAGGCATTCCGATCGAGGGATCGCGGCTGGCCGATAATCGCGTCCCAGTTTCACGCCGAGCAAAAGGACTTCTCGACCGCGGGGCCAGGCGACCCTCCCGAGTCGGTGGCCGACGCGCGACTCTTCATCGCCGGCGCCTTCGAGCAGATGGTCGACGCGTACGTTCGTCTAGGGCCTTAGATACGGAAGATCACCTGGTAGGGGCGCCGGCTAAGCCCCTCGCATCACGACGCACGCGGTGATACCGCCGATGCCCAACATCAGCTTGACCCCAACCTTGCCGCCGAGAGCGGCCTCGCCGGTGACGATGGCGCTGGCGCGCGGAACGCGCGGGTTGATATCGGCGGCGTCGATGCCCGTCGGAAAGGCCTTTCCTCGACGGAGACCCAGCGCGAGAGCGGTGAGCTCCCAACCGCCCGAGTTGGCCATTCCATGACCGAGCTGCCCCTTGCGGGCGGTGACTCGCGTCTTGTCGCCAATGAAGTCCTCGATCAATAAAAGCTCGTTGAGGTCTCCCGGGGTGCCGGTGGCATGCAAGTCGATGAGAGCCACGTCGTGCCGGGTGATTCCCGCCTGCTGGTACGCGCGCTCGATGGCGCGCACGGGCCCGGACTTCGACGGAGTGATGATGTGCTCCGCGTCCGACGAGAGCGCGACCGCCTCGACATATCCCCCGACGGGGGTCAGCCCCCGTGGCTCGCACCAGTCGGCGTCGCCAATGATCCACACGCAAGCGCCGCCCGAAACATGCGTACCGCGTAGCGACGTGAACGGGAGGTTTACCACCCCCGTTGCCGGCAATACGCGCGCCCTGTGAAACGCACCGATCAGCGCGGGATCGGGCCGGGGATCCGTGGTCCCGACAACCGCTGCTTTGGCTTCGCCTGATTGGATCGCATCGTGTCCGCACTTGAGCGCGACGCCGAACGTCGAGCACGCGCCGACAGGGGCCCAGCCGGCGCCGTGCACATCGAGCAGCATGGTTACTTGCGCCGCGGCGGCGTTCTGGATGTTCCAGATCAGGTTCGGGCTCACCGCCGTCCACGGCGGCTCCGGGCAGCCGAATTCGGCCATGAGGAGGCGGTGAGTGCGTGTTCGCTTGCGGATCGCGTTCAAGTGGGGGCTTGCCGTCTCTTCGTCGTCGGCGTCCATTCGCTCGATCGCCGCAAAACGCTCGAGAAATGCGCAAAGCTCGTCGGACTGGCTGGCCCAAAACGCGTCCCATGCGACGCTTGCCTCCAAGCGTTCTTCGCTGTCGACCGCCAGCAGAGCGGGATCGAGGGGGGGGGTGCCTGCAGGCGGAACGACACGCTCGGCCTCGAAACGACGCCGTGCGAGACAGTGGGAAGGCTGCGACCAGAACCGATTCCAGGCGCGAGTCGCGCGCTCGAGCGACCTCGCGGCACGATAGCTCTCCGGCAAATCGCCTACGCCCGAGCCGATGAGGACTTGGCAGGCCCCGTCGAGTTCCCGAAGCAGCGCTTCTAGCTGCGGATGACATTGGAGGGCCTGAATGGTGGCGCCGAGCGCAAACTGCACATTGTCGCCCGTCTTGCTTCGAATGCGTGCCACGTAAGCCTCACCGTGGCGTTCGGCAATCCAGTTCGCGTAGGGTTCGAACGCGAAGTCAGGCTCGCCTACGGGGAAAAGCTCGTGACCCGTCGGCCCCGCCCGCGGGCTGAGCGCCGAGCGACCGCTGGTCAGCAGACTCTCGAGCGCCTCGACGTCTCGCGCGCCGGGAGCAACCACCCCCCACCCGTACACGCCAATTCGGCGCGCTGACGGACGATCGACCGTGCGAGCCGATTGCATGCGAGTATCCGGGAAGCTACCGCTCCGGCGCGCGGCAGACAAGCCGATGCCGAAGCATTACTCTCTTGGGACCAATGGACGCAGGGCAACTCAAGGAGGCTTTCGCCGAGCACGGCATTCGCCGTGTCAAGGTCGGCGGATTCGATGTCGACGGTATCCTGCGCGGCAAATACATCGCACTCGACAAGTTCTGGGGCGCGCTGCAAGACCCCATCGGCTTTTGCGACGTGATCTTCGGCTGGGATGCCGCCGACGCCCTCTACGACAACTCGCGACTGACCGGTTGGCACACGGGATACCCGGATATACGCGCTCGCATCGATCCGTCGACCTTTCGGGTATTGCCGTGGGAGCCGGGCACCGCCGCATTCTTGATGGATTTCGTTCGTGAGGACGGTTCGCCGCATCCCGCGTGTCCTCGCGGACTGCTCAAACAGGTGATCGCGCGGGCGCGCGCTCTCGGTTACGAGGCCACCTTCGCGGCGGAGTTCGAATTCTTCATGTTCCGTGAGAGTCCCTCGACGCTGAACGCCAAGGGATTCAGGGGCCTCGAACCGCTGTCTCCGGGCATGTTCGGGTACTCATGGGTACGTGCGGGGCAGCACGCCGACCTATGCCGCGCGATCCTCGACGACATGGATCGATTCGGCGTCCCCATCGAGGGCCTGCACACGGAAACAGGGCCCGGTGTCTACGAGGCGGCGATCGTATACGACGAGGTTCTTCGGGCGGCCGACAAGGCGGCTCTCTTCAAGACGGGAATGAAGCTCGTCACGTCGCGCCTCGGGTATTGCGTCACCTTCATGGCAAAATGGAATCGCGACCTGCCCGGCTCGAGCGGCCACCTGCACCAATCGCTCTGGAGGCAGGGACAAAACGCGTTCTACGATACGGCCGCTCCACCGCACCTGAGCCAGGTAGCAAAGCACTACTTGGCCGGCCAGCTTGCGCTCATGCCCGAACTGACCGCGCTCATGTCGCCGACAATCAACAGCTACAAGCGCTACGTCCCGGGCGTCTGGGCGCCGCTAAACGCAAGCTGGGGCGTCGAAAACCGCACATGTGCCATCCGGGCGATCCCGGGGAGCGCCAAGTCGACCCGCCTCGAGCATCGCCAGACCGCGGCTGACATCAACCCGTACATCGCAATGGCAACGGCGCTCGCGTCCGGCCTCTGGGGCATCGAGCAAAAAACAACGCCGCCGGCTCCGGTCGAAGGCGATGCCAGCGCGCGCGCGGATCTTTCGCCGCTGCCGCGCACGCTGCGTGCCGCGACCGAGCAGCTCGCGACGAGCCAGCACGCACGCGCACTGCTGGGCGAGGCCTTCGTCGATCATTATGTCCGCACACGCGACTGGGAGTGCCGGCAATACGAGCGCGTTGTGACGGAATGGGAACTCGGGCGCTACTTCGAGGCGGTGTGACGTGCTACGGGACGGCAGATGACGGCGCTGGTCACGTGGGGCTTCCCGACGACGATCGTCTTTGGCCGTGGCGCGGTTCGAACGGTCTCTGAACACGTCAAACGTCTCGGGGCCAAACGAGCGCTCATCGTGTGCGACCCTGGGGTCGTCAAAGTAGGCATCGCCGGTCGAGTGCAATCGACGCTCAAAGAAGGCGGCGTCGCCCCCGCCGTGTTCGATCGGATCGACCCGAACCCCGTCGAGAAGAACATCGTCGAGGGGGTCGCTGCGTATCGCGCGCACAATGCGGAGTGCGTGGTCTGCGTTGGCGGAGGCTCGCCCCTCGATGCGGGCAAGCTCATCGCGCTCAAAGTCACGCACGAGCGACCGCTACTAGACTTTGACGATGCAGTCGACGGCGGCAGGTTTGTCACGCCGAATATCCCGCCCATCGTCACGATACCGACGACCGCCGGTACGGGAAGTGAAGTCGGGCGGTCGGGTGTTGTCACGCTTGCCCAAGCTGGCCAAGCTGGCCAAGCTGGCGAGGCTGGCCCGTCGTACAAGAAGACGGTCATCTTCAGCCCTTACTTGCTTGCAAGGATCGCGTTGCTCGATCCGGAACTCACGCTGTCGATGCCGCCACGGATCACGGCAGCGACCGGCTTCGATGCGCTAACCCACTGCCTCGAGGCATACTGCTCCGTGGGCGATCACCCGATGGCGGACGCGATCGCACTCGGCGGGCTGGAACTCTGTGCGCAGCACCTCGTGCGGGCGGTGGAACACGGCGATGACTTGGACGCGCGCGCAGGCATGATGCAGGCGGCGATGATGGGAGCGGTGGCGTTTCAAAAGGGACTCGGCGCCTGCCACTCCCTCGCCCATCCCTTGTCGAGCGAAAAAGGGCTCCATCATGGTCTTGCCAATGCCCTCTGTTTGCCCGCGGTCGTCGACTTCAACGCGGCGGCCAGCGCCGCCAGACTCGATCGAGTCCGCAGCATCGTCGATCCGGCAGCGAACACGTGCGGCGAGGCGCTGCGTGCATTGCGCAAGCGCGTGGCTCTCCCCCAGGGCTTGCGCGCAGAGGGGGTCCAAGAGCTGGACATACCGACGCTCGCTGACAAGGCCATCGAGGATGCGTGTCATCGGGGTAACCCGCGCCCGGTGACCCGAGACGATTTCGTCGCCCTCTACCACGCCTCGCTGTAGGAGCCTGTAGTGACCTGAGTCCGTCATTCCCGTACGAATGACGGACTCAGGTCGCTATTCTGCGACCGATGCCCATGCACGAAGATCACCGGGAAAGCGCTGAGCACGTGCGTTCGCTGATCGAGCGCGGACTGCAGGACCCGGCGACGTTCCGGGCGGCCCTCCTGAGCGTTCCGCCGACCGAGCGCGATGCGTGGGTGGACCTGGTGTTGGGCCTCGTCGAGCTCCCTGATGACGGCCCCGAGCTCCCGAGGGATTGCGTCCCCTACCTGCCCTGCCCGGTCGATGCCCTGCTACGGATGGTGGAGCAGACGACCATACGTCCTTCCGACGTCTTCGTCGATGTCGGCTCGGGAGTTGGACGAGCCGCAACGTTGGTGCACCTTCTCACCGGGGCAGCGGCGATTGGACTGGAGATTCAACCCGAGCTTGTCCGCACCGCTCGCGAACTCGCGATACGGTTGCTCGTCTCGCGCCTCTTTTACGTGGAAGGCGATGCCGCCAAGCTCGCCGGCGCCATCACCATCGGCTCGGTCTTCTTCCTCTACTGCCCGTTCAGCACAGATCGCCTGGCGAAGGTGCTGACCAACCTCGAGCCCATCGCGCGGACCAGAATGATTCGCGTCTGCTGCGTCGATCTGCCGCTGCCACCATGCTCATGGCTCACGCTCGAGCCACAGATGTCCGGGGACCTCGCTATCTATCGAAGCACGCTGCATGACCAAGCGTTCGGTCGCTGCGCGAGCGCTCCGTCAGAACCTGCACTTTGAAGCACGAGCGCCGTCTCGCGCGCCCCGTTGCACGCACTATCGTGTGAGGTTCGCGATCTGCTCGAGCGATTTGCGCTCGGCGGGAACGCCAAGTAAGGCAGCGACGATGCCGGCGAGCGCCATGAGCCCGGCGCCGACCAGGTACGCCAGAAACACTTTGCCGCGCTCGCCAGTTTGGACCAGCGCTCCGAAGAGGAGCGGCGCCAAGAGGCCGCCGCAGGTCGTCCCCACGGAATAGAAGAGCGCAATGGCCATCCCTCGCAGCTCGACTGGAAAGAGCTCGCTTACGGTAAGATATGCCGAGCTTGCCGCGGCGGAGGCAACGAAGAACGCGATGCACCAAAGGAGGGTTTGGCTCGCAGCGGTGAGCCCACCGCGCGTGATTCCCCAGCCGGCGAGCGCCAGGAGTACAGCCGTCGCTGTGTAGGTGCCTGCAATCATTGAGCGTCGGCCCACCTGATCAAAGAGCTTGCCGAGGACGATGGGCCCGAGCAGGTTCCCGACGGCAAAAGGAACGATGTAGAGGCCGATCCTATCGGCGGCCACACCATAAAAACGGACGAGCACAAGCGAGTAAGTGAAGAAGACTCCGTTGTAAGCGAACGCCTGCGCCACCATCAGTGAAAATCCAAGCGCGGTTCGTCGCGGGTGGATGTGGATCAGTTCTCGTGCGATGGCGGAGAAGCTCACGCTTCCTTTGACCTCGAGCTCTTGCCCGGGGCCCGGCGGCGGTAGTGCTCGAGTACGACCGACGCCTCGGCTGTCTCGCCCGACCGCGCGCTCGATCTCCATCATGACTGCTTCGGCATCCGCGATGCGTCCATGGAGCAGAAGCCAGCGCGGACTTTCCGGCAGATGGTGCCGCAGGAAAAAGATACCGAGACCGAGCATGGCGCCCAAGAGGAACGCGGCACGCCAGGCCAGGGCCGGCTCGAGCACGTGCGGGTTCGCGAGAATGACCGTCAGAAGGGCGCCGGCAGCTGCGCCGAGCCAATAAGTTCCGTTGATGGCCAGGTCGGCGTGGCCGCGGACGCGCGCCGGAATAAGCTCATCGATCGCCGAATTCACCGCTGAACATTCACCGCCAATACCAGCTCCCGTCAGAGCGCGAAACGCAGCGAACGAAACAAAGCTCCAAGCGAGCGACGTCGCCGCCGTCGCAGTGGAGTAAAGGGCGAGCGTTACCAAGAACAGTCTGCGTCTTCCGAAGCGGTCGGCGAGCCGCCCGAATACGAGCGCGCCACTGACGGCGCCCGCGAGATACGCGGTGGCCGCAGCGCCGATCTGCGTGTCACTGAGATGAAGCGTATCGGCTCCTGCCAGCAGGGGCGCCACCGCGCCGACGAGCGTGACTTCGAGGCCGTCGAGTGCCCAGGTCACCCCAAGAGCGATGATCACCCGTGAGTGCCACCGCGACCATGGCAGACGGTCGAGGCGGGCAGGAATGTCGGTCAGAAAACGGCTGCCCGTAGCGAGAGGGGCCATACGCGTCGATCATCGTTTCAGAGCTCTAGAAGGCATCTGGCGACTCCGCCGGGGTCGTTCCGCCCGCCGAATCGTAGAAATACCGGAGTGACAGCATCATGAAAGTCGACGCATGCTCCGCGACGATATCGTGACGCGCAGCCACCTCGATGCTCCAGCGTGGATCGACATACCCGAAACCGATGGTGGGCGTATTGAGCTTCGTGCCGGTGTCGTAGCGATAGCCGCCGCGAACAGCGTAGTGGTTGGCAAGAAATATTTCGCCGCCCAGCATGACACGTCCCGTCAGTCGGCCGAAGGTCGTGAAATCCAAAAGGCCGTCGGTTTCGATGGCGAATTCATGTGTACCGTAGCCAATGCCGGCGGCCCCCGTGGTGGGCGCCAACGCGGTGCCCGGGTTCGTCAGGTTGTGCCCGACCACCCCGACTCGCCAATCCTCGAGCGACGCCGTGGCGCCAGCGTCCAAGGTAACTGAGTTGAAGATGGGGCCGTTGGCAGTGCCGCCGAAAACGG
>Ga0210409_10006146_pt1 | contig 12534 bp, 10 predicted proteins | sample IncBWH17MmetaG_FD_161649 | JGI IMG/M metagenome (GOLD analysis project Ga0210409, IMG submission 161649) | Forest soil microbial communities from Barre Woods Harvard Forest LTER site, Petersham, Massachusetts, United States - Inc-BW-H-17-M | ecosystem: Environmental > Terrestrial > Soil >...
TGTTCGCTACCCTCTACTCTCGCACAGTCCGCCGTGCGCCGCTGTCCCGTCGAATTCACAATTCTTAACAGTACTCTGCATTGTCTGCGACACAAGTTTGCACGCAGTCGGCCTAGGATAGCGCCGTACATCTTCTTCCACAGCATCGGAGCAATGAACATGAAATCGATTCGCATTTTGTTGGGCGGAACACTCCTGGCGGCCGGAGCGATTTTGAGCGCAGCCTCGAGCATTTCGATCGCGAGTGCGGCCGATGAGGCGACCGCGGCTGCGCCACCTGCCATGGAACAGCATGGCTGGCATCACGGAGCGGGGCACTTGTATGCTCAATTGAACCTGACTGCGGAGCAGAAGGCGCAGATCAAGACCATCATGAGCGGCGCCGGTCCGCAGCTGAAGAACATCCATCAGCAGATGAAGGCCAACTCGCTGAAGCTGCGGCAAACGCAGCCGAGTGACGCGAACTATCCCAATGTGGTCGCCGAGGTGAGCCAGGCCAACGCGTCGCTGCACTCGCAGATGATCACCATGCACGAGGATGTGCGCGCGCAGGTGTTCAAGATATTGACCCCGGCGCAGCAAACACAGCTCGCCGCGCTTGAAGCGCAAATGCAAAGCCACGGACACGGCTGGGGCCCGCATGGAGCGGGCGCGCCTCCGGCGGCGCAGTAGCCTGTGCTTGGGGTCGTCGCCATTCAAGGTCTGGCGCTCGTCTAGCGCTGGATGGCGGCGATCCCGTCTTTTTTGAGCAGGCTAAGAACGCTGCCCGGACCCACCAGATGTCCGGTGCCGACGATCACCAGGTAGTTCCGATCGTCATTGAGCAGCGCTTCGATTTTCGGCACCCACTTGCGATTGCGCGCCACCAGCAGGGATTGATAGAGCTTGGGATCGCGCCCAAGTTCGGTCTTCAATTGACTCTCGAACCACTCCGTGTCGCCGCGCTGCCAGGCGCGCACCATGGCATCCACCTCCTTGGGTAGATCGCGGGCCTGTTCCAGGCTCGTCAGCAAGTAGTCGGCTTGGGAGTCCATGCTCATCGCATCGAACAGCGCGATCTGATCGTGCACGGTCTCCAATCCCGCCACGGGTTTGCCATCGCTGCGCGCGCGCTCCAGGAAGTACATCTCGACACCGGATTCCGGCTGGAAACCGAGCTGCGTCAACTGCAGCACCGAGATGGCTTCGGCGGCGAACCAAGGGGCGAACTGATCGAATGTCGACAGCTGCACTCCGACATCGTGGGCCAACGCGCCCGCGCGATCGTAGCGCTGCTTGCCCAAAATCGATGGCAGCGACTGGCCTGCGGGCAGCAGCGCGCTCGCAAGCAGTTCCGACTGCATCTGCTGCGGATCAATTTCTTGCAGATTCACTTCCATGTAAATCGAATTTGCGCTTCTGTACGCGTCGAGCACCGCCGGCGACAGGGGATAGTCGCTTGGGCGCAGCACGTGAATGGAGCCAAGAATGTAGACGGTGTTGTGTTTGCCGCGCAGCTCCCACAGCGAATGCAGCGCGACATCCGCGGGGACCGCTGCCGCCGAAATCAAGCAGATGAGCGCCAGCGCCAGCAGCGGCGCGCCGAACTGGAATCGTCGCATCAGGAATGCTCTAGCCAGCCGCGGCGTGTCGCGCGGCCACGTATTCTACCCAGTGGACTGAAGTCTCGATACGGCCATCGGCGTGCAACTCGAAGCTCCGATATGCGGGCGGACGCGCGTCCACCGCATAGCGATCGCTCTGCGGCAGGAACTGCGCACCCGTCGAGGGCGTCGCAAACATGCGCACGTTGCCGCGCTTGCCGTCATAGTCCTGGTGAACGTGACCCCACACCACGGCGCGCACATGCGCATGGGCCTCGATGATGCGCCAGAACTCGCCGGGGTCGGCGAGGCCGACGCTGTCCAGCCAGCGGCTGCCCATTGCGATCGGGTGATGGTGCAAGCACACCATGGCATGTTTCGGGGACCGGGCCAGGGCGGCATCGAGACGGGCGAGTTCGGACTGCGTCAGGCGGCCGCCGACGTGGCCGGGATCATAGCTATCCAGCATGATGAAGTGCCAGTCGCCGATTTCATGGGCACCGCAGATCTCGAATGGCGCGCCGGCGAGTTCCTTGCGCATCGCCTCCGGCTCATCGTGATTGCCCGGTATGCACAGAACGGGTTTTGTCAACGTGCCGAACACGCTGCGAAAACGCAGGTAGCCGGACTTGTCATCCTGCACCAAATCACCGGTGACCAGCACGGCGCGGTAATCGGGCACGCGCGCAAACGCATCATCGAGCACCGCATGCAAACTCGAATCGGTTTCAACGCCGCGCAGTCGCCCCGTGGCGCTGCCGTACAGATGGGGATCGGTGATGTGTAGAATTTGCATCAAAAAATGCTAGCAAGGCGCGCCTGCGGTGTCGGTGAACTGGGTCATGCGGATGGGTGATTTGGTTATACATAAAGCATGTGCGGTTCTGTGACCGCGTTCCGTCGCAAATCGCCTACCCACTTAGCTTTTGAGACCGATATCACGCGGCATTGCTGGCAGGGGGCGCATGTACGACAATGCGCGGCTTGTCTTGTTAAATGAGAAGTCTTCATGCCAACCCGCCGCGAGCTAGCCAACGCCATTCGTGCTCTATCCATGGACGCGGTCCAAAAGGCCAATTCGGGACATCCGGGCGCACCCATGGGCATGGCGGACATCGCCGAGGTCCTGTTCCGGGACGTACTTAAGTTCAATCCGGGCAATCCAACCTGGCTGGATCGCGACCGGTTCGTGCTCTCGAACGGTCACGCCTCGATGCTGCTGTACTCGGTACTGCACCTCACCGGCTATCCCTTGTCGATGGAGGAGATCAAGAATTTCCGCCAATTCGGCTCCAAGACCGCCGGTCACCCGGAGCGTGAGCTGCATCTCGGCATCGAGACCACCACGGGGCCGCTCGGCCAGGGCTTCGCCAACGCCGTCGGCATGGCACTGGCGGAGCGCTCGCTTAGCGCAACATTCAACCGGCCCGGCCATATCATCATCGATCATCACACCTACGTCTTCGCCGGCGACGGCTGCATGATGGAGGGTATTTCCCACGAGGCGGCGTCGCTCGCGGGAATGCAGCAGCTGGGCAAACTCATAGTGACCTATGACGACAACGGCATTTCAATCGACGGCAAGGTGGCGGGCTGGTTCGACGACGACACCGCGCGGCGCTTCGAGGCATACGGCTGGCACGTGGTGCCGCATGTCGATGGCCACGACAGCGAGGCGATCGCCGGGGCGCTGGCCGCGGCGCGTGCGGTCACCGACAAACCGTCGCTGATTTGCGCCAAGACCATCATCGGTTTCGGCGCACCCAAGCAGGGTACCCAGACCATGCACGGCGAGGCCATGGGCGAGGCGGACATTGCCACCGCGCGCAAGACGCTCGGCTGGCCGTCGCCGCCGTTTGAAATTCCGGCCGACATCCGCGCCGGCTGGGACAGGCGCGACAAGGGCGCGAAGGCCGAACAGCAGTGGCGCGCGAAATTCGCGGCTTACAAACAGGAATTTCCCGCCTTGGCCGCCGAACTGGAGCGGCGCATGGCCGGGGACCTGCCGGCCGGCCTCGAGGAACTGGTGCGCGCCTTCGTCGGCGGCGCGCAAGCCGAAGGCAAGGCGCTGGCCACGCGCCAGTCATCGCAGGCGACGCTGAATGCGATCGGTCCCTCACTGCCGGAATTGCTCGGCGGCTCGGCGGATCTGACGCCCTCGAACGGCACCTGGCGCAAGGACTCGCTAACCTTGACTCCCAGCGCGCCGGCCGGGAACTATGTGCACTACGGCGTGCGCGAGTTCGGCATGTCGGCCGTCATGAACGGCATCACCGCGCATGGCGGCTTCATTCCGTACGGCGGCACGTTCCTGACGTTTTCGGACTACGCGCGCAACGCCGTGCGCATGGCGTGCCTGATGCGCATCCGGGTGATTTTCGTCTACACGCATGATTCGATCGGACTCGGCGAGGATGGTCCGACGCATCAACCCATCGAACAGCTTGCAAGTCTGCGAGTCATCCCTCATATCGATGTGTGGCGGCCCTGCGATGCTACCGAGACGGCGGTGGCGTGGGGCGTGGCGGTGGCGAATCGCGACGGCCCGACGCTTCTGGTGTTGACGCGTCAGGCCTGCGCGGCGCAAGCGCGCGAGCCCGCTCAGGTGGCGAATATCGCGCGCGGCGGCTACGTGCTGATCGACAGCGCCGGCGCGCCCGAGGCCATAGTCATCGCCACCGGGTCCGAGGTCGGGATCGCGGCCGAGGCGGTGCGCGCAGCCAACGGCAAGGGCCGCAGAGTGCGGCTGGTATCGATGCCGAGCACGAACGCGTTCGAGCGCCAGGACGACGCCTACAAGGAAAGCGTGCTTCCGGCAGGCGTCATGCGCCGGGTTGCCGTGGAGGCGGGCGTGCGCGCCGCCTGGTGGCAATACGTGGGGCCAAAGGGGCAGATCGTCGGCATCGATCACTTCGGTGCGTCGGCGCCGGCGAAGGTGCTGTTTCCGCAGTTCGGATTTACCGCCGCTAGGGTGATCGAGGCAATCGACACCGTGCTGGCCAGTTGAGCATTGAATCAAAAGGGGTTTGAAGACGATGGCAATAAAAGTGGGCATCAATGGTTACGGGCGAATCGGCCGCAATATTCTGCGCGCCCTGTACGAGGGCAAACACGGCGGCGCCATCAAGATCGTCGCCATCAACGATTTGGGCGATGCCAATACCAATGCGCACCTGACCCGCTATGACACCGTGCACGGGCGATTTCACGGCGATGTTCACGTCGACGGCGATTCCATGGTCGTCAACGGCGATCGCATCCGAGTGGTGGCGCAGCGGGATCCTGCCAAGTTGCCATGGGCCGAACTCGGCGCGGAGTTCGTGCTCGAGTGCACCGGGTTGTTCACGAGCAAGGCCAAGGCCGGCGCGCATATCGCGGCGGGTGCGAAAAAAGTTCTGATTTCCGCGCCCGGGGGCGACGATGTGGACGCCACCATCGTGTATGGCGTGAATCACGGGATTATGAAATCCAGCCACTCGGTGATATCGAATGCATCCTGCACCACCAATTGCCTGGTACCCCTCGTCAAGGTTTTGCACGATAAAATCGGCGTGCTGGCCGGCGTGATGAACACGGTTCATTCCTACACCAACGACCAGGTACTGACGGACGTATACCACTCGGATCTGCGCCGCGCGCGCTCCGCGACCATGTCGATGATTCCGACCAAGACCGGCGCCGCCGCCGCCGTGGGTTTGGTCATGCCGGAGCTCAAGGGCAAGATCGACGGCTTCTCGATCCGGGTGCCGACCATCAATGTGTCGTTTGTCGATTTTACCTTCACGGCGGCACGCAAGACCACGGTGGATGAGATCAACGGCGCCATCAAGACGGCGGCGGGCGGCGCGCTCAAGGGAATTCTGGCCTACAACGATCAACCCCTGGTGTCGGTGGATTTCAATCACGATCCGGCTTCTTCCACCTATGATGCGACACTGACCAAGGTGATCGAGGGAACGCTCGTCAAGGTATGCTCGTGGTACGACAACGAGTGGGGGTTTTCCAACCGCATGCTCGACACGTTACTGGCTTGGTCGAAAGCCGCGTGAACCTGTGAAGGTGCTCAAAATGAGCTGCCTCGAACTTCGCGATAAGCGGGTGCTGATTCGCGAGGATTTGAACGTGCCGATTCAAAACGGATCGGTGAGCAGCGATGCGCGAATTCGCGCGGCCCTGCCCACGATTCAAGCCGCGCTCACGGCAAAGGCGCGAGTAATCGTCATGTCGCATCTCGGCCGGCCGGAAGAGGGCAAGTACGCAGAGGAATTTTCACTGGCGCCGGTGGCGAAGCGCTTGGCGCAATTGCTGGGCATTCCGGTGGCGCTGAAGAAGGATTGGCTGGGCGGCGTCGAGGTCGGCCCCGGCGAAGTGGTGCTGCTGGAAAACGTGCGCTTCAACAAGGGCGAGAAGAAGGACGCGGATGATCTGGCGCGCCGTATGGCGGCGCTGTGCGACGTCTACGTCATGGATGCGTTCGGCACGGCGCATCGCGCCGAGGCGAGCACCCACGGGGTCGCCAAATACGCCCCATTGGCCTGCGCCGGCCCGCTGCTCGTCAGCGAACTGTCGGCGCTGGAGACCGCTCTTCTGAAGCCGGCGCGTCCGCTGCTCGCGATCGTCGCGGGTTCCAAGGTGTCGACCAAACTCACGGTTTTGGAATCCTTGCTGAGCAAGGTCGATCAGTTGATCGTGGGTGGCGGCATCACCAACACCTTTCTCGCCGCACTCGGCTTCAATGTGGGAAAGTCCTTGTACGAGCCGAATATGCTGGACATCTGCAAGCGCCTGCTGGATGCGTCCAAACAGCGCGGCATCGTCATTCCCATGCCCACCGACGTGGTGGTCGCCACCGAGATTTCCTCCACGGCGGAGGCCGACGTGAAAAATGTCGGCAATGTGTCCGCCGAGGATATGATTCTGGATATCGGGCCGGATTCGGCCGAAGCCATCGCGAAGCTCGTCGCCTCGGCCGGCACCATCCTGTGGAACGGTCCGGTGGGGGTGTTCGAGTTCGAACAATTCGGCGAGGGCACGCGGACGCTGGCAACGGCGATTGCCCGCAGCAAGGCGTTTTCGCTGGCCGGCGGCGGCGATACGCTGGCCGCCATTGAGAAATACGGTATCGAGGACAGCATTTCCTACATTTCGACGGGTGGCGGAGCGTTCCTCGAGTTTGTCGAGGGAAAAAAACTTCCCGCAGTCGAGATTCTCGAGCAGCGCGCTGCATGAGAGCTGCGCTTCGACGCACAAAGATTGTCGCGACGTTGGGTCCGGCAACCGATGATCCTGCGGTTTTGTCCGAGATGGTGCGCGCCGGCACCGACGTGGTGCGCCTGAATTTCTCGCATGGCGAGCTCGCCGACCATGCGCGCCGAATTGAACTGGTGCGCGAGGCGGCGCGGCAGGCCGGCCGTTATGTGGGTGTGCTCGGCGACCTGCAGGGCCCTAAAATTCGCATCGACCGCTTCGCGGCCGGCAAGGTCGTGCTCAAGGATGGCGCGGATTTCACTCTGGACGCCTCGCTCGCCGTGGATGCCGGTACCGAGAAGTCGGTGGGCATCGCCTACAAGAAGCTGCCGACCGACGTATTTCCGCGCGACGTGCTGCTGCTGAACGATGGGCAGATCAGCCTGCAGGTCGTGAGCATCGACGGGCCGCGCATCAAGACTTGCGTTCTGGTCGGCGGCGAGCTCGGCAACAACAAGGGCATCAACCGCCAGGGCGGCGGCCTGTCCGCCGGTGCGTTGACCGACCGGGATCGCGAAGACATTTTCACGGCGGCGAAACTCAAGGTGGACTACCTGGGCGTGTCCTTTCCGCGCGACGCCAAAGACATGCAGGAAGCCCGCGGCTTGCTGCGTAAAGCCGGCGGCCACGGGCTGCTGGTGGCAAAGATCGAGCGGGCGGAAGCCATCGACAACCTGGCTGAAATCGTCGAGGCCAGCGATGGGGTGATGGTGGCACGCGGCGATCTCGGCGTTGAAATGGGCTACGCGGAACTGGCCGGCTTGCAGAAGCAGATCATTCAGGAAGCGCGGCACCAGAACCGAGTCGTGATCATGGCGACCCAGATGATGGAATCGATGATCACCAATACGATTCCCACCCGCGCCGAGGTTTCGGATGTCGCCAATGCCGTCATGGACGGCACCGATGCGGTGATGTTGTCGGCGGAAACGGCGTCCGGCAAGCATCCGGTCAAGGTCGTGGAAGCCATGGCGCAGATCATCATCGGCGCGGAAAAGTATCAAGGGACGCATGTGCGCATACGCCAGCGCAACAGCGGCTATTTCGAACATTCCGACGAGGCGATCGCGGCGGCCGTGATGTATACCGCCAATCACCTGCATGTCAAAGCCATCGTTGCGCTCACCGAGTCCGGCTCGACCTCGTTGTGGATGTCGCGAGTCCGCTCGGACATCCCGATCTATGCCTTCACCCGCCACCAAAGCACCCGCTGCCGCGTGACTCTGTATCGCGGCGTCTATCCAGTGGCCTATGATGTAACGCACCTTGGCGAAGAATTCTATTTCTCGATATTTCGCCTGCTGCTCGACCTGGATTTGGTGATGGAGGGGGACTCCATCATTCTCACCAAGGGCGAACTCAGCGGCGTCTCCGGCGGTACTAATTCCATGCAAATCCTGCGCGTCACAAGAAAGTAGCCCAATGACCACTGAATTTCGCGGTACTGAACGATACATTGCAACGCCCGAATTGATGGCGGCGGTGAATGCCGCGGTCGTGCTGTCGCGGCCGCTGCTCATCAAGGGCGAACCCGGGACGGGAAAGACGCTGCTTGCGAACGAGATTGCACGCGCACTGGAGAAGCCGTTCTTCGAGTGGCACATCAAGTCCACCACCAAGGCCTTGCAGGGGCTGTACGAATACGATGCGGTGTCGCGCCTGCGGGACTCGCAGCTTGGCGATCTGCGCGTCAAGGATATTCGCAACTACATCCTCAAGGGCAATTTGTGGGAAGCCTTCGACTGCGACACGCAGCCGGTGCTGCTCATCGATGAAATCGACAAAGCCGACATCGAATTCCCCAATGATCTGCTGCGCGAACTGGACCGCATGGAATTCTACGTCTACGAGACGCGCGAGACGGTGCGCGCCAAGCATCGCCCGATCATCGTCATCACCAGCAACAACGAAAAGGAGCTGCCGGACGCGTTCCTGCGGCGCTGTTTCTTCCATTACATCCGCTTTCCGGATGCGGCGACGATGACGCAGATCGTCGATGTGCACTTCCCCGATCTGAAGCGCGAACTGCTGCACGAGGCGCTGACCACGTTTTTCAAGATACGCGAGACGCCGGGCTTGAAGAAGAAGCCGACCACCTCGGAACTGCTCGATTGGATCAAGCTGCTGGTTACCGAGGACATTCCGCCCGAAGTTCTGCGCAGCGATGATCCGAAGAAGCTCATTCCGCCCCTGTACGGCGCGCTGCTGAAGAACGAGCAGGACGTGCATCTGTTCGAACAGCTCGTATTCCTAAATCGCCGGAATGCTCGTTAAGTTCTTCTTTCTGCTGCGCAAGAACGGCGTCCCGGTATCGATCACCGAACTGCTCACGCTGCTCGAGGCGCTGCGGGCGGGCCTCGGCGACGTGAGTGCCGAGCGCTTTTACTACCTGGCGCGAACCTGCCTGGTGAAGGACGAGCGCTTCTACGATCGCTACGACCGCGCTTTTGCCGCCCACTTCAAGGGCGTCGAGGACTTGTTCGCGGTTCTGGCGCGGCAGTTGCCGGACGATTGGCTGGCAAAGCTCACGGTGCGCGATTTTACCGATGCGGAGAAGGCCGAGATCGAGGCGCTTGGCGGCTGGGATAAATTGATGGAGACCTTGAAGAAGCGCCTGGAGGAGCAGAAAGAAAGGCATCAGGGCGGCAGCAAGTGGATAGGTACCGCCGGGACCTCTCCCTTCGGCGCCCACGGCTTCAATCCCGAGGGCGTGCGCATCGGGCAGGAAGACGGACGGAATCGAAGCGCGGTGAAAGTCTGGGACCGGCGGGAATTCGCCAATCTCGATGATAAGGTCGAACTCGGCACGCGCAACATCAAGATCGCGCTGCGCCGGCTGCGCAAGTTTGCCCGCCAAGGGGCGCCCGACGAACTGGCGTTGGCGGATACCATCGATGCCACGGCGCGGTCGGGCGGCTGGCTGGACATCAAGATGCAGGCCGAGCGGCGCAACGTCATCAAGATCCTGCTGCTGCTCGATATCGGCGGCTCGATGGACGATCACGTGAAGACCTGCGAGGAGTTATTCTCGGCCGCGCGCAGCGAATTCAAGCATCTCGAACACTACTATTTTCACAACTTCGTCTACGAGGCGCTGTGGAAGGACAACCGCCGCCGCTTCAGCGAACACATCGGCACCGCCGAGGTCATCCGCACCTATGGCCCGGACTACAAGCTGATATTCGTGGGCGATGCGACCATGAGCCCGTACGAGATCACCCATGCCGGCGGCAGCGTGGAGCACTGGAATCCGGAGCCCGGCAGCGTCTGGTTGCAGCGCCTGATCAATCAATATCCGAAATTCGCATGGATCAATCCGCAGCCGCAATCGCGCTGGCGCCAGACCGCCTCGATCGACATGACGCGCGAAATGCTCGAAGGTCGCATGTATCCGCTGACCCTGGCGGGACTGGACCAACTGATCGACGAATTGACGTAGCATCAACCTCGCGCCGGTCACCCGGGAGGGCTTGTTGGGCTGTTGCAAATGAGTTGGGTCACCGTCATATTTTCCATGACCGCCTCGGCATGCCTGACCACGGCGTTGATTTATTTCTTCATCTGGTGGCGGCAACGGGGCGCGTGGGCCTACTTGCTGTTCGCCACCGCGGCGTTGTCGACCGCTGCCTTTGCCTTTTGCGACCTGGCGGAAATGCATGCGCAGTCGCCGGCGCAATATGGCGATGCGGGGCGCTGGGCGCAACTTTCGATTTGGGCGGTCATTCTGTCGCTGGCCGGGTTCGTGTGGTTTTACCTGCGTGCCGGCCGGCGGTGGCTGCTGTGGACCGTCTGCGGACTGCGCACCGCCGCGCTGCTGCTCAATTTTCTGACCGGACGCAATCTCAACTATCAGCAAGTCAGCAGCCTGCGCCACATCCAATTCCTCGGTGAATCGGTTGCCATCGCCAGGGGCGTGCCGAATCCCTGGCAGCTCATCGGTCAGGTGAGCATCTACGCGCTGCTAGTCTTCGTCGCGGACGCTGCGATTACCGTGTGGCGGCGCGGCGACCGGCGGCGTGCGCTATTCGTCGGCGGCAGCATCGTGTTTTTCCTGACCACGAGTACCGCGCAGGCGAGCTTGATATTCTGGGGGCATGTCGAGTGGCCGGTGCTGGCGAGCATTCTGTTCCTCGGCATCATTGCGGCAATGAACTACGAACTGGGCGGTGAGGCATTGCGCGCGGTTCAGCTGGCCAACGATTTGCGCGCGCGCGAACAGCAGATAACCCTGGCCGCCGAGGCCGCCAGCCTGGGTTTTTGGGCGCGGGAATTGACCCGCAACGAGATCTGGGGTTCCGATCGATGGCGCGAGCTGCTCGGCTTTACGAAGGCGCAACGCGTTCATTACGAAGATTTTTCAGCGCGAGTGCATCCCGATGATCGCGAAGCGATGCGCCGGACGCTGGCGGAGGCGATCGACGGTGATGGGTGCTACCAGGCGGAATACCGGGTGCTGTTGCCGGACGGAATAACGCGTTGGCTCGCCTCGCAGGGGCGCGTTGAATTTACCCCTGATCGGCGGCCGGCACGGTTGCAGGGAGTTGTGCTCGAAATCACGCAGCGCAAACAGGCGGAGCTCGAGGCCCAGGAGCACCGCGTCGAGGTCGCGCGCCTGCTGCGCGCGGCGAGCCTCGGCGAGCTGTCCTCGGCGCTGGCGCATGAGCTGAACCAGCCGCTGGCCGCCATCTTGTACAATGCGCAGGCGGCGCAGCTGTTTCTGGCGCGCGGCACATTCGATTTGCAGGAGATCCGCCACATCCTCGGCGACATCGTCACCGACGACCAGCGCGCCAGCGAAGTCATCCGGCGGCTGCGCGCGCTCTTGACCAAGGGCGAATTCCAGCCGCAGCTGCTCGATGCGAACGAGTTGATTCGAGAAGCGCTAAAATTGATGAATCATGACCTGACGGCCCGCAAGGTCGGCGTCGTCACGCAGTTTGCTCCCGATCTGCCCTCGATCCGCGGCGACCGCGTGCAGCTGCAGCAGGTGCTGATCAATTTGATCCTCAATGCGGGGGATGCCATGTCGCAGCCGCCGCAGAACGTCCGCACCTTGACGCTGGGATCATCCCGGGCCGCGGGAGAGGGGGTCGAAATTTCCGTGGCGGACACCGGCAGCGGAATTCCGCAGGGTGGAGAAGAAAGGATCTTCGAGCCCTATCACACCACCAAACCGCACGGCCTGGGATTGGGGTTGTCGTTGAGCCGCTCGATCGTGTTTGCCCACGGCGGGCGCTTGTGGGCGGAGAACCGGGCCAGCGGCGGCGCCGTGTTCCACTGCACCATCCCCGAGTGGCGCGGCCGGTAAATCATGCGGTGCCCGCCATGACCATGATGCATCGGGTGATCGGCGAGCAACCGCAGCTCGGATTGGTGATGACGGGCGGGGGCGCACGCTCCGCCTATCAGGTCGGGGTGCTCAAGGGTATCGCGGAACTGCTGCGGCGCGGTTCGGCCTGTCCGTTCCCGATCATCACCGGCACCTCCGCCGGCGCGGTGAGCGCCATCGCGCTGGCGTCGGATGCCGCGCACTTCAGGCGCTCGGTGTATGCCATCGAGCGGGTGTGGCGCGAATTCCGGGTGCACCAGGTGTTCAAGGCCGATGCCGCGAGCATGCTGAAATCCGGCGTGCATTGGCTCTGGTCGTTCCTTACCGGCGGATGGCTGGTGCCGCCGCCGCATTCATTGTTCGACAACACGCCGC
>Ga0210409_10006147_pt1 | contig 12533 bp, 10 predicted proteins | sample IncBWH17MmetaG_FD_161649 | JGI IMG/M metagenome (GOLD analysis project Ga0210409, IMG submission 161649) | Forest soil microbial communities from Barre Woods Harvard Forest LTER site, Petersham, Massachusetts, United States - Inc-BW-H-17-M | ecosystem: Environmental > Terrestrial > Soil >...
TTCTCGTCTTTTCACTGCTTTAGCGCTGCTTGTTCTATCTCCTCTCGCTCGAACACAGCAGTTCGCCAAAGTTGTCATTAAGCCCTCAGCATCCAGCGCCCCCGGCGCAAGCCGTCTGCAAGTGCTTCCTAGTGGTGACCTGATCGGTCATTCCATTCCTGTAGTCGAGTTGATAGCCCTGGCCTATGCCGTCCCGAACAACCCGTCGCCAAGACTGGCTTCACTCCCGGAGTGGGTGGTTCGGCACCGGTTCGACATAGGTGCCAAAACCTCCGCGTCCTTGAGGCTTGACACGAAGGACATACAGACCCAGAGGCGAACGATAGAGCTCTTGCTGCAGAAGCTCCTGAGGGACCGTTTCGGCCTCGTGCTCAGGGCAAAAACGGTAGCCACACCGGTCTATGCGCTCACGCTTTCAGGGAACGATCATAAGCTTAAGAGATCAAGCATCAGCCCAAGGAATTGTATTCTCGATACCGACCCAGATGGCTGCCACGGCTTTGCGATAGGCTTCGGGCATCCTCTCAACACAAGAGCTGCGGACATGTCCGACCTTGCGCACTATCTAGAAAATTGGACAGATCTGCCCGTTGTTGACCGAACGGCAGCAACTGGATTGTTCGAGATGCATTCGCAAGGGTGGCAGCCAATGAACTTGCCGCCTCCTCCACCGGGTGCTTCCGGTATGGGAGCCGAGTTTGCCAACCTCTCAACGCTCTCTGCGGTTCTCAGCAGTTTTGGGCTCCAGCTACGTCGCGAGGGGGAGAGCTTGCCCTTCTACACGGTAGAGCGCATCGAACAGCCCAGTGCAAATGATCTCTATCCTGCTCATGGCATGAGAGCCGATTAGTCCCTATAAGTCAGCTTGCGTGAATTGATCACAGAAACTCCTGGATAACGAGCAAGACGGAAGTCATCAGCTCATCCGTTGGAGTTCGGAAACCCGCTTGTGCTCACGGAATTTGCAGCTTCAAATCTGGGGACGTTAAGGGGACGATAAGAAGGGACATGCGGCTCCCTTTTGTATCAAACGACGTCCGCCGACACCGTTTGATATCAATCAGTTACATCTCATTGTTGCCCTGTCACCGACCATCCCTCCTTCGACAGTAACATCAGCTTCCCGAGTAAAGCGCATCCGCGGTCGGCCTTGCCAAATGTCCCTCTGTTTCTCGGTATCTAGACCCCCGGTGCCGATATCTACGGTGTATTCCTCATTGGACTGGAACGATATCGAATTCTATTTTGACTTCGTCTTTGACTTTAACGGTCCCACCAGCAATGCGTATCGCATTGATGCCGAAGCTGCTCTGTTTGAAAGATGCGGAACCGCGGTAGTGGCCCCCCTCGAAGGAAACCACCACAACGACCGGTTGATTCTTCCCATGCAGGTTCAGATTCCCATGGACCTCCCAATGACCGTCCCCTGTTCTGGTTATCGTGGTGGAGCGGTAAGAAATCTCCGGAAAATGTTCGACATCGAGAACCGCAATCCCGTCCATCGTATGTTGAATCTCCGCACGGTTGTCTGCCGAGATGTCCGGGTCCAGCACGCGCATCTTGCGCGAGTCCAGGCGCAGTTGAACACTTGGATTGGCGGACGAATTGATCCCACCCTCGTCAATCGGGGCTTTTATTTCGTGGTCGTGCGCGAACGCGGAAAATATGCCGGACTTGAAGACTCGGATCGTTAAACTAGATCTGTTCACATCGATCGCTTGGCGTTGGGCGTATAGGTTGTTCGGTCCCACCCACACGCCGATTGCCAGCATTCCCAACGCCAGCTTCGTAAGTCTCATCGAACTTCCGCCGTTTTGATTTAGCACATCCCGTGGATTTATCAAGATAGTACGGTGCTGGTTGAACCACCGATGACTCCATCGGTGTTCGCGACAATCGACCCGCAACTCCGCAGTAGGCAAGCTATCCGAATTCAACATCGCTTGTGTCAGCGAACTGTAAAGAGCTTGTCAATTGATTTCCCCTCAGCACTCGATCGAAAAGAAATGTCCAAATCGGTGCGACTCTGACAGTCTCGGTACTACTCTCCTTGTACGGACGCTCGCCGTGGCTCAAATCTTCCATAGCGCAACGCGAGGGTAGGTAGAACGAGCAGATTTAACAAGGTCGAGGTCACAAGCCCGCCAAGTATGACCGTAGCCATGGGACCCTCGATTTCGCGCCCTGGGTCACCGCTGCCGATGGCTAGCGGCAAAAGGCCCAGTCCCGTAACCAAAGCCGTCATCAAGATTGGTGCGAGGCGTTCGGAAGCGCCACGGAGAGCAGTGTCGAATCCCCAGCTCATGCCTTCCACATCGACTAAGTGTTCGTAGTGGGAAATCAGCATGATGGAATTACGCAGCGTGATTCCAAACAAGGTCACAAAGCCGACGAGCGATCCAAGGGAAAGATTGCCTCCCGTGAGCAATGCAACGAGCACTCCTCCAACAAGTGCAAGGGGCAAATTGAGGAGAACAAGCAGCAGGTTGCGGTAGTTGCCCATGACCACGGACAAGAGCAGAACGATGCCTAGGGCCGCCAACAGTGAGTTCACCAACAGATCTCGGCGTGATTGTGCCTGTGCCTCTGCTGTGCCAGAAAACTCCACGTACGTATCGGAGGGAAACGGCAAGCGAGTAATGCGCGTCCGCGCTTCCTTCACAAAGGAATCTACGGCACGCCCTTGAACGTTGCACGTTATGGTCTGAACGCGACGTGCGCCTTGATGCAAGATGACGTAGCGTGCGGACGACTCGTAAATATCAGCAAGCTGCTTCAGAGTGACGTAATTTCCGTCGGGACTGCGAAGCGCCAGCGCGGCTATTTCCGTCATTCTGGGTCGGTCGTTAACGCCAAGAACGACAGAGACATCAAAGACCCGATTGCCTTGGTAAATCTGTCCGACATTCTCACCGCCGTAGGCTGTTCGTACGACGTCGAGGATTTCGAGCGAATCAAAGCCCCAACGGGCAACGTCTTGCTCCCGCAGGCGCACGACGATCTGTGGCATCCCCGAAGGAGACTGGATTTGCACTTGGGATGCGCCACGCACGCTGCGCAGTTCGTTGGCAATTTGGCCGGCTTGCTGGTCTAGTTGGTTCAAGTCGTTGCCAAAAGCATTTACCACTACCGGGGTCTTGTAGCCGGACAGAGTCTCGTTGATCCGCTCCGTCAGAAAGCCGTTGGAAGTCAGCAGCGGACCGGGTAGGCGGGAGATCGCGCCCCTAATGGCGTCCTGTGCTGCCTTGACTTGACCTCCGTTGCGAGCCTGCAAATTGATATCAATCTCGCTCTCATGGGTTCCCATCGTATCGGTCCCCAGTTCAGCCCTCCCCGCTCGCTGAGCGACGGATTTCACGGATGGAATTTTCAACAAGGATTCTGTGATACGGTCCCCCAGTCGCATTGATTCCTGAAGAGAGGTTCCGGGGACTGCCGTCATGTGAATGGTGATGTTTCCTTCGCGCAATTCAGGGAGAAACGACTCGCTCAAGAAAAACACAGCCCCAATGCCGATTGCAACAAAAAGAGCGACTGCTGCAATCACAAGCCGAGGCACTCTCTCAACGCGGAGCAGAAGGTCGTGATAACGCTTTTTCAGCCAATGCACGACCGGCGGTTCTTGCGGCGGGAGATCGCGCTCGCCTAACAGAAGAACGCACAGGGCAGGTGTAACGGTCAAGGCCACAACGAGCGAGGCGAGGATTGCCCAGATGTAGGCGATGCCGAGCGGGCCAAAAATCCTCCCGGCCAATCCCGACATGTTCAGAACGGGAAAGAAAACCAGGATCACAGCAAACGTTGCGTAAACCACAGCGCTCCGCACTTCGATCGACGCATCGAACACGACTTGAACCGTCGAGCGAGAGTTGGGCGAAGGCCGGTTCTCGCGAAGACGGCGATAGATATTCTCGACATCAATTACCGCATCGTCCACGACCTCACCGAGGGCAATCGACAACCCACCCAGCGTCATCGTGTTCAAGCTCAAGCCCATCTTATCGAGCACAATCACTGCCGCGAGCAGGGAGAGCGGAATGGCGGTGCAGGAGATCGCGGCGGTGCGGAAGTTGAAGAGGAACAGGAACAGAACCACGACCACGAGGACCGCGCCGATGAGCAACGAATCGCGGACGTTATGGAGCGCGACATCAATGAAGTCAGCGGCGCGAAACACCTTCGAGTGAAGCGAGATTCCTTGTGCTTCGAGGCTCGGACGCAGGTCGGCCAGTGCTTTGTCGATGCCCTGTGTGATTTCGAGCGTGTTCGAACCGTACGCAGCGTCAACTACGACTATCACGCCCGGTTTTCCTCCGATCGAAGCAGCGCCAATGATCGGGGCCGGGGCGTCTGCTACCCTTGCGATGTCTCCCAACGTCACGTTGGTACCGTTGTGATGAATCAGGACCGTGTGACTGAGTTCTGCGGGAGTAATTAACTGCCCCTCGGTTTGCACCACGATTCGCTGGTTCGGGGTGTCGACGAAGCCAGCGCCACGAACGCCGGTAGCGCGTCGCGCTGCGGCAATGACTTCCTCAACGCTTACTCCGTGTTGAACCAGCCGTTGAGGATCAAATTGGAATTGAATCTGCCGGACCTCGCCTCCATTGACCTCGACTCCGGCAACGCCGCGAACCGCCAACAGGCGGGGCTTCACCGTCCAGTCGGCTATCGTTCTCACGGTCATGAGCGATTGTTTGTCCGAAGTGACACCCACCTCCATCACCCAAGTCGTCGAGGAAGTCAGGGGAGTCATGAGTGGTGCCGGCACTCCGGTAGGAAGCTCGCTGGCGACCGTTGACAAGCGCTCCGCGAGGGCTTGCCGGTCCCGATAGACATCGGTGCCAGAAAGGAAGACAACCGTGATTGCGGAAAGACCTTGAATCGAGCGCGAGCGCAAGGTCTCAATCCCAGCAACGCCATTGATGGCATTCTCGATGGGTTGAGTGACCAGAACCTCAACCTGTTCCGGGGATAGGCCAGATGCCTCCGTCTGTATGGCGACCTGCGGAGGAGCAAATTCAGGGAAGACGTCGTAAGGAACATGGGAGAGCGAAAGGAGTCCATAGACAAGCAGCGCACATGCGAGTGAGATCGCGACGCCCCGAAAACGAACCGAGAAACGGACAATGCCATTCAGCATTGGGCGCCTCTGCTTTCAATTTTCATCCGTGTCCCCTCCGCCCTGGCCATGCAGGAGCATTTCCTCGGAAAGGAGAGCCTGCGCGCCCCGTGTCACGACTTTGTCCCCCGGTGAGAATCCCCAGGCGACAAAAAATCCTCGTTCGACGGGGACGTCTGTGGGCACAACGCGTCGAGAAAAACGGTCGGACGCCGTTTGCTGGTATACCCATGCCTTCCCCTCGGACCAAACAACTGCTGCCGTAGGCACGATCAGTCCTCTCATCTGGGCACCAACCGATAGATGCGCAAGCAGGTTCATGCCGGGAGTGAGCCCGCGGTCGGCACGCGCGACATAGAGAAAGCTCCTGCCTTGAATTCGTGGATCAACCCTGGGAAATGGCGAAACAACGCTTGCTCCGATTCGGGTCGTGCCTGGGAGTTCAAGGGAAATGGTCTTCGGCACACCAAAGGTTGCATCGGCCTGCATCGTTACTTGCACGAGTACGTCACGTTGATCGAGGAGACGGTGGAACTCTGGCGAGTCCTCCAGAGCCCACTTTGACGTAACGCCGCCCCACTCCTGGCGCACCACAGATTCTTGCAGATTCAACTGCTGCTCCCCGGCGCGTTCATCCGCTTCATTCGCCTTCAGAGCACCCTCGGCGGACTGGAGTGACTTTTCTGAGATATTGTGGTCTTGCTCAAACAATCCCTTCAGACGCGTGTATTCTTTTCGGGCGACATCCAGCTCAACGCGCGATTTTTGGAGTTGTGTCTGCGTTGCAATGTAGCTATTGCGGAAGGTTGCGAGGTCTGTAACCGGAAGGACGATAGCAGGAGATGTGACCTGGGAGCGAGTGACGGTGGCGGTGAGAGTTGTGACTTCTAGTCCTAAGCGGGTTTGTGTCGCCTTATCGAGCGCAAGGACTGATTCTCCATTCTCAACTGAGATTTGGGCCGGCCCTTTCTTCATCTGTGGCTGGGAGTGCGCATCGTCTTTACCGAAGCGATTGCAGGCTCCAAGGAATGTCAGCATCAGGAGGGCCGTGATGCAAAAGCCAAGCGATCCGATAGTTTTAGATCTGGAGTTGGATCTCATCGTTTTGACTCCGCGGAAAGTTTGTTCAGCATCGGCGATTTAGGGTCAATGGAAAACATATCGCTGGGATCAAGCGGGCGTTGGACAGCATCTTCCAGTTCACCGAGGGCGCTCTGCGCGCGTGCAAGTGCATCCAGCCTCGTTCGAGCCACGACCGAGCTTTCGACTTGCACGCCGTTGATGGCCAGTCGATCTTCCTCGCCGACCCGGACTGCCTGCTCTGTCATTTGCAGATGAGCTTTTTGCAGTTGGTCTAGAGAGTGATCCGCTTCGACCAATTCCTTGAGCGCCGCGACATAGAGAGCGAGGGCCCGTTCGCTCGCTGCGATGACTTGCGCCTGTTTCTCTAAGAAAGTGGCGGCAACTTCTCCGCGTCGAGCCTCAGCCTCAGCGATGGATCCCTCGTTTCGGTTGAAGATGGGCAGAGTGGTTGACAGTCCAAGTATGAAAAAGTTGTTTTTCTCCTCGTACGTGTAACCCGGCCCGATTTGAACATCGGGGTATTGCTTGGAAATCTCAAGCTGCAAATCGGCTTCGGCTGCGGCGTATTGCGCAAGAGATCGACGTACGTCTAGACGATTTAGTACTGCATCTCGTTGAATCTGTCGCGTCGAAAGCGACTCTGCACTTGGCGGGGAATCTAAGGTAGGCCAGGAGAAATCGAGTCCCTGAAGCCCCGCGACCGGAATCCCGATTGACGCTGCCAGCGCGGCCTTGGCTTCGGCGAGTTGGCCCTCGGCGGTGCTGATAGCCAAATGCGCCTTTGAAAGCTCGATTCGTGCCACGGTTACGTCCGACCTCGGTATTTCGCCAACAGAAAACCGCTGCTCCAAGATGTTTATCTGCTCCGTTCGCACCTGTTCTTCGGAGTGCAGCAAATCCAAGGTTCGAGACGCGAGAAGGTAATGGAGCAGTGCGCCGCGAACTCCGTTTCGGACTGTCCACGCGGAATCCGCGAGATCGAAGCGAGCAGCTCGGTCTAGACTGCGGGCGACCTGGATGCGATGCCCACGCTTCCCCGCAGTCTCGATTGGTATGGCGAAGTCTAAATTGAACAAGTAGGGGCTTGGGATGCCGGGGGTAATGCTCAGGCTGGGATTGGGCCGTGCGCCCGCGGTTACAACGGCTGCCTCCGATTCTGCAACGCGAGCCCGAGCGGCCTCCAGGCTCGGATTGAAATAAAGAGCCGCTAGCGAAAGCGTTCCCAGGTCCCAGGTCTTAGGTGGCCAAGGTGCGACAGGGTGACCAACGTTCTCCACTACAAATGCTTGCAGGGCTGGGTCAGACAGACTCCGTGACTCCAGACGCGAAAGCGATTCGGTCGGCACGATAGGTGCCGATCGGTATCGTCGAGCTACGCATCCAGTCAAAATCCAGGTTCCGAAAAAAAGAAAAATGAACGATCTTTTGGTGCACATAGAAGCCGCTCCGTATGGACGGAAGTCCACCTCAGGCAAGAGCCAGGGTGTCATGCTATTTGGAGAGGTTGACCTAGATGCGAAGAGAGAGAGGCGGCGGAGAAACGTCGGGAAGGGTGGAAATGAAATCGAGTATGGGTCTCAAGGTTCTGTGTGACTCGTCGAGAGGCGCCTCACCTTGACTGTCCACAAGAACAGAGCCGAAGAACTCTGCAAGAGCAAACGCCACAATCAGGAGGAGCGCAATAATAGCGACAGTTGTCTCGGTGTCATAGCCCGTATCGAAAAGGGATTGACCCCAATTCAGGGCAAGTTCTACATACGGAGAGAGTGCGCAAAGCACCAGGGTTAGCGCCAACAGGACATGAAATCCTTTGCGGTTCATCGCGAGGAACCTACTCTTGCGATTTGTGACGTTTGGTGCTCGATGAAGTTGTTCATGAAAGGCTTATGCGCTGCCCAAATTCCCTGCGAACCGTACCTCTGTATCGCTCCGCAGTTGCCAACATAGCTAGGATGACTCCAATCACCTGATCTTCGTCCCCATTTTTAGCGCCGCGCCATAGTATACCCGAAGCTGCAGAGCAGGAGTGGACGGTTCAAGGTGTCGAATTAAAACTCCGGCGGGGACCTGCTTCTGCGAAGTCGGCCTCATCGGAGCACAATGAATCATAGAGGGCTATGGAAACGTCCGCATCTAACGCGGTTACAAGAAGGATGCGCAGCATCGTCCATCTCGCGGCGATTCTGAACCTTACCTACTTGACTATGCCCAGCTAGAGTTGTGCGCGAATTTCGATTTGAGGGTTCGGTCCACCCTCCACGCTCTGATGCATCACTTTGACCTGTCATTCACGAACTATGTCCCGGATGTCGGCACTCCTTCCCTAATCCGATTACGGAAGAGTTGAGCATAATCCGGGAACAGCTCGACGGTGCCAGTGAGAACCACGTGCGCGGCATTCCGGCGTTGCGGCTGGATGGTGCGAGATTTATGTTTCGCGAAGATTTAGCCGGCTGGGTCGGTGGTTGGCGGGTAGCGATCTCACCCTCGCCTCCACACACCCGTTCTGAAATATCCCTTTTCCGCATTGGTCCAACGTATCGCAGCGGCAGTCTTGCATCATCTTCTTGAGCAGGCGCCGGACTGTTCTTATTCCGTCCATCAAAACGTCGAGTTCAGCGAGCTTTCTCTGAGACAGCTTTTGCCAGCGCTCTGAAGCCCGAGTGACATTGCGGAAGCCTAAGAACAACTGTCGGATTTCCTCTAACGTAAAACCTAGCTGTCGTGCCCGTTGAACGATTGCGAGCCGATAAAGGATCGTGGAGTCGTAATGTCTCTGTCCACTTATTCGTTGCGCGGGCGGAAGCAGTCCGATCCGCTCGTAATAGCGAATCGCGGACGGCTGAAGTCCAATTTGTCGCGCGACTTCAGAAATCGTAAATGGGGGCACGACTACATTCTAGTGCAGCCCATTCTGATCACCTTCCGCAATTGACAAATAATTTACAAAATGGACTATTGCCTTAAAGTCGACTTTAAGTTGTACCGTTATCTTCGAGGCGGCTCATCAGAACCGATCCGAGTGCCTTGGAGGAAGGAACGATGAAACCGATGAAAATGGCGATTGCATTGGCACTACTCGCAGCGTGCAATGTTGTTGCGCTTGCACAAACCGGCATGCCTAGCAGCTTGGTTCTTTTGGTGCAAACCAATGAGGCACAATCCGAGCATGAGCGTGACAAACGGACTGTCCCCTTGGATGCGCAGCGGGAGAGGCAGGCGCTAAGGATCTTCTTAAAGAGCGTACAAGACCAAATCGTGTCCGCTGCAGAAGCCATGCCTGCTACAAAGTATGAATTCACGCCAACTGAGGGTGAATTCAAGGGCGTTCGTACTTTCGCCCGTCAGGTAAGGCACCTTTCAGCGACCAACCATATTTTGGCAGCCGCCGCTCTGGGCGAGGAGCCTCCGGCTGACGCGGGAGACGAGAACGGTCCTGAAACAGTACGGACAAAGGCGGAGATTCTCGACTATCTGAATTCATCGTTCGCGCATCTAGGTAGGGCGATTGATGCAATCGGTGAGCCGAACGCGACGGTGAAAGCTTCTCCAATTTCGCCTCTGCCGGCCAGTAAGACGACTCGCCTGGCATTCACGGTTGAGGCGTTGATTCACGCTTTTGATCACTACGGGCAAATGGTCGAGTACCTGCGGATGAACGGCGTCGTTCCACCAGCGAGTCGCCCATGAAGCCGAGCTCTGATGACATTCCCGTAGCTTGCTGTTTATCGACGGCAGAATTCCGGGAGCGCGAGGCAACGCTCCTTGCTCACTTTAGATCCGCTGTGATCGGAACTGATGAACTCCCTGACGGATACGCCTTCCGGCTACCCGGAGATGGGAAATGGATTGCGGTTGTGGCGGAATTGATTGTGGCAGAGCGGGAATGTTGCCCCTTTTTGACATTCGAGTTGGCTGCCCACCCCAATAGGGGAGCAGTGATCGTCCGGGTGACTGGCCCTGCCGGTACCAAGGATTTCCTTAGAACGATCCTGTGCAAGCCCGAGGTGTCTACTTAGCATTCTGGACGAATGGTCGGCAAACCGGAACTATCCAGAAACGGGCATCTGGGCCAGGGATCACTTCCGAATTGCCCGTTATCCACTGCACAAGTCGTGCCACGATAGGCATGTGATTCCGCGAACTTACTCTCGTCACTCATCCAGCCAGCTTTGAAACCGCCTTTCTAGTAGGCGAAGTGTGCCGACAACGCTCCACTATGTCCTAAAATGTCGGATAAATGTCATTGCGGCCATCGGTCCTGATGCTGCACATTAACTGCACGCGACGGGAGACGGGCAGACGCGGCCGCATAAAGAGGCTTGAGTTTTCAACATGCGTGACCATCTGAAAAAGGCAAACAATAAGGGGGCGACCATGCGAACGATTGGCATTTTGGGGTACGCGGATATGCAGGCGCTTGATCTGATTGGCCCAGCCGACGCGTTCGCCATCGCGGATGAGCACCTGCGGGCAAGAGGTTCAACTGCTGGATACAAGGTCGTCGTTCTTGGTCTGAGCCCTCGGACGTTTGCTGCGGAATCGGGTGTTCTATTGAAGCCGCATACGACATTGGACCGTGCTCCCTTGCTAGACACACTGTTGATCCCTGGCGGTCGCGGCTTGCGCGTGCGGGAACAGTATCAGCGGGTTGCGAACTGGATTTGCGAGTGCGACTCCCGCATACGACGAATTGCCAGTATCTGCACGGGAATTTATGCACTGGCCGCGACCGGCCTGCTCGACGGCAAGTGCGTTACGACACACTGGAAGTTTGCCGGCGATGTTGCGCAGCGGTTTCCGCGCGTCCAGGTCGACGCCAATGCCATTTTCATTAAAGCGGGAAAGTTCTACACCGCGGCAGGCATCACGGCGGGCATTGATCTTGCGCTGGCGCTGATCGAAGAAGACCACGGGCCTGGGATAGCGCTGAGCGTTGCGCGCGATCTGGTGGTGTATCTAAAACGGTCGGGCGGGCAGGAGCAATACTCCGAGCCCTTGCAGTTCCAGACGCGCTGTAGCGATCGTTTGTCGGATCTGGCGCCATGGATCAGCGGCCACTTAAAACGGAATCTTTCCATCGAGGCGCTGGCCGAGCGCGCGACCTTGTCGCCGCGGCATTTCACCCGGAGATTCAAGGAGGCTTTTGGGGTGAATCCAGGGGAATTCGTCGAGAAACTGCGTTTGGACGAAGCGCGTCTGCGGCTGATGAATTCCGGCAGCACGATCGAAGGTGTTGCGGATTCGGTTGGATTTGGCAGTGCCGATAGTTTCCGCCGTGCTTTTGAGCGGCGGTTCGGGGTCGCTCCGAGTGTGTACCGAGGCCGATTCGCGACGGCGTAGAAGCCGTCCTTCCCGGCGGGAGAGGCAGCTGGGACTCGCTACAGGAGCCGCTACTAAGTCTCCACAATCAACCGTAACACTACAAAAGGAAACTGAAAGGATAAACATGAAAAGAAGAGAATTCCTAACCAATTCAGCGATCTTCGGCACAATGGCTGTGTTCCCTTTTTCATTCCCCAACAAGCTTTTCGCCGCTTCAGCCCCAACTGCGAGCTCAGGTCCCAAAGCGGGAGACGAACCGGCCGCCATCGCAAATCCTCTCAAACCTCCGGACCACGGCAGTATTCCAGTTGCCTTTGTGATTTCCGAGAATACCGTCATCATCGACTTCACTGGCCCGTGGGAGGTTTTTGAGGTCGCTAGTTTTGCTGTTTCTACGCTAAAGGGAACCAAGGATGACGCGTTCCAACTGTACACCGTTGCCGAAACCATGAAGCCCATTCGTGCCAGTGGCATAACCATTACGCCCCAGTACACCTTCGAAACTGCTCCGGCTCCTAAAATTATTGTGATTCCTCAGCAAGAGGGAGTCACCGAGACAATGCTGAATTGGATACGCAGGTCCACAAAGCACACCGACGTGACCATGTCGATTTGCACGGGTGCGTATGCTCTGGCAAGAACCGGCTTACTCTCGGGCAGATCCGCGACCTCGCATCACAATGCCTACCGGGAACTTGCCCTACGTTACCCTGACATTCACATTGTGCGGGGCGCGCGTTGGGTGGAGGACGGCAACATAGCCAGCTCGGGCGGGCTGACGAGTGGCATGGATCTCGCGCTACGAACTGTCGATCGCTATTTCGGCCGCGCTGTCACTCTGAAAACCATCGAACACCTCGAATATCAAAGCCAAGGCTGGATAGACCCAACGGTCAACCAACTCTATGCTAAAGATCCCGTTGTGGCGCCAGGGCATGTGCTCTGCCCCGTATGCCATATGGAGGTTGATCCCTCCACCGCTCCGAAGTCGGTTTACAAGGGC
>Ga0210409_10006148_pt1 | contig 12533 bp, 12 predicted proteins | sample IncBWH17MmetaG_FD_161649 | JGI IMG/M metagenome (GOLD analysis project Ga0210409, IMG submission 161649) | Forest soil microbial communities from Barre Woods Harvard Forest LTER site, Petersham, Massachusetts, United States - Inc-BW-H-17-M | ecosystem: Environmental > Terrestrial > Soil >...
AAGCATCTCCCCGCAGTGTACAGGCACGGCGATACTGTCAATCCCGATGGAACCCATCGCAATCCCGCTGTCGATCCACATTCGCCAGGAAACCCTGGAATGGAACTCGAATACATCATTACCACCAACCGTATCGACTTAAAGGTCCATCAGTTCACGTTCTACGCGACCTATGGTTTGACGAACCGCATCGATATATCAGCAGCAGTGCCGATCCTTGATGTCCGCTTAGGAATTTCATCGGTGGCCACGATTGTGCGAACTCCTGACCCGATCGTGCAGCCGATTCCGGCGTCGGATTACGTAACTGCTCCTGATAGTTTGTTGGGAAGGCTCTATAGGGGCACGGGCCCGGCCGCTGACTGCTACTTGACCCTCTCCTGTTCAGGTTATTTCCACTACTTTGACCCAAACAATCCCGCCACGAGCCTGACGCACACGTTTTCTAACGCCAAGACCGCAAGCGGCATTGGTGACGTAATTTTTCGTTTGAAAGGCACTGTATTTCAAAGTGAGCGCGCAGCCGCGGCCCTCGGTGTGAACCTGCGTGCACCCAGCGGCGATGAAAAGAACTTTCTGGGCTCGGGAGCGGCAGGTGTGGAGCCGTTTGTCGCAGTTTCCTATCGTGCCCGGATTTCTCCCCACGTGGATATCGGGTATGAATTCAATGGCAGCTCGATTCTCGTCGGAAACATTCTTAAAGGCACAAAAGGCCATCTTCCCGATCAGCTCCTCTACTCGGCTGGGGCGGACGCGGGTGTGACCCGGAAGCTAACCGTCGCTGTGGACCTTCTGGGCGAGCGTTTGTACGGCGCACCGGGAGTCGCGCAGGGTGCCTTCTTCGACGTGCTTGGCGCCTCACATCCCGACGTTCTGCAAATCACACCCACTCATCGCTCCTTCAGCATGAACGACCTTGCGGTCGGTGCCAAGTATGACCTGCATGGCAACCTGCTGCTGACTGGCAATGTGCAGTTCAAACTCGATGATGGCGGTTTGCGGGCCAAAGTCGTGCCCCTGGTAGGAGTTTCCTATACGTTCTGACACGGCCCCCGGCCAAGGGGTTCGTGGTCTGGAAGCGGTTGCAACACGATATGCTGGTTCGCAATTTTATGCTGGGTTCGTTCCCACGGCGGGCGGGTTTTGTAGCATTTTCAAGGCTTGCGAGCTAGCCGGCGACTGGCTTCTCACAACGCAGCTTAGCTAGGACCAGTGTCTCATCGTAGGCACCGCTTTATAACCTATTCGCCAGGAGAACAACTACGATGAAAGATCAATCGAAACGGCATTTATGTGGTCATTGCCAATTTTACGATCTTTTCTCTGATTATGGTGAAGTTGTCCTCAAGCTTGCCTTCATCTGAGTCCTTCGTGAAAGCGCTGAGCGCATCACACCACATTGTGTAGGCTCCTGCCAGCTCGGCGAGGCTGGGTTTGGAGCATACACCGGCAGACAGAGCAAGCATATCCTCGACAGAACTCTTATTTGGCGACGCGCCGGCGACGAACGTCCCTACTCTCTGGGCAGCGAATCGGTGACGATGTACCCTTTTACGTAGTTGAAGCCTCGCTCTTTTTCGGAGACCGTGCCACCGTTTCGTTGGCTACCTCCAGAAGTGCCCGAAGTATTGAATTCTATGGTTGAAAGCTTGTCCCTCGTCGCATGCGATACGATTCCACAGTGGTTCGGAATTCCCGTGTTCTCCCAATCGTAGAGAACCAACCATCCTGGCTTGGGGACAATAGCTGGTTGAGCTTTACGCTCGATCCAGCGGTTTTTCCCCGCCGCAATGTGATACATGCTTACACACGACACGGTCGGATAGAAATAGTAGTGTTCGAAATCAGGCATATACTCGCGCAGATAGGACATGCGCTTCGTGATGTCGAAGTCGGGACGTAAGGATTTTGTGTATGCCATCAAAGCGCAAAAACTTAACCCTGCCGCGCAGAACGGTACGTATCCGTTGTTGTCCTTGAAGGGCAATCGGAAAAGTGCTAAGAATTCCGTGATCTGTCCAGGCGTCGTCTCTCGGCTTGCTCCTAAGAAACTTCGAGCACTGGAGATCATCCTCAATGGCAGTCCCTTGTCCCACTTTTCAAAGCTCGCTTTGGCCGAGCTGGATACCAGTCGCTTTAGGGCTTCCGCATCAAACGATACCTTTTCGTAAGACGCTTCAGGGTCGCCTTTTTGCAGTTCCGTGATAGTGGTGCTGTTGGATGTTTGACGCAGGAGAGTGTTCCTCGAATAAAGGAAAGAAGCTCCGCCAAGACAGACAAGTTCTCTTCGTGTCAGCATGGGTCAGTTCCTTCTCAAATCAGGATTTCCTTAGCTGGATGCTCTAATGGCCCTCTGACTGTAGTTTCGACAGTTCGCCCCTCGCGGTCCAAAACTCCGGATATTGCATTTGGGCAGTGTCCACAACCGACGAGAACTCTTGCTTGGCGAGATCGCGCTCCCCTTCAAATACAGCATTCATCCCCAAATAGAAATGAAGCATGCAATCAAATGATCGTCGATCCTTCGGGTCAAAGATGAGATTCATCTCTCTGAACGAGCGCAGCTCCTCCTCAAACCCTTTAGGGTCGAGCAAGTAATCAGCAACCAAATGTGACCACGTTTCCTGCAGATCGAGGTTCAGCGTCTTGTCGGGTCGGTCGGAGTGTGGAAAGATCGTTTTCGCAAGCTTGTTTTCGAGCAATACCCGAAACAGGAGGCCGGATTGAGGGTTCGAAGCAGCGTAGTCGTGGAGTTTGGCTCTCGGATTCCCATGCGCATCTGTCCGCCTTAGAGCTATGTACGTCCACAACATTGTGCGACCCCACTCCTCATCAGTTAGGTTGTCACTTCCAGTGGTTGTACCAAAATTGTCCACGAGCTCGTTGAGGACTTGGAGGCTCTTGTCGTATTGCAAATTGGCGGCATATAGCTCTCCCAGCAGATAAGCTGCCTTCAAAGAGCCCGGGAAACTTCGCACGCCATCCTCGCAATCCGTAATTGCTCCCGCTAGGTCTCCATTTCTCATTTTTATTTGTGCACTGAGAGTCAACCATAGAGCCAGAGAGCTGGGTGCGGCCCCATCACCAGCTGCTCGAGTCGCTGAAACAGCCTCATCCACAAGCTGTTTAGCGCCCTCCACATTCCCTTGAAATAGTCGGATCTCGGCAAAAGCATGGCGAGCCTCGGTATCACTCGGATTTATCGCCAGCGCTTTGCTAAGAAGCGCGGATGCTCGTTGTAACTGAGCGTTATCAGGCAACCTCAATGACTCAACGTCTCTCTTTGTTCTAGCCAATGTGGCACTAGCTCGTTGCTTCAGTTCAGAGGTAGAGATCGCGGCAAACGAAAAGGGGTGTGCCAAGACTCCCTTTATGACGGGGATCTGCCGCTTAGTAGTCACCGCTGCAGTTCTATTTCGAGCACCCGAATACGCCTCCGATAGCGAGAGCTCCCGGAATTGAGGAACGCTAGAGGTAGTGGGTTGAGCCAATTGGGCCTGGACGGAATCGACCAAGGCCGAGGTGAAGAGTCCATGCCCTGTTACATTATCCTCAAGGGACGCCGAATTCGTACCACTCCCAACGACAAATACTCTATTGTTCCTGTCTATTCCAGCAGAGAGCCTCCAAGTGGCATCCTTCGCGAAGTAACTACTGTAGGTACGACTGGTCAGTTCGTGCGCGTCGGTCGAAGGGGGCTGCTGACCCGCAAGACCGTCGTACGATGTATCGAACACTATGATGGATCGGTTCCAGGAATCAAGTAGCTTATCGATCTCAGACGTCGAGACGCACGTCTCCGCGAGTCGCGCTGGATCAGCGTCATATGGAAGAATGCAGCGTACGGCCTCACGGTTACCAGCAGTAGTAGTAGTACCAAGGCCCGCAAAATACAGAAAAAGAGTCTCTTCGCCGCCGTCTCCGTAAGGGAAGGGATCGGAAGGTTTCGTGGACACCGCGGTTGCAATCGAGGTCTCGATCGCGGCTCGGGTAGCAGAACGCCCAGTTAGGAGGGTAATTTGCTCAGGGGCCACTTCGGTGTAGCGAAGCAGAAGATCCTGAATGAGTTCCGCGTCCGCACGCGCGCTAGGTGTCGGTGTCAAGCTTTGGTACGAGTCGGGACCGACGATGACCGCACGAAGGGACTGTCCCGCCCTCCTCATTATCGTGGCCCTCGCCTGGCTGTACAAACCGGCTCGACCCACTTCCACGACAATGTTGTTCAGTCCCGGAGAAAGAAGGATCCTGCGAAATACTTCGAGCTTTTGCCCCGGATGAAGTCGGAGCGATTGACCTCTTATTACTACAACGCCATTGTCACGCACCTCGAACTGAACTGCGCCCTTTTCTTTGTCTTCAACCACAAAATCAAGGTTTACCATCGCGTCGGTAGTGGCGCTATTGGGTTCGTCAGGTTCTAGCAACGTTGCGCTCAATGCTCCCGAAACCGAGGACATTGAGATCTCCTTATCGGCAGGAACGGTTAATTGGGTCGTTCCTGAGGCCAAGACACTTGTGCCGACCCCGGCACGAACTTCAATAAGGTGCGTTCCCCGAGACATAGGTATACGTTCCCCTTGAAATCCATCCTGGTGGGATTCATCGGTTCCGATGGGGATGTGACGCAATAGCACTTCGTCAACAAAGATCTCGGCCCAACGGACCGCTAGACTACGCGGTATTGTGGCGGAAATCGAACCAGCGGTGTAAGGGTGCATTTGCGACTGGACGGCAGTGGCCACAACCTTTAAGGGACCCGCCTTTTCGTCAGGGCGACTGAAGCAAAAACTCGGAGTAGTCGGGTCTTCAGCAAAGTAGAGGGGACGAGGCGGGGTCCCTGATTGACCGTAGATGGGGGAACGATCCATGGACACTATCACGTCAGAAAGCGCTTTACAGGGGCCTGACGGGACAATAGGCGCGTTGAGCAAGGAGAGAAACGAACGAGTAAAGTCTCCGGGAACAGCGCCTGGTGCCTTGTTCAGAACATTGGACATTGCAATTTCAAGATTGGGCTGTAAGCTGAGCGTTCGTAACCAAGGAGCGCCCATCCGCTCTGCATTCGCGAATGCAGAAATCTGAGAGGAGCCGCGAGCGGACTGCGTCTCGTCGGCGTTGTCGAACTCCGTGTCGACTAGCAGGGAGAGTGAAGGAAGATCGAAACCCTCGACTTGTCTAACTAGGTCACTAAACAGAATCCCACTATTTTCTGACGGGCTGTCACTGGCGACTTTAAGCATTGGTTCACCGGTCGCGCCGAAGAGCGTACTGTCCCCCAGGTAGTAGACGAGCACCCGGTCCTTGGTTCTGGCCTCCTTTGCGACATTAGCTAAGCGATTCTTTAGGTCACTGTATCGGCTCCCCGTCCAAATGTTCTCGGTAGGAATGCCGCTATCTTCCAGCGCAGCACGAAGGGATGCCAATGGCGAAACGCTGGCCTGAGTTGTGGTCTCTCCACTTATTAGTAGGGCATAGCGCTGCCCCTCCTCGGGGGATGTTCTCAGGATATTAGTAGTCCATCTCTGCGACCTGCTATTCGTGAAGATCGCATTGACTCCGATGACATTGTTTCCCGGCCGTAACGTAATGGCAACCCTGATCGGTACCCTCTCGGAAGCATTCTGCGATCGAACGGTCACCGCGATCGCGTCATTCACTGTCACATCCCAGTGATCGACATCCTTGACACTGCGGACGACGCCGTCGAGGATAATTACGTCCTGGTTAGACGTGGAGGGGAGGCTAGCAAGAAGGAGTGCGGCGTCAACCCTATGAGACGCCTTCGCATCCGTAGCGCAAATCAAAGCAATCCAGAGCGCAATCCTACTGATTCGGGAGAGCATCCGAACCTCCGTCACTCGAGGTTAAAATGCATTTGACGGGAGGAAGATCCTGGGGTGTCTGAATGTAATCTGGCTTCTGAAGATCTGAACCGGAAGTCCTCGTGATTTTGTTCACAAACTCACCGTTGACCATGTCACGGGCGGCTACAAAATCTAACGCACACTGATCTCCGCTGTTAACAACGGGCGGATTACCTCCAAGTACTTCTTTGTATTTAGCACCCTTGGGAAGCTGTGACTCTAATTTCCAAACAAGAAAAAACGTATAAAGACCGTGGCCAGATTGCTTTTGCTCCTCTGATTCGGTATCCGAAGGCGTGAACTCGACAGCACCAGCGGACGTGGTTTTCTCAAAGCCCTCTTCGGCTTCATGGTCAGACTTAGCAGCTGCGAGGAAAAGCGCCCGACCACGCGCATGATCGACGCGGGTCATGAAATCAGTCGGCGCATAAGCATCGGGATCATTGACGGCTTGAAACGCGTCAACCGTTTTGCCATTGACGACAAATTGTACTTTTGATGAGTAAGGAGACGATCTCCGCAAAATCTTTACACCCTTTCCGCTGCTACCCGGCGATGCGTCAGGCGCACGGGTGGTACCACTGAAGCAACTGTCCAACACAACTAATTTGTTGCCAGCTCTCACATGTTCAATTTTCGGCAACAAGTCGCCAATCCAAATAGCTGTCGAGGGCAGGTCGGAAGGATTCAATGACTTGGTGCTTACGTAGTGTCGAATATTCCGCCCATCACTACTCAACACTCCGTGACCAGAGAAGTAAAAGATAAACCAATCATTATCAGCACAAAGGCCTGGGTCTTTGACCGCGTTTGACAGCTCAGTCATGATGTTGTCAGGTGTCGGGAGTGCAGTCGGGGCGGCCTTGTCGCTGGTCAATAAGACCGGCGACGGAGAGTCCGGAAACAACTGGCTGAGCATACCGGCAAACGCCTTGGCATCGCTGTCGGCATGGCGCAGATTCATGACTGGCTTCCCAGACGCCGTGTCGCCACCGTTATCGTATTGAGAGACACCGACGACGACCGACTTGATGAGTGGATGATCTTCCAGGCCTATTCGAGCCGACGTTTTGGTGACCGGGGCGAGTCCTTTTGCGTATACCGTTACTTCTATGTAGTAGCTGCCACTTCCTTTAAAGGGAATGGTCAGATAAGTTACTCCGGCCTGCGTCACCGCGTCCTTGTCGGTCAGCAAGTACACATTCTCTCCGGTACCACGCCCTACGTCAGTAGGCTGATCGAACAGAGAGACATCCCCACCACCCAAGTCTGCAAATACGCGAAACGTGAAATAGTAAGGAACGTCGTCTTTGCGACTAATCTGGAAGTCGGGAAGTATGGTGCCATCACAATGGTTCACCAAAAGTGGTGGATTAGCGAAGCACACATTCACAGTTTCGCCGGCGCCAAGTTGACAAGATGTAGCATCCTCCGCAAACGTCAGGACCGGGAATCCAACCCAGATCGCGAGAACACAAGCCGTGACTATTGCGCCTGTCTTACAGGAGATCAGAAGGCGCAAGATGCCTGCGCAAGCCACATTCTCTCCTATCGTGCGGTCTCGGAGGGCCGGCACACTCATTTGGCGAGCACACACCATACGGTCGCGACTCAGCCCTGACGGGAATATTGCCTAGCCGTGAAGAGGAGAAGCCAAAGCGGGGAAGTCCCAATCGCATAGGGCTCACTCGCCCTTTGGTATGTAAGGGCATCGTGTCACAGCCTGAAGGCGATTACAAGGGCAGTAATATTCCGTTACAGAATCAGAACAAAATCGTGTCGATTGCCGATACCACTTGAGTGTGATAGCTTTGCCGCGTTTGTCGACGAGGAGGCTGGTCAGATGACGTTTCAGAGATCTTCGATGGTTGTTCTTGCGATCTTGGCCACAAGTCTTTTGTCGGTCGGACAAGGCGCTGTGAACGCATTTGTCCCCGACGCAGACACGCGCTGCATCAACGGAAATCGTGACTATGTCTGGATCAGGATGCTCGATCTAAAGGCTACGAAACAGAAAGGATTCTTGACCCAAAATTCAAGCCTCGGTGTGCTGATAAACACAACAGCCTTAGGTGCCACCGGCGCCAGCAAACAAAACAACAGCGAAAAAATAGCCTTCCCTTCCATGGCACAGGCGGACGTCAAGCAAGATGCGAAAGGTAGTCTCATTCTTCCTCTTCAGCTCGGATTGGTGACCCAATTGTCACTCAACAGGGCCCAAGACACTAGGTTCGCGGAATTGGAGTTAGAGGGTAAGCTGTTACAAAAAAAGGATAAGACCGCCTGGGGGTCAGCAATCTCAACGCTCGTGAGCATGGCAAATGATCTGCCCCTTCCTCCCTCACCTTACACAACTGGGGCCCGCTATTTCTCAAAATATGCAAACGCGGCAATCGCTAAGAGCCTAGAAACCGAAAAACCCGAGCAACAAGACTTGAAAGGAAGAACAGTGTTGCAGTTTAAGCCAGTCGGGCACAAGATTGCCGCGGGAGAAAAGTGCTCCGGATGGGCGCAAACAGGGAGCTATTTGATCATAGACGGCGCGGGTGCTGGGGAAACCGAAGATCAAGGCTTCGTCGATATCGGGAGGCTCAATGACTACTGCTGGCTCGGTGAGTTTGATGCTGGTTTATCCGTCAAGTGGACGAAGAAGCTGGCGGCTGGTTGTGACAAGGATGGGTGGAAAGCACTTCGAAACGCGTACATTCCGTTAGTCGTCCAGGCGGTCGACTCCGACGACATGACACAGGCGGGAAAATCTCTGGCCACCGGAGCGCGCTTCAAAGGAAGCTCCCTCGATGTCGCGAACGCTTTGAAAAGGTGCCAGAAATATAGCATTTCGGGTGGCGAAAACGAGTGTTTGCCGACAGTGACCACCCAATAACATTAATAAAGGCACCTTCGCGATTCGGTAATTACTGTTGCCGAAGGCGCCGTAAATTCGGCTACGCGACTTTCGTTGTCGGCCCTATCTTGGCGTAACGGACGGCTTGGGCGCGATACTCCGCGTGCGTTTAGCTCTTCCGCGGCTGATGCGGCTAGTCCGCCGCGACCTGCTCGACTATCACAGCGTCGAGCAGGATGTCGTCGCGGAGCAAAGCATTCCCACTAGACATTCTCCCCGACTTTGTGTCGTCGTTCTCGCGTTTCACCACCTTCCCCTGTCGAGGTCGTCGAGTTCGGGGCTGATGGCGAACTGCGCGGCTTCCATAGCCTCTCGCTGCACCTCGAACGCGGCGTCCTCCGCGCTCTGGGGCCGGCAGAAGTCCGGCTGCTTGAAGTCGCTGCCCGTCCCCACGAAGCACTTCATGGCGTGGCAGAATGCATCCGTGTAGTGGTCCCGCGAGTCGGCGGGAAAGTTCGCCATGCACGCTATGAAGTCCGAGTTCCACTGGGCCTTCAGTAGCGAGACGCTCCTCGCTGTCGTGAACGGAGTTACGCCCTCAGCGCGCACGATCTTTGACTTCACAGGCTTCGCGGCCACGAGTGGCAGGGCTGGGAACGATGAGCGGATGATATCGAGGAGCTGCTGACCAGATGATGCCTCCTCGATGCAGAGGACTGGAAGCAACCTGAACTGCTCGCCCAGAAGGCGGTACCGCTCCAGGGCGACTGGCAGGAGCCTGTCGAAGGTAAGCCTGAACTCGATGGCGTCGAGCACGACCCAGTCACCCAGGCGTCTCCGTCCGATCACGACATTCGCGCTCGGATCATTCGTGGCTTTGTCCCTGCTGGCCGTGTCCCAGGCGGAGACGATCATCGTGTAGTCATCGGAGTCGATGCTCTCGACCGTTCCCCAGCATTCGGGCGGGAACATCTGGCTGTCCGTGGCCACCGGGTTTCCCATGTAGAGGGCCGAGTAGATCGTCGGCCCCAGGTCGGCCTGCTTGCCTCGGAGCATGGATGGAGAGAACGAGTAGGGCTGGCCCTTGACCGTGGCCAGGGACTTGTAGGCCGGGAGATAGTTCATGTGCTGCTTCTTCGTGTCGAGCAGGTATGCCTGCCCGCCCTCGTTGACGGCGCTCAGGTTCAAGTAGAGGAACTGCCGCGAGTCCGGGCTGGACAAGGCGCGGCGAATCAGTCTTCCGTGGACGTCGTCCAAAGACCACCTGGTCTGGATGCCGATTATCCGGCCATTCGGAAGAAGTCTGGTCTCGGCGCAGGAGTTGAAGTTGAGCCAGGTGCGCTCTCTGATCGTCTCCGAGTATGCGTCGGCCAGCGACTTAGTCAGGTCGTCGTAGCAGAGGTACTGCGCCCTGTGTCCGCTCAGCTGCCCGTTAATGCCTGCGGCGTGCAGGGTCGGCCGGCCGTCGTTTCCTTTGGCCAGGAAAGTTTGCTCGGTGGCCTTGTCGAGCTCCAGGGGACAGATCTCCTGGAACGCCTCCGACTGCACGATCCTGAGAATATTTCCAGCGGCCATCCGGCTGAGGCCGTCGCTGTTCGCCAGGCTGATCATGTGCGTGTTTGGATCCTGCGATATCAGCCACGACGGGAAGAGGATCCCAAACAGCTCGGTCTTTCCGCAGCCGGGTGGACCGCTGCAGAGGACGTCGAGCCCTTCCTGGACTGCGCGCTCCAAGAGCTCGATCATCATTGCGTGGTACCAGTCCTCCTGGTACCCGGGCTTCACGTGCTTGATGTAGTCAAGAAGCTTCATCGGTTCCTCCCGTCCGTTGCTTTTCGTCCTCTTCCCACAGTTCACTGGTTGCAGGCGGCGTCGCAGGGATCGCTCTCCGCCTCGGCAGGCTTCGCGCAAACTGGTAGACCTGTTCCAGCTCAGCCGGGTCGAGCATGCGAGTCTCTGCGACGAAGCGGCGATAGCCGACAAGCTTCTCGCCGTCGGCCATGTTGGCGTGCAGCACGAGTGACTTTGATTCAGCATTTGCTCCGTGCAGTCTGGCCAGGTCCTGCCAGATGCCGCGGACAGAGTCCACGATCTCCTTGTCCGTCATCTCCTCCGACTGGAGAATGAAGTCCTTGAGGGCTCGCAGCTCTTGGTCTGCCTCGGCCCGGACTTCGGCCGTCGCGGCCGGAGCCTCTCTCTGAGCCTTGAGAAGCTGGTCGTAGATCGTCCTGCGGGACAGGCCCATCTCTTGCGCGATGTCGGCCACCGGCAAACCATCGCTCATCTTCTTGAGCACCTCGGCCCTGCGGAGCTCTGCCGCTGCCTTGCGGGCCCTGTTGATCTGTCTCAGTTTCTGGCGACTCATGCGTTCCCCCTCGAAATGGCGGCCAGGTGGGCGCCTCGGACCTCTTCGCCGACGACCCGCCAGTGGCATCCGCCGAAGCACCTCGAAACCCTCAGGACGTGCTGCAGGCGCTTCAGGCTGGAAAGGACCATCCTCTTGTTGGCCCAAAATCCGCCGCCCGCCAGGGCCAGCTCGACCTCGTCGGCAGTGAAGTCCTTGTCCGGGGCATTCGCAAGGATCCCCATGACCGCCTCGTCTAGTTTCGCTGCTCTTCCTCCGCTCATCGTCATTGCTCCTCCAGACTTTTCAGCCACTGCTCGATCGACTCCTTGGAAAACCGGATGGAGCCGTGCAGGCGGATCACGGGTATGGCCTTGTCGCCGTAGCGAGCCCGGTGCCTCGCCCTCGTGAGCGAGTACACCTGCGCCTTCGTCAACTTGAGCCAAGCCGCGAGCTCGTCGATGGTGAGCAGAGTCATAAATGGTCCTTACACTTCGACTTCGCTGTCCTTGATCTTCGGAAAGCAATGACCTTTGCTGTTGCGGTCGGCCTCCGACTCGTGCATCAGCCCCGCCGTGTATCGCTTCCCTTCCTGTGTCAGGTTCACGGATCTGAGCAGGCCGTTGAAAGCCGGGCCGAACTCGATCAACCCCGCATCAGACAGGCGGACCATTGACCTCTTCCAAAGCTCCGAGCTCATAGTCTCGGAGCAGCGGCCCGCGAGGTTGCCTTCTGGCAGCTTGCCCTCGGCTGCGCCGAACTTGTACAGGCTCTTCAGGACCCGCCAATCGAGTTTGATGTCCTCGATGGTCACGTCCATGAACAGGTTGTTCTGCAAGTGCTCAAACGCCATGACTAGACTCCTCCTTCTTCCCCGAAAGGAATGTCCGCCTGCTGATCCTTGGACTTCATCTCTGGTCCTTGCTCTGCCATCCATCTCTTCCTGTGCCTTGCCGCCTTCGTTTGATTGACGCCCATAGCCGCGGCCACCTCTCTTGTGCTCTTTCCCTCTTTGAAGAGGTCGCATGCTTTCCTGTGGTCGTCGTCGTCCAGCAGCAGCTCTGCCAGGTAGGCTGACTTTCCCGGGGAAACCTTCATCTTCAGCGGCATCGGTCCCTCAAGCTGGAACGGCTTCAGCCCAGGGTTCTTCAGCCCCTGCACATAGACGAGCACGTCTTTGTCATTCAGGTCCCGCCTCAGATTCGCCATGCGGAGGCACGACCTGAGAATGCCTCCGTAGCCAGCCGAGCCGAGCACGGAGTTCTCCAAGGTCCAGGACGTATCTTCCTTGCTTGCCTTCGGCGGGTGATACAGGCCGACCACCGCCACAGCCTCGCCGGCCACCATCAGGTTGTGGATCAGAGTCGCGAACTTCAAGGACTGCTGGTAGCTGGAAGCATCGTCCGCAGGGTTGAAATAGCCGGCCGTATCCAAGACCACCAGACGGCCTTTGGCGGATTTCAGCATGCGGGCTTCGTTC
>Ga0210409_10006149_pt1 | contig 12533 bp, 6 predicted proteins | sample IncBWH17MmetaG_FD_161649 | JGI IMG/M metagenome (GOLD analysis project Ga0210409, IMG submission 161649) | Forest soil microbial communities from Barre Woods Harvard Forest LTER site, Petersham, Massachusetts, United States - Inc-BW-H-17-M | ecosystem: Environmental > Terrestrial > Soil >...
ACTGAGGAGGCCGACGCAACCGCAACACAGGCGAGCACACGCAGGTCGAGCCGGAAATCCGGGCCTTCGCCGCTTCCGCTGAAGGGCACGAGCGCTCCAAATCCTTTGATGGCGGCATCAGCGAGCAGAAGGCCCGCGGCGCCGCCCAGGACGGCTAGGAGTGTGCTTTCGGTCAGAAACTGGCGGACGAGGCAGGCGCGGGTGGCGCCTAACGCGAGTTGGGTGGACGTTTCCTTAAGTCGCGATGTGGCGCGAGCCATCAGCAGACTAGCGACATTGGCGCAGGCCATGAGGAGCACCAGGATTACCAGCGCGGTGAGGATGGCCGGTACGGCAACGTCGCTTAGCTCCATGCGGCGGCCCATCTCGGAGCGGACGATGGCGACATTGTCTTTGTTGCTTTCGGGATGCTCTCTTTCGAGGTCGCTCATGATGACGGTCATTTCGGCTTGGGCTTGAGCGACGGTGAAGCCGGGATTGAGGCGGCCGCGAACGTCGAAGCCGCGATAGCTGCGCTGTGTAAGTGTGTCGGCGCCGTCGGCTATGACTTGGGCGCTCATGGCTGTTGGAACGAAGATGTCGGGGCGGTAGAAGAGGTCGATGCCGGTGAAGGATTTCGGAGCGACGCCAACGATCGTGAAGCTGTGACCGTTGAGCTTGATGATTTTCCCGGCGACTTCGGGATCTTTCGCGAAATCGCGGTTCCAGAGCGAATAGCTGATGACGGCGACGGGATATTTTTCGGGGGTTTGCCCTTCTTCGGGTAGAAAGCCGCGGCCGAGTAGGGGCTGAACTTCGAGTGCGGAGAAGAAATTTGCCGATACGAGCAAGCCTGCAACATTTTCGGGTTTGCTGGCGGGAGCCGCCATGGCGGCGTTCATGCCAACCGACATCTGTTGTGAGATTTCCAGGGTTCTGAAGGTTTTTGCGCGGGCGCAGAAGTCGACGTAGTCGAGATAAGAGGAGCCACCGTAACGAGTCAGCTTCGAGGCGGCCGTGTCGATGGCGATGACTTCGCTGGCGTGCGGGACAGGCATCGGGCGGAAAACGATGGCATCGATCAGGCTGAAGATGGCGGCGTTGGCTCCGATTCCTAGGGCTAGGGAGAGGACGACGACGATTGTGAAACCGGGCTTCTTGCGCAAGCCGCGGAGGGCGATGCGCAGATCGCGCCAGAAGGATTCGAGGAGGTGACCGGCGCGCACTTCGCGAACTTGTTCTTTGGTCTGCTCGATGCCGCCTAGTTCGATGCGGGCGTTGCGTCGGGCTTGCTCGTTGGTCATTCCGGCTTGGATCTTCTCGTCGGCGAGCAGCGCGGCGTAGGAACGCACCTCGTCGTCGAGTTCTTGCTCGGCGCGGTTGCGGCGGAAGAGATTGCGCGAGAGGCTTTTCAGGCGGGGGAGTAGGCTCATGGTTGAACTCCATTCAGTTGGCCTCAAGGGCCCGGGCGATTGCTAGCGATATGCGGCCCCATCGCTTGGTTTCCGATTCCAGTTGGCGGCGGCCGGCGGCGGTCAGCTTGTAGTATTTGGCGCGGCGATTATTTTCGGATTCGCCCCAGCTCGCGGTTAGCCAGCCTTCTTCTTCCATGCGGTGCAAGGCGGGAAAGAGTGAGCCGGGCTTTACCTGGAAGGTGCCTTTGGTGATTTGCTCGATGCGGCGGGCTATGCCTAGGCCGTGCATTTGGGTCAGGGCCAGGGATTTGAGGATCATCATGTCTAGGGTGCCTTGCAGTAGGTTGGTTTGGTCCTGTGTCACGGGTGCCTCTCGTATAGACGCTCTGCAGGAGGATAAGTTTTCTTCGTATAGAACGTCAATAGGGAAAAAGACCGCCGGCGCGGAAAAAGCAAAAGCGGGTCGCTCGCTTTGCTCGGGATGGCACGTGCGTGAGGGGAACGTATACAAGTGGGGGCGGCGGAGGTTAGGGGCGTCTTGCGGTGGCTTCTATTTTGGATAGGAGGGCGGCCGTTGGCGACTCGAGCTGCAGGGCGATCGGGGAGAAACAGGGGTTTGAAGGTCCTCCTATTACATAGCTGATCGAACGGCCGTTCGGAACGTCAGATTGAGTTCCCCGATCAAATTTATCTTGTAGCAATCTTCGCGGAAGTATTCTGCGATGGCTGGCGAACGTAAGCGTCGTGTACCTTTTGCAGCCAACACGTCCGGGTAAGAGTTTCACTTTTGAGCGATGACGGACTGGTTGATTGCCGGAGCAGGGCAGGTACTGAAGACCGTTCGACAGGATCTGGCGCTAATCCTTAGCGGCTCGACAGATTTGTTATCAATCAAACATCGGTAGTTCAAAGGAGACTTGTCAATGAATCTCTCAGGAAGGGTTCGTCTTGCAGTTTTTGTCTCGCTGGTGCTCCTCGGAACCGTGGGCTTGGCAAGCCCGGCTGGTAGTGGCTATCACCTCCTAAAGAGCATTCCGATAGGGGCAGCACCGGGGGAGGCCGAGTACTTCGACTACGTCACCGTCGATGCCGCTAGCCGCCGCGTCTACATCGCTCACGGCGCCGAGGTCAAGGTGCTTGATGCCGATAATTTCTCCGTAGTGGGCTCCATTAACGGCGTCAAGCGTTGCCATGGCGTGACACTGGTGCCAGGACTGAACAAGGGATTTATCGCCGATGGCGATGGGGCCAAAGTCGTGGTTTTCGACGTTAAGACGCTGAAGATCACCGGAGAAATCGAGACCTATCCTGACACCGACTCGATTACCTACGATCCAGCATCGAAGATGGTTGTTACCTTCAATGGTGACAGCAAGAACGCGTCCGTCATCGACCCGGTAAAAGAAACCATGATCAAAACCATCGATATGGGCGGTGCTCCGGAACAACCAGCCGCGGATGGGAAAGGCACGATCTACGACAGCAATAAAGACACCAATGATGTGGTGGTCATCGATACCCACACTCTAACCGTCAAGACGCGTTGGCCCATCAAGCCCGCGGGACAGGCCGTGGCTCTTGCGTTAGATCCGGAGCACCATCGGCTATTCTCTGCGGGGCGCAATCCCAGTGCGCTGGTGATGATGGACGCGGATAGCGGAAAGGTACTCCAGTCCTTCCCGATCACGGCTGGAGTCGACGCCAACATCTATGATCCTGCAACAGGTCTGGTGTTCTCCTCCACGCGCGCAGGCGTGCTCCACGTCTTCCACGAGGACTCGCCGGACACGCTGACGGTGCTGGAGGAAATTAAGACGGAATACGGAGCCAAAACAATGGGGCTTGATCCGAAGACCCACAACCTTTTTCTGGTCACCTCGGACTTTACGCCCGCCAGCGGGCCGAAGGGAGATCGCAAAGCCATCAAGGGAACAGCCCGCGTATTGATTTACGGGCGTTAGCATCTTGGCTTGTGGGAAGAAAGAAGAAAACTATGGCATCGTGGTTGTTCTAGTAATTGGTCACGATGTTCGCGGCGTGGCTGCGCTTGCCCGCGCAGCCACGCTGCAGACCCCCGAGGCGTTCTCTTCAAGCGACTAAGGTAACTCGGTATATGCGCGTATCTCTGCGGATTTTTGTTCATGATGGGGAACCGCAACAAAATAGGTGTTCAATTCACGGACAAGAAAGCCGGTTTGGGCCCGATAGCCGGTGGGGATTCTTTCCACCAAATCGTAGTGATCGGGATCGATTTGTTGGAACACGTCGAGAAAGCCATCACCCGCAATGTAAATTCTTTTCATACGCTCATCGAAAGCTAGATCGTCTGCGTGGCTAACGGTCTCGTGACTGGACACCACTTTTCCGGTTTCCGTATCGAGCACCAGGAATTTACCCGGCTTGCGGGTTACGGTGAATAAACGGTGGTCGGACTCATCAAGGGTCAAAGGTGTGTTTTGACTGCCTTGGTCGGCAATCGACCAAGTCTGGCTCAGGGTGAGCGCTTTACGATCAATCACCCCAATCGCGTTATGACCGGTAATGCTGACATACATACGCTGGCTCGATCTTTCGATTGCCAGGGCCTCAAGGTGGTCGGAATCGATTTTCATCTCTGACACCAATTTATCCGTTACGGTATCGATCACGCTGATCAATTCATAAGGGACATGAGCCTCTCGGCCCCCGTTTACGATGTAGAGATACCCGGTGGCCGGATCGTAATTCATGGAATCTGCGTCATTGAGCAGTTTTATGGTTGAGATCGGCTGGTAGGTTTCGCTGTTATAAATCCTGCACGCCGGCAAGTCGCCATCGACGACGAATAGCTTTTTCAAGTCTTCACGAAAAAGCATGGAGTGGGGCGCCTTGAGATCGGTAAGGGTGTGCAGCAGCTTGTGCGTCTGCAAATCAAAGACCAAGACCTTTGAGTTTTCTTCGGCGGCGACAAATAGCCGGTTGCCTTTAAGATCCACGGTAAAATGGTCAAAATCGCCGTCGTGGAGTTCAGGCAGTGGGATGGATTGCGACAGTTGAAGTGCCTTTCCCTGAGCCCAAGCACCTGCTGGCAAGACGAAAAACATCGTGACTAGAATCACCGCCCGCAATCTGTTCAAGTTGGCCTCTCGCAGTAAATTTTTCGTTCTACTCCACACAAAGATCGAGCCAAGAAGGTTCAGGATCATACGCACTACGATGCAGAGCGAGTTCGCGAGTCACCAAACGAGCTTTAGCCCGAATTGAATCTCTCTCGCTGTCGTTGTCGTCGAGGTCAGGCGACCGGCCACGCCCGTGGGTGCGCCACTGGAATCGAAGATATCGGTATTGTCCGGAGTGACCGGCACAGAAAAATTAGCCCGGTTCAGGACATTGAAGAACTCTGCGCGGAATTGCACGTTAAAGCTTTCGGAGATTTTTCGTACCGGATTATTTTTGAAGACAGAAAAGTCAAGGTTCGCAAGGCCGGGTCCAATCAGGATATTGCGCCCCGCGTTACCACGTAGGTTGAAGCACTGTGGGTACACGCCGACGGTGGAATCGCAATTGGCGTTGTAGAAGGCCTGGTCGGGAGCTGTTGGCACCGCGAAGCACTGGGTTTTGATGTAATTGTTCGGGTTGCCCGGATTAACCAGCGACTGGCAGCCCGGACCACCAAGTCGGTTCGGGAAGGCCCACGGATCGCTGCTGTTGAGGCCCTGGGGATCTCCGTCCGTCCCAAAGGTCGCAGTAAACGGCACGCCATCGTTCGCCTTGAAAATCGCGCCGAGCTCCCAACCTGAACCCAGCCACTCCGCAGGTCCGAACGCGGACTTCAGCCGCGGCACCTGCCAGCTGCCGCTGATGACCAGTGTCCGCCGAATGTCAAAGTCCGACAGTCCGCGGATGGACTTCAGGTCGTACCAGGGCAAGCTCGACAACCCGTTCGAAAAAGTATCTCCTGCGATGCTGCCCGAGCCGGTATCTATGCTCTTGCCCCAAGTGAAAGATCCTTGTAATTCGAGCCCATGGCTCATTTTCTTTGTGATTCCCGCCAGAAGTGCACTGTAGAAGGAGTTGCCCCCGTACCGCATTCCATAGATTTGGCCGAAATTGGGGTTCAGCACCGTTCCGCTTCCGACGGGTGATGGAAACAAATAACCCTGGGGCGTTTTCATTGGCACGACGGTATCGAGGTCATCCGTTCGAACTCCCTGATGGACCCCGCGCGACCCCACATAAGCCACCATGGCCGTCAGGTTCCTCGCAAGAACGCGCTGTACATCCAGGTTCCATTGCATGACGTAATTGCGATGCGGATGCGGTTCGATGTAGTTCCCTACAAACGAGGACGCTCCGAGAAGCGGGAGCGCCCCTGTATAGAATGTCCCCGCGAGAGACTGGCTCGCCGTATTGCGCGCCGTACCATGCTGATAGAACGGACTTTGCTTGCTGATCATCAACGAAAACTGGTACGGCAAAGGCAGGACGTCAAAAAGTCCCAACCCGGCGCGTACCGCCGTCTTGCCATCATAGAACGGGTCCCACGCCAAACCGACGCGCGGCTCAAAGTTGTGCAACGTTGGATTCGAGAACAAAGGTGATCCCAGCCGCTGCACAGGGTCGGTAAGCGTTTGTAGGCTCGCCAAGGCATTGTGAACCTCCGTTGGAACAGTCGCCATTTCCCAGCGCAGGCCCAGGTTCAAGGTTAAGTTGGGCCGCCAGTGCCAATCATCCTGGACATAGAGTCCGAAGACACTTTGCCGGAGGCCTCGCTCGTCAACACTGTTGGGAAGGCCGACCTCAAAACGGCTCGGTTTATTGACAAGGAAATTATGCAGTGAACCGAAAAAGAACCCGCCGCTCTGATCGCTCAGTACCGTTTGATTGAGTTGGATTCGCTCAAAGGCCGCGCCAAATTTCAGAGAGTGCGTACCTATTGTGTAGAACGCATCATCGTAGGCCTGGTAGGAATTCCAGAAGTATTCGTAGCGTGAGTTGCCGTTCACCCCTCCAGTGAAAACTTGTATGCCTGGAACGCTTACCGCGGAGGCAAATTGTCCAGGCAGGGCCGCCAAAGAGGGGTCCTTAGCCAAGGGATTGATCGCAGTAAATCCGTGATTGTTGTCCGTCACCGCCCGGCTAAATCCGAAGCGGAAGGAGTTGAGCATGCGGGCACTGACGATGTGGCTTTCTTCCAGAGAGGCGACCTGCCGGCGCGTCTCGGAGTTGATCAGCACGGCGTTGAGACTGTCGGGAGCGTTGTAAGGGGTGACGTCGCGCAAGTATGTAGCCGTAAGTGTATCTTTCTCCGAGATCTTGTCATCGGCTCGCACCGTGAAGAAGTTTTCGTTGACGACCTGTTGAGCCGCAAACGTGTACGACCCCACGTTTGCGCCCGGCGCGGTGGTCGTAGCCTGGTGCCAGAAAGGCAGATATTTTTGGACCGAAGGATCAACCGTCACCTGACACTGGTTTGCGACCGCTGTCGGGGTGCAATCGCCTGGAAAAAGGGATGGATCTGAGTAGATAAGCAACCCATTTCGCGCTGCATCGGAAGGTACGTTGGTTGGAGTGGCAATGCCCTTCGATTGCCGAATACCCTCATAATTTCCAAAAATGAATAGTTTGTCTCTGCGGATCGGGCCCCCCACGGATGCGCCGAACTGATTGCGCTTGAAAGAAGGCTTCTGAATACCTCCCGCATTATCGAAGAAATTCGCGGCGTCTAGGGCGCTATTGCGCAGAAATTCGTATGCGCTTCCGTGGAACTGGTTACTGCCAGCGCGCGTAGCCGCGTTGATCACGCCGCCAGAAGTTCTCCCGTATTCAGCAGAGGTGTTGCTCGTCAAAACTGAGAATTCCTGAATAGCGTCCACCCCGACATTGCCGCCGAGAACACCGCCAGCTCCTCCGTTTGCGAAATCCTCGATGCTGATGCCGTCCAGGCGATAGTTGTTCTGCTGGGGCCGGGCGCCGTTGATCGCCACTTCATTCTCAAAACCGCGATTGCCACGATTGGAACCGGCTGTGAACGGAGACTGCGTCTCCACGGCAATGACGCCCGGCTGCAATGTCGCCAAATCAGTCCAGGATCGCCCGTTTAACGGCAATTCGCGGATCGTCGTGGAGTCCACGACGGCTCCGATCTCTGACGTAGCCAGTTCCACCGCAGCGGTCTCCGCCGTCACCTGCACCGTTTCGTTGGCCTGACCCACACTCAAACTGAAATTCAAGACCTGTTGCGCTCCAACCGTCAAAGTGTTGTCTTTGCTCAGGATGGTCGCGAGCCCAGCGGCCGAGGCAGTGACCTCATATACGCCGGGCAGCAAGTTGGGCGCTGCATAGAAACCTGCGGCGTCCGTTTTGACGCTACGAATGGTTCCGTTCGCCAGGTTCCTGATCGAAATCTGCGCCTCTGGAACGACTGCACCCGACGCGTCGGTGATGGTACCCAGAATGGTCCCACCGACGACCTGTGCACGCATTTCAGGTGCTCCACCCAGGCAGAGCAGCAGGCCTATCAGTAGAAGTCCTCGTTCACGAACTTTTCGCGTGATCGCTGCAACTCGACTCATCTGCACACCCCATTGCGCCCAGAATAAAATCTCTGGAACGATGTCAAGGCACAGTGGTCGGGCGATTACGCTGGCATTAATTCAGAGTGAATCCGGATGCAGGCGTCCAGTATGATTCCGGAATAGCATCTTTTTCAGATGATTAGAAGCCGCGGACGCGGCCCCCCATGGCGTTTGCGCCATCCTGGTGAATGAGAGTTTCGCTGAGGAACTTCGGAATGAACCCCGGTGTGGGCGGAGGCGACCCGGAGGGCTTCATGTGCTTTTCCCAAATGCAAGGCCACTTCCGCTGGATGAATGTCCAGATCTTCGGAGTCTTGTCGTGCAACCCAACCTGGCGGAATACCGGCTGCCCGAGGTGCGCAGTCTTATTGCGCAGCATGCGCATGAGCGGTAGCCAATCTTTCTCCCGACCAGTAGCGTTTCACTATCGGCTCGATTGCGTCAAAAGTCGCTGATCCTTCGCGTCAACAAAGATGAGCCGCGCCGTGCGGCAAACTCCTCCTCGTCGTACAGAGAATTGCCGCTAAGACACCGCCGCGCAAAATATTTTTTCGACGATAGTCAGAAACCGTACGCTCCAACCATGGACCAGGTGGGCCGCGAGATAAGGTTTCCATTCACTGCTGGCGCCGAGATCGCTCCGGAAAGTTCGCCGAGCGCGAGCGTGGCCCCTCGCGTCGGGGAACTCAGTCTACATGGTTGCTATGTCGCGACTCCTGCCCTTTTGACGTCCGGACGCCGGTGCTGCCAAAAATTTTCAGTTCATAGGAGTACTATGAGGCGAAAGTGAACCTCTATTGGCACTGTAATTCAGTAATCCCGCGGCAAGGTTACCCAACAGCTCGCAGCATTGGTGAGAGGCGTCGCTTTAAATGTCTCTATCACATGCATGAGATGCACATAATGCGAACCTAAACGAACCCACTATGTGTTATAAAATGGCGGCTATGAAGCCTCTCCTGACGCTGGCGCTGTTCCTAATATTGATAGGATTTGCCGGCAGTTGTCACGATCAAGCGAAGAGCTCGATTTCCACCATGGTGGTCCAGTCGAGTGGTTCGTGCGTAGACGTCAATGACGGCTCAAGCCAAGCCGGATTGGGTATCGATCAGCAGAAGTGTTCCGGTGCGAACAATCAGAGCTTTAAGTTTACCGCTCTTCACGATGGTTATTACACCATCCAGCCCGAGAACGACAACCTCTGCTTGGATGCAGGGCCGGGCTCTATAATCACAGGCGTTCAAGTGGTGCAGAACACTTGTTCGGGAGGCAATACGCAAAAGTGGAAAGTGAATCCCAATAGAGACGGCTCATTTACCATCACGACTCCAAACGGGGCAGGCTGCCTGGACGTGTACGCGGGGAGCGCCGCCAATGGCGCTATTGTCACAACCTACGCCTGTCACGAATCTAACAACGAAAGCTTCATAATGTCAGGGTTTAAACCCAGCTCAACTCAGACTCCAACGGCCCCGCCGACTCCCGCTTCAGCGCCAACCCCCGCTTCGACGGGATCAGGATCTGTGTCTGCGATGGTGGTTGAGTCAAGTGGGTTATGTGTGGACGTTCATGATAGCTCGAACAAATTGGGATTGGGTATCGATCAGTGGACCTGTTCGGGCGCGAACAATCAGAGCTTTACGTTTACGGCCATCTCCGGTGGGTATTACACGATTCAGGCTCAGAACGATGGCCTTTGTCTCGATGCTGGCGCCGGCTCGGTAACCACGGGGATTCAAGTGGTGCAGAACACCTGCTCGGGGAGCAATGCTCAGAAGTGGAAAGTGAACCCCAATAGCGACGGGTCATTTAGCATCACGACTGCGAACGGCGAAGGCTGTCTGGACGTGTACGGCGGACGAGCTGCCAATGGTGCGCAAGTCACAACGTATGCGTGCCACGGCTCCAACAATGAAAGTTTCATGCTGCCCGGTTACAAAAAGCCCGGTTCAGCTCAAACTCCAACTGCCCCGCCGACTCCCGCTCCGCTCAGTTCTAGTTCTACAGCGCCTGTTCCAAAGATCTTCAACGTCTCTCTCAATGCCAGGGCGGGCGATATTATTTCCATTCAGGGAATGAATTTTGATGCGACTGCGCAAGTCTGGCTCGGGGGAACGAATGGCAGCGCAGCTACGCTATTGGCGGTGGTAAATCGGGTAGGGGTGGAATGGATCGCCGCGCAAATACCTCCGTCTACCACGGGCGCCATGATCCTGTGGGTCTCCAACAGCTCGGGTGCGAGTAATTCCGTTAATCTCAATGGCGCGGTGCCGCTGAATTTGGATGCCTTGGAACTGGTGCCTGGGGGAGCGTTTCGCGTACTGGGTCGAAACCTGGTAATGCCGGGGTATGCGCCTTCGGTGACCGTGGACGGACAAGCTGCGGCAATTAATCTGAGCGCCAGCACTGAGAATATGCTGGTGGTTACAGCCCCGGAATCGATTCGTCCGACCCCGAAATCGGTCATCATGGTGAACAACGGAAATGGCACGGGAGCGGTGCAGCTGGATCGCACCATTACAGTGGTATCGGGATCAGGCGATCCGTTGAATCTGGGTGTAGGGTGGGCCGCAGGCTTCACATTTTCTGTGCGGATCATCCCGGTTAACACCCGCTGCAACGGGTCGCAAGACGATTCCTTGAACATTCAGAATGCCATCAATGCGGCGGCCCCTGGCGGCGGGGGGGTAGTGCAACTGCCGGCGGGCACCTGCCTTCTGGCGAATACGCTGACCCTGCAATCCCATGTGGTTTTGCGGGGAGCGGGTAAGGACGTCACCATTCTCAAATACCAATCCAACTATCCGATCTATGCGGAGGATTCGGATTTGGTGGGACTACAGAATTTCACTCTGGTGAACGCCGGGCCGGCGATTGAAGGACTGATCTGGAAGCAAAACACGAGAAGCTTCTTTCAAAACCTGAAAATCGAGAGCGGGTTCTCGCACCAGCTGTATCTCACGGGGAATCAGAATTTCCTAGTGACCGGAAGCGATTTCATACAGGGTGGCTCAATCAACCAGCAGAATCCCTATCTATTCAGCTATTGCTCGGGGTTTGTGTTCAGCAACAACACCTCGCTGTCGGTAGACGGGTCACCGACTTTTCAATCCGTACACGATGCGTTGATCCTAGGGAACCATTTCAGTCGCAATACCGTGAATCAGTATGAGTCGGTGATCATTGCGACGCATCAGTTCGTGATGGACTTTGCGTACCGCATCGCGATCCTGGGAAACACGTTTGATGTGGTGAACGGTTCAGTGACTAATACCAAACGCAACGACGGGGAAACGCTGCTAACGGAAGGTGGGGGAGGGAATCGCACGGAAAACATGGGGACGGTAGCGTCTGCCACGGGGGATACGCTCAGCGACCCTGGCAACACCATCAACGTAAATCCGTTTGGCACCGGGCTTCCGGAAAACTATGGATTGGCGATCGTGAGTGGCACCGGAGCAGGACAGACGCGGGAAGTGATCGGGTATGCGAACAACACGATGCAGGTGGACCATCCCTGGGATGTGATCCCGGATACGAGCAGTCACTACGCCACATTCGTGTGGGGATTGGAAAAGGCGCTGCTCGCAGGGAACACGTTGATCGGGAATCCTCGGGGGATTTGGCTGTATCAGACAGCGATTCGGGAGGTGGATGTCAGCGGGAACACGATCACAAACGGGGGCGGGATATTTATTCGAACCTTCGAGTCGCAGGCGGCCACGCAATTTGATCCGATGTACGGAGTGCGCGTGGCGGATAACAGCGTCAGCAACTCAGATGGGATTTGGATGTCCTATATCAATGTGGTTTTCGTGAATAAGGATCGGGGCAACTTTGGCACGGCGGACACGGGAGTGGAGATTCGCAACAACAGCCTAACAGCGAACAACCCGAACGTAAGGTCGAAGAAGGAAGACTACGCCAACCGGGAAGGATTCATGAACGTTCTGCGTAGCGAGACCCACAGACGAGGGTGCCTGACGAGCACTCCCATGATTTTGGGAACGATCTTTCAATCGGATCAGTGTTTGAATTGCAACACCGCATTTGTTATCGGAACGGGCAGTTTTGGGACCGTGCTGGTCAACAATCAGCCCTCCTCTACTTCACCGAATTTTATAAGCGATCTGCGAATCCTGGGATCTGCCGCTCCCGCCTCCATCAGCACTGTGATCCCAGGCAATCCGCGATTCCCTTGGCCTGTACTTCGTTCGTCCCGATTGCCAAATAGCTGTGGCAACCACCAGCGTGCCGTGCACGCAGGTGTCCGAACGGCGACGTAAGGAAGGTCGAATGCGAGCCTCAGCTGAGCCATTAAGAATTACGCCTGCGGGCTCTTTGCATCCATCAAAGTTCGGCCAGTGCCCAATTCCAAATTCCGATCCCTGGCGCGTCTTGCCGCCGCAATAACTTCATCGATGGAGATGGACGAAATGCACTTCTTTTTCTCGATGGTGCATACCTCAAGGTTGCAGCCGAAGCACTCGGTCTGATGATAGATGAGCTGATGCGCACTGCCGAAAGGAAACCAGATCCCAGGGCGATTGCGCGCTGAGAAGATTGCTACGCAGGACGTCCC
>Ga0210409_10006150_pt1 | contig 12532 bp, 9 predicted proteins | sample IncBWH17MmetaG_FD_161649 | JGI IMG/M metagenome (GOLD analysis project Ga0210409, IMG submission 161649) | Forest soil microbial communities from Barre Woods Harvard Forest LTER site, Petersham, Massachusetts, United States - Inc-BW-H-17-M | ecosystem: Environmental > Terrestrial > Soil >...
TTTCTAAGTTCAGGCACTACCAGAACCCTTTCAACGGGACGCGTAAACTTCACAATTTTACGCCGCCAGGGACACATTCCGGAACAGTTCGATCTGCGGTCGGGCAGTCGATCGGTCATAGTATACGCTGACAATATCGATTCTCCACTGGCACGATGGTGGCACCAGCCGCCGATATTCGCGCGCCACTTCCGCCAATTCTCGGCGCTTATGGCGGTCCACCGCCGCCTCGGCAGCCTTCACATCGCGCGAAGTGCGTGTCTTAACTTCAATAAAACAAAGCAGGTTCCCATCCCAGCCGATCAGGTCAATCTCTCCCCGGCAGCGCGGTGAGCGGAAATTGCGCGCCACGATCACATATCCCAGCTTTCGCAGGTAGAAGTAGGCATCTTCTTCGCCGCGCGTCCCCGTGCGCTGGTGCAAGGGCCGGGGATCAGGCGGGCGGTAGCGACCGGCCAGCCAATCCAGGCTGCGAATCACGGTTTGAGTAAGGCGCGCGGGGAGCATGGGGCGGCCAGGCTCAAATGTACAGCGGAAGTTAGACTGGAACGTTGGAGAGACGCACAATTTTGACGAAATCCGGGTTCGGTGCTTCCCGAAAAAGGAATGCCTTTCGGGAAACTGCTTGTGAGAGCTCCGCGTGGGAGGGCGACCGCGCCACTTTGATGCCACACGTTTAGATCGACACAAAAAACAAGCCCGCGGACTATGCCGCAGGCCTGGTCGCCAGTCCTCCCCCCAAGGAGGTCAGCAACAAAACTCTTTTTTTCTTAGACTTGCGGAGCGCACCCTCTCGCGCGCCCCGCAAGCGTCCCACGGCAAGCCTTGCCCGTGAAAGTCATGTCGATCATGCCTTCCGCTGATCCGGCGCAGAATTCGCGGTCCAGCTAACCTTTGCGCGGCCGCCTCGACTCGGGCACGAACCAGGATCAGCGCGGCTACCGGCACACTCTCTCCTGCCTTGGCCCCGCCGTCAATTCACCGCTTCTGCAAGCGTAGTTCACGCGCTAAGTCCTTTTTTCAAAGAATGATGCAAAGATTTATCACTCGGACAAAAGTGGTGGGCCAATGGCACCAAGAGGCAATTTTTCGCTACTTACGGCGGTGCTATGCTCGAAGGGTCCCGAGCTCAACCTAGGATTTGTATGCACCCAGCCTCACCATTTCAAGCCGTCGTCCGCTTTGGAGTCTTCGAGGCTGACGTTTGCTCGGGGGAGCTTCGGAAGAACGGCATCAAGGTCAAGATTCAGGACCTGCCTTTTCGGGCGCTGAGGCTTTTTTTGAGCCACCCGAACGAAGTCCTCAGCCGGGACCGGTTCCGCCAGGAACTCTGGCCGGAAGGTGTGTTTGTCGATTTTGACCATGGCATCAGCAGCGCTATCAACAGGTTGCGAGATGCTCTGGGCGACTCCGCCGACAACCCCATCTTCATCGAGACCGTGGAGCGTCGCGGCTATCGCTGGATCGCTCCCACGCATGTTCCGGCGACACCTCCAGTGCAGCCGGGGCCGGTGCTGGTGATGCCGGAAGTCGCAAAGAACGCGGAACCATCCCCCGCGCCTGCACTTCGATGGAGGCTCCTGCTCTTTCCCGCTCTGCTGCTGATTCTGGTGGTTTGGAGCCTGTGGCCAAAGTTTCACTCGGCGAAAGCCAATGCAGCGCGGCCCGCCACCGTCCCTGCCGTGAAATCGGACCCGGCGGTCCACTCCTCCAATTCCGATGCCGAGCAGTTTTATCTGAAGGGCCGCTTCTACTGGGAGAAGCGCACCCCCGACGGACTCAACAAGGCAGTCGACTTCTTTACCCAGGCCATCGTGCACGATCCCAACTACGCCCCCGCCTATGTCGGCCTGGCGGATTGTTACAACCTGATGCGCGAATACACGATGATGCCGGCTAGCGAGGCCTACCCGCGAGCCCTGGCTGCGGCGCAGAAAGCGGTCGAACTCGACGATCAGTCCTCGGAGGCGCACGCTTCGCTGGCCTTCGTTCTGGTCTACGGCACCTGGAAGGTCGCGGACGCGGATCGTGAATTCCGTCGCGCCATTGAACTGGATCCCAACAATGCCGTCGCTCACCACTGGTATGCCACCTACCTGTTCACGGTCGGACGCCATTCGGAATCACTGCAGGAAATTGAGCGGGCACAAAGCCTCGATCCGGCGTCGAAGTCTATTCTGGCCGACAAAGGCGATCTGCTTTGGGCGTCTGGTCGGCAGGACGAAGGTACCGCCCTGTTGAAGCAGTTGGAAACCGCCGAGCCCGATTTCGTTTCTCCGCACCGCTACTTGAAGGGGATTTATTTCGCCAGCGGAGACTACGCCCTCTATCTGGAGGAATGGAAGAAGCAAGCAACTCTGATGCGGGACAACCCGAGCCTCAAGCTGGTGGATGCTGCCGAAAAGGGCTTTGCCGCGGGGGGCAAACAAGGAATGCTGCGGAATGTTCGGGAACTGCAACTGAAACTTTACGAACGCGGGCAAGAATCGGCGTATGCCCTGGCTGAGACCGACTCACTCCTGGGAAATAAAAATGAAGCCCTTCACTATTTGCAGGTTGCCTTCGATAAGCATGACGAGAGCACAGTCCAGATCGGCAACGACTCGGGCTTCAACAACCTGCACTCCGACCCAACCTACCAGAGTTTGATCGCACGCATGGGTCTTCCTCCACAGAAGTGAGGTTGTGAGTCCAAAGGAAAACGGGCGGAGAAAATCTCCGCCCGTTTCTATTTTTTTCTCAAAACAACTCCACGCTTTGACTAGGCTCTGCCAACTACGCCTTGCCCACAATCGAGATGCACTCTTCGAGCACATCGACGGCAACGTCGGCCTCTTCCTTCTTGACCACAAGCGCCGGGCACAGCCGGACCGTGCTCGGACCACAACCGAGGAACAGCACGCCGCGCTCGAAGGCCAGCTCGACGATGCGATCGCGATCGGCAGCCGCGTATTCCTTGGTGACCTTGTCCTTGACGATGTCGACGCCGATCATCAGGCCGCGGCCCCGCACATCGCCCACCAGCTTCAGTTTCGAAGGCCAGTCAGCCATGCGCTTCATCATGTGAGCGCCCACGCTGGCCGAATTTTCGAGCAGGTGTTCTTTCTCGATCACGTCGAGCGTTGCGAGTGCCGCCGCGATGGCGATGGGGTTTCCGCCGAAGGTGGAGGCGTGCGAGCCGGGAACCCAGTCCATGATCTCCGCACGGGTCATGGTGATGCCCAGCGGCATGCCGGAGGCGATGCCCTTCGCCATGCAGACCATGTCAGGCTGCACTCCAGTGTGCTCGACGGCAAACCACTTGCCGGTGCGGGCGATCCCGCTCTGCACTTCGTCGACGACCAGCATGATGCCGTGACGATCGCAGATGCGCCGTAGTTCCTGCATGAAGATGGTGGGGGCAACGACGTATCCGCCCTCGCCCTGCACGGGCTCAACGAAGATCGCCGCAACTTCCTCGGGGGCAAGGGTCGTCTTGAACAGCTTCTCTTCGATGAAGCGAGCGCAGCCGAGCGCGAAGTCGTCAGGACTCTGCGTGCTGCCGCTGCGGTAAACGTCGGGATAGCGGACATGCGTCACGCCCGGAACCAGAGGCGCGAAACGCCGCTTCTGCTGCGGCTTGGACGCGGTCAGCGAGAGCGCGCCCATAGTGCGTCCGTGGAACGCGCCAAAGAATGCGATCACGTTCTGCCGCTTAGTGTGGTAGCGCGCCAGTTTCAGCGCGCACTCAATGGCCTCGGCGCCGGAGTTGCCGTAGTAAATGCGGTGCGGTCCTGGCATGGGCGCAATCTCCGAGAGGCGCTCGGCGAGCGTCACCATGCTCTCGTAGTAAAAATCAGTGCCCGACATGTGGATGAGTTCGCCCGCCTGCTTCTGGATGGCGGCGACCACGTCGGGATGGCAGTGCCCGGTCGAGGTCACGGCAATGCCGGCGGAAAAATCGAAGAACTCGTTGCCGTCAACGTCGGTAACGACGATGCCGCGTCCGCTCTTCGCAACGAGTGGATACGAACGGGTATAGGACGGCGAAATATATTTCTCATCGCCCTCGAGCACGCGCCTGGCGTTGGGCCCGGGCAGGGCGGTCTTAATCTTGGGACCGATCGCGGTCATGGTGTTTGTAGTCATCATATTCCTCCTAGGTAGCAGCCAGTAACTTCCGGAACTGGTTTCAAAAATCAGATTCGGGAAGGGCACGACTTCAGTCGTACCGCTAAAGCGCCTAAGTAATTCGGGCTTTAGCCCCTGAGGTTCCGCCTCTGCTCCTGGAAACATGCGAGCCGACGCGAATCAGAAGGAAAGGGAGTATGAAGGATTAATCGCTGCCGAAAAGACTAGGACGCAGCCGCGAAGGCAGATTGGCCCTGTACCGCCGTGGACAGACCAGGCAGTGCAGCCAGCACTCGGGCAAATGCGAATTGGGTTTGTTGCGCAGCATCGCGGGCGGTCAACATCGCTAAGCCATTATAGCCGGAAGGGAGGAGCGGCGTAACCCCCTTTGGTAACGGATGGACAGTGCCAAACCGAACCGTTTCGTAGAGACGAATCATGGCACCGAACGCTTCTTTTGACATCCCGCCGCCCGCGCCTTAGCATGGCTCGACCCCCCGCGCGGAGACCCCTTTGCTCGAACAGACCATTTCTCACTACCGGATCGTCGAAAAGCTGGGTGGCGGCGGCATGGGCGTGGTCTATAAAGCTGAAGACACGCGCCTCGGACGCTTCGTTGCCCTCAAGTTTCTCCCCGATGATCTTGCCAACGACCGCCAGGCGCTCGAGCGCTTTCGACGTGAAGCCAAGGCTGCGTCGGCGCTGAACCATCCCAACATCTGCACGATCTACGACATCGGCGAAGAGGGTGGCCGAACTTTCCTAGTGATGGAGTTCCTGGACGGCGCGACGCTCAAGCACATGATCGCCGGGCGCCCCATGGAACTGGAGACGATCCTGTCGCTGGGCATTGAGATTGCCGACGCGCTGGACGCGGCGCACGGCGAAGGCATCGTCCACCGCGACATCAAGCCCGCGAACCTCTTCGTCACCAAGCGCGGGCACGCCAAGATTCTCGACTTTGGCCTGGCCAAGGTAAAGGCCAGCCCGCGCGAACCGGGAGCGGTGCCCGATGTCACGGCACCCACGTCGGCTGTTGTGGAAGAACATCTCACCAGCCCCGGATCGACTCTGGGCACGGTCGCCTACATGTCGCCGGAGCAGGCCAAGGGTAAGGAACTCGACTCGCGCACGGATTTATTTTCCTTCGGCGTCGTGCTCTACGAAATGGCAACAGGCCAGCTGCCATTTCGCGGCGACACTTCTGCTCTGATCTTTCAGGCGATCCTCGATCGCGCACCGGTTTCGCCGATCCGGCTGAATCCCGACCTGCCTCCAAAGCTCGAGGATACGATCAACAAGGCGCTCGAGAAAGACCGCAACCTCCGCTACCAGCACGCCGCCGACATTCGCGCCGACCTGCAACGCCTGAGGCGCGATACCGACAGCGGACGCGCCGTCGCGCAAAGCTCCGGTTCGCAGCCGACGATTCCCGATCCGCTGCCGCAAGCCGCGTCATCCGGAGCGCACACTCCGGCAGCGGTTTCGTCGCACAACACATCGGCCGCAGTTAGCGCCGCGACGGTAGGAGTTCCGCCCGACCCAGCGCGGCGCAAGAAGTTTGTCATGGTTGGCGCGATGGCTGGCGTCTTGGCTGCAATTATCGGCGCTGCCGTGGCCAGCGGCTTGTTCTTTCATTCGCGGTCGTCCGCCAAGCTGACAGAGAAGGACAGCGTTCTCCTCGCCGACTTCGTCAACACTACCGGCGACGCCGTCTTCGACGGCACACTGAAGCAAGCGCTGGCCGTCCAACTCGAACAGTCGCCCTACTTGAACCTCGTTCCCCAGTCAAAAATCCGCGAGGCCCTGCGCTTCATGGGCAAGCCGCCGGATCAGCGCATCACCAACGACGTCGCCCGCGAAATCTGCCAGCGCGAGAGCATCAAGGCCATGCTGACCGGCACCATCGCCAGCCTGGGGAATCACTATGTGGTTACGCTCGCGGCGCTGAACGGCTCCACCGGCGACTCGCTGGCCAGCGAACAAGTCGAGGTCGACAGCAAAGAGCAGGTGCTGAAATCGTTGGACAAAGCGGCCTCCGACCTTCGCCAGAAAATGGGCGAATCGCTGGCTTCGGTGCAGCAGTTCGCCACGCCATTGGAGCGGGCTACAACTTCGTCGCTCGACGCCCTGCAGGCCTTCACCCTCGGTCAGGGCGAACACCAGAAGATGAACGACGAGGCAGCCTTTCCTCATCTGAAGAAAGCGGTGGAACTCGACCCGAATTTCGCCATGGCCTGGGCCACCATGGGAGTCGCTCTCACCAACATGGGACGAATCACCGAGGGCGGACAGGCGCTCAAAAAGGCCTATGAACTGCGGGACCGCGCCAGCGAGCGCGAGAAGTTTTACATCCAGGCACATTACTATGACGAGATCACCCTGGAGCCGGAGAAATCGCTGGCAACCTACGAAGAGTGGGTACAGACCTATCCCCGCGATGCTGTCCCCAATGACAATGCAGCGCTGGCGTCCTCTGCCCTTGGCCGTCCGGAGAAGGCACTCGAATTCGCCAGCCAGGCGCACCGCATCGACCCACAGGATCGTTACGCCTACGACAATCTGGCGAGTGCTTACGAGGCGCTCAACCGGTTCGATGAGGCGAAAAGCATCTCCGAGGAAGCCATTGGCAAAAAGTTAGACGGGGCCGCGGTGCACTTCGTGCTCCTGGATCTGGCTTACATTCGCGGCGAGCCCGCCGCCGCGGATCAGCAACTGGAGGCGGTAAAAGGCACCAGCGTCGAACCATTCCTGCTCTTCTTCAACGCGGGCTGGCAGAGTTCCCTGGGAAAAATCAAAGCCTCGCGTGACGTTTGGCAACGCGCCAGCCAGTTGGCGGTAAATTCCGGCGCAAAAGATTTTGGCGCCGGTCTGTTGACCTTCGAGGCCTACGACGATGCCTTGTTCGGGCTGCAGGCGGAATCGCGCCAGGAAGCCGCACACGCCCTCGAAATTTCGGCCGACCCTGACACACACTGGGGAGCAGCCATGGCGTATGCCATGTTGGGCGACGAGCCGAAATCAGCCAGCCTTCTGGCCGCCGCGCAGCATGACGCTCCAGAAAATCACCTCATCCAGCAAATGGTCACCCCGCAGATCCACGCCGCACAACAACTCCAAAAGAACCAGCCAGCGGAGGCTGTCCAATTACTCGAAACGCTGCGCCCCTACGAATTTGGCACAGGGCCGCGGGCCATCGGAGCCACGCCCGTATTTCTGCGCGGCATGGCGTATCTCAAACTCCATGACGGCGCCAAAGCCGCCGCCGAATTCCAGCGCATCCTCGATCACCGCGGCGCCGTCAGCTTCGGTCCCGAATACCCGCTGGCCCACCTCAATCTTGGCCGCGCCTATGCCTTGCAAGGTGACACTGCCAAGGCGAAGACCGCGTACCAGGATTTCTTCGCCGCTTGGAAAGACGCCGACCCGGATGTGCCCATTCTCAAGACAGCCAAATCCGAATACGACAAGCTGAAATAAGCCTGCGCCGAAAACGAAAGGCAGAAGCAATGGCCGAGAACAAAACCAAGCCGTCCAACCTCAGCGTGACGGCGTTCATGAATGCCATCACCGATCCCGCTCGCCGCGCCGACGCCAAGGCGCTCGTCAAGTTGCTGCAAGACGCGTCCGGAGAAAAGCCGCAGATGTGGGGACCGTCCATCGTCGGCTTCGGCAGCTACCACTACAAGTATGAGAGTGGCCGTGAAGGCGATATGCCGATCGTCGGTTTTTCTCCGCGCAAGGCCGCGACAGTTCTCTACGGTGTGGCCGCCGCCAAAGCCCTGCTGCCCAAACTCGGCAAGCATACAACCGGCAAGGGTTGTCTTTATATCGAGAGGCTTGCCGATGTGGACCAGGGCGTGCTGCAGGAGATGATCGTCAAAGCGATGGCCGCCACGCGAGTTCGGGACTCGAAAGCCACCTAGTTGGCCAACGCATACTCCTCCGCCGTAGCAATCCCGTAGCCTGCCCGAGTGCCTTGAGTAACCTTGTCCGCCGGCTTCTTCCTTCCCATAATTAATCTGTGTGAAGCCGAAATTCCGCTCGGGAGAAATCGTATGCGCAATGCATTTCGGGTGTTGGCCGCGGCCTGGTGCTTACTGGCCTCGCTGTGTGCAGGCGCTCAGGCTGGCGGCAGCACGCGCAAAGTGGTGTTGCCGAGTCCCCAGTTGATTCATTGCCGCGCGGCCGATTGCTCGCAGTTGTGGAAACAGGATTCGAGCGATGGCGGCATCGTCTATCCCGCACAGGTCCTGACAGACTTTGTGAATGGTGAAATTGTTGGGCTCACCGCGGTTTACGACAAGTCAGTGACGAGAGAGGAAATCGAGGCGGCCGTCACGGCGATCTACGGAGCGTCACTCAAAGCTCTCCCCAACATGTGGCGAATTGAATCGGAGCAACTTGTCATTTCGATTTACGACGGGAAGGACGGAGCAAAACAAATAACCTACTTGAAAATCGGCGGTACTTTTGCCTCGCACGTGCCTTCCGCGCACCTTTATATGGGCAAACCCTTCAAGAAACCGGCATGGCTCCCTTGAAGCTCTCGCAACTTTAGAATCCAATCCCCCGCAGCCCTCGTCTGATATCTTTTAGCTTCTCGCCCGGCTACTCAAGACAATGGATTCCGCTCAACACCCAAAACGGTGGATGGTGATTCTTGCCTTCGGACTGGTGTATCTGTTCTGGGGCTCGACTTACCTTGCCATCGACATCGCGGTGCAAACGATTCCGCCGGCTCTGATGTGCGGGCTGCGATTCTCCATTGCGGGCGTAGTGATGCTGGCGGTTTGCGCCGCCACCGGACGGAAGATTTTCTATTCGGCAAAGCAAATTGCGCTCGCAGCGGTAGTGGGCCTGCTGCTGCTGATGGGCGGCAACCTCACGCTCTCCTACGCTGAGCTAACCGTCTCCTCCGGCCTGGCGGCGCTGATCATCGCGATTACGCCGCTCTGGTTCCTGGTGCTCGATTCGCTGCTGCTGGGCGACCACCACATTTCCGGACGCGGCAAGACCGGCCTGGCCCTCGGCATCGTAGGATTGTTCGTCTTGGTCTGGCCGCAGTTGCAATCCGGCAGCATGGGCCATCGCGAATTCTGGGCCTCGATCAGCCTCATCTTCGGATCGTTCACCTGGGCCCTGGGCTCGGTGCTCTCCAAACGCTGGCAGTCGGGCATGGACGTATTCAGTGCCACCGGCTGGCAAGTAGTCGCGGCTGGAGCGGGCAATTTCATCTTCGCCCTTTTCGCCGGCGACCTATCCCGCGCGCACTGGACTCCCCGCGGCCTCGGCGCGGTCGGCTACCTCGTAGTCTGCGGCTCCTGGATCGGCTACACCGCCTACATCTGGCTGCTCAAGCACGTTCCCACGTCCAAGGTCTCAACCTATGCGTACGTGAATCCCGTGGTGGCCGTGTTTCTGGGCTGGCTGATCCTGCACGAGCGCGTCGACCGCTTCATTCTGGCGGGAAGCGCGATTGTGGTGTTGTCGGTGGTTCTGGTCACCAGCGCGAAAGTGAAGGGAAAGGAAATGTTGCCAGAACTTCCCGCTGTCGAAGCGGCGGGAGACTAAAACAATTTCAGATTTTAGATTTCAGATTGCAGATTTCTTGAACCGGTTTTTCAATCTGCAATCTAAAATCTGCAATCTAAAATCTCACTTCGACCCTTCTTCCTCCTCCTCCACATCATTCACCAAATCCACCACATGCCCGCGAATCGCAAACGTCTGCCGTGCCCCGCCCGCCGGTTCGAAGCTAACGCGCATCGGCCCGCGTTGCCACGCGGGCGGCGGACACGCCGAATCCGGAGCGGCCTCATCCGGCACGCCGTCATCCGATAGCGGCTTCTTCAGCACCGGCTTGCGCCGGCTGAGTTGCGCCACCATCGCATAAGTCTTCTTGCCATCATCGGCAACTCCGCAGTAGGCGACATAATCGCGATACCAACTTGCAGCAGAATACAGCGCGTCGAACTCCGGCAGATTCACCGGCGAAATGCGTCCGGTGACGCGGTCGACCAACATCCAGCCTCCGCGCTGCCACTGCCAGTGCGTGCCGGAGTCTTCGGGCAGACTGTCGTTCACGCGAAATACCCGCCGCACTACCAACAGACGGTCGGTCACGTCGTGGGGCACACCCAGCACGAATTCTTTAACGACGCCATCCACCAGCAGCGCCCGAATTTTAATCGCCAACGGCTTCTCGGTCTCGACCCCAGTGCCCGGAATCCACTGCGCTGACGTCCACTTGCCGAAAGTGATCACATGAACTTTGCCCGCCGCCTTCGCCGCGGAAAACACCACCATGCAGCACACGCAGCCAATCAGCCACATCCTTCGCATCAGGCGAGGGTAAGCACGGGGCGGGCGGGAAGCAAGGTCACCCGTCACACTCCTGAAAAAGACGTACCGAATTGGGAATATCTGAGACCAGCAAAAGCTGCTACGGTTCCAAAAAACTGCCGAGCCCGACACAATCGGGACAAAGGCAGTAGAATACAGGGAGCCGTCTCGTTATGAGCTTTCCGCCCTTCTCCCCCCGCTCGTCGTCACCGGATTCGCGGACAACTGCGAAGTCCGCAGCTGCGTCCTATCAGGATATGGCTGAGCTTTTCCTGAGGCGCCGCGTGCCCCGCATCCTGGTGGTCGATGACCAGCCCAGCATCGCCGGGCTGATGAGCCAGTTGCTCACCATGCGCGGCTACGATGTGGTCACCGCTGCCAGCGCCGAACAGGGAGAAGCGGAAGTCCGTCGCCAGCTTCCGGATCTGATCCTGTCCGACGTAATGATGCCGGGCAAATCCGGCTACGATTTCTGTCGCGGCCTGAAAGAAAACCCTGCCACGCGCCTGATTCCCTTCGTCCTCATCACCGGACTGACCGACAGCAGCGACAAAGTGCGAGGCATCGAAGCTGGCGCCGACGATTTCCTGAACAAGCCGGTCCTGGCCGAAGAGCTAATCGCCCGCGTGAAGTCTTTGCTGCGGCTGAAAGAATTCACTGACGAATTGGAGAACGTCGATTCCGTCCTGTGCACGCTCGGCCTGATCGTCGAAGGCCGCGACCCTTACACCGAGGGCCACTGCGAGCGCCTGTCAGTGCGTGCCGCCGATCTGGGCCGCCATCTCGGCCTCGACGAAGATTCGCTCGTCGCCCTGAAGCGCGGTGGATACCTGCACGACCTGGGCAAGATCGCCGTGCCCGATGAAATCCTGAAAAAAGGCAGCGACCTTACGCCGGCGGAATGGGTGATCATGAAGCTGCATCCCGTCACCGGCGAAAATATTTGCCGCCCGCTGCATTCGCTGCGGCTAGTGTTGCCCATCATTCGACACCATCACGAACATACGGACGGTTCGGGCTATCCCGATGGCCTGACCGGGCCCGAAATTCCGGCTCTGCCCCGCATCCTTCAAGTGGTCGACGTCTACGATGCGCTGCGCACCGCCCGCTCCTACAAGCCCGCCCTGACCCACGAGCAAGCCGCGCAGACCATGCGCGACGAAGCCGCGCGCGGCCTGTGGGACGCGGAACTGGTGGCGGAATATTTCTCGATGCTGGAACGGAAGCGTCAGGTGGCATAGGCCCGTTCTCAGTCTTCCGCGAGACATCCGATTTCATCAACTTCCAAAGCACAAAGTACAATGACAAAGCTTGTTGTCCACGCGGCACGGCTCTGCGTCTCAGTCAGTCCGACTGAACCCTGAGCACTGACAACTGAGAACTGCTATTGAATCCCACTTACAGCATCGTCATTCCGGCGTTCAACGAAGGCACGCGCCTCGGCCCCACGCTCGAGAAAGTTCTTGGCTACGTACACGCGCAGAAGTGGGACGCGGAAATCATCGTGGTCAACGACGGCTCCCGCGACAACACCGCCGACATTGTTCGCTCGTTCGCCGCGAAAGATCCTGCGCTGAGACTGGTGGAGAATCCTGGCAACCGCGGCAAGGGCTACAGCGTGCGCAACGGCATGCTCAACGCCCGCGGACAAATCGTGCTCTTCAGCGACGCCGACCTGTCATCCCCGATTGAAGAAGCGCCCAAACTTTTCCAGGCACTGGAAGCAGGCGCGGACATCGCCATCGGCTCACGCTGGCTGCGCGCCGAAACTCAAACCCAACGCCAGCCGCTGCACCGCCAACTCTTCGGCCGCATCTTCAACCTGATGCTCCGCATCACGCTCGGCCTGAAGTTCAAAGACACGCAATGCGGATTTAAGGCCTTCAAACAATCCGCGGTCCAAAAAATATTCCCGCTGCAGAAAATCGAACGCTGGGGATTCGATCCCGAAATTCTCTTCCTCGCCCGCAAGTTCGGATTCAAAGTGCAGGAAATTCCCGTCGCCTGGGGACACAGCGGCGAAACCCGCATCAATCCCCTGCTCGACGGCTTCCGGATGTTCGTGGAAATGTTGCGC
>Ga0210409_10006151_pt1 | contig 12532 bp, 8 predicted proteins | sample IncBWH17MmetaG_FD_161649 | JGI IMG/M metagenome (GOLD analysis project Ga0210409, IMG submission 161649) | Forest soil microbial communities from Barre Woods Harvard Forest LTER site, Petersham, Massachusetts, United States - Inc-BW-H-17-M | ecosystem: Environmental > Terrestrial > Soil >...
AGGTGAGGTCCGGGCTTTCCCCGCGATGGCGGACGGCTTCCTCTACGCGCGCAACAAAGACCAAGTAGTGTGCGTGGACCTGCGCAAGGCGAATGGAAAATAATCCTCGCCGCCGCTCGACACTGCAATCCGCGAGGTAGGGATGGCGCGCTGCGCCGTCCCAGCCCGCGTTCAGCGGGCTGAACGAATGCTTAGTAACATGCGAATCGCAATGGCTATTGCGCCGCTGAACGCGGCGCGGACGGCGCAGTGCGCGCCATCCCTACCCCGGTGGTGCAAGTTCCGCGAAACTAATCCGTATGTGTGGTGTCCATATCTTGGGTGAGTTGAGTGAGGGTTGGAGGGGAGCGGCTCGCGAGGCGAGTCGCTCCCATTTCTAACCAGATTCGCGGCCTGCTTAGGCCTTTGGCAATTCCAACCAGAATCGGCTGCCCTTTCCGGGTTCGGCTTGCACTCCCACCGCACCGCCCATCCGCTCGACGGCTTTGCGCACGATGGCCAGTCCAATTCCGCTGCCTTCGTATTGGCCGCCGGCGTGTGCCCGGTGGAACATATCGAAAATCAACGATTGCTGACTCTGATCGATCCCGATTCCATTGTCTTCAAACCAAAGCCGCACGCGACCTCCCGCCGGTTCGCTACGGATAATGACCCGCGGAACGACCCCCGCCCGCACGAACTTCACAGCATTGTCCAGCAAGTTAGCCACACATTGGCTCAGGGAGGCCTCGTCGCCTCGGATCCGCGGAAGGCGATCGGTAATTTGAATTTCCGCGTGCGGCGGCTGAAGGTCAGGCCTTTCATGGGTGAGGGTCAGAATCAGTTTTTCCACATCCAATGTCCGGGTAGCCAACTCGCGCCGGGAAATCCGGCTAAACGCCAGGACATCCTGGATCAGCCGATCCATACGCTTGGCGCTATTAACGACTCGTTCCAATTCGGCGGCGGAGTCTCCCAGGTCACCGCGCCGGTCCTCAAGCACCGCCAGCGTAAAGCCTCGGATCGCTCGCAAGGGTGCCCGCAAATCATGCGAAAGGCTGAACGAAAATGCTTCCAGTTCGGCGTTGCTTTCCGTGAGTTGTGCGGTGCGTTCGGCCACGACCTTTTCCAGATTCTCCGCATGAGCTTGCAGTTCGGCTTTAGCCTTTTCCAGCGCGTGCTCCGCTTTCCTCCGTTCGGTAAGCTCGGCGCGCAGGGCTGCCTCAATGGCTCTTTGCTGGGACACTACCGCTGCCATCAACAGGGCCGTCAGGGTGATCGTGGCCACAAAGGCTTGCGCCAGCAGCAGCGAGTTGTTCAGGTCCGTCCTGACAAATGGCCCGCGGCCGTGCAGCGTGCCAAGCAGCGCAATCCCGGAGGTGAGTATTCCCGCTGTGATAGCGCCGCGCCGTCCAAACCGGAACGCCGCCCAGATCAGTGGCAGCAGGGCCAGGTAATCTATAGGAAGCTTCTTGTCAGGAAAAAGTGACGCTCCCTCAAAGATCAACGCGTTGACCAGGACAACCGTGAGCACCATGCCCGCTGCCTCCAGTAGTTGGGTGCGCGTCCATCGCGGCCAGCCTTCGGCTGCCCAGATTAGCACCAGTGGCGCGATGGTTAAATCGCTGACCAGGTCCCCCAGCCACCACGTCACCCAACTCGCTCCGTACTCACTCCAGGTAGTGAATTGGCCCAGGCAAAGGCTTGTTACGCCAAACGAAGCACTGACGGCGGTGCTCAGAACCGCGCCAAGGACAACGAATTTCAGAATGCTTCGCGGTTTGTCGAAGATTCTGCGGGGCTCTGTGAATCGTGCTACCAGCCAGGCGCCAAGGAGCGCTTCGAGGGTATTGCCGCAGCCGATGGCCAGGCTCGTCGCCAACGATCCCTGCGTGGTGATGTTGACCAGGAACGCCCCAATGAATATGGCCCAACCAAACCGATAACCCAACAGCAAAACCGCTGTAAACGCTATCCCCGTGGGCGGCCAGATGGGTGAGGCGCTCGCGTTGCGGAACGCCAACGACAAACCAAATTTGCCAGCCGCTACGTAGATGGCGACCAGGAGTAATCCGCAGGCAAGGTCCGAGACTACGCTATGAACAGACCGGTTTACCGTTGTTTCTGATCTGTGCGTCATCGCCAAATCGCAGGCAACAATCCGCCCGCCGAGGTGGTGGCAGTGTTCTTAACTCGTTTATCGCTGATCCCGCTTCGCCGCCACGTCGTTTGCCGCATCAGAGTATCGCGTTCCTGCGTTTCGGAAAAGGCCCAGTTTCGCGGCAGAATGATTCCTCAAGCGCCTCCCCAACCATGGGGTATTCGCCTACCCTTGTCGACAACGGTCTCCCGCCCTAAAGAAGGCTCACGAGAATCAGAAGTGTTATCGATGTGCTGAACCACCAGTGTTAACCATGTCCTCACTGCTGGTGGGGCGAGGCTCCCCGCCGAGCCCTGATCTTTTATTCAACCGTGCGACCTGTTAATTGAAAGCAACAGATTTAGTTAGGGCTCGGCGAGCCTCGCCCCACCAGACCACGGTGTCGGCTGCTTTGTAACAGGCCCTTTAGCCTTAAGCCTTCAGCCTTCGAGTCATTTTCCAGTCTTGCAACCTCGTGCAGTTTGCTAATGATAAGGGAGCGAAGTTCGAGACTTAATCCGAAGGCGACACCTATTCACTCCCGAGTTTTCATTCCCAAATTGTTGAGTTCAGCCGCGGTGGTCTGCGCCGCTTGGCTGCTTTTGGAACGGCCGGCCCAGGGTTTGGAGATTCGGGTTATCAAGGGACATGTACCGCGGGTCATCGCTGGCCTGCGGCCACTCGGGCCAGTGGCTTCGACGAGACGCATCGACCTGGCAATTGGCTTGCCGCTGCACAACCGCGAAACCCTCACCAATCTCCTGGTGCAGCTATACGATCCCGCAAGCCCTAATTATCGCCATTATCTAACGCCGCGCCAGTTTGCCGAGCGTTTTGGCCCAACCGAAGCGGATTACCAGTCCGTCATCGCCTTCGCAAAATCGAATCATCTTGTACTGGCGGGCACCCATCCCAACCGCATGTTGCTCGATGTAAATGGGGCGGTCGCTGACATCGAGCAGGCTCTTCACTTAAGGCTGCGGCTTTATCAGCACCCCACCGAACCGCGCACCTTTTACTCCCCGGATGTGGAACCTTCCGTGGACTCACGCGTCCCGGTGTTATCTGTTGCCGGCCTGGACGATTTTTCCCCACCCAGGCCCATGGACCTGAGGAGTCACTTAACGGGTCCGGGCCCTCAACCGGCGGTTCTCGATGCAACCGGATCAGGTCCAAGCGGAGCGTTCTTAGGCTTGGACTTTCGCGCCGCGTATGCTCCTGGAGTTTCCCTCGACGGTTCAGGCGAGTCGGTCGGTCTACTGGAGTTCGACAACTATTACCCTGGAGATATTGAACAATACGAAGACTTGGCCGGGCTTCCGCGAATCCCGCTGACAAATGTTTTGGTCGACGGCTTCAACGGTCCGCCGGGCCTGAACAACGGTGAAGTGGCCTTGGACATCCAGATGGCGATCTCGATGGCTCCCGGCTTGTCCAATGTCATCGTGTACGAAGGCACTGTTGGCAACGACCTGCTCAACCGGATGGCCACCGATAACCAGGCCCGGCAACTGAGTTCCTCCTGGAGTTTTGGTAAACAGGTCGATCCCACGCGCGAACAGATTTACCAGGAGTTTGCCGCTCAAGGACAATCCATGTTCCAAGCTTCCGGCGACGGTGGCGCTTATGGACCCACCCTCTATCCCCCGGCTGATGATCCCTTTGTGACTGCCGTCGGGGGGACGTCCTTAACGACCACGCGTCCGGGTGGGAATTGGATGTCGGAAACCGCGTGGTTTGGCAGTGGTGGTGGGGTAAGCCTTAATTACAGCATCCCGCCATGGCAACAGGCAGTTAACATGGCCGTCAATCGAGGCTCAACAACCATGCGCAACGTCCCGGATGTGGCCGCGCTGGCTGATGCGATGATTTGGGTAGTTGCGAACAACGGCCAACAGGGAACTGCCAGCGGCACTAGTGCGGCCGCGCCGCTGTGGGCTGGCTTCGCTGCGCTCGTTAACCAACAGGCCGCAACCAATCGCCAGCCGCCGATCGGCTTCATTAATCCTGCCCTCTATGCGATCGGCCAGGGACCGGCTTTTTCCACCACGTTCCACGACATCATTGCGGGCAACAACACCAACGACGTCAGTCCGGATCGGTTCTATGCCGTCGCAGGTTACGATCTGTGCACTGGTTGGGGAAGCCCTGCCGGTAGTAATTTGGTTAACGCTTTGCTCGCACCGCCCGATGCGCTCGCGGTAAGCCCAAGCTTCAATGAAGTCATTACGGGACCAGTTGGCGGACCATTCACGCCGGCCTTGCCGACTCTTTCACTGACCAATGCAGGGATTCTCCCACTCTCCTGGTCCCTCGGCAGTACCTCCTCGTGGCTGAACGCATCCCCAGCCGGTGGCACCCTTGCGCCGGGCGGACCTGGAACGATCCTTAGCCTGGCTCTGAACCTGGCGGCCACGAACCTGGTCGCAGGGAGCTACGTCGCCGATTTGTCGTTCACCAACCAAGCCAATGGCTTCGTTCAACAGCGCCAGGTTGCTCTAGCCGTGGTGGAACCGCCCGTCATTATCGGCCAACCCGCTAACCAGACTCTGCCTTCAGGCGCCACTGCGCGGTTCAGCGTCCGGGCCGCCCCCAGCGCGTTGCTGTCCTTTCAGTGGCGGGTCAGGGGAACCAGTTTGGTCGACGGAGGCAACATTACGGGCTCAACTACGTCGTTGCTGACCCTATCCAACGTGAATGTGGCTGACGCTGGCACGTATTCAGTGGTGGTCAGCAACGCAGCCGGCTTCGTTCCCAGCCTGGGCGCTTCTCTTAGCGTTACTTCCTCGGCGCCGATCATCGCGGTCCAACCTGCAAGCCAAACCGTGCTTCCCGGAGCAAAGGCAACAATCTCGGTTCTCGCTTTCGGCGATCAGCCCTTGTCCTTCCAATGGCGGGCAAACGGCACCAACCTGATCGAAGGAGGGAATGTGTCCGGCTCCACCTCTAGTGCATTGTCGCTCAATGGCATTTCCGCAACCGCTGCCGGAACTTATTCTGTCATCGTGAGCAACGCCTTCGGCATGGAGTCCAGCGCCGAAGCCGCCCTGACTGTTGTATCGCTGACGACGCCAGAGTTAGTACAAGCCCCAGTCTACCCCTTTACAGGTGGACCCGACGGTGCTCATCCGAATGGTTTGACCTTCGGAGTGGACGGGGGTGTTTATGGCACAACCCAGACTGGTGGCACTAACGGCGCGGGCACGATTTTTCGGCTCGATTCCAGCGGCCAGCCCAAGCCGATTTACTCCTTCACGGGGGCGGCAGACGGTGACCGGCCGAATAGCCGCCTGGTGCAATCTTTTGACGGGACTCTTCTCGGGACTACTTTCGGCGGCGGTTCAAATGGGTTCGGTACCATTTTCAAGCTCAACACGAATGGCGCCTTAAGCACACTCTTCACTTTGGATCACACTAATGGCGTCCTCCCCACTGCCGGTCTGGCTGCTGGACTTGATGGTAACTTGTATGGGACGGCCTATGAAGGCGGCATCCTCCATTACGGCACGCTTTTCCGGATCGGCACAAACGGTACATTTACAACCATGCTACCGTTTAGCGGCACCAATGGCGCTTTTCCGCATGCCGGCCTGATCCAGAGCAAGGATGGCAACTTCTACGGCACGACCTACAAAGGTGGCGTTTACGGAAATGGTACCCTTTTCAAAGTTTCACCAAGAGGACTGCTGGAAACACTCGTTTCATTCGATGGCGCCAACGGCGGCTTTCCTCTGGCTGGACTAACCGAGGCTCCGGACGGAAGCTTTTACGGCACAACGACCTACGGCGGTGTCTTCGGGTTCGGGGTTGTTTTCCGAATGGCTCGCAACGGTTCATTAACTAACCTGGTTTCGTTCACCGGGCTCGCCGATGGCAGCCACCCTGCCGCGGAATTGCTTCAAAGTAGCGATGGGAACTTGTATGGCACAACGAGCGATGGCGGTTCCTTCGGCGTCGGAACGGTTTTCAGGCTTACTCCCGCAGGCGGGCTCACCACTATCGCCCAGTTCGACGGGTTCAATGGCGCCAATCCCGAAGCCCCGCTGCTCGAAGGTCAGGACGGGAGCATCTATGGCGTGACCCCAAATGGAGGTCCCGAAAACGAGGGACTCATTTTTCGATTAACTATCCCTTCCTCACCGCCCATACTTACGAGCCAGCCTGCCGGAACGAACATTTATGCCGGTTCGACGCTCACACTTGGAGTAGCGAGCTTCGGCAGCTCGCCACTGCTTTATCAATGGCAAAAGAACGGTACCAACCTCACCGCTGCCGGCAATCTCTCGGGCGTACAGTCCCGCCTGTTGACGATCACTAATGTTAGTCCTGCCGACGCTGGAGGCTACTCCGTTATCGTAAGCAATGCCTTTGGATCGGCTGCCAGCTCCGAAGCCGGTGTTCAGGTCCTGACATCCACGCCATTTTTCACGGTTCAACCCAGCAATCAAACCCTGGCACCCGGCTCGACGGCTATTCTTAGTGCCACGGTGCTCGGCAATGAGCCTCTGTTTTACCAGTGGCGGGTCGACGGGACAAACTTGCTGGACGCCGGCAATCTTTCGGGCTCTACCACCGGCGTGTTGACCCTTACTAATGTGACCCAGGCCAACAATGGCAGTTACACTTTGGTCGTGACCAATGCTCTCGGCTCGGTCACCAGCACCGTCGCCGTGGTGTCGATCATTCCCGTGACGGCGCCAGGCACAAGCCTCAGCACGCTCTATTCGTTCAGCGGGGCCAGCGACGGCCGTAATCCCAGCGACTTGGTTGACGGGCTCGACGGCTATCTGTACGGTGCGACGCAGTTTGGAGGCAATTTCCGCGAGGGCACTTTGTTCCGCGTTGGAACCAATGGGGGGATTAATCCTTTCGTTTCGTTCAACCAGACCAACGGAGCCTTCCCGCTGGCCGGACTGGTGCGCTCAGCCAATGGTGCCTTTTACGGCACTGCCAGTGCGGGAGGAGCATTCGACTCCGGAACCCTGTTTGCGATTGACCCGGCTGGGTCGCTCACAACACTCTACAATTTCAACGGAACGACTGATGGAAGTGCTCCCGCCGCGACGCTTGTCCAGGGAGTCGACGGCAATTTCTACGGTTCGACCACACAGGGGGGAGCAGCCGGTTTGGGAACTATCTTTCAACTTACAGCGGGCGGGTCGCTCTCTACTCTCTATTCCTTCACCGGAGGCGTGGACGGTTCAGCCCCGGTCGGTCCTCTGGTTCAGATGACGGATGGAGCTTTTTACGGGCTCACGGCCTCAGGAGGAAGTTCAACCAATGGCAGCGTTTTCAGAATTAATGCCGGGGGCGAACTTACCACGATCTATTCCTTCAGCGGTGGCATCGATGGATACGATCCGGTCGGAGGTCTGGTCTTGGGGGACGATGGCTATCTCTACGGAGCCACTCGGTATAACACAATTCGCGGCTATAACTTTTACGGAACGTTTTTCAAACTCAGCACCAACGGCAGTTTTACCACGCTCTATGCGCTCAATTTTACCGACGGCTCCTATCCTGCCGCCGGTCTGATTCTGGCCGCCGATGGCAATTTTTACGGCACCACTGAGCAGGGCGGCGCCAATGATTACGGCACCGTCTTTCGGATGACTCCCGGCGGCGCGGTTTCGACTCTGGTTGAATTTGATGGGTTCGATGATGGCTCCTTTCCTTTAACGGCGCTAACGGCCACCCCGGGCGGGGCGCTGTATGGGACCACCAGCTCGGGAGGTCCGGGCGGTCATGGCACTATCTTTCGCTTGAGTTTCGCCGGCGCGCCGCAGATCACGGCTCAGCCGGTTGCTCAAACGGGATTTACGGGTGAATCTGTCGACTTCAGTGTCGCGGTCACGGGAGGTGCGCCTTTGACTTTTCAATGGCAAAAGAATGGGTCAAACCTCACCAATGCGCCTAACGTTATCGGAGCCAATGCGCGCGTTTTGACTCTCAGCGCGCTTTCCCTTGCCGATGCCGGCAGTTATTCTGTGATCGTCTCCAATTCAGCAGGCTCCGTTATCAGCACCGGCGCGGCTCTCAGTATCAAAATCTCACCGCCTGCTCTCCAAGCCAGCGTGCAAACTGACGGAATTCTCCTGCTTGCCTGGAACACGGTTCCCGGCCGAGTCTACCAAATTCAGACCGAGGCCGCGCTGGGCCCCTCTAAATGGGTAAACCTGGGCTCTCCTTTCACCGCCGTGGGCACAAGTCTCGCAACAACGGTCCCTATCGGACCCAGCGGGCAACAATTCTACCGAGTCGTTCTGCTGCCCTGACTTTAGAAACCCGAAGGCCGAAACCCGAAAGAAATCCGAAATTCGAAGGCCGAAACCCTTGACCCTGCAACCAAACGTTTGGAACGTGAAAGTGAAACGTTAAAAATATTGCCGAAGCTGCGCAGAGCCCTTAACGGAACCGCCGCTGACTCTGTTCCGTTCTGGATCTCCTCCATCTTTCTGCCTCCATTTTTCTGGCTGCGTTCGTCTGTTCGGCCTTCGGGCTCGGACTTTTTCTCATCTCCTTTTTGACAAGTGCTGAAAATTCAGCTCCAAGGTTTGATAGAAAAGGGCCGGATGGTCGCGATCCCAGAACGGCACTGCCGAATCCAGGGCGGAGAGCACTTCCTGCACCTGCTTATTCGATGGCGCCTCGAATTGGCAGCCGTACTTCCGATAAAAATCCAGTACCTGTCCGCAAGCCGCTTGCATCCGCGTCGGATCGCGGCAGGTATCGATCCAGAACATCTGCCGCTTTGAAATCGCTATCGCCAGGCCTTGTTGCGCTCCGTGTATCCGGTCAGCTCGCGCCTCAGAGACCGTCCGGCCTGCTTGTTCGACCTCCTGCCTGAGAAGATAGGCATCTTGCCTTGGTAATTGCTGAAGGACGACCTCCGGAGGTGGCGGTTCCGAAACCACCGGGCCCCCAATGCTCTGAATGAGCTCCGCCGCCGCAGTCTTGGTCAGGTGCCGGTCAGGCTTATGGCCGTGCTGTCTCAGGTACCTGAGCTGCTTCCAGGTTGCAGGTTCGTTTTGCCAGTCCACGCGACAATGGGTTCCGTTGACACGGATAGGTTGAACAGGCTTACGTCGCCTATTCAACTCCCGCCACCGCAACTTGGCAAGCCCGATTCCATGAAATTCGACATTGCCGGCGCCCATTGTTAGTTTCAGGGGATGGCAGAACCTCCTTTGAGAGTGTTGGCCGTCATCGGCAGCCTGCAGCGCGGCTCAATCACCCGTGTGGTCATCCACGATGTGGCGGAGCGGCTCCGACAGGCCGGATGCACGGTCGATGTGTTGGATTTTCTGAAGGAACCCTTGGCTCTCTACAATCCGGACACAGCGCACGATATGCCGGGGTATGCCGAGTTGCAGGAGCGAGTGGTTGCCTCCGATCTAATCCTCCTGGGCACTCCCGATTATCACGGCGGTCTCAGCGGGGCGATGAAGAATTTTTTGGATCATTTTTGGCATGAATTTACCGGAAAACTTTTCGCGACGATCGTGGCGTCGCATGAAAAGGGGCTGACGGTAACCGACCAATTGCGGACGGTGGCCCGGCAATGCTACGCCTGGACGTTGCCGTATGGCGTCGCGTTTACCGAAGAGGTGGACGTCAAGGACGGGAAAATCGTCAGTGACTCGCTGCGCCAGCGCCTGGATATGCTGGTCCGCGATGCGCGCGTGTACGGCGAGCTGCTGGCCCGACAACGCCGCGCGGACCTCAGGGGCAGCGAGCCGGGGTTTTTGGCGAAGCACCGAAGAGAAGGCTAAGACCTGAAGGCTAAAGGCTGAAGGCTTAAGGCTAAAGTCAGAATTGGGGTGCGGTCAGGATACTTGTGCAGTTCCTCAGAGTTGGACCGGTCACGCCGGATTGCGTGGCGGCTTTGCGGATCTCCAGGGCCTTGCCAGCCTGGAGCTAATACCCCAGCTCGGCTTTGCGTTGTGCCGCGGTGGGCAGAGGATCCTTCTTCTTGACGATCGCGTCGTGGCCGGAGTCTTTTATGCGCCGGGCTTCGGTAGCATTGAACTCGACGGCAGGCTGAAAATCGGCAGGCACATCGGCTTCGGCGTAAATCGCTTCGACGGGGCACTCGGCAACACAGGCTGTGCAATCGATGCAATCCTCGGCGTGGATGACAAGCTGGTTGTCCATTTCGTAAAAGCAGGCCACCGGGCAGACTTCGACGCAGTCGGTGAACTTGCAATTCTGACATTTACTGGTAACGACGTGGGCCATAGTGGGGATAGCTTCGGGTGTTCGGCGAGATTTTGCAAATTCGATCTTCTTTGATGGATTAGTTTTTCACGGAGTGGCTGGCGCGTCGTGGTGGTTCCAGGGAAAGATGAGGCTCAGACGCGGACGCAAGACAAATGCCGCACCCGGCTCTCAGCTCACCTTGTACTGTCCGGGCATCGCGACTTCGGGGAAGGGGAGGCTGCCCATCTCGTAAGTTTCGGGCCCCAGGCGCTTGGGACTGTTGAGGATTTCATCCCATTCGACGGCGCGGCCGGAGTAGGCCGATTCGCGGCCCATGATGCCGGTGAGGGTGCTTTCGGCCACGGCCTTCGCCTCGTTGAGAGGCGTGCCGGCGCGGATGCTCTGGATGAGGTCCTGGTGTTCCTGCTGATAAGGGTTTACATCCTGTTCACGGAATCGGTAGACGATTTGCTTGTCGCTGGCACGAATCCAATCTTTGCAGTTGCTGGTTCCCTTGGTGCCGACCACGGCCTCCTCTACTTTGCCTTCGCAGCCGTTCATTTGCCTGCACTGGCTGAACATCCGGGCGCCATTGGGATACTCGTATTCGACGGCGAAGTGGTCGTAGATATGGCCGTAGTTCTGATTCGGGCGAGCCTGCCTGCCGCCCAGGGCCAGGGCCTTGATCGGGTGCGCATTGAAAGCCCAATTGAGAACGTCAAGATTGTGGACATGCTGTTCGACAATGTGATCGCCCCCCAGCCAGGTGAAATAATTCCAGTTGCGGAGCTGCCATTCCATGTCGCTCCAACCCGGTTGGCGTTCGACAACCCAGATCACGCCGCCATTCCAATAGGCGCGGCCGCATAGAATTTCACCGATGGCTCCGTCCTGCAGCCGTTTAATGGTCTCGTTGTAGCTGCGCATATGGCGGCGCTGGGTGCCGGCCACGATCCCGAGATTCTTTTGCCTGGCCAGTTCGCCGGCCTCGAGGACTCGTCTAACGCCCGGGCCATCAACGGCCACAGGCTTTTCGGCGAAAACGTTTTTGCCAGCCTCGATGGCGGCTTTGAGATGGATGGAGCGAAAATGAGGAGGAGTCGCCAGGATGACGTAGTTAATTTCAGGCACGCCCAGCAGCTTTTGGTACGCATCAAAACCGGTGAAACACATGTCATCGGCGATGGACATGTTGAGCTTCTGGAGCTGTTCGCGGCAGTTGCTCAACCGGTCTGGAAAAACATCTGCCAGGGCTGCGATTTTGACGTTTTTACTCGAAGTGCTGGCGTTGGCTTTGATGTTTTCGGTGTGGTACCCGGCCTGCGGATAATTGACATCGGTGGCGGCGCCGAGCGCGTCGGCCGCCGCGCCGGTTCCGCGGCCGCCGCAACCGATGAGTCCAATGCGGATTGGATCATCGGAAGCCGCGTGGGCGGTGATCACGAAGGGTGCCTGGCTCAGGGTTGCCACACCGGCGGCGGCAAGAGAGGAATTCTTCAGGAATTGCCGGCGGGAAACATTTTCAGAGGCTTGGGCGATCGATGTTGAGGATTTGGTCATAAGCAAGGGGTAAAGCTTTGAGGTTGGGGCCGAAGAACTGATGCACGTGGAAGTGCGCATGACCGCACCTTACCGACAATCCAAAAAGAAGCCAGTCTATTCTTAGCTTCTTAGAGGAGAACAAGGTGACGTCAGATTTTGGATTGATTCGGATTTCGGGCTTCGGGTTTCTTTCGGTCTTCGGCTGTTCGGCCTTCGGGGTTCCAGCTTCACCAAGTTATTGTTGCCCCGGTTGCCGACCGGGAGCTCCGCCGCCGAAGCGCTTCATCATGACCTGCTGCATCATCGACTGCATGCTGTCGTACTTGGTCGCGTCACTCGGCGGTTCGAACAGCTCGGCGGCCGGTTTGGACAAGCTCACGTCGTGGAAAAGCATCGTAATCTTGGTGCCGCTTTCCATTTGTTCGATCTTGATGGGGAACTTCTTCAGGTCGGTTGCATTCCACACCGTGGACTCGTGTTTTGTCCCGTCTTTGCCCGTGACCACCGCTTTGTTCTTAATGCAAGGGTGGTTATCCACCGTTTCCTTGCCCAACTCGGTCACTTCGATTTTAAAGTCGCTGGGTGCCGAGGCTGATTCCTGTTCCGGGAGTGGATTCTCCACGTACGCCTGCATGGCCGGGAAAACCTGGTAGCCGAGCTTTTTGTCCGGGC
>Ga0210409_10006152_pt1 | contig 12531 bp, 10 predicted proteins | sample IncBWH17MmetaG_FD_161649 | JGI IMG/M metagenome (GOLD analysis project Ga0210409, IMG submission 161649) | Forest soil microbial communities from Barre Woods Harvard Forest LTER site, Petersham, Massachusetts, United States - Inc-BW-H-17-M | ecosystem: Environmental > Terrestrial > Soil >...
CCCACCTGGCGGCGTGAACAGATCCCAGTACACACTATAATATTCATTCTCCGTCCGGTTGAACGGGATTAAGCTAATATCCCCCGACTGCCCGGCCGATACCGTTCTGAATACAAGCGAATCTCCCGGGATCCGCCGCATCCAGCGGTTCGGATCGGCTGAAATCGATACCAGCACCGGTATTCCAGTCACCGGATCAGGCTCGCTGGCGCCCAATTCCCCCGCCAGCAACACCGGCCCATAGAACAGCGCGATCCGCGAAGAATTGTCAGGTAATCCTTCCGAATGAAAATCTTCCGGCAGCTCGACCACTACCCGGTCTCCCGACTTCCATGCCCGCCTGATCGCCAGATAGCCGTCACTTCCCACAACCACTCTCTTTTGCAGTATCCCGTTCACCCATACCCGACTTTTACTACCCGCCCAATACGGCTTGCGGACCCTCAACACCCATGGAGCAGCCCGCCGTGCAGCCACTACCTTGAGCACCACCCGGTCATCTGCCGGGATCCGTGACCGCTGCTCGATCCGAATCCCCTTCTCCCTCCAGTCCAACCGCGAAGGAATAAAAAGATTGACATACAAGCTCCCATCCGCTCCCCGCGAATATATACCCTCCCCGTATTTAACATGATTTTCCATCCCCGAGCCCACACAGCAAGTGAACGTATTGAAAGAATCGCTGTATTCCTTATGCCCACCCATTCGAAGCGGTAAGAAATAGCACATCATCCCGTCCTGATGGTCCTGCGACGCCAGGATATGATTGTACAACGCGCGCTCATAATAGTCCATCAACGCCGCGGACGGGCGCAACGCAAACAGATGCCGCGTGAGCTTTAACATATTATAGGTATTGCAGGTCTCGGTCGTATTATCCGTCAACTCATCGTTGAGCCTCCCCGGCCGCCCCAGGTATTCGTAATCGCTGTTGCCGCCGGTGGCATAAGAATGTCCGCTGACCACAAGGGCCCAAAACGACTCCGCGATCCGCCTATCCCGCTCATCCGCCGTCAACTCATACCGCCGCGCACAACCGATCACCTTCGGGATCTGTGTATTCGAATGTTTGCCGGCCAGATCGTCCAACCCCAGCGCCAGCGAATCCAGGATACGCTTATCATAGAAGTCATAGGACAGGGCGAGATATTTTTTATCTCCCGTGATCGAAAACGTATTCGCCAGCACCTCATTCATCCCGCCATACTCACAGGCAAGCATGCGCTGCCGCACCGAATCCGACAAATTCCCCACAATCCCCCCTACCCAGTCTGCCATCCCCCGCTCCACCCGCAACGCCCCGGCATTACCGGTATACAGCCACGCATCCAGCAACCCCGCCATTACCTTATGTACCGTATACCACGGCGACCATGCTCCATTCAGATCGAAACCATGCGACCGGATCCTTCCCGCCGCAACCTCTGCCCATAATGTATCCTCCCGCGGAATAGCCCCGATATACCCGGAACCCCTCGCTTTTTGACAAAGCGCCAACTCCCCGACGATATAGTTGACGCGGTCACGGAACCGTACGTCCCCTGTTGCCGCATATTCCATCGAACAGGCCGATAGATAATGTCCAAGCGTATGCCCGGCCAACCCGGACGACTCCCACCCCCCATATTTCTCTGCTTTCGGCTTCAGACCCGCATGCGCCCGGAACTCCGACAAAAGCCGGTCCGGCTCGATCAACAGCAGATAACGTGCATCCGCCTCCATCGCCTCCCTGAACGGCCCGTCGAGCAACCGTACATCCTTAACCGAAAAGGGATAGGCCGCCACCCGCACGACCGGCGCAACCTTCATGGAACGGTCACCCCACTCCGGCACATACGACTGTGCGCTCGCGGCCGTCGCCGCGAGAACCGTCGCCGCAAGGACCGCCGCCTCGAGAACCATCGCCGCGAGAACCCGGGCTTTCATCTCCCACCTCCCGGGCAATGCTCCCTTAAATAAGCCGTAAACAAATGCGAAAGATGCAGCGAAGTCCCCTCCCCTTCGCTAATGGCATGGGTCCGGTTGGGATACACCATGACCTGAAACTGTTTGTCATATTTTACCAGCTCATTGATCAGCATTTCCGTTCCCTGGTAATGCACATTGTCATCTCCCGTACCGTGGACAACCAACAGGTTTCCCCGGAGGTTCTTCGCATAGTATAGCGGCGAGCCTTTGACAAAATCATCCCGATTTTCCTGCGGAAGACCCATATACCGCTCCTGGTAGATGTTGTCGTATAACAATTCGTTGGCGACCGGCGCGATAGCGATCCCCGTCTTATAGATATCCGGATACTGGAATAGCAGGTTCAGTGTCGCCGATCCGCCGCCGCTCCACCCCCATACCGCGATCCGGCTCGTATCGACAAAAGGCCATTGCAATATCTTCCGCGCCGCCATCCCCTGATCCCTGATATTGATGATCCCGATCTTCCGGTATATACATTTGCGCCAGGCAGCGCCTTTCGGCACCGGCGTTCCACGCCCGTCAAGGCTGATCTGTATATAGCCGTCGGCCGCAATATCGCCCGCATACAACCTGGTCCCCGCAGCACCCGCCGCATCCCTCACCGTAGCGCTTGCAGGCTCCGTATAGACATAGAACAACACCGGATATTTTTTCGTGCTGTCGAAATTCTTCGGCAGGATCATCCACCCATCCATCGCGATGCCATCGTCCGTCGTCAGTTGGAACATCCTGACGGGATTTTGCTGGCGGCTACCACGGGCGGCCGTTCCCTCATTCGTCTTGATCGTCTTATGCGCCGGCAGGCTCACCCATTCGGAAACCGACTCATATAAATGATTGGAGAAATTGTGAGTGGCATACAAAGCGCCGGGGGATATATTATAAGAGTGTGTCCCTTTCTCAGAGGCTGGCGATACCAGTTCCAACCTTCCTTTCCCATCCAACGCAACCCTATAGAGATATTGCTGGGTCGCATTTTCCGGCGAAGCCATGAAGTAAACGTACTTCTCGTCGATTGCCCGGATAGTTATCAGATCGTAATTACCCTTCGTCAGGAGGATTTCCTTCTTCCCATCCCTGCTGATCCGGTACAAATGCCGCCAACCGTCCTTTTCCGAGACCCATAGAAAATCCTTCCCGCCGTTCATCCACTCCCAGCCTGTCGGATCATCACTCCACCGGTGCTTGACGTCAATCCATGCGCTGTCAGTCTCCTCGTAGATCGGAGTTCCGACACCCGTCCCCGCGTCGCAAATAAAGACTTTCGCGTCATTCTGTTTGCGATTGAGCTGCTCCAACACCAGCTCGCTGTTGTTGTCCGCCCATTCCATCCTGGGAATATAATGCTGCCGGCTGTCACCCGGCACCTGCATCCACACCGTCTTCCCCGTCGCGAGACTCACGACGCCGACCCGGCATGCCGAAGGATCCTCGCCCGCTTTTGGATACTCCACCGGGATAGTGAATGAATAAAGCGAATCGGTATTATCCATCAGCAGGAAATTGCGGATCCCCGTGGCATCGATCTGCCAGTATGCGATGCTTTTGCTGTCCGGGCTCCAGCGAAACCCGTCCCGGCAACTGAATTCCTCTTCATACGCCCAGTCGAAGGTGCCGTTGATCATCCGGAGTGCGCCATCCGTGGTCAGCGGAGTGATCACCCCCGAAGCAAGGTCCTCTGCATAAAGATTGTGGTCGCTGGTATATGCGGCCTTGCCGCCGTCGGGAGATAACTTGGCAAACATCAACGAAGAAGCCGGCCTCCCCGCCCCAAGCTGCTTCAGGCTGTTCGAACCCAGGTCCAACACCCAATAGTCACCACGCGTATTGAGCCGCCATACTTTCCGGCTGTTCGTAAACAATAGCCACTTCTTTTCATCGTCACTGCATGAAAAAGCCTGGACAGTGATCGGCTGATCCTTACCCGCAGGCGTCAATTGCGCCGCATCCGCAATGACGATCCGTGTAAATGAGGGTAGGTCATAACGCACAAGCGAATTGCTCTCGACGGCATAGTACCCCTTTCCATCCTTCGCCCATTTCACTCCGCCTCCCCGCTGCGCCCAAATACCCGTCGCGCCCGACAGCATAACCGCAAACAAAAATATTGAACGCATAATTTATTGTTTAATCCCGATGTAATACATTTTCTTAATACTGTCTGCATCCCACAACGCCGCCTGCCCCGGCGCCAGCACACTGCTCTTCCATTGATCCGTCGGCAAAATGCGCATCTTCACCTGATCATTCTGCAGCACCAGCGGCATATTGAACCCGGCAATACAATTAGAATACCGGTAATTAACGGCCCGGCGGTCATCACTAAAATAATATTCGAGAACGGGGATCTGCGCCGTCCGTAAATATTGATCGAAGACATTCTGATAATCGAACCCCGCATGCGCGGACAGATAATGCTCGATCTGCTGCGTCGTTACCGTCTGATGATAAAAATCCCGGTTCATCCCCCGCAGGATCTGCCGGAACAGACTGTCATTATCCAAACTGTGCCGGATCGAATGCAACATGTTGGCAGCCTTCGGATACATATCCCCGCTCCCTTCCTCATTGATGTCATAACGCGCAACGATCGGCCGGTCATTCCGGATGCTCCGGCGGTTCCCATAGTTATAGGCATTCCCCGCATCCCGGCCATACATATATTCCACGAACAGCGTTTCGCTGTAAGTGGTATAGCCCTCATGAACATACATATCCGCAAGGTCCTTGGTAGTCAGATTGTTGCCAAACCATTCATGCCCGCTCTCATGCACTACGATATAATCCCATTTGTTTCCCCATCCCAAACCCGACATATCCCGGCCGCGATACCCGAAGGCGTAATGGTTACCATATGCGATCGCGCTCTGATGCTCCATCCCCGGATGCTGCACGTCCACCAGTTTGTACCCATCCTCGTAGAAAGGATAGGGCCCGAACCAATGTTCATGACTGTGAAGCATGTTATGCACCTGCTCCGGTAAATAGGCTTTTGCCCGGTCCAGATTGTAGTCCAGCACCCAGTAGTCCAGATCAAGATGCCCCTTTTCGCCCTGAAAATCTTCGTGGAAATGTGTGTACTTCCCGATATAGGGAATAATGCAGTAATTGCTGATCGGATTGACTACAGCCCATTTCGTCGTCGCGGTGCCATCCCCATTCTCCCGCCGGAATTCCTGCCGCCCGTTCGACACCACCACCAGCGTATCGGGCGCAATCACCGTCAGCGAAGCCCCCTTATCCGGTTCATCACTCTGATGATCCTTACAAGGATACCATAACGATGCCCCCATCCCCTGACAGGTGACGGTCATCCACGGGCGGCCAAGCGAGTCCTTCGCCCACGTCCACCCGCCGCTCCAGGGAGGTCTGATGCTCTCATGCGGCGTCCCGGAAAAATAGACCCGGACCGTATTCACCTCACCCGGTTTCTGGTGCGGCGTCCTTACATGCCAGGCATTGCCCTCTTGCGTAAACGCCAGCAGCTGACGGCCATTGAAAAGAATACTGTCGATGTGAAGAGGCGCCTGCAGATCCAGCTGCATCCCCGGCTGAAACCCGCCGACCACCTTATACGTGATAAGGTCATTCCCGACCGTGGTTTTTGCCAAATATTCCGGCCGCACGGTTATATCGTACCGCTGGACATCCCACCAGGTCCTTTCAGGTGTGAGACTGCCGCGGAGCGTATCGGCATGAGTGGGTACCGCGGGCAGCGACTGCGATAGCCCAAATAGCGGCGGTAATATCAAGGCAAACAGAAGCAATTTTCTCATAGGGGAAAATTACAACTATTACCCCTTTTACCACCTCTCATATTTTAACCTATTTACCACGCCTCATCCCGCTGAAAAGACAATATGAGGATAATTCCCCCTATTAATCCGGAAATGGCAACAAAATCCTGACCATCTATCGTGATCATGCTATACATAAAAAGCACTTGACCAAGGATCAGACAGAGTGAACAGACGATAAGAACGATTTTTCGAATGAATTTTTTCGAATGTCCCTTCAAAAAGCCAAGTATCGAGATGAGGGAAAAGAAGATACCTACCAGTGTCGTCATGGTGTTTTAGTTTTTCATGGATCGGATAAAATACCCCTTCAAAATACAAGACAGTTTCGTCCTTTGCAATAGGAAAACAGCCCGGTAAATTACTAGGCGCCTAAAGGGATTCCAACAATTCTTCCGGTGTTATCCCTAAGCCCCTGGCCAACGCCAGGATCGTAGTGAAATGGATATTTACGCCTCCGGCTTCTATCCGGGCAAGCTGCCGCACGTCCAGACCTGACCGCAAAGCCAGTTCGCGGATACTTAAATTTTTCTTTTCACGCAATCCGGTAAGGAGCTGCCCAAACCTGCGTAACGATTTTTCGTTCCTTTCCATGAATCATAGATTGATCTTAACAATTGATTTACATGGTGGAACAACAGTGGACCAGTTGGTTGCTTTCTCTGGTATACGGGAAAGCAGGACAAATAACTAATACGTGCTCTTACGCCCATTCATAAACAGGCAACTATTCCGTTTCATATACCAGCAGCGTCGAAGGATGGGTTTCTAACGCCGTGGCGAGTTGCAGCAGCGTGGTAAAGGTGATATTTATCATTCCCTTTTCGATCTTGGCGATCTTGCTATTGTCAATGCTGCAAGCATAGGACATCTCCCGAAGACTAAGCCCTTTCTCTTTGCGAAGTCTTCTCAGGTTCTCGCCGAATTTCTTCAAAACCTTTTTATCAGCAGCGGTAATCATTATGCATTCATATAAGCGGGGCCTAAATTGGCCGATTTTTTCAAGATCGATGTGGCCTAATAAGGCCACACCTCATTAAAATCCAAATGTTTATTCATACCGCTCATAAATATAATTGCCGATCACATCGACCATGACGGCACACTTTGGGGAATCCGTTTCCCACTCGACGCCCTTCCTCCGGACCAACCCGCAATATACATGATTGAGAAAGACCTGGAACGACGTAGGCAGCCCCTGATGCAGCCCCGTTTGTAACGGCCTGATCTGACCGTTGTATTGCTTTCCGTCATAGCAGAAGGCAATCGGAAATTGGTTGAACATAAAAGAATCGTATTATCATTATTCCCCAATAATTTTTATGCCAGCTTATGCCATCTCACATTCCCCCTCCCCGCTACCCCGGATCACGGTCTATCGTATCCGCGGAAAATCTATCCCGGTGATCTTCCGGTACAGATCAACGGCATACAGATCGGTCATTCCCGCAATGAAATCCACTACCGCCTGAGTATCCTCATACAGGCTGTCCGGCCGCGCTTCAATAACGAACTGTTTGGAGATCAACTGCCTTAATTTCTGCGATTTGACGGACCCGGGCTGAAGCAGCGCTCCGAAAAATTCCCGCAACATCTCCCCGATGACATTGTAGCCCGCGATCTCGATCTCTACGACAGACCGGTGATTATAGATATGCTGCACCGAATAGGCATCGATCCGTTTGACAAGCTCCAGCTCTCGCGGCGGCAAATAGTCGATCAGCGATTTGGGCAGCTCGCCGTCCAGCAGCTCCGTTTCCTTTGCCATGAAAATATCCTTGACGCGAAATATCAGGAGGTTGATCAGCTTGGCCCGCAGGAATTGAACCTTCTGGTTGTCATCGGTGATGCCATAAAAGACCTGCTCCACCCGATCACGCGCATCATAACCTTCCTCCTGATCAAAAAAGGCCAGGAACAGCTCCCGGATCGTATCGATGGAAATGATTTGCAGCCGGTGCGCATCTTCAAAATCGATGATGCGGTAACAAATATCGTCAGCCGCCTCCACCAGGTACACATAAGGATGCCGCGCATACACATGACGGTCCGGGATAAGCCGGGGAATACCCAGTTCTTCCGCAATCGTCTCATAGGTCCCGATCTCCGAATCGAAGAACCCGGATTTTTTGGTGACCAGCCGCTGCTTGTTAAATCCGTTCAACGAGTCGCAAGGATACTTTACAATAGAGGCCAGGGTGGCATACGTGAGCCTAAACCCGCCGGATGACCGCTCATTGAATGCATGTGTCAGCGTCCGAAAGGCATTCGCATTGCCCTCGAACCGCAGAAAGTCCTGCTGTTGATTCGGCGTCAATTCCCCGGTGAAACGCGCCTTCCCCTCCCCTTCCAGCTCCCTGAAAAAATTTCGGATCGCATCTTCCCCCGAATGCCCAAAGGGGGGATTGCCGATATCATGGGCCAGACAGGCGGCCGCTATCACCGACGGTAATTCATATTTATAGAACTCCCTGAAGCCGTCTCCCAACTCCGTATAACGTTCCGCCAATGCATCCCCGACCGCCTTTCCCAGCGACCGGCCGACCGATGCTACCTCCAGGCTATGCGTTAAACGGTTGTGGACAAATATCGGCCCGGGTAAAGGGAAGACCTGGGTCTTGTTCTGAAGACGCCGAAATGCCGAGGAGAAGATGATCCGATCATACTCCCTCAGGAAAGAGGTCCGCACTTCCCCGCCATCGGCCGCAGAAGCCCCGGCGGGAGCGGGTCCCGCCCCTGACGCCGTACCACTCTCTAACTCTGCCCGAACCACCCTTCCGGGCCCGCCGCCCGTCCGCACCGGACTAAATAACTGCTGCCAATTCATCATACTTTAGACATCCATATTAGTTATTGCGGCCATTAGGCTTGTAACCGACCGAATTGGCCAACGTGCCGATGCCATCGATGGAGATCTCCACATGGTCGCCTTCCTTAAGCGTAAATTCATTCCCCGGCACAAGACAAGTGCCCGTCATCAGGAAACAGCCTGCCGGGAAATCCGATTCACGGTATAACCAGGATGCCAGCTCGGCCAGCGACCGCTTGATCTGGCTGATAGCTACCTCTCCCCGGTAGGCTACTTCCGCACCCCTCCTGATCGACATCCGGATAACAGTAGATGACTCTATCGGACCTGACGGCACATACAATCCGGGTCCCAGCGCGGCACTCCGGTCATAGACTTTCGCCTGCGGCAGATAAAGCGGATTTTCCCCCTCGATGCTCCGCGAAGACATATCATTCCCGATCGTATACCCCTGGATCTGCCCCCGTGTATTAATAAACAAGGTGAGCTCGGGCTCCGGTACGTTCCACGATGAGTCGCGCCGGATATATACTTTCTCCCCGTGCGCCGCTACCCGGTGGGCCAGGGATTTGAAGAAGAGTTCCGGCCGCTCTGCCTCATATACCTTATCATAAAAGCTGGCGCCCCCCGATTCTTTCGACTCTTCCATCCGCGCGTCCCTGCTGCGTAGATAAGTGACCCCCGCAGCCCATACTTCCTGCGAACCGATCGGGGCCAGGAGGTCCTGCTCCATCAGGTCAGCCACTTCCAATGCTGAAACCACCTTATCCCGTGATACCGCATTGGTAAGGTACCCATGCAGGTCTGCCCGGTTGATCAACTCATCCCAACCCTTTTCAAATAACCAGAATTTGCCCTGATTCTCAAGCAAATTGCCCTTTTTCGTTCTGTAGAGCCGCATATTACGCATTTTAATGTCTAACCAATTGATGTGCCGTCCTCTGCCCGCCAATGGCAAGCTAGGCAGATTAATGCAATTTTAATTGCCGTTGAATGAAAAATGTTGTATTTTATGCAACCTCTTAGCAACAAAAAGAAAAAAATAGCCCCAGCATGGGAAGTACAAGGTCAAGACCCCGCAGACCCAAAGGCTTTTCATTTCGCAACCTGTCCATCCGGCAACAGCTGCCTCTGCTGATCTGCTTGCTATTGCTCTCCCTCATCCTCCTGTTCGGAACGGTGTCGTATATCGGCATTCGCAGAGCCACGCTCGGCATCGGCCAGGAAAGACTTCAAAGCCTGACCGGGCAGTTGACATCGATGTTCCAGCAAAACGCCAGGACAATGACGGCCGCCACTCAGACCAGCGCCTACCAGGTGAACGTCTCAGGGGCCGGGGAAGTGATTCAAAAGATCATGCAGGACACCGTGACCGTCAGGGTCGAGCTGGTGGATACCTCCGGCAATATCATGACGGCCGAGAGCCGGACCCGAAAATTCGACCCCGCACCGGGCCCGAAAGATGTCCCCAACCCGCCTGCCCGGTCCATTGCCGCGGCGGAGTTGACTGCCAGGCATCCCGATTCCGGCTTCGTCGGGAAATTCTACCGTCTCGGCGACTCTTTATATTACCCGATCATCGCCACAGTTATTGCTGACCGAAAGGCCATCGGCTATCTGTTACGCTGGCGTATAGTTCAGGCCTCTCCCAAATCCGTCGCTCAATTATCCCAGCTCCTGGGTACGAATGCACTCCTCCACTTTGGCAATATAGACGGGACCATATGGACCGATATGGCGAAAACCGTTCCGCCGCCACCTTTTGACTTCCGGGCATCGAAAGGCATAGTAACCTACGACCATCCCGGGATGGGTAAGGTCATTGCCAGCACCATGCCTATACCCGGCACCAAATGGATCATCTTCGTCGCGCTGTCAAGGTCCCTCATCCTGCAGGCGGCCGATAGCCTCCTTATGTGGATCGTCGGATTCGGCGCGCTGCTGGTTGCCATCGGAATGCTCGTTGCATGGCTGATCAGCCGCAGCGTTACCCGCCGCCTGGACAGACTGAGCCAGGCCACCGCCGCCCTGGCCAATGGCGATTACTCTTCACCGGTAGCACTGGACAGATATGATGAACTGGGCAGGCTGGCCGCGGCCTTTAATTCCATGGCGCTTCAGATCACCCAGGCCCAACACTCGCTGGAACAGCAGGTACGGGCCCGGACAAAAGAGCTCGAAATAGCCAACAAAGAGCTGGAAGCTTTCTCCTATTCCGTATCCCATGACCTGCGAGCCCCGCTGCGTGCCGTCAGCGGCTATGCCATGATGCTAAAGGAAGACTATGAAGACAGCTTCGACCCGGAAGCCAAACGCATCACCGGCAATATTATCTCCAACGTAAAAATGATGGGACGGCTGATCGATGACCTGATCGCCTTCTCCCGCCTCGGCAAGCGGGAGATCGCGACACGTAACAACATCGACATGAAAGCGCTGGCGGAAGCCTGCACCAGCGAGCTGCTCAACGGATGGCCGGAAGGTAAATTCAACCTGGTCGTGGGCGACCTGCCCTATTGCTTCGGTGATGAAGACCTGGTCAAACAAGTCTGGATCAACCTCATCGGCAACGCGTTGAAATATTCCTCCAGGACCGCCGAACCCCTCATTGAGATCGGCCATACGGGCAATGGGAATGGCGTTACCTGGTTTATCCGGGACAACGGCGCGGGTTTCGATATGAAATATGCGGACAAACTATTCAAGGTATTTCAACGCCTGCACAGCCAGGAAGAATTTGAAGGCACCGGGATCGGGCTCGCGCTTGTCCGCCGGATCATCGAAAAGCATAAGGGAAGGATCTGGGCAGAATCCGAGCCGGGCAAAGGCGCCGTATTCTTTTTCACCCTATCGGAATAACAATTTTTAAAAGATAAATGCAATGAACAGCCAGGTAGAAGTCCTATTGGTAGAAGACAATATCCACGACGCGGAAATGACCATCCGTTCCTTGAAAAAAGTCAACCTCGCCAACAATCTTGTACACGTCAAAGACGGCGAAGAAGCGCTGGATTTCATTTTTGCGCAAGGTAAATTCGCCGGACGCGATATGATAAACGCGCCCAAAGTGATCCTGCTGGATATCAAAATGCCCAAAGTCGACGGCATCGAAGTGCTGCGGCGGATCAAATCCCACGAATGCACCCGTTGCATCCCGGTCGTCATTATGACCTCTTCGAAAGAAGAACAGGATATTATCAGCAGCTATGAGCTAGGCGTGAACAGCTATGTCGTCAAACCCGTAGACTTCGAAGGATTTGCGAAAGCAGTAAGCCAGCTCGGCTTTTATTGGCTGATAACCAATCAACCTCCTCTGATACCTAACAAAAAACACCCCTGACATGGACCGGCCACTAAAAATCCTGCATCTCGAAGATCTTTCTGCCGATGCCGAGATGGTAGCCCGGGTACTTCGGAAGGCCAAGCTTCTATTCGAAATGAGATTGGTCATCGACAAACCCGATTTCCTTAAAGCGTTACGCGAGTTCAAGCCGGATATCATCCTCTCGGACCACTCGCTGCCGGCCTTCAACTCGCTGGAAGCACTCAAAATTACAAGGGAAGAAGGCACCCTCTCGCCCTTCATCCTCGTGACCGCGACAGTTTCCGAAGAGTACGCCGTCAGCGTGATCAAAGAAGGCGCCAGCGACTATATCCTGAAAGACAGGCTGGAAAGACTGCCCAACGCGGTCCAGAATGCCCTTGACAAGCGCAGAACAGAAGAGGAGTTGCTCAGACAGCGCGACTTGCAGCAAAAGCTCATCATGGAAACCAGCATCCAGGTCCAGGAAAAGGAACGGGAACAGATCGGCAAGGAGCTGCACGATAATATCAACCAGATCCTCGCCGCTGCAAAACTATACCTCGACCTCGCCGCAAAGGACGATGACGACAACCGGGAGGAAGCGCTGGAAAAATGCCAGCGAAACCTCAACCTCGCCATGGAAGAGATCC
>Ga0210409_10006154_pt1 | contig 12525 bp, 10 predicted proteins | sample IncBWH17MmetaG_FD_161649 | JGI IMG/M metagenome (GOLD analysis project Ga0210409, IMG submission 161649) | Forest soil microbial communities from Barre Woods Harvard Forest LTER site, Petersham, Massachusetts, United States - Inc-BW-H-17-M | ecosystem: Environmental > Terrestrial > Soil >...
GTAGACTGGTGGCTTGGAAGCCCGCGCACCCGTAACCATTGCCATCCAGGGCGGTCACGTCGGTGAGAGGGCCGCTGACCGGCGTGATGCTGGCGCCAGCCGTCGCGAAGGGACTCTGGGAAGTCGGGACTGACGCCGCGTAGGGCGGCACAGAACTGACGGTCACGGCAAAATCGAAAAAGCGCTCATTCTCGTTGGAGCCGACGGTTAGGGCGCTGGGAGCGAGGCCGGGGTCTCCAATGGTGCCGGGCAGGGGACCATTGTTGCCCGCGGCGATCACCACGACGACCCCGGCGGCCACCGCTGCATCGATGGCTCGGGATTCCGAGCCGGATTCCTGGCCCAAGTTGGTGACCGGACCGCCGGCACTGTAGTTGACCACGTTCATGCCGTCGTTGACCGCGTCCTGGAGGGCGGCCAGGAACGAGGACGTGGAACCGCTGCCGGTGTCGTCCAAAACGCGGTAATTGCCCAGCCAGGCGCCCGGCGCTGCTCCGGTTATCGGACTGAAATCGCGGGGATCGCTGATGATGCCCGCCGCCAGCAGAGCTTTCCCAGCGTCGTTGGTCAGGCCCGCCGCGACCATGGAGGTGCCCGTACCGTGGCCCACGACCTGGTCCAGGCCGCCGGCGCCGGTGTAATCGCGCGAGACGATCACTTTGTTATTGGTGTTGGCGGTTTCAGCGGCACTGGAAGCCTTGGGGAATCCTTTCGGAATTGGCGTTGTGAAGCCCTGAAACCCGGGGTGGTTGATATCGATCCCGGTATCCAGCATGCCGATTTTGATTCCGGCTCCTGCTCCCGCCATGCCGTTGGGCAGCGACTGCCAGGCGTCGGCGATGTGGTGCACCTTGATCACATGATCGAGGTTCATCTTGTGCTTCTGGTCGGGATAGACCTCTCGAACGCCCGGCAACTGGCGCAATTGGCCGGCGGCCCGGTCGTCGATGGAGACGGACACGCCGTTGAACACCGTGTCGTAGTGCCGGGTGACAGTCCCGCCCATTGCGCGGATGGCCGGTTCCACGGCGGCATGCTCGGTCTGGATCTGGGCGCGCCTGGCAGTCACCTGACCGGCACCGGGGGCGGCGAGGTCGGAGAACCTGACGCGGGCCTGCGCGGCGATGGAGGCCGCTGGCTCGGTCTGAAACTCGACGATGTAACGGCCGGGGATGGGTTGCGCGGCGAGTTGGACAACGGGGAGCGCGGCGAAAGCGACAAAAAGGAAGAAACGCTTCATGACGGGACAGTCCTCACCTTATCTACTAAATCTCTTATCGGCGGGACACGTCGCCGCATTACTCTTACTCAGACGCAAAAGCAGGCAGGAGCAATTACACGAAATTGCTCCTGCCCAGCCAAGCGTATTCCTAATTCTACAAGTCGAGCGCTTTCAATGCGAGCCGCTCGCCGAACCGATGCCGACTACCGGCGCCAGTAGCCGCGGTAGTAGCGCCCGCCGTAGTACCGTGGGCCGACCCAGTAAGCTCCGGCGTAGGGAGGCCGCGCCCAGTAGCCGCGCCGATAAACGTACCGCCCTCCGTACGGGTAGTAATACCCGCCGACGTAGGCATAACCCGGACCCGGCGAAGGCGCCACATAGGCGGCATACGGGACCGGGGGCGGAGCCACTGGATAAGCATAGCCGTATCCGTAGCCGTAGGCTGGAACGCCGATGCCGATGCCCACGGAGAAGTGGGCGGCGAATACGGTGCTTCCGGCCAAAAGGAAGAGCGCTAGAAGTTTGGTTTTCATTGTCATCGTCTCCAGTCGCTGGTACTGGTGCAGGTGGCATTCCATTCTTTAACTATAAGTAATTAAACGTGTTATAGAAATATCCGGGTTCAAAGGGCGGTCGCAAACGGCCAGGTAGTGGTGGATTTGAGCCACAGACGCTTGGGCGAGGCTTGGGTTCGTTTGGTAATTTCCGGGGAAGGCTCCGGAAGCTGGGGACGGGTTCGTTTGGTAATTGCTGACGAAGACCTGGAGATACCGGGCTTGGGTTCGTTTGGTAATCGCTGACGGAGCACTGGGGGAGCGGGACTTGGGTTCGTTTGGTAATTTCCGTTGGAAATGCGCGGAGCGTGATTGGGTTCGTTTGGTTTATTTCGCGTGGGCTCCGGTCCTGGAGGGTGAATCGCTTGGAGCATCTCGCCCACAGTATACTGCCTGGCTCGCAAGGCGGGTTTCATAACGGGACGTAAACAGATGACGCTAAAGTATGTGAGACGCTTGTCGGCTGTGATTGCGCCACGGCCGGCGGGTTGCAAAAGGACTCTCGGGATGTGCGGAAGGCAGCTTTTTGGCCGTTAATGGACGTGAATGGACATGAATCGAACGACGGCGAAACGGTCTGGGTGTTGAAGGCGCAGCTACTTGCGGCGGGCTAGTTCCAGGTTGGAGGGCGCTCGACCGTAGCCGTAGCCGATGCGGAAGTCGAGTTTTTTGACGTTTTCCGGCTTCTGGAAGGCGGCTTTGAGCTCCGGCTCGACCATGTAGCGGAAGCTGCCGTAGGGCTGCTGGTACTCACCGTACAACTGGACGTTCCACTTGTCAGGAGTAAAGAAGCGGTAGGGGACACCGGAGTCATCCTGTAGGACGGCGGTGCTCATACTGAGAATTCGGTCGCGGATGGTTGAGAATTCGGGGCGGTGCAACATGTAGGAGGTGGACTTCAGATACGTCACCACCGGACCCAGGGCGGCCATCTGCTTTTGAAACTCGGGATTCTTGTCCAGGTGGTCGGAGGCCAGATTCACCGAAAAATAGTACAAGCGGTGCAGGGACGCGTCGTTGGCGTTGCGGTAATCGAGGGCGAATCCCCAATCGTGGATCTTCTGCTCGGCCGGCCGCACCAGCACGCGGCTGGATTCGTCGACCCACAGGAATTCGCAGCCCAGGACGGTGTTGCCGGTGCGCACCAGTTCCACCAGCACCAGGGGAAGAACGCCGTCGGTGACCTGCCCGCGCAACTGGTGATCCATCTGGCGAGTGATAAAAAAGCTGCGCTGCAGCAGCGAATCGAAGGTGGTGCGGAGCTCGGTCAGTTCGCCCGGTAGATCCTTCTTGAGGAATTTGGAGAGGCCGGTCAAGGTACCAGGGGGTTCCAGCGCCACCAGAACATAGGTGGACGCGCGCGGGAAAAAGGCCGTCGCGGTAAGTGAATCGGGGCCGGAGAAGGGGTAAAACACGGTGGCCTGCGATTTGGCGAAATCGCTGAGCTCGCTGTGGGCGAAGCCGGAGAGCGCGGGCAAGCGATCATGCGCGTACGTGTTCCAGGCTTTGTCCGACAGCCTGGCGTGATCCTGCCAGGCCGGCGTGGATTCAAGTTCGCCGAACGGGCTGCCGCTTTTCCCGGGAAGCCCGCCCAAGAAACGGCCCAGATCGTCGGCATCGCGGGTGTGGGGAATGCCGATCTGCGGGGCGCCCAAGTCGGCTGCGCGGGCGGCGACGGTTGTTAGAGCAGCCAGCGTTAGACCGGCCAGCGTTAGAGCGGGCAGGGCCCTGACGAGCATCGCTAAGACGGCGCGGTGGCGGAAATTGGCAAACAGGGTGGTAATCGGGGCAGCGTTCCGGCGCATGACTTCCAATTTGATAAGGTACCCTGGAATCGAACGGTTGTCACGGATATTTTATCCGAGCGTGGGGTCAGGTGTTCGGACAGTTCTGGTGGAACTGTTGAACGCCGGGAAACATCATCGATTAAGGAGGGGATTTTGTGAACCGAATTACCAAATCGTTGCTTGTGATGGGGGCGCTCGCGTTTGCGGCGCAGGGACAAATGGTGCAGGACCGCAGGGCAATTTTCAAAGGATCGGCTTCGCCGGATGGGGGAAAGTGCACCATCGAAGTGGATGTGGACGACGTCGCCCAGGTGGAGATATCGGGCGATATGGGGCGGATCCGGACGCTGTCCGGACAACCGTCGGTGTGGCGGCGCTTCGAATGCAGCAGCCCGATGCCGCCGAACGTGGCCGACTTCCGGTTTTCGGGCGTGGATGGGCGCGGCCGGCAGGTGCTGGTAAGCGATCCGCGCAACAACCGCGGCGTGGCTGTGATCCGGATCGAGGATCCGAAGGGCGGGCGCGAGGGTTATACCTTCGACATCACGTGGCGCGCAGGGGCCCCGGTGAGCGGGGGCTTTGGAGGAGGCGTAGGGCCGGATCGGGGACGCGACGGCGACCGCCGCGATGACGATCGACGTGACGGCGACCGGCGGGACGCTGACCGGAGGGACGGTGACCGGCGCGACGGGGACCGCTGGGAAGCCTCGAAGGCCATCGCCTCATGCCAGGATGTGGTGCGTGACCGGGCCGCGCGAGATTATGGAATTCGCGACCTGGACTTCCGCCGGGCTGCTTTTGACGACAATCCCGGACGGGGCGATTGGGTAGTGGGGACTTTCGTGGGCCGCGGCCGCGGGCGGGACCGGGACGAATACAATTTCTCCTGCTCGGTCGATTTCGACGGACGGCGGGTGCGGGACGTGAGGATCGACCGCCGGTAGCTCGCACCGGTGATCTGTAAGCTCGTGTAGTGCTTCTGAAACATCGAACAGTTCGCGCAGGCGTGGGGCGGGCCTCCAGGCCTGCGGGCGAAGTCTACGTCGGCCTAAGGTTGCAACCGCAGAGCCGGACCTGGAGGTCCAGCGCAGACGTGGACGTCCGCCCCACTTAATGTTCAATCCGTGTGACGCACTACACTAGCACGTCTTGAGGTACGCTTACGGGCGGCTCATCGTCGCGCCGGACGCCGCCTAAAAGGCGGCAGCCCGAAGGGCTGCCCCACCCTGGCACAATGGTTGTTCATGGTCGAAACCATTCAGTGGACCGGCGACGGCGTCGTCATGATCGACCAGACTCGCCTGCCGCGCGAGCAATCCTTCGTTACCTGCCGCAGCTATAGCGAGGTCGCGCATGCCATTCGCACTATGGTGATTCGCGGGGCTCCGGCAATCGGCGTGGCGGCGGCGATGGGCGTGGCGCTGGGGGTTCAGGAAGGCGCGGATTTTGAGACCGTCTGCTCGACGCTGGCGGCTACGCGTCCTACCGCGGTCAATCTATTCTGGGCGATCGGGCGCATGCGGCGGCTGAGGGCCTCGCTCAACGGAGCTTCGGGAGCTGAAGTCGTCGCGCGCATGATCGAGGAAGCCGGCCGGATAAAAGATGAGGACATCGCCATGTGCCGGGCCATCGGCAGCCATGGCGCTCCGCTGGTGCCGGACGGCAAGACGGTGCTCACGCATTGCAATGCCGGAGCGCTGGCTACCGCCGGCTACGGAACGGCGTTGGGAGTAATCCGAGCAGCCGTAGCGGCGGGCAAAAACATCGACGTCTTCGCGGATGAGACGCGGCCGTTTCTGCAAGGCGCTCGGCTGACGGCATGGGAGTTGCAGCAGGACGGCATCCCGACCACCATCATCACCGATAACATGGCCGGGCATTTCCTGCGCAGCGGACGCATCGGCTGCGTGGTGGTAGGCGCGGACCGCATCGCGGCCAATGGCGATGTGGCTAACAAGATCGGCACCTACTCCGTGGCGGTCCTGGCCAAGGAGAATGGAGTGCCGTTCTATGTCGCGGCGCCGCTTTCGACATTCGATCTGACGATCGGATCGGGCAGCGAGATTCCGATCGAAGAGCGCGCCGCCGAGGAGGTCACGCATGTGTTCGGAGTCGCGGTGGCGCCGGAGGGCATCGCGGTGAAGAACCCGGCGTTCGATGTGACTCCGGCGCGATACGTTTCGGCGATCATCTGCGAACGCGGCGTGGCTCGGGCGCCGTATGAGGCGTCTCTGGCGGAGCTGGCCGCCCCGAGTGGACTCCTCCGTGGACGACCTGATGCTGGTCGAGAACTTCCAGTGAACAAATCCGAGAAATCGGACAGAGCCCCCACATCCTGATAAAATGAGTCACTAGTGGAGCACCTGGAACAGCTCATTGTCGATTTGATGAAAAGCCTGGAGCGCGAGATGCGCGCGGGCTTTGGCAGGGGGAAATCCGGCTCGCCAGTCTCGAGACCCGGTTTGACACCCAAGCAGCACGGCTGGATCGCCAAGCAGGGCTGCTGCAAACGGGCAGCCGCTGGATCAGCCGTATGAACGACTGGGCCGAAGGCATCGACCCGGCGCTCGAAACCAAAGATCGACAGATCGCCGAGCTTCAGAAGCGCCTCGAAAAGATCGAGGGGCGCAACGGGAAACCGGCCGAGTAGATAACCCGGTGTTCGACGCGACTCCGGCCCGCAACATTTCGAAGATTGTTTGCGAATGTGGTGTGGCTCGGTCGCCGAATGAAGAATCGCTGCGGCGGTTGGCGGGATGAGATGACGATTCTGAGACTGCTGCTGTGCGCTTCGCTCTTGCATGCGTCGTTGTTAAGGGCCGCTACGCCGGAGTATGGGTACAAGGTGATTCACGTGTATCCGCACGACCCGAGGTCGTTTACCGAGGGGTTGGAATATCGCGCGGGATACCTTTACGAGAGCACGGGGCGGGAAGGGCAATCCTGGCTGCGGAAAATACAGTTGGAGACGGGCGCGGTGGTGCAGCAGATCAACCTCGCGCCGCAGTATTTCGGCGAGGGAATCACGGTCATCGATCAGAAGATCGTGCAGCTTACCTATAAGACCAAGATCGGCTTCGTGTACGATCAAAACACGTTTGCGCGGCGGAGCACGTTCAGCTATCCGGGCGAGGGGTGGTCGCTGACGAACGACGGCCGGCAGATTTTCATGGATGACGGGACGTCTGAGATTCGGATTTGGGACGCCGTTACTTTGCGCGAGTTGAAGCGGATCAAGGTTCACGACGGGACTAAGGTAATCGCGAACGTTAACGAGATGGAGTACGTGGGCGGCGCGATCTACGCCAACATTTGGATGTCGGATCGGATGGCGCGTATCTCGCCTGTCGATGGGCGCGTGCTGGGGTGGGTGGATCTGTCGGGGTTGCTGACAGAGGCCGAGCGAGAGCAGACCGACGTGCTGAACGGGATCGCTTACGATGCGCTGGGTGGGCGGTTGTTTGTCACGGGGAAGCTGTGGCCTAAGTTGTTCGAGATCCAAATTGTGCCGAAGACCTCGGCTCCCAAGAAGTCGAAGTAGCTAAAGGCCGGCGTTTCCCGCCGACGCGAGCGTAACTTTTCGTCCCCCTGCGCGGATTACCTTAGCGAGAGCATTCCACGGAGGGCGCATCGAAGGCGATGACGCAGGGCACCGACGACCGGCTGCGAATCGAAGCCGCGCAACGCGACCCTGCGCGCTTCGGCGAGCTCTACGAGGAGAATTTTTTCCGCGTTTACGCTTATGTGGCGCGCCGCGTGGAGCACCGTCATCAGGCCGAGGATCTGACGGCGGAAGTGTTTCGCGAGGCGCTGGCCGGCCTGGGGAAATTTGAGTGGCGCGGCGTGCCTTTGGCAGCGTGGCTGCTGGGAATCGCGTCGCGTACGGTTGCGGATTACTTCAAGCGCCTGGGCCGCGAGGCGGGAAACCCTGTCGCTGAGCCGGAGCGAAGCGTTCCGGACGAAATCGAACGCAGCGCCATGCTGTTCCAGTTGGTGGAGCGGCTGCCGGAAGCGCAGTTCCGCGTGATTCATTCACGTTTCGTGGAGCAAAAGAGTATCCGCGAAATCGCCCAGGAGCTCGGACGCAGCGAAGGAGCGGTGAAGCAGCTTCAGCTTCGCGCCCTGGAGAACCTGCGGGCTCAGATGGAGGGCGCCCATGCCTGACCGCGCGCTCGTGGAACAACTGGATCAAGCCATCGACCGGATGCTGTCCGGAGCGACGCCGGCCGCGGGCGGCGACACGGCGCTGGTGGGACTCACGCAGATCGCCGGCGCGTTGCGCCATCTGCCGCAAGAGGATTTTAAGACCCGGTTAAAAACCGAATTACAAAGGAGAGCTTCTATGAGTTCATCGCAGACTATCGACCCTAGCGTCAGCGCCGGTGAGGTATTCCGGACCGTCACGCCTTTTCTGATTCATGCGAAGGCGCCGGAGCTGGTCGACTTCATGAAGAGTACCTTCGGCGCCGAGGAGTTGAAACGCAACACCGGCGGGGACCCGGATGGTTTCTACTCGGAGGTGCGGATCGGCGATACCGTGATCATGATCGGGGGAGGCTCCGCCGCACGCCGGGGCAATCTGCCGGCGGCGCTGCATGTGTACGTTCCGGATTGCGATGCCGCGTACCGGCGTGCGCTCGAAGCCGGAGCAGTGACGCTGATGGGCGAGCGGGGAGAGCCCGCCGACCGGCCCTATGGCGAACGCTCCGCGTTTGTCGAGGACGACTATGGAAATTACTGGTACATCGCGACGCGTTTGGCGTCCGCACTCGGTCTCGAAAACAGGCCCCAGGAGGGTCTGGGAACGGTGCTGCCGTTTGTGCATCCGGAAGGGGCGCGGAAGTACATCGACTTCCTGAAGCGCGCGTTCGGCGCGGAGGAGATGGAGGTGATCGAACACGGGGGCCGCGTGATGCACGCCGCAGTGCGGATCGGAAACGCGGTGCTGGAGATGGGAGAGGCGGAGGACCGGGCGGGCATCCCGTCCAACGGATTCTTCTTGTTCGTGGAGGATGTCGAGGCGGCGTATGCGCGGGCGTTGGCAGCAGGTGCGACGGCGATCCGGCCGCCGAGCGATATACCGTATGGGCTCCGCTCGGCGATCGTGAGGGATCCTAGCGGGTACCTGTGGTGGCCGGCGCGGTGGATTTAAGGCTACTTCCCGTCGACTGAGAAGGCCAGCAGCACGTTGCCGGGCTGGCCTCCCGCGGTGGGATAGCCGGAGTTCACCAACATCAATCCGCCTACGATGACGGGCCCTGGTCCGTCGAGCGAACCGCCTCGCGCAGATACGCCGTTGACTGTGGCGTAGGTCCGTTCGGTATCGAAGTCCCAAAGGATCTTGCCGTCTGCTGTCGAGTACGCGCGCAGGTGTCCGTCGACGGAACCCGAGAAGGCCACCCCGGGAATTACGGTGACGGCGGCGGATTGCGCGGGACTGCATCGAGGACGGTCGCCACAGCCGGGAGGCGGGGTGTACCAGACGCGCTCGCCGGTCGAGATGCGCAGGGCATACAGACCGCCGCCGCGTTTGGGATCGGCATCGGTCGAGGTAGCGTAAGGCAGCGTGATGCGGCCGATGTCGGAGAGCGCCGCATAAATATTGTTCTGGTCGACGGCGGAACCCCACTGCACGCCGCCCATCGTTCCGCCCTCCCCGATGCGTGTGGACCACAGGACCTCGCCCTGCTGATCGGGATCGACGGCGTGGACCACTCCGGATTTCTGTCCGGCGAGCAACGCGCGCTTGCCATTGGGCAGCGTAACCAGGATGGGCGGCGACGCGAAATCGAAATCCGGACCGTTGGACGCGGGACAGGCCGTCTTATCGGGCATGCGGCAGGCCGAGGTGTAAGCGTCCTTCGCGGTCATCTGGCGAGTCCAGAGGATCTTGCCGGTGTCGAGATCCATGGCCATAAACGCGTCGCTGGTGCGCGTGGTGGGTTCGCTGAAGTTGTCGCCGGTGGTGGCGTACAGCACGTTGCGTTTCGGATCGATGGCCGGGCTGCTCCAGATGGACGCGCCCGAGGGGCCCCATTGCTGAACGCCCTTCTTGTCCTTGCGGGTCGGCTTGGGCGCGTCGATTGTGTACGTCTTCCACACCTGCTTGCCGGTGGAAGCGTCCAGTGCCACCAGGCTGCCGCGAGCACGGCAGCACTGATAACCGGGGGTCGACGCGGCCAGTTCCTCGCCGGAGGCCACTCCGACGTACAGGCGTCCGTTATGAAACACCGGCGATCCGGTGATGCGGGCCAAGGGGAAGGTGTCCACCTTGGTCTTCCACAGCAGCTTGCCAGTTATGGCGTCGAGCGCGTAGGCGTTGGCGGACTGGTCTCCGAAGAACGCCGCGTAGGTCCCGGTTCCGATTGGGGCACCAACTGGAGCAATGGAAATAGCCGCGCGAACCGCGGCGCCGGCATCGAAGAACCAATACACGCAGCCCGAAGCCGCGCTGAGCGAATAGATCTTGCCGCCCTGGCTGCCCACGAAGACGCGTCCGCCTACGACCGCGGCCGGCGCGTAGGAGATGATATCGCCAGGGAATCCGAAAGCCCACTTCACTTTGAGGCGCGAGAGCTGGTCGACGGTAAGGCCCGCCGCGGCGCTGTCCTGAAAACGGGTGTTCAGCGTGTTGACGCCCCAGCCGTTCCACTGCGGGCCGGACATGGCGCTCGCGAAATCGCCCGCGGAGCCACTGGGGGAAGACGCGGGCGCGCACATGGCCTTGGCGGGCGGCGCCGTGTCGAGCGCCTGCGAGAATTTCTTTCCGGTGACGTATTCGGCGATGGCGCGGCGATCGGCGGCCGAGTAGCGGTTGGCCATCGAAATCATGGGTCCGGTTTCGAGGGCGGCGAGAACGCGCTCGGGCGTCATTTCACGGAAGGCGTCGCGGCTGGGTGCGCGGTCGGTGCCGGTGTCATGACACGTGGCGCAACTGCGCTTGTAGTTGGCCTCGCCGGCGGGTGGCGTCTGCGCCGCGGAGGTTACGCACACCAGGATCCCGATAGAAACCATGAGTTTCATAGGGGCCGTTATACCACATGCGGGACGGAGCCGCTAACTATACCAAAACGAACGATGCGAAAACGAGCGAAACCGTGGCCTTTTCGGCGGCTGGCTCATTGCAACGATTAAGAAGTTTCCGCTCGCAGGTCGAAGGGCGTCGCTCCGGAAACCGTGGGCAAGCAGTCATCGCCTTCCCAGGTTCCGTGCACGGCCGCGAAGTGTGTTTCAAAATACTCCGCGAACTTGTCTACTAGCTGCCAAAACGGTCCCCACGCCCGGTGCGGCACTCGTCGAGCGCGAATATTTGGATCGCGGCCGAGGCACGCTTCCCAATACTCTACCGGGGCGACGCCAACGAGGTGAATCTTGTCGTCGAGTTCAGCAGGCATCTCCGGGCAGTGCCCAAACCGTCCCGACATGCACGATTCCCAGTCTGCTCGTAGCTCCGGCCATGCGGCGCGGAGCGCGAATCCGTATGCTGCTACTTCGATCAGCATTCGGAGCGGAGAGTCTGAGCTGGTTCGCATCTTCAACTCGTTTGGCACAGGCAATAAATCGGGGCTGACACCAAGGAGGTCAATTTTGCCCCACGAGTCATCAGACTGCTTGCGTTTGAGTGGGAACTGGTAGGTTTGGAGGCAGGGGCAAACTGGAAGGTAGACTGAAGCTGCTAGGCTGCGGGTTTTGGACCAGCGGCGGTACATCGCCTCCTCCCATTTGGACTCTTCGAGCACAGAGTCGATCGATTTTGAATTGCTATTGCATCAATTGGCGGACTCCGAGTTCCAAAACCTCACGCGCTCGACTATCCCTTCTCTCTCGTATTGGAGGGACCCCGCCATTGCCATACAGGAACTTGTGACGACACTTCACATCACCTCACCTCTGGAAGGCCGGTTATGTTTTGAGTACCCAGTTAAATCGCTGCCTTCATGCAAGCCTTCTTTCACGGACGTGATGTACATCTCAAAGGACCTCGTGATCGGATTCGAGGCAAAATCGACAGAGCCTCGATACCAAACCGTCCAGGACTGGCTTCAACAGAGCGGCCGGATAACGAACCGAACTGCGGTGTTATCACATTGGAAAGACCTAATCCGTCGGCGAACTGGCACTGTGGTCGACGAAGAGCTAGGCGCCATTCCATACCAGCTGATCCATAGAGTCGCATCGGTGTGTTCAGTTCCTGCTCGACGGCATGCCCTGATATATCAACTACACGTCGTCAACGCCAGTAATTTCGATCATTACAAGAGCGACCTCCACCAGCTTTCGCGGGCGATTGCGGCGGCAGGACACATCGATCTCTAGTTGCATCGAATCACGCTATCGAGAACTCCTGCTTATCATGAAACGGAACGCTTAATTGAGAGCGCAAGCCCTCTTAACCGCCCAATGGTAATCCGCAACGCGCTCCTGACTCGGCACCTCTTCAATATCGAACACCAGCGCCTGGAGCAGGTCATCTAGACCTCGTTGCCTGTCAGCACCTGCTCAGTTGGATCAAGAGCGTGTGGAGCATGAACGGTGGCGTTAGCGAGCTCCTCAGCCGCACTTACCGCGCGATTTGAAACCCCTCCCGGAACTCCGCGTTCTGCTCGCCGAGCTTGTCGTGCACCGTGACCACCAGAACGTACGACCCAACCGGCACGTTAGGGTCGAGGCTTAGGCTGAGCGCTCCGGGCACGATGCGCTGCGGGTAGAAGGATTCTTTGGACTCGCTCGCGGCTTCGGGCTGCGCGAAGAGTTGTTTGGGCTCGGCGCCGTCTTCGGCCGCGCCCAGGATCGCCAGTCCGTAATTCACTGAGAAACGATTGTTGTCGCCGAACTTGTAGCCGGCAATGTCGAAACGGGCCCACAGCATTCCGCCTGAGTGATAGACGGCGGGGCGGAATGCGGTGGTGTCGTCCTCGGTTTGAAGGAAGTGGAATCCGCGGATCACGAGTTTTTCGGCAGG
>Ga0210409_10006155_pt1 | contig 12524 bp, 8 predicted proteins | sample IncBWH17MmetaG_FD_161649 | JGI IMG/M metagenome (GOLD analysis project Ga0210409, IMG submission 161649) | Forest soil microbial communities from Barre Woods Harvard Forest LTER site, Petersham, Massachusetts, United States - Inc-BW-H-17-M | ecosystem: Environmental > Terrestrial > Soil >...
TCCGAAATTTCCATGCGGGAGTTCTTCATGGATTCGCAGGGGCGCATGTGGTACGCGAGCTCAGTGAATAACAAAGTCGGCTATTGGTACATCAACCAGTAGGGGCGGGTAGGCGTCGCGGATTTCAGTGCTAACGCATGCCCCGATAACAGGCGCGGCGAGAAGAGGAACAAGGCCAATGTCATCACTGTCTCGCATCAGGTTCAGCTATTTAGTCTTTCTTGTCTTGAGCCTTGCTGGTCCAGTCCGAGGACAGCGGACCGCGCCCGATAATCTAAAGTGGCTGAATCCTGACGATAATCGATTGCGATGGCTGAACGTAGCCGATTGGGAATCGAAAACGGGCGGTCTGCAACCGGTTCGCATGCCCAAGGCGTGGCGAGACAAAATTCCCGACAGATCGGCCGCGCGGGCCCTGTCCACTGCTGGAGTTGCCCTGCGGCTTCGAACTGATTCCAGTAAGATCGCGATTCGACTCACATTTATCGACGTTCCCGAGGCCGTCAACGGTAGTCCGGAATCCGCTTGGGAGCGCGCTCGTCCTCCCTATTTCGATGTGTATCGCGATGGCAGATTCCTGGCCAACGTCCCTGCGAAGATCGCTTATTACGAACAGGACGTCCTCTTGTTCGACGATTCCACCGAAGCCAAGAAAGAGTCTGAGTTCTCGATTCTATTTCCTCATTATTATCGCAATGCCGAGGTAATCGTTGCCGGGATTGGTCTCGATAAGGACGCCCAATTGCTCCCGCCAGCACCTCGCAATGTGCCGGTCGTATTGTTCCATGGCGACTCGATTACCCACGGCCACGGTGTAACCAGCCCGAGAGAGACTTACGTGTGGCAAACGTGCGAAATGGCAAATTGCGAGGCGTTAAACCTGGGTTTTGGCGGGAGCGCTTGGACGGACGTTTCGGTCGCGGATTACATTGCGAGCCGCAACGATTGGGATGTCCTAGTCCTCATGCTTGGCACGAACTCTTTCGGAGGGAACGACTCAACAGGAAAGCGAGAAACCTTGGCGCAGTATCGGGACAAATACGCGGCATTTATCGATGCGGTGCGCGCGAAGTATTCCACTAAACCAATTCTGTGCATCACCCCGATTTTGACTCATCAGGATATCATTCGCCAAAAAAACAAAAATGGAGACCTTCCTCAAGACTATCGCAATGCAATCCAGCAGGTGGTCGAGCAACGGCGGGAAAAGGACTGGAATCTCTATTTCCTTGACGGAATGAAGCTAATTAACGATCCGCTCTATCTTCTGGTCATCGATCAAGTCCATCCCAATGAGGCGGGCTCGTTGAAAATGGCTGAAGTAATCTCTGCAGCGCTGAAACCCATCCTCAAAGATTTAAATGTTCAAAGGAGCAAGGCCGCGGAGTGACCCGTTGCCTTTTCGGAGCCGTTTCTGCTTCGGCACAAAATGATTTCCGAGGAACATGGCCTCCTATTGGCGGCAAATTCGTTGTGTCGAAGGCAGGAGAAGCGTACGATGCACAAGCCAGAGGTTCAGACCTGAGATTCGGGTTTAATCGCGTGGCCAGCCGTCTCGGATCTTGCGTTGACAGTCCGGTCCCAGTCCCTGCTGAGAGATCTAGTCGATGAATATTTCGGCGCCGTTTATCAAACGGCCGATCGCGACCTCGCTGCTGACGATCGCGCTGTTGCTGGCTGGCTCCGTGGCTTTCCCGCACATCCCCGTGGCCTCTTTGCCCGAGGTCGCTTATCCCACCATACAGGTATCCGCCCAACTGCCGGGCGCCAGTCCGGATACGATGGCCACGGCGGTGGCTGCGCCACTCGAGCGCATGTTCGGCCGCATCGCCGGCATAACGCAGATGACTTCCTCGAGTTCGCTCGGAGGCACGTCCATCGTTTTGCAGTTTGACTTGAGCCGTAACGCGGACGCGGCAGCCCGCGACGTGCAGGCAGCCATCAATGCCGCGCGGGGACAGTTACCCGCGAATCTGCCCACGAATCCCAACTGGCGCAAAGTGAATCCTGCCGAGTCGCCGGTCATGGTTCTCACGCTCACCTCGGACACGGCCACCTCGCCGCAGATGTACGATATTGCGGACTCGATTCTGGCGCAGAAGATTCAGCAGATTCCCGGCATCGGAGTGGTCAATCTAGGGGGAAGCTCCAAGCCAGCGGTTCGCGCAGAGGTGAATCCGCTGCTGCTGAGCAAGCTCGGCATCGGTCTCGATCAGATCGGCAATGCACTTAACGCCGCCAACTCACATTCGCCAAAGGGCCAACTTGCAGACGCGAATCGCAGCTATATCGTCAACGATAACGATCAGCTTTTCCTCGCAAAAGATTATGCCCCTCTGATCGTCGCCTACAAAAACGGCGCGCCTGTCCGGCTCTCCGATGTGGCCACCGTCCTGGATGCCGGGGAAAGCAATCGCAATCTGGGATTGGCGCAGGGAAAGCGGTCCGTTGAGATCGAGCTATCGCGCCAGCCGCAGGCCAATACCATCGAAACCGTGGACCGCGTTCGGGCGCTGTTGCCATTTCTGCGGGCTTCCATTCCGCCCTCGATCCAACTTGACGTCGCCCAGGACCGCACCCAGACGATCCGCGCCTCCGTACACGACGTCGAGGTGAGTCTGATCATCTCTGTCGCGCTGGTGGTGCTGGTCGTTTATGTGTTTCTCCGCAACGCTTGGGCCACGGCCATTCCCAGTGTGTCCGTGCCGTTGTCGCTGGTGGGCACGTTTGGTGTGATGTACCTGGTGGGATACACGATCGACAACCTCTCCCTGATGGCACTCACGATCTCCACGGGATTTGTTGTGGACGATGCCATTGTGGTCATCGAAAACATTACGCGTTATCTCGAGCAGGGGCATACCACCGTGGAGGCTGCGTTAAAGGGCTCCGAGGAGATCGGGTTCACGGTCCTCTCGATGAGCACGTCGTTGATTGCCGTGTTCATCCCCATTCTCCTGATGGGCGGCATCGTCGGTCGCATCTTCAAGGAGTTCGCCGTAACGCTGAGTGTGGCTGTGCTCATCTCCATGGTCGTTTCGCTCACGGTTACGCCGATGATGTGCTCAAGGCTTCTGCGACAGCAGAAGGGCCGTAAGCATAACTGGGTCTATCGCGCCAGTGAGGCCGCATTTGATTCGCTTCACGATTCCTACGCAAGCAGTCTCCGGTGGGTGTTACGGAACCAACTCCTGATGCTGGGCATAACCATGGGAACAGTCTGTCTGGCGATTTATCTCTATGTCGTGGTTCCCAAGGGTTTCTTCCCGCAGCAAGACACGGGGCGCGTCAGTGGTACCGCTCGCGCATCCGAGGACACCTCCTTTCAATCCATGCGGCTGAAGCAGGCTCAATATAACCAGATCATTATGAGCGATCCGGACGTTCAGTCCGTCTACACTTATACAGGCGGCAACCACGCGACCAATACGGCGAGCTTCAACATTTCCATGAAGCCGCTCTCCGAACGCAAGATCAGGGTGGACCAGTGGATCAACCGGATGCGGCCCAAGCTGGCGGGCGTGCCGGGAGCGACGCTCTTCCTGCAGCCTGTGCAGGACGTGACAATCGGCGGGCGTATAGGCAACGCGCAGTTCCAGTACACCCTTCTGGGGGATAACCTTCAGGAGTTGCTCACCTGGGCGCCGATTGTGGAACAGAAGCTGAAGGGCCTTCCGGAGATTCGAGATGCGAGCAGCGATCTGCAGAATCGCGGACTACAAGCGGGCTTGGTGATCGATCGAGATACGGCCAGCCGCCTGGGAATATCGACGTCGGCAATTGACAACGCCCTTTACGATGCGTTTGGCCAACGAGATGTTTCCGTGTTGTACGAGCCCCTGAACCAATACCACGCATTGATGGAGATCGATCCGAAGTTCCAGCAGAGCCCGGATTCGCTCAAGAACATCTACGTCAGCTCAAACACGGGCCAATCGGTTCCGCTCAGCGTCTTCACACACTACGCACCTTCGACGACCTCGCTTTCCGTAGCTCATCAGGGACAGTTTCCAGCCGTGACTATATCCTTTAATCTCGCTCCGAATGTGACGCTTGGCGACGCGGTCAATGCGGTGCAGAAGGCGGAGAACGCGATGGCTCTGCCGGCTACGATCCACGGAAACTTTCAAGGTACGGCGCAGGCTTTTCAGGCCTCGCTTGCTACCGAACCCTATCTGATCCTGGCGGCACTGGTGACGGTGTACATTGTGCTGGGCATTCTGTATGAGAACTTTGTTCATCCCATCACGATCCTCTCCACACTGCCCTCAGCGGGAGTCGGGGCACTGCTGGCGTTACTGCTCTTTCATACCGAACTCAGCATCATCGCGCTGATCGGCATTATTCTTTTGATCGGCATCGTAAAGAAGAACGCGATCCTGATGATCGATTTCGCTATCGCCGCCGAGCGCAAGGAAGGAAATAGTCCAGAACAGTCTATTTATCAGGCCTGTCTCCTGCGTTTCAGACCCATCATGATGACCACGATGGCCGCCATGTTTGGTGGCATCCCTATAGCTATCGGTGGAGGAAACGGTTCGGAACTGAGGCGCCCGGTGGGGATCGCCATTGTGGGGGGCTTGTTATTCAGCCAGATGCTGACGCTTTATACGACCCCCGTTGTGTACCTGTATCTGGACCGATTCCGCGCTTGGATCAGCGGCGGGAGGAAATTGCGTCCCCTTGACGTGGGTCAAGCCGTTACTCAAGCGCACCCAGGATCGGATTAGGATGGCAAGTATAATGCGCCAATCCGGGCCGCAGAAAAGTGCAAAACACCCAGCTTGTGTCGGCCGGTTACCCGACCTCACGTTCGCTAGTTCAAAATAGAAATTACACAACACCTGAAGTATGCTGAGAGCCGCCTGGCTTGCTCGAAGGCTTTCGCGACAACGTCCGCTTACTCGCCTACGATTACGCTGGCCCGGGAGATTCGCAAGTGGCCCTGCAAACGACGGGTGAAATCATTGTGGAGGTCGATCGCGATACCGCATTCAAGTTCATTGAGGTTCCCGAGCAACTGGCGCAATGTATCCCCGGTTGCCGTGATTTGCGACAGGTAAGCGCCGCGCGTTTCACGGCCGTGCTGACCCATGAAGTCTCATTCATGACTCTCAATTTCCAGGTAGTTGTGGAGGTGGTGAAGATCACTCCTCCGCACGCCATCGAAGCCAGGATCACGGGCAGGCCCATTGGGTTCTCAGGCCAGTTGATGGGGACGGCCGAACTGCATTTGACCGATGCCGGCCAGGGCCGTACGGCAATTCGCCACTCCTCCGATATTGGCCTGACGGGTAAACTCGGCAGTCTGGGACAGCCCGTGTTTCGCGCCAAGAGTGCCGAAATGACGGCGAAGTTCGGGGCTAACCTGAAAGCAGCGCTCGAAAAGAACGCTCGCGCGAAGAGCACAGCGGGTGAGAGTCCGGCATGAAGCCCTTCGAGCTCGTGGAACCTAACACGCTAGCGGAGGCCATCGCTCTGCTGGACCCCGCAGACAGTAGTGTTCGAGCCATAGCGGGCGGAACAGCTCTCATGCTGATGATGAAGGCGAGGCTATTCCAGCCGACTCGGCTGGTAAGTTTGCACCGGCTGAACGGCACGCTGAGCGGAGTACGCCTTAGCAATGACGGTGGCCTGAGCATCGGCGCTCTGACGTCGCTGCGCGAACTGGAGCGCTCCTCTTTAGTGGCAACTTCCACTCCGGTGATTACCCGGGCACTCAGAATGTTGGCCAACGTTCGTATTCGCAATGTAGCCACAATCGGGGGGCATCTCGCTCACGGCGACCCGCACATGGATTTGCCACCGATCCTTCTTACGATGGGCGCCCGCGTTCGCGCGGCCAGCTCGCGCGGAGAACGCTGGATCGATATCTCAGACTTTTTCGTCGGCTACTACCAGACCGCGCTTGCAAAAGATGAGCTTATAGCGGAGCTGAGAGTCCCGGCGCAGCCCGCTGCTGTTTGCAGCGCCTATGCCAAGTGCACGGCGCTGAGTGCCGATGACTGGCCGGCGGTTGGCGTCGCAGTGTGGTACCGGACGGAGGAGGCCATAGTCCGCGAGGCTCGTATCGGCATCAGCGCCGCGACCGAACGGCCAATCCGTGGTGTTGCCGCCGAGGCGGCTCTTGTCGGTTCGCCCGCTGAACCGGCAGCCTTCGCTCGTGCGGCTGACGCCGCGGCGGAAGAGGTGCAAACATTGGCGGACATCCGAGGGAGCGCCTCTTATAAACGTGAGATGGTGCGAGTGTACGTTCGCCGCGCGCTCCAGCGCGCTTTGCATTCCCGTTCCGGCGAGACGGAATGACATGGCGACCGTTGAAGACAAATCTCTGAAAGAAACCGTGTTCGTGCGGACCACTGTCTACCCGCCGGTTGAACGCAAGCAAGAGGCGCCTCCCAGACGCCAAATAAGACGTTCCGTCCGCCGCTTGGAAAGCCGCGCCAAAGTGGATGGTAGCGCCGAATACATCTACAACCTGCGGCTTCCGGGAATGCTCCACGGCAAAATCTTCCGCAGTTCAGTCGCTCATGGGCGCATTCTGAGCATTGATACGAGTGCGGCAATGGCGGTGGAGGGCGTGCAAGCGGTCATCACGGGCCAGGACGTTTGCACGGTGATCCCAGACCCCTACCACGGGCCGGCATTCCTCGATCAACCGATTCTGGCTTTGGAAAAAGTGCGGCACATCGGGGAGCCGGTAGCGGTCGTGCTGGCCGCGGACCCACACATCGCGGAGGAGGCTGCTGAACTGATCGTCGCCGAATATGAGGCGCTCGAGCCCGTTTTTAACGAGGTCGAAGCGGCCCGGCCCGGAGCACCCGTGATCCACGATGTGTTGAGACCCGCGAGTTTTTTCGCCGACCTGAAGCATCTGAAAGGCCGGTCCGGAACGAACGTAGCGTTAGATTCGCATATCCGTCATGGGAGCATGGAAAAAGGATTTGCCGATGCGGACCGCACCTTCGAGCACACCTTCCATACGGGGAAGGTAACCCATTTGCCCTTTGAGCCTATGGTGGCGGTCGCGGAGCCCACGGGGATAGATACTTTGACGATCCATACCTCCACCCAAAGTCCTTCCTTTGTGCGCACCGAACTGAGCCGCCTGCTGGGCTGGCCGGAAAACCGGGTACGCGTGCGCACCGCATATTTGGGAGGAGGCTTCGGCGCCAAGCTATACATCAAGCTAGAAGCACTGGTGGCGGTCTGCGCCTTGTTGCTGCGCAAGCCGGTGAGGATTGCGCTGACCACGGAGGAGCAGTTTTATACCATCACGAGACACTCGGCCACCGTGCGCATGAAAACTGGAGTGAAGAGCGACGGTCGCATGGTCGCACGCGAGGTGGAAGTGTGGTGGAACGGCGGAGCCTACGCCGACATTGGTCCGCGAGTGTCGCAGAAGTCCGGCTTCACAGCCGCGGGCCCGTATGATATCGAGAATGTGAGACTGGACAATTACGCCGTCTATACAAATGAGCCCCCAGCGGGGGCGTTACGGGGCTTCGGCATCCCACAGCTTGTGTGGGCATATGAAAGTCAGAGCGACATCATCGCGCGCGAGTTGGGTATTGATCCGCTGGAGTTCCGCCGCCGTAACCTGCTCCGCGACGGACGGCCGCACGCAACCGGCACAATTATGTACAACGCGGAACTCGATGCAGTGTTGAATTCCGTCGCCGAGCGCCTCGACTGGGGGGGCCGGTTCGATCACGGCTCGGGGACAATTCGGCGTGGCCGAGGCATGGCCATCGGAATTAAGGCATGTATTTCGCCCTCCACCTCCGTCGCCATGGTGAATATCTGTGGCGACGGAAGCTGCACGATTTATTGCGGCACCGTAGATATGGGCCAGGCATCCGACACGGCCTTGGCCCAGATCGTCGGCGAAGTTCTTGGGCTGGAGGCGGAATCTATCCGGGTGGTCCGCCCTGATACGGACATCACCCCATCGGATATGGCGACTTTAGGGTCGCGATCCACCTTTCACATGGGCAACGCCGTCCGGCTAGCAGCCGAGCACGTGCGTGAGCAATTGATTGCGGTCGCGGCCGTTGCCCTCACGGCAGAACCGGAGAAACTGGAACTCTGCGATGCGGCTGTGGTGTCGCGCAGCGGGCAACAAATGACGTTGCGGGAAATCATGCTGGCGCGTTTCGGAATGCAGGCCGGAAATATTATCGGCATTGGCTCGTTTACACCGACACACGCCAAACCGGACTCTCAGACCGGTCAGTCTGCTAATGTGACGCCGTTCTGGATGGTTGGTGGTACCGGCGCCGAAATTGAAGTGGATACGGAGACAGGTCACATTCGGGTGATCAAGCTGATAAACGCAGGCGACGTGGGCTGCGCGATCAATCCCGACATCGTAAAGCGTCAATTGAACAGCGCGGGTGCGATGCAGCTTGGATTCACGCTGTTCGAACAAATGCTCCTCGACAGCGGTCAAGTAGTCAATGCGAGTTTAGCGGACTGCAAAATTCCGGGTTTTCTGGACATGCCAGACGAGATCATAGCGGAGTTCATCGAGGTTCCTCACGAGCGAGGGCCCTTCGGCGCGAAGGGCATGGGGGAAACAGGGACATTTGCGGTCTCGCCCGCAATTGCGAACGCGCTCCACGATGCGGTGGGCGTGCGAGTTCTGGACATGCCGCTGACGCCGGAAAGGGTTCTGCGCGCGATTCGTGAGGCTGGGAACCGGCCCCTGGGGAATGAATGAAATGAGCGACACGCATAGACGCACGATCCGCTTTACCTTGAATAGCCGCAAGGTGAGCGCCAACATCGCTATGCACGAGAACCTGGTCGAGATGTTGCAGCGCGAGTTTAGTCTCTACGGGGCGCGCGAAAGTTGTGGCCAAGGCTTGTGCGGGTGCTGCACCGTGCTGGTGAATGGGATGGCAGTATCTGGCTGCCTTTATCTGGCTGCGCTGGTCGATGGCGCGGAGATTCTGACGGTCGAGGGTCTTGCCCAAGGCGGTGAACTCCATCCGATCCAGAAGGCTTTCATTGCAAACGGCGCATTTCAGTGCGGTTTCTGTACACCAGGGATGATCCTGATGACTAAAGAATTGCTGGACGCCGATTCCCATCCGAGCGAGGAGCAGATCCGGCACTATCTATCAGGGAACCTGTGCCGTTGCGCCGCTTATCCGGATATTGTGCGGGCAGTCAAAGAAGGAGCCGTGGCCAAGGATCGCTGAGACATCCGTGTGTAATTCGCAAATCAGCTCCTGCAAGGCGAATGACGACTTCCAAATTGAGCCGGAACGTTTTTGAGTACCAAGGAGATTTCGCATGGCGGTCCATACCAGCGCAAACCCGGTCGGAGTAGCGCCAACTACCGGCGCATTCGATTTTCGTGGCTGGATCGAAAAAGCTAGAACCATCGGCCAGTTGAGAGAAGTAGAGAACGCAGATCTTCGGCTGGAACTCGGCGCGATCACGGAGCTGAACGCGAAGAGGCGTGGTCCAGCACTTCTTTTCAAGGGGTTTGCGGGCTATCCCCCAGGATTTCGAGTGCTGACCGGCTCCATGCTGAATGCGAGAACGCTGGGGCTCACGATGGGCGTCGAAGAAAAGCTGGATACCATGGCCCTCACCGACAGAATTGCGGACAAGCTGCGGCTGATCGAGCCAAAAGCGGCGGAGTATCCGGTCGAATATGTGGCTGATGGCCCCGTGATGGAAAACAAAGTCACCGGCGATGACGTCGACCTGTCGATCTTTCCCGCCCCGCTCTGGCATGAATTGGATGGCGGTCCCTACATCGGCACCGGCTGCGTGCACGTATATCGGGATCCGGAGACCGGCTGGGTGAATGTAGGAGCTTACCGGGTCCAAAGGCAAAGCAAGAATACCGTTGGGACATTCATTTCTCCAGGACACCACGGCAATATCATTCGGAAGAAATATTGGGACAAAAATGAGCCCTGTCCCGTCGTCATCGTCTTTGGCTCGCATCCCTTGTTCTTGGTAATGGGCGGATTAGAAGTGCCCGCCGGGGTCGATGAACTGACCTGGATTGGCGCGATTGCGGGACAGCGCGTTCCCGTGCTTCGAGGAGGGATTACGGGTCTGCCGATTCCTGCCCATGCGGAGATCGCCATCGAGGGTTTCGTTTCCAAGGGCGATATGCAAGATGAAGGCCCGTTCGGCGAATTCACCGGCTATTACGCTGGCGGCAAAAAGCCAGACACTTTAGTTCGGGTTAAAGCGCTCTACTATCGTAACGATCCGATCTTGCTCGGTGCCCCTCCGTGCCGCCCATTGCACGATTATTCTTATTTTTCCAGCGTTTTGCGCTCTGCAATAGTGAAAGGGGCGTTGCGCAAAGCAGGAATACCCGGAGTGAAAGGCGTGTGGGTCTCTGAAGCAGGCGCGAGCCGTATGTGGGTCGTAACCAGCATTCAACAACAGTACGCTGGCCACGCGATGCAAGCGGCGACCGTTGCAGTGCAGTGCCAAGCGGGCGGGCTGATGAACCGGTATTCCATCGTAGTCGACGACGATATCGACCCTTCGAATAATGAGGATGTCATCTGGGCCATCAGCACCCGCTCCGATCCAGCCACCGACATCGAAATTCTGCGGCAGTGCTGGAGCAACGCGCTGGATCCCATGATCTCTTCCGCCGAAAAGGACAAAAAACGGCTTTGGAACAGCCGCGCCATCATCAACGCTTGCAGGCCCTGGGATCGGGTGCAGACGAACGATTTTCCTCCGGTGGCGGAAGCCACCCCGGCATTGCTTCAAGCGACGAAGAAAAAATGGGCCTGGCTCTTTGAATAGGATCGGCTATTTCCCTACAAGACCGCCGGCGCCGAATGATCGTTCAGGCCCATCTAAAGGCGGAAGATCCTGGCGGCGTTGCCCCTCAGGATGAGGTCGCGGTCGGCGGCCGGGAGATTCAACTGCTCGACCAGCGAATTCGGGTATTCGATGGCTTGATTGGCACCGAAAGCATTATCCGTGCCGATCACTACCCGATCGGCACCCACGAGGCTAATCAGGAAACCCAAAGTTTCGGGATAGAAGGTGATGGAGTCGTAATGAAATCGCCGAACGTATTCCTTGAATGGGCGTTGAAGCTGGAACTTGTTTCTCTCCAATCCATGCCCGAGGCGTCCTGCAAGATACGGGAAGCTGCCACCGGAGTGCGGCAAAACGATTTCTAATCTCGGATATTTATCCAGTGTGCCGCTAATGATGAACTTGGCGGCGGTCGTGGCAGTCTCGCACGTGAAGCCAACCCAGTTGTTCATCGCAGCGGAAACCGATAACGGATCTCCCACTCTGGTTTCGGGCCCACCGTAATAGTTAATTTCCCCATCGAGCGGATGAAACACGAGCGGGTAACCTAATTCCTCGCAACGAGCCAGCACAGGCGCATAGCCCGGTTCGAATAAGAAATCGCGGCCTTGGATGGAGTTAGGTGCGTGAACGCCGCGTACGCCAGGCTTTCCGGCGACGCGGTTCAGTTCCTTCAAGGCGAGCTGAGGGCTCGCCCAAGACAGTTCGATCCCCGCAATGAAGCGGTCAGGAAACGCGGTGTGAGCCTCTATAGCAGCATCGTTGACGATCTGCGCGATGCGTGCGCCGTCCTCGGGTGACACCCATTGGTACGGCATGCCGCCATTCAACGTCAGAACCAGCATCTGGACGCCGTGCGCGTCCATCCATTTGCGCCGCCGGTCCAGATCGAAGTTCAATGGATCGCCACCCTGAGGCCGTCCTAGTTCGGCCAAAGCCTTCACATAAGGCTCCGGCGCCCAGTGAGTATGGCAATCAATAGAAATCGGGCGGATCGCACCGCGTGGAGGCGCGTTCCACGGCTGTGCCGATGTTTGGGCTGCTGTTTGGCCAAGACCCAACGCGCTCGTCGTCGCCAACGCACCCACTGCGCCTATACCTGCGGCGCCCGAGCCGATCCTGAGGAATTGTCGTCGCGCGATTTCTGGGTTTCGGGAAAGTGCGTTAGAAGCTTTCATGGTTTGAACTCCCTCCCTTCTTTTCCGCTGGGCCCGAACGTAGGCGTCCAGAATTCGGCAGCAAGCGCCCAAACCTAGATCTGAAGCAATCGGGCAGCATTGCCTTTCAGAATGCGCTCGCGATCCGCTGTTGGGAGATTCAGTTGTTCCACCAGGCCATTCGGCGATTCGACGTCCATCAGAGCAAAATTATCCGTGCCGATCACCACACGGTCCGACCCAACCAAGCCGATCAGAAAACGGAGTGTCTCCGGATAGTAGGTCAGAGTATCGTAGTGAAATCGCCGAATGTATTCGCGGACCGGGCGTTGCAGCTTGAACTTGCTATTCATCATGTATCGGTCCGCCCGTCCTGCGATATAGGGGAAAACTCCGCCGGAGTGAGGCAGGACGATTTCCAACCTTGGATATTTATCCAATGTCCCCGTGACGATGAACTTGGCGGCGGTGGTCGCCGTTTCAAATGTAAAGCCGAGCGAATTGCTCAAGCCGGCAGCAACTGATGACGGGTCCGCGAGCCTTTGTTTGCCC
>Ga0210409_10006156_pt1 | contig 12524 bp, 14 predicted proteins | sample IncBWH17MmetaG_FD_161649 | JGI IMG/M metagenome (GOLD analysis project Ga0210409, IMG submission 161649) | Forest soil microbial communities from Barre Woods Harvard Forest LTER site, Petersham, Massachusetts, United States - Inc-BW-H-17-M | ecosystem: Environmental > Terrestrial > Soil >...
TTCACGATCTGATCGATTGCTTCATCCTGTCCGACAATTCGTTCGTGTAGGTCGGTGTAGAATTTTCCGGCATCCCGACCGGTTTGACTCGGATCCAGCTTCAGCCCCGCATTCAACGGCTTCATTTTTTCCTCCGCTATCGTTGGTCCGGCATCGCTCACAGACACAGAAGCACGTCTGGTACCATTACCTTTTTGAGAAACCTATGTCTGCGTTATAAGTGAGTACCTAGGTGTAGTGCGTGAGGCGCCTGCGTGATTCGCGGCGATAATTTACTGACTTTTCTCTAGCTACCTTCTACTTGAAGACTGTTAGTAACTGAGAAAACATTTGGTACGCCGTTCGCGCGTATATTAACTATACTCTTGTCGGCCTGATTCGCTACGACACCTTCTAATGTCACGTGGCCGTTCTTAACGATGATATGAATCGAAGGCAGTGCGCGATATCCATAGCGAGTCGATAGCGCTGGATCGCCATAAATGGCGCGGTATTCAGCCATGCGAATTTGGTCGTCCATTGGAGAGACAGGCAAGACTTCGATATTATTGATCACCTCAGTGACGCCTTCCACGCGCTTGGTCACGTCTTCAGCGTCCGACTTTAAAGTGGGCCGTGTGACTTGCCCGACGAGTGTAACCGTGCTCCCCGCAACAAAAAACGCGACGTCATCAAAGATTCCATAGTAGGGAAGCATGACTAACTGATGGCGCACTTCTCGTGCAATTCGGGTTTCGCCATCCTGCCCGGGAACAAAAGCATCGTTATGTTTTTTGTCGTGATCCGCAGCGAAGGCGGCTGACACGAGCATGATGCCAGCCCATAGCGCAGTTGCTAATGTTCTTCCCATCGTGAGGTCCCTCCTCTAATTTCGCTTTCTGCACCGGCGCTACCACCGTAATCATTCGCACGGCAAACATCAGTGCAATTCTTCGTTCGACTCGCCTTATCGCGCGTTTCGAGAACGACTTCAATCACGCGGTCATATTCACTCCCAAACCGGTTTCGGAGGTGCGCGCTTCGGCGCTCGCGCATGAGAATCCAACAGGCCTCCGCGAGGGCTAAGAGCCCTAGGGTAACTATCAATACAGTTGCCCATGCTGGCATGTGATTCCTCCTGGTGAATAAACGCGCACTCTTCTGCATCTAGCAGATTGCGTGCCATCCAAAGCTACAAATATGAAAAGGAATGACTAATCTGCTCGTCCGTGCTCTTTCGGATGGCGGAATCGCCGCCTAAAGTTTTCGCGGCGTCCTAATTCCGACGCACTGCGTGCGCCATCCTTGCCTTGTCTGGGAAAATCCTAGGAAAAAAGTGACATTTCCAGAGCCCTGGCATCGCGTGCCGGGCCTGGTAACGCGCTTCTGGCGTCAGCCGCAGTCCTGTCCGTAAGAGCAGTGCGAGCTGGTCCCGTCGGTCGCAATTGAAACAGCAACCCAACGACGAGCCCAATGCCTAATCCAAGGAGAAAGCATGCCACTTCCTTTTGGCTTAAGCGCTTTTGATCCGTTCTGCGAAGCTCTTGTTGCATTTGTGGCCACCCACCTTTTCACTCTCTTTGCACGAAGCCATCCATATAGTTGCCGCGAATGTTCGAATAATTACAGAAGCACGACAACTCCTCTGGATAGCTGTTGCCTCTGAACATGCACATCCGTCTCGGCATATTCGTTCGAGCCATGCAGGCGAGTAGAAACGTGTAGTCATGCGACTGATGCCGTTGCACAGTAGGTACATAATTACTATGTGCGCCCGTTCCTTGGTCTCCGGCGTGCATTGCCACGCATACGGGCGGAGGTAGAGATGTCCGGCAATCAAAACCTTCGTAGAGCACTTCGTTGGGCGATGCGCTCGATCACCCGTGGGAGAGATCCCGACCGGTACCGTGACGGACCCGAATCTGTAAGCAATACCCTTCAATCCAGGGATAGAAAACCTGCTTTTGCACTTGTGCTTTTTCCGTGGCGAATGTTAATCTTTTCACATCCGCCGAAGCGCCACATCAAGCTGTTTCCTAAGGACTTAGCGGCTGGACAAACTGCGTAACGCTTTCCTCGGAGATCGCGTCCTATTACCCGAAGGATTACAAATGATACTCTCTGGAATCATACGCAGGAGTTGTATTTTCGTATCGTTAATAGGGCTTCCGGCCTTCGCCGGTCCCTCCATTCAAGGCATCGAAAACTTTTGGCAAGTGGACGATCATGTCTACCGTGGAGCTCAACCGACAGATCAAGGTTTTCTAAACCTTGCGAAGCTAGGGATAAGAACCGTGGTCGATTTGCGTGAAGCTGATGGGCGTTCAAGAGCGGAAGAGAAAGCCGTTACGGCTGCGGGGATGCGGTACGTCAACGTGCCTATGACTGGGCTGACCCCTCCCACTGGCGAGCAGATGACGAAAATACTGACTTTGCTGCAGAATGGCTCATCGGGACCAGTTTTCATACACTGCAAGCGGGGAGCAGACCGAACCGGCGCCGTTATTGCGGTTTATCGGATTCAGCATGATCAATGGGAGAATCGCCGGGCCCTCAGCGAAGCGATGTCCCGGGGGATGAGCTGGATGCAATTGCCGCGCCAGCACTATGTACTGGCGTACCAACCTCAACACGAACACGCGGCAGAAACGCTGGAAGCGAAGGCCGCCGACACTCCGCACGTGACCCAGCAAAGCTCAAGCAACCAACTTGAAATCAACGCGGTTGCAGCGCCGGCGCTCGTTCGCTAGCCGGACCCACATTCAAACCCGGACGCGCCATCCTTGGCGGCAGCCTGATTGCGGGGTGTAAGCGATCATGCGTTTCGCATCCGGGCTGTTCGCCCTGGTATTGAAGTTCGGCGGGCTCGGTCTGCTCGTGCTGGGCATCCTGGACTCTTCGTTCCTCTTCGCTCCGTGGGGCAACGACCTGCTGCTGGTAGCACTCACCGTGCGACATCCCACGGGCGCATTCATGTTCTACTATTGCGCCATGTCCGCGTTCGGCTCTGTCCTGGGATGTTTGGTCATTGATCTTACGTTACGCCCGCTCGGCGCTCACGGCCTCGAACGGTATCTCTCCGCGGCCCGGCTGAAACGCGTGCAAACTAAAGTTCGCCACAATACCGGACAGGCCCTGGCGATCGCTTCGCTGCTTCCGCCACCGTTTCCGTTCACCCCGTTTGTGATGGCAGCCGCGGCGTTGCAGTATTCGCGCAGGCGCCTGCTAGCTGTGGTGGGCGCCGCCCGCTTGGTTCGTTTCACCATCGTCGGACTACTGGCCCTGCGATTCGGAGAGCGAATCCTGAAATGGTCGAAGAATCCCATGGTGCAAGGATTTCTTGTCGCGCTGATCATTGTCTGTACCGTAGGCAGCGTGATTTCGGTTTATGAGTGGATCCGCCGCAGCAGATCGTCACCCGCACCTCATCGAGTCAAGAGAACAGCCCGGCGCCCGCAAGAAGCTCGATAAACTACCGTAAGAACGACGGCCACCTTCGCCCGGCCTCCTCTTTTTTTCCTAGCCGCAACTTGCAATTCCAAAACCACTGTATTGTCATGGATTGGTCTGGCAAATGCTGAAGCAACAGTGTCAGGATTGGTCTGACCGGCCTTGGGTGTTTTGCTGTTTAACCCTTGATCGCTTTAACCGAAGGAGGACGGCGGCAGGAAAAGCGAGGCCGTGGTTCGAAGTGAAAATGATGTGGTGCAGGGTTCTTGCCGTCTCCCCTGCTTTGCGGCGCTCCCCAGGGGTGTTAAATCGCCCGTTAGAACAGCCTGGGGAGGCCGACACAATGTCGAGTTGCCGGTATCATCCCACTAATGACTCAAGTGATTGCCTCGACCGGTCGTTCACTCGGTGCGGTTGAAATCAACGGGTTCGGCCGACGGCTTGCCTTCATTACAGCCATCCCCCAAAGTGTCCATCGAGGCAGCGGGTGCTATGTAGGTATCGGCACACTGGCAGCAGGTGCAACAGCCTTAGGAAATCACGTGGAGATGATAATGCCGTCCATGCATCTCGGGTGGTTCCTTGCCAAGCGATATCTCTTCAACCAGGCGCTCAGGCTGCGGCGCGAATGGAATTACGACGCGATCGTGGGCTTCGACGTGGATGGCTTTGCTCTCGATCGACGAAAAGGCGTGCCGCGCATCGCCAACATAAAAGGCGTTCTTGGCGATGCCATTCCATTTGAGAGCGGGATCACGCGGGCTAGCATGGCCCAACAGGCCCGGTGGGAAGCGGAGCACGCCAGGAATGCAGATCTGGTCATTACAACCAGTGAATACTGTAAGGGCCGCTTGCGAGAGCTGTACGGAGTGCGCGGGCCGATCGGAGTTGTGCCGGAGTTGATCGATCTGACGACGTGGCGCCAATTGTTTCGCGCGAACCCGGCTACTAAACCCGAAGGCGAATTCACCGTGCTTTGTGTCTGCCGCTTTTATCCTCGCAAACGGCTAACGCTTCTGCTTCGGGCGGCGCACTTGTTGCGGCACCAGATTCCGGGGCTTCGGGTCCGGGTGGTTGGCGGAGGTCCGCAAGCGGGGCACCTCCTGCGCTTGTGGCGTGACTTAGAACTCCAGACAATCGTGACGTGGGTGGGAGAGGCTTCACGGCACGAACTGGCGCGTGAATATAATCGGGCAGACGTGTTCTGCCTGCCCAGTGTGCAGGAGGGTTTTGGAATCGTATTCCTGGAAGCAATGGCGGCTGGAAGGCCGATTGTCGCCGCTCGGGCGGCTGCCGTCCCGGAAGTCGTACGGCACGGCCTACTGGTTGAGCCGGAGAATGCCGAGGCTTTAGCGGATGGCATCTGGCGGTTGTGGCGCGACCCAAGCCTGCGCGACACAATACGAGAGCAGCAATGCAAGGATGTGGATGAGTATGAAATGATCGCGGTCACCCGACGGTTCTTGCAAGAGATCGGGCGCGTAGCTCGCACCTCGACCCCCTGTGAGTAAATCAGGTAAGCAGCAGGCCGGCCGCGGCTGCCGTCATGATGATGAAGGTTACCCAGCCGAGAGTTCGCATCAAAGTCGAATTGATACGATCCCCCATCACGTTGCGGTCGCTGGTTAGGAGAACGACCAGCAAAATGAGCGGCGGGGCGAGTAGTCCGTTGACGACCGCGGACCAGAACAACATTTTCACTGCGTCGAGACCCGCGTAGTCGATAGCGAGTCCCATGGTCATGGCAGCGGCGAGTACTCCGTAGAATTTTCTCGCGCTGCGTGGCTTCTTATCGAGCGAACCGCGCCAGGCTGCAGCTTCTGAGATCGCGTAGGCACAGGATCCCGCAAGCACAGGCACTCCCAGCATTCCCGTACCGATCAATCCCAAGGTGAATAGCAGGTAAGCTGCGTTTCCGGCGAGTGGCCGAAGGGCTTCGGCCGCCTGCCTGGCGGTTTCGATTTTCACGACCCCGTGCGCGTGCAAGGTCGCGGCCGTCGTGAGAATGATGAAGTACATGATGAAGTTGGACGCAAACATTCCCGTTAGCACGTCCACTCGCAACCGCCGGAGATCCTCGTCTGTCGCACCTTTGCGCTGGGCAAGACTCTTGCCTTGAGCACGCTCTTCCTCGACCTCCTGCGATGCCTGCCAGAAAAAAAGATACGGAGAGATGGTTGTGCCAAGAATGCCTACCAGCACCGCCAAATAATCGCGCGACCAGGACAGGTGCGGCAGCAGTGTCGCCAGCAAAGCCTGGCGCCAGTCCACCCCCGCGAAGAAAGCCGTCCCAACGTAGGCCAGAAGCACGAGCGTGATCCACTTGAAGATGCGCGCAATCTGGCGGTACGAAGACCAAAGCAAGAAAACGATGATTATGCCGGTATAAAGCGGCACCCAAACCAGTGAATTGACGCCCGTCAGCATCTGGGTGGCATCCGCCATGCCCCCAAGATCGGCTGCAATGTTAATAACGTTGGCGATGATTAAGAGCGAACAGGCGCTCCAGAGAACCCATCTCGAGTAGCGCCGACGGACAACTCCGGCGAGCCCGCGGCCGGTGACCATGCCCAGCCGCCCGCACATCATTTGAACGGATACCATCAGCGGAAAGGAGATTAGCGCCGTCCATAGCAGGCCGTAACCAAAACTGGCTCCGGCCATCGAATAGGTAGAAATGCCAGAGGGATCGTCATCGGCGCATCCGGTGATCAGACCTGGCCCCAAATCGGCAAAAAACAGTTCGAGGCGGCCTTGTTTTGGAGGGACCGGTGGCGCACTCGTCATCTTTTCCGGGTTCACGTTTGGCCTGCACGACGGCTCGCTGCGCCAGTCTCCAGAAGGAAATGCTTCCGCCCATTTGCGAGGATGCCGTGTTGCTTCTCTATCCTATCGCTTGACAGTCTGGTAGGCTGCGATCGCATGCAATCGTGTCCGGAGCACGCAGAAGACCTTGTCGCACGAACGGCCTGGAAAATCTTCATCCGTCGGCTTCCGCTTGCCTAAAAAGCGGACGTAAATACACTTTTTCAACGGTCAATCAAAACCCAGGCACCCTGAGTTATGCAGTGAACATTTTCGGAAACAGGGTGACTCATCAATGAATCAGACGAGTGTACGACGCAGTTCCGAGCTCATTGGAATCGCCACGAGTGAAATCGAGTGCCGCGCATGTCCCAAATCCTGAATGCACGCAAACTTATCCGCAATCGCGTTCGGCCATTCACTCTGGCGCAGCAATGAATTCCCGGCCGGCCGGTGAACAGGCCCAGATTCTTCTCGCGGTGGACAACTTTGCGGACGTTGCAAGGGGCTGAAGCGCGCTGACCTTCTCTTGCTGGATCTCAATTTTCCGCGACGAACCGGCACCGAAGTACTTCGGCGGCTTCGGCAAAGTCCAAGGTGCGGCCATATTCCCGTGGTGATTCTGACTTCTTCAGATGCTCCAAAAGATCGAGAGTATGCCAACCGATTGGCGGCCGACAGCTACTTTCGCAAGCCATCTGACCTGAAGGAATTCATGAAGATTCGTGACAGCAGCCGAGTGAGGATTAGTCTGTTCTGTCAGGCCTGAAGGGCATCGTGCACGGTTGGGCGAATATCGAACAGCGAATATAGCCTCGTTCGCTCCAGTGTGTGACGGAGCGAGCTGCTCAGGCCGGAAAGCGTAAAACGCACGTGCAGGTTGTTGGCATCGCGCAAGCCCGCCAACAGGGCGCCAAGGCCGGAGCTGTCCATGTGGGTCACGCCTTCCAAGTCCAAGATCAAGCGGTCCGGATGATCAGTCGTCAAGAGATGGTCTATCTCCTCATGCAATTCGACGGAAGTTGTGCAGTTCACGTCGCCCGCCACACGCATGATCCACGGATTGCGGTCATCGAGACTGCTCGAATGAATTGCGTGACAACTCATCCGCAAGGGTGGCACGAAAGCACTGTGCAACGGGCTGATTCCCTCCGCACGAGTCATGGCTTGGCTTTCCATGCACTATCCACGAGCAGCTTCGCTGCCAAACACCGATAATGCACTGATCAGGCGGATAAGTTCAGTATATCGACCACCTCGGACGGAACGTTTCCGTTGCACATGGCGTTTTTACACGTAAACTTTGGCAAAACCGCGCGGGCCACGCGTCCGCGACGTAAGATATCGTACGAATACCGAGTCAAGAGGCCCGTCATGCTGAAAAACTCAAAACAATGCCTTCACTTAGTTCTGATGGCCGCTTCACTGGCGCCGCCAATGACGTTTACCGGCTGTACGGCTCGCGTTGGTGTGAGCTACCGTGTTTACGATCCATCCTATCGTGACTACCACCTATGGGACGATCACGAAACGGTTTATTACAACCGATGGGCCGAAGATACCCATCGGGAACACCGGGAGTACCGTCAACTGAACGACCGCGAACAGGCAGAATACTGGAATTGGCGGCACCAGCATTCCGATAAGGACTAATCAATCACACAAAGCGCGCGCAGGTCGCGATGGCATTATTGCCGCGGCATTAGCGTGTACGTTTGATCCCAGGACGCCGTGTTGCCAATGGGATATCCGGAAATTACGATTTCCACGCGGCGATTTCTAGCACGTCCCACTGGTGTGTCGTTCGACAGCAGCGGCCGGGTTTTGCCGAATGCGCGGACGATAATCATGTTGGGCGGTATACCATTGCGGACGAGCACATCTCGCACCGTGGCCGCACGCTGCTCGGAAAGCTGCTGATCGTATGTATCTCCGCCTTCATTATCCGTGTGGCCGTCGACCTCCAGGTAGAGGCCTGGACGAGCTCGCAGGACCGATGCGATTTGCCCCAACTCGGCGACGGCGCCATCACGAAGCATGGAGGGCGTCTGGAAACGGGAATCGGAGATCGTTATCAGCAGACCCCGCGGGCTATCGCGCGTGTCGATAATCGGAGCGAGTTCGCGAAGCAATTGGGCACGCACAGTCTGTTTGTCAGATCCTTGGCGCTCGTGGCTGGCTGGGTTGGTTGCGATTTGACTAGCAGCGGCTTGCGCCTGTGCCACGGCCTGTCGAGCCAACTGGTTCGCGCGGGCGGCCTCCGCTTGCGCCTGCTCCTTGGCGATTCGTTCGGAATCCGCACGGGCGCGCTCGGCGTCAGCGCGGCTTTCAGCTTGTTGCGCCCGCCCCTCGGCCTTGGCCACAACCTGTTGATCCTGCGCCAGACGCTCGTCATCACGCCGCTTCACAGCGATGGCGCGCGCATCCTCGGCGGTTTGCGCCGCGTCCCGGGCGACGGTGACTACCGCCCTCATACTCATTTTTCGAGCCTGCGAATCCTGGGCTTGTTGCAACAATTGAACAGCCTTGTTATACGTCTCGGGAGCATAACGATCGGCACCGAGCGACCGCGCAATCTGAACAGCGTTTTGGGCTTGATAAAGCTCGATCAATGCTTCGTACTGTTCCATGGAGACTTTTGGCGCATCGACATTTGCTGAACGAATGTCGGATGCCTGGACGTTGTAGGTATATTGCCCTCTGGGCAACAATTCATACTTCGCGCTTACTTGTTCGACGCCGCCGATAGTGTCAGGGCGCACGGCGTTTTCGAGAACCACAACGTCGCTGGGCCGGCTGACGGAGAAGTACGGCTCGGCAGTTACCATTAAGCCGAAAACCTGCAGATCAGTAGTGACATGCAAGTCGGCTTTATCGGATCTGCCGGGCACCACTTCACCCAGATTCACGGCTCGCCCCTCGGGCGTGATGGCCCAAAGCACGTAAATGAGATACTCGCTCCCAAACCGGTGCGGCGTATCGAGATGCTCGAACTTGGAGTCAATCTCAATGCGGCCCTTCTTGCTTTCAACCGTGGCTTCGCCACGGGAAGCTGGTAACAAGACGGTCCCCTTAAAATCGATTTTTGTGGGACCACTCCGGTGCTGATAGTTAATGGCCGATAAGCTTCGGGATACGACTGTGACACGGTAGATCGGCGCCGAATCCGGGCTCGGCGGTGAAGGTTGTCCTTCAGCTACGAATGAGGCGCACCATGCAGTAAGCACCCCTACCGCAAGACATTTCGATATCATAATCATAAAGTCTCCCGCGGGCCTGTGAGTGCAAACGGCGTGCCAATGCCGTGTTTTCAAGTAGATGAAATGAAGTTGAAGGCGCCAAAGGTAAAAATAGCCGATTCCCAAGGCGGAACCGGGCATTATTTCACACTAGTTTGGCACTCGATGGAAATGAATCAATCGCTGACTCTTTTGTGATCCGGTTCCCGCGGCGGACGCGTGCCGGTATCACGTAGCGTGTGAGGCGGTTTCCGGGTCCGGCGAATGCTGCAGCCATTCCTTTAGCGCGTCGCGATAAACCAAAATGCCATCTTTGCGCGAATAATTCACACAGTGCTCCCGACGGAATTGATTCATGCAGTGCGTCACGATCTCCCTCGACGTACCCACATATTGCGACAGCAGTTCATGGGTGAGAGGCATCATTCGGATACCACCGTCTTCTGTAACCCTGCCCAGACGTTCCGAGAGGCGGATCAGCGTACGGGCCAGACGTCGCGCAGTGTTATCGGCTGAAAAACTCTCGATCCGGTCACCTAACTCAATCGTACGCTGCGCTAAGATTTGCATGAGCGAGAGACCTACTCGCGGGCGCTGCTCCGCAAAGTCCGCGACTTCGGCGGCCGTCCAGGTCAGAACCTTCGTATTCTCGAGTGCAATCGCCTCCTCTTCGCACCTAGAGGAATTCAGGAAGGCCGATTCGCCAAACAGCTCACCGGTCTGATAAATATCCACCACTACGCGGCGCCCATCGTCAGTTACGCGGCTGAGCTTCACTTTTCCAGCAACCAAGAGGTAAATGCTGGTTGAGGGCTCATGGCAGCCGTAAATGATTTGGCCGCGCCGATATTCCCGCTTCACTGGGGAGGGTAGTTGCGCTAGCGGATCTGCCAGGTGTTCTCGGAGTTCAGCCAATGTGGTGACCATAGCTCTCCCTCCTGCTATGTTTCATACGTAGTTCGCGGCTCCTGACGGGAAGCACAGCAATCTAATCTCCAGTGTTGTCTTGAGCGGATGTAACGCCGTGCACACTAGGCGGAGTTCTTACTAAAAAGTGCCGGGGACTTCCAAAACGCGCAGAGGGAAAATTGTTTTGGTCAATCCCGCTGTTCTCGCCACAAAATCAGACTCGAAAGCTGAAAGTAACAGAGCCGGCACCAGAGAGGGACCGACTTCACCAGGCGTCGCCAGGCCTATTCGGCTCCATGAAGCGCCGGGAACTGATTGGCAAATCACCTGCTATGTTTTGTCGCAATCCGGACGTTTCCGGCGGGGATTCCTCGGCCGGGATGTTCCGAGCCACTTTATGAAATCGAGTTCTTCTTTCGCTGTGTTTTCGCCACGCTGGACAGCTCACAGAAGGTCCCATGTAGAAGAAACCGAGGATTTGTTGATCGATCGGATCTTGCGCGGTCGAATCGAGGCATTTGCGGATCTGGTGAAGCCGCATTTGTCGTCCTTAAATCGCTTTGCTCAAAGAAGGCTGGGCAGCGAGTCGGAAGCGGAGGATGTGGTTCAGCAATCCATTCTCTTGGCGTTCAGCCATTTAAGGCAGTTCCGGCGCGAAGCGGGCTTTCACACCTGGCTGCGCGCCATTGCTTTAAATGAAGTGCTGCGGTTATTGCAAAGGCGAGCTGTTGCCCACCTTCCTCTGCCCGAGTCGCTGGCCGAGAATCTTGCTGATCCTGCAAGTTCCCCTCACATCCAGTTTGAGCAACGCGAAAGGGCGGAGCGTCTGCACAAGGCGCTTATTCGCCTTCCTGAAAAATATCGGCTGATGATCCAATTGCGTGACCTGCTTGAGCTTAGTATCGACGAGACCGCACGGTCGCTGTCGCTGACCAGCTCCGCGGTGAGGACCCGCCATCATCGTGCCCGAAAGTTATTGGTGCGCTCGCTAGCTGCTCTACGGCGGGAAGGCCAAACAGAACAACACAGAGGCAGGTTTCAGACTGTCAGATTGGGAGGCATCCAGTAATGGAAGCGGGTTCTGCGGTACGCATGGCGGCCGCACTCCGTGTTTTGACCACCCACTGCGGTCTGGGGACAACGGCCACCCCCGAGGATGAAGAAAACGTGCGCTGGTGGGCGGGCGATGAGGCCCTGTCACTTGCTGACGCGGCAACCGTCGTCATTCAAAGAGAACTTGAACGCAGCTTCGCCCAGCTGAGCCTGTCCGGTCATGCGAGTGTGGAGGCAGAGCAGCGCTGAATGGCGTGTAAATTTTACAGTACGCGCAACAAAAGCTGCGTCGGCTGCGCGGAATTGGACCGGGAATGCGTGATAGATAGAGTTGGATAGAATATAACAATGACCTCCAGACCTGAGTCGGCTCGCATTCTGGTTGTCGATGATGACCAGGAAGAACGCATAGCTCTTTCGCAAATGGTTTCCGCCATGGGATATGTGGCGGAAATGGCAGCAGATGGGGAAGAGGCGCTGGAGAAACTCGCCTCCGGACATATAGACGTCATTGTCACCGATTTAATGATGCCGCGTTTGGACGGCTTTGAGTTGTTGCGAAATCTCCTCGAACGGGGAGATCTGACGCCCGCGGTGGTCCTGACGGGTTTCGGCAATATCGATCACGCCGTTTCAATCGTTCACGAACTCCGCGCATTCTGGTTTCTAGAGAAGCCCGCGCAACCAGCGGTCCTGGCGCCGTTGCTAGTCCGAGCCATTCAACATAAGCGCTTGATGACTGAGGCTGAACGGCTTAGGCGCCAACTGAGCGACCAGGGGTTCCTTGGGGATCTGGTCGGGACGTCTAAGGCCATGCGGCAAGTTTTCTCGCTCGTGGAACGAGTGGCTCCGACCTCTGCGTCCGTCCTGATAACGGGTGAGAGCGGTACCGGTAAAGAGAGGATCGCGGCCGCGATCCACCAACTCAGCCCAAGAGCGGCCGGGCCGTTTGTTGCGATCAACTGTGCAGCCATTCCGGAAAGTCTGATAGAAAGCGAGCTGTTCGGAAACGAGAAAGGAGCTTTCACAGGGGCCGTGGGATGCCGCGCGGGCTGTTTTGAGCTCGCGCACCAGGGCACTTTGCTGCTC
>Ga0210409_10006159_pt1 | contig 12519 bp, 13 predicted proteins | sample IncBWH17MmetaG_FD_161649 | JGI IMG/M metagenome (GOLD analysis project Ga0210409, IMG submission 161649) | Forest soil microbial communities from Barre Woods Harvard Forest LTER site, Petersham, Massachusetts, United States - Inc-BW-H-17-M | ecosystem: Environmental > Terrestrial > Soil >...
GGACGCGCAAGAACCCGCCCAACTATGTCGAACGTGCCCATTATTTGTTGGGCCGCACCGTCGATAGCGGCCGGGTATGGGACCTGGCCTCGACGGCGCGCTATGTGGGCGATCTTGCCCACGGACAGGCCCAAGTCTGTCTTGCCGGAGAAGGCTCCGCGGCGGTGCTCTGCGTTTACGCCGCTCTGCTCGAACCCGATGTCGCCGGTGTGGCGTTGTCTCATCCGCCCGCTTCGCATATGGACGACTCGGCACCCGCTCTGCTGAACGTCCTTCGCGTTTGCGATATTTCCCAAGCCGTCGGCATGCTGGCGCCACGGCAGGTTTGGATCGTGGGCACGCCGGCCGGTTGGAATGACACACCGGCTCAGATCTTCAGGCTGGCAGGGGCGCCTGAAAAGCTCTCGGTGCGGCAATAGCGACCGAGGTTTTCGCTGAGGTTGAAGACAATGAACCACAGTTGAAGCGGCGGTGTTAAATCCGCTTGAGCCAATGACGAGCAGCGCGGGAAGATCGCTGTTTCAGGCTGGATCGCATTGGCGCGCTCCTCGTCATCGCTTAGCCAATCGTTACGAAGTCTTTTCAACCCTCCGGGTTGAAATCGCCTTGTACGCGGGACGGCTTTGCCTACCTGAGATTCGCCCGCCGTTCTTTAAGAGCCAACTTACACTCGCGCACAGCTTCAGCTCGGTCTGTGCCATTGCGGGCGGCAGGTTTTGCGCAAAGCAAAGAAAAGGCGTACCCAACCTCATGAATGGGGGAGTGCGTTGTAACGAGCGATGGCCGACCATTGACAACACCGAAAAACGGGTCATTGAAAAAACTACAGGAGTGTGATGTCCGTAATTCCTGGCCTGTATCCGTGTTCTTTGGCGAGCTCAAGCATTCCAACTTGTGATTACTTAGGGGATGGCCGATGCAAGTGAAACTGCACAGGATGGAGATGCGAGGGAACGCATAGAAAAGTGCATTAAAGCAATGTCCGTGAGTGCTCGGCACAAGGGACTTGCTCAGGAACTGCTAAAACTTTTAGACCACAAGGGCGACGAGAGCGAAGCCAAGCGCAAGGCGGACAGAACGATTGACATCTGATCGTTGGCGGATTTGGACTGACCATGACGGGGTCATGACGGGGTCAGTGCCGCATTTTCTCATGCCGCTCCGGTGGAAAAACCTGAAGATGAGAATATGCGAAAATGCTACGGTTTCGAGTGCGTCTACATACGGGAAAGCCCGCCGGACGCTGCCACCCAAGGCACGCGCAACGAGAGCGATTCCCGGGGTGTCATCCAAGGGCAATAAAAAAAGGCGCCCGCGGAAGCTTTCGCGTGCGCCATTGATCCCGTTGGTTCCCCCTTGGTCTAACTGTGATTTACGCTACAGAGAATGGAGCAATTCCGTTGGACCGGTCCAGTTGGGGAAATCCCCGATGCAAGCGTGGTTGTGCGACCATGACGGGGTCAGTTCCGCATTTTCTCATGCCGCTCCGGTGGAAAAACCTGAAGATGAGAATATGCGAAAATGCTGGTTTCGAGTGCGTCTACATACGGGAAAGCCCGCCGGACGCTGCCACCCAAGGCACGCGCAACGAGAGCGATTCCCCGGGTGTTATCAATGGCAATAAAAAAGGCGCCCGCGGAAGCTTTCGCGTGCGCCATTGATCCTGTTGGTTCCCCCTTGGTCTAACTGTGATTTAAGCTACAGAGAATGGGGCAATTCCGTTGGACCGGTCCAGTTGGGGAAATCCCCAATGCAAGCGCGGTTGCGCGACAGTGTCTTTTTGGCAGGCTTTGACCACGGTTTAACTACGTTAAAACACGCTTTGCTGAAAGTGTGAAATCACTCGGTTTTATCGATGAAACAGGAAGGTTGGCGGAGAGAGGGGGATTCGAACCCCCGGTGGGGTATAAGCCCACTCACGCTTTCCAGGCGTGTGCGTTAAACCACTCTGCCATCTCTCCAGCCAATGGCTTAACTCTAGAGAAGCCTCTTGAGCTAAGCAAGCCCGGGTGAAAATACCGCTTGCCTCCGGGCCACCCGCCACCTATATTGCGCGCTCTTTTTTGAGCGAAAGCCAAGAACCTTTTATGCGACGTCCAAAAGGCATCAAAACGAAAAAATCTGCCGCCAAGCGGTTCAAGATTACGGCTGGCGGCAAGGTCCTGCGCAAGAGCGCCGGGCGCCGCCACCTCATGCACACCAAAAGTCCGAAGCGCCGGCGCGGCTTGCGCGGCAGCGTGGGAGTTCACGCGACCGACGAGTATCGCATTAAGCAGAATCTGCCTTTCAGTCACTAACCGTCTTTCAACCTCCACAGATTTATGCGAGTTACCAACGCCCCCGCTTCCCGCAAACGCCGCACCCGGATGATCCGCGCCGCCAAAGGCTTCCGGATGCGCCGTTCGAAACTGTATCGCTACGCTTCCGACGCCGTGGATCATGGCCGTCAGTACGCCTTCCGGGATCGCCGCACTAAGAAGCGCAACTTTCGATCCCTGTGGCAAGTCCGTATCAATGCGGCGGCGCGTGCGGCCGGGATCACTTACAGCCGTTTCATCGAAGGCCTCAAAGCCGCCAAAGTTGCCCTCGATCGCAAGATTTTGGCCGATCTCGCGGCCACGGATGCCTCGACGTTTAGCGAATTGGTCAGAGTCGCCCAGGACGCGCTCAAGACCAAAGCCGCCAAGGCCTAGGCCAGTTGAGCTAAATCCATTTGCAATTTTGCAGCTTGGGCGACCCTGACCCGGTTCGCCCATTTTCTTTTTTAAGGCAAATCTATGGCAGCTTTTCTGCAAGAAATTGAACCACTGAAGGTCGCGGCCCTGGCCGAATTCAAGGCGGCGGCGGACCTTGCGGCCCTGGAACAGGCGCGCATAAATTTCCTGGGCTCGCACGGCAAGTTTACCGGCCTCATGAAGCAGTTAGGCACGTTGCCCAAGGAAGAGAAGCCGGCCGCGGGCAAAACCATCAACACCGCTAAAGTGGAGTTGGAGGCCGCGTTCGCGGCACGTCGGAGCGAACTGGAACTAAAATCAGCTTTGCCCAAGGATCCCACTGATTTCACTCTGCCAGGCCGCCGGCGTTCGCTCGGCAAGCTTCATCCTCTGACACAGGTTACTGAGGATATCGTTCGGAGCTTCCGAAAGATCGGCTTTGTTGTGGCCGATGGGCCCGAAGTCGAGACCGAGTATTATTGTTTCGATGCGCTAAACACGCCGGCCGATCACCCGGCTCGCGACACTCAGGATACCTTTTACCTGGCTTCGCAGACCGAGAGTTCCGAGCCGTCCATGCTGTTGCGCACCCACACCTCGTCGGTCCAAATCCGGGTCATGCAAAAGCAATCACCGCCTGTGCGCATTATTGTGCCGGGGCGCGTCTATCGCCGGGACAATGCGGATGCGACGCATAACCCGACGTTTCACCAGGTCGAAGGCCTCTACATTGATCGCAACGTGACAGTCGGCGACTTGAAAGGCACCGTCGAATTCGTGTTCAAAGAACTGATGGGTCCTGAGACCCGGATCCGGTTCCGTCCGCATTACTTCAGTTACACCGAGCCGAGTTTCGAAATCGATTTCAGCAGCGCGCTCACGCGTAAAATGGGCAAAGAATGGCTTGAGATTGCCGGCTGCGGCATGGTGCACCCGCAGGTGTTCGAGAACGTGGGCTACGACCCGGAAGTGTGGACCGGGTGGGCTTTCGGGTTCGGCATCGAACGCATTGCGATGATCCGTTACGGAATCAACGATATCCGCTTGTTCTACGAGAATGACCTGCGGTTTCTGAAAGTGTTTTGATCGAATGAAAGTCACTCTCAATTGGCTTAAGCAATACGTCGATTTGGATTGGTCTCCGGAGGTCCTTTCCGAGCGTTTGACCATGCTGGGTATTGAAGTCGAAGGTGTGCAAAAACTCGGCGGCGAATTCGAAGGGATCGTCGTTGCGCAGGTGATCACCCGCGAGAAGCATCCCAACGCCGACAAACTCTCGCTCTGCCGCGTCCATGATGGCAAAGCAGAGCGGCAAATCGTCTGCGGCGCGCATAACTTCAAAGCCGGTGATAAAGTGGCGCTGATCCTTCCCGGTGCGACGCTTCCCGCCAGGCCGGGCGCGGAACCTTTGACCATCAAAGTTGGCAAGATCCGCGGCGTGGAATCCCAAGGCATGATGTGTTCGCCCCAGGAATTGGGGCTGCCGGATCAAATCGATGGCATACTCATCCTGCGCGAAGATGCCAAAGTTGGGCAACCCTTTGCCGAATATCTCGGACGTTCCGGCAGTGATGTGGTTTACGATCTGGAGATCACTCCCAACCGGCCCGATCTCAACAGCCTCATTGGCATCGCGCGCGAAATCGCCGCGATCACGGGAAACCCACTTCACCTTCCTGAGGTCGCCGCTACTACTCTCAAAGAACCGGGGACCCAGAAGGCCTCCTCTCCCCAGCCCTCTCCTCCTGAGGAGGAGAGGGAGAAGGCCCAGACGCAATCGGTGCGCACGCATCACGCGTCCGACCTGGTCTCGGTCCGTCTTGATGACCCTGAGCTCTGTCCCCGCTATACCGCGCGCGTCCTCAAGGGTGTGAAGATCGCCCCCAGCCCGGACTGGTTGCGGAGCATGCTCGAAAAAGTCGGCATCCGCAGCATTAACAATGTTGTCGATGTAACGAACTACGTGATGCTGGAGACGGGACAACCCTTGCATGCGTTTGACTACCATCTGTTGAGTGCGGCGTCGGGCCAGTCCCACCCAACGATTGTGGTGCGCCGTGCCGCGGAAGGAGAGAAGTTCATGACCCTGGATGGTCAGGAACGCAAGCTTTCCAACCAGATGCTGTTGATTGCCGATGAAACCAAGGCCGTTGCCCTGGCTGGCGTCATGGGCGGCCAAAACAGCGAGATTAACCTCAACACGGCCGACGTTTTAATCGAGAGCGCCTACTTCAAACCGCAAAACATCCGGGCGACTGCAAAGAAACTGGATCTTCGTACCGAATCCTCCTACCGCTTTGAGCGCGGCGCTGACGTCGGGATCTGCGATTGGGCCAGCCGGCGGGCAGCGCAGTTGATTCTCGAGACGGGTGGGGGTGTTCTCGCCGAAGGCGTCGTCGATGCCTATCCGCATCCGGCGGAACCGCGCCAGATCACGTTGCGTCATCAAAAGGTCAAGGACCTCCTCGGCATCGAACTGATGCCGGAGCAAATCGACGGTTATCTCAGCCAATTGGAATTGAAGGTCGTAGGACGAAAGCCTCGCCCGGTCGGTGCCGAGCAAAGTTCTCCCGAACCGTCCACTTTTCGCATCCCCACTTTCCGGGTGGATCTCAAGCGCGAGGTCGACTTGATCGAAGAGGTTGCCCGGCTCTACGGCGTTGACCGGATTCCCGCTACTCCTCCTCGAGGCGCGATTGGGGCCAATGCCTTTGATAATGTTCACGACCAATACACTGAAGCACGCAGGATTCTTTGCGGTCTGGGTTTATTCGAGGCCCAAGGCCAGACGCTGATTTCCGATGCCGCAGCGAAGCTCGTCGCGGTTGCTGAGTCTGTGGTGCCAATGGCGAACCCTCTGAGCAGTGACATGAACGTCCTGCGTCCCAGCTTGCTTCCGGGGCTTCTGGACAGCCTGCGGCACAATGTCAGCCGTAAGACTTACGACGTCGCGCTTTTCGAACTGGGCCGAGCATTCACACAGGCGGCAGGGCAGGGGACCTCACCCGTGAATGCCCGCCCCAATTCGCCCAGCAGCGAAGAGCGCCGGCTGGCTGTCGCGCTTACCGGCCAACGCAACCCGATCTTTTGGACTGGCGCCGAGCGCGAGGCAAAGGTTGATATTTACGATCTCAAAGGAATTCTGGAGGAATTCCTGGAGCAGTTCGGTTTGCGCGGGATTACCTATTCCCGCCGCACTGAAAGCACACCTCTATTTCTAGAGTCGGCCACAGTTCACATGGGGAAGTTCCAGCTCGGTCAATTCGGCCAATTGTTGCCTGTCCTGGCACGCCAATATGACCTGCGCGATGCCGTCCTTTTGGCCGAATTGAATCTCGATATCCTTCTGGCGCGCCGGAACAGCGCAAAATCATTCCGGCCTCTTCCGGCTTTCCCGGCGATCCGTCGCGATGTCGCAATGGTGCTGCCGGAAGCCACGACTCATGATGCCGTGTTGCAGGTAGTCAAGCAGACCAAGCCGGCCAATCTCGAAGCGGTTGAACTCTTCGATATTTTCCGAGGCAAAAACGTTCCTTCCGGTGAGAAAAGCATGGCCTACGCCTTCACCTATCGCAGCCCGGAGCGCACTTTGACCGACAACGAAGTCAACGGCGCCCACGAAAAGCTCGTCGAGCAGCTCAAACAAAAACTCCAAGCGACAATCCGCGAGTAGCGCCCTGGGAGCGCCGGCGTCTCGCCGGCGAGAACGTGTGATCTGAGGGCGCCAAGGGCACGCCGGCGAAGTGAGTAGCGGACTGCTCGCATTCAAATGGACTGCCAGCGCCTCAAGACAAAACTTACGGTGTCAGCCACGGCGGGCGGCGCGCGGACCTTCTTGACCGCAGCAATGTACTTCGTGAATTCGCTGTTGTTCGGCAGTCGCTGCGGACAAGAATGTCCGCGCGCCGCCGTTCTAGCCCTCCGTCACTGACCGATTACCGGTGTCATCGGGCGATAACCCAGGCCACTTAGCTCCGGGCTGGTTGGCACCAAATCCTTATCGAAGTGGGGGCCAGGCGCTTCCATTAGGTTGTTCCCCGCCGAAATACAGCCATGGGGATCGTGCACCGCGCCTCGGATCCCGCAGTTCCTCACGGTTCCTCCTGCCGAGAGGTCCAGCTCGTACCGGGCTGTGTCCGGCATTCCTTCGGCCAACGTGTTGCCCATGAACAGGCAGTCGACGTAGGTGCTCCGGCCTCCCATGTCATCGACTGCGTTGCGATTGCCGGTAAAGGTGCAGTGTTTTACCAGGGCGCGCGAATTCTGAAAGATCGTCAACACACCGGAATTAGTGAAGGCCAGTTCGCCCGAGCGTTGAGCGACCGCGTCGATTCCCATATTGGAAGCATTGCCAACAAACAGGCAATTGATGATCCGGGCGGCGCTGCCCTCCAACAGGTCAATGGCTGCCCCCGTGACTTGCGCGCGGTTGCGGCGAAAGACGCAGTTTTCGATCGTCACCATATCCTGGTTGTAGCCCTTATGTTGAACGGAGATCCCGGCACCGCACGGGCTTGAATAGTTGTCCACGACCTCGACATTTTGAATAGTAGGATAGGAACGGCCAAAGATTTTGATCCCGCCGCCATCGGTGTAAAAAAACAAATTCTTGGGCACGCTGGTATCCGGCTCCATCTGCCGGGTCAACTTGTCGCTGACAAAATTATTGGCGCCGGTAATGCGAAACCCTCGAAGGACAGTGTTCGAGGAAATTCCGTCGCCGAAATAGACCACGTGATTGACGACGGCCGGAAAGCCCTGGGCTTTTGAGCTGCTGAGCTGCGGGTTTTGCGCCGTGAGTGTGACCCGGCCAACGGCTTCGACGTGAACGCCATCGTGTGTATGATTGAACCAAATCAGCGCCTGTCGTTTGCCCACCGGGCGGTATTCCCCCGCGTGCACCTTCACGGTCTTGTTGGTTTTATTGGCCGCCGCCAGCTGGATCGCGTCCTGAATGTTGTCGCCGGGATAAACGTGATATCCATCCTGCTGAAGCTCGATTCCGAGGGCGGTGCCAGTCGCGCAAAGACTCAGCAGCAATGCCTTCCAAGCGGGTGAATCACTCACGGAGCGAGGACGTCTGGGCTTCGTGGAAAGCCTCAATTTGCATTCGCACATGCATTGGGACCATGAACGACGAATGCGCCAAACGCTTCTCCCTCTCCTCGGGGGAGAGGGCCGGGCCTTCGCCGCGCCGAAGCGGCTTCGGCCGCGCAGGCGGGGTGAAGGCGGAATTGTTGTTCGCGGTTCGTGGAAAACCCTCAGAACAGATTAAACCTTTCGGGCACGTACACGATATCCGCGGGCTTGAGCTGAAATTGCTGGCCTTCCTGGCCCGACAGCACCCGTTTTAAATTCAGGGTGTATTGGTCAGTGCGGCCATTGTTAGTGCGCAAGACCCGAACTGACTTGAGGTTTGCTTTGGTATAATCAAATCCGCCCGCTTCCATAATTGCTTCCAGAGCTGTCAAAGGTCGATCGGACAGAATTTTGCCAGGCCGGAGCACCGCCCCGGTCACGTATACCGGAAAGGCCGACGACTCGACCGCGACGGAAACTTCTTTGGTCTGCAACTGTGGACCGAACAGCTGCAGGAGCTGTAGTTCCATGTCGTGCGGCGTGAGCCCGGCCGCTTTAAACTCGCCAATCAGCGGCAGGCTGACGAATCCATCCCGGCGGATCAGCACCACTCGGTTGAGATTTTCGGCTCCCGGAAAACTCACCCGCACCGTGTCGCCTTCGCGAAGCACAATAGAGCCTGAATTGGTGCTCACCGTTGGCTGGGAAGCCGAGGTTCCTCCCGAATCGGCCGGCGGGAAGGTAGCGCTGGTTTGCTTGGGCGTGCTTTGGCACCCGCTTGCCAGCACGAGAATCCCAAGCGGAACCAGCGCCACCAAGGCCGCCAGGCTCACTCGCCAGGCGGGTCTCGATTGGTCAGCCAGGTGTTTGTGCAGAGGGTATCCAGTTGAGCGATTTGACATTGTTTGGTGCGGTTTTGTTTTCAACTTCGATTCATCCCAAGAACACGAAACTTAGGGCTTAAGCAGGGTTGATTCTACAGCGCCCACGCCCTGAGAGTCAAAAGATTCTTGGCCGTAAAAACCTGTTGCGGACCAGGGGTTTCCCCGGAACGGACCTCCGTACTTGCGCCACGGCTCTCCGTAGTGCTCGGAGTTGAGATAATCCCCTCTAACGGCAAGTATGAACGCATGGCAAACACACCGGCATACGTCGGCACGATGGCACGACTGGCGAACTGAATATGCGCTCAGAAACCATAAGACTGTTCCCCGAAGCAAGCTTTCGCCAAACCGGAATTCCCGGCTGGAAACGCGTCTTGGACCTCACGCTCATTCTGCTGGTTTTGCCCGGTTTGCTTCTGCTCGGCACTGCGGTCGCCTTAATTATCAAGCTGGGCTCGCCCGGTCCGATATTCTTCCGCCAACGACGCGTCGGATTCAAAGGCCGCGAGTTCGTCTGCTTCAAATTCCGCACTATGTCGGTCAACGCCGAAACTGATTCGCACCGGCTCCACTTTCAGGAACTTATCAAATCCCAGACCCGCATGACCAAGCTCGACGAGCGCAAAGATCCGCGGCTGGTTCCCTTGGCCGGTTTGTTGCGGGCCAGCGGCCTGGACGAGTTGCCTCAGCTGATCAATGTCGTGCGCGGAGAGATGAGCCTGGTCGGACCGCGGCCCTGCATTGGCTACGAGTGTGAGGCCTACGAACCCTGGCACTGGGCTCGCTTCGACACCGTGCCCGGCCTCACCGGTCTGTGGCAAGTCAGCGGCAAGAACCGTACAACTTTCGAGGAAATGGTTCGGCTGGATATCGATTATTCCCGCCGCCTGAGTTTGTCACTGGACCTGTGGATTATTCTTAAGACTTTGCCCGCTATTTGGGGCCAATACTGCGATCTGCAATCATCAAAACGTCAGGATTCCCTGCCACACGTGCGACGCACGGTGGATTCTTTCAGTGCTTAAATCACCATGAGAAATACCAAAAAAACACTTAATGTTGGCGTTGTCGGGTGCGGTTACTGGGGCCCAAATCTGGTACGTAATTTTCGCCAGGCGCCCGACTGCCACTTAAAGGTTCTATGTGATGCCAGCGAGCAGCGCCTGGGCCATATGCGCCGGCTTTATCCCGATCTGGCTACCACCCAAAAATTCGACGACCTGCTTCAGGACGCCGAGCTCGACGCCGTCATCATTGCCACTCCGGTTCGCTTCCACTACACGATGGCCAAGGCCGCCCTCAACGCCGGCAAACATGTTTTCATTGAAAAGCCCTTGGCCCGCTCGGAGGCTGAAGCGGCTGAACTGGTCAGTCTTGCCGACCAGCAAGGCCTGGTCCTCATGGTGGGGCATACCTTCCTGTTCTCTCCGGCGGTGCGGCGAATGAAAGAGATCATCAACGCCGGGGACATCGGCGAGGTGCAATACATTGCCGCCCGTCGCCTGAACCTCGGTTTGTTCCAGAAAGACATCAACGTGGCCTGGGACCTCGCGCCGCACGATATCTCCATCCTGCTTTATCTGCTCGACGAGCTGCCGGTGAGCGTTTCCTGCCAGGGCAGCAGTCATGTCACCAAAGGCATCGAAGATGTGACGATGATGTACCTGGGTTTTCGCAAGAACCGGTGCGCTTCCATCCACAACAGTTGGCTCGATCCCAAGAAAGTGCGGCAGATGACGGTCGTCGGCTCCCAGCGGATGATTGTCTATGACGACACCGAACCGCTGGAAAAACTCAAGATTTACGATGCCCGAGTGGAAGTACCGCCGCACTACGACAGTTTTGCCGAGTTTACTTATTCCTATCATTACGGGGATTCGTACGTGCCCTACATCAAGCAGGACGAACCCTTGAAGCTCGAGTGCCAGCATTTTTTGGAATGCATCGCCGAGGGCGCGGTGCCGATCACCAATGGACGCTTGGGCTTGGAAGTGGTGAAAATCCTGGAAGCCTCCAGTGAATCGTTGCGCCAGAAAGGCGCTTCTGTAGATCTGGGGCAGGTCGCTCCCTGGGGCAACGGGCATCAGAACGGCCGCCTCAAGAGCCCTGCGCTCGGGCTCAGCAATGGAATCACCAACCTGGGCGCTACGGGCGCAAAAAACGTCCCTGCGGAAACTCAAGCTGTGGTTGCCGCCTGACCTTATTCAATGAAAATTGCCGTCGTCGGGCTAGGATACGTCGGTCTGCCCTTGTCGTTCCAGTTCGCGCGCTCCGGCGTGAGCGTGCTGGGCCTCGACATCGACACCACCAAGGTCGATTCGCTCAACCAAGGCAAGAGCTACATCAAACATATCTCCTCCGAATCCGTGGCCGAAATCGTCCATTCCGGCGGCTTTTCGGCTTCGAGCGATTTCAGCCGCATTCGCGAGGTCAGCGCCATCATCATCTGCGTTCCGACTCCCCTGAATAAGAATCGCGAACCGGATATTTCCTACATCCTGGAAACCGGCAAAAGCATCGGGAGGCACCTGAAAAAGGACACGCTGGTGGTGTTGGAGTCGACGACTTATCCCGGCACCACAGATGAGGACCTGCGCGAAGTGCTCGAAATTGGCTCCGGGTTGCAAGCAGGACGCGATTTTCACCTGGCGTTTTCGCCGGAACGCGAAGATCCCGGCAACCCGGACAGCAAGGTTGCCATCATTCCCAAGGTGGTGGGCGGTTACACACCCGCATGCCTTCAGAAAGCCGTTGAGCTTTATTCGAAAGCCGTCAAGACGATCATCCCGGTCTCGTCGTGCCGAGTTGCTGAAGCTACCAAGCTGCTCGAAAACACCTTTCGTGGGGTGAACATCGCGTTGGTGAACGAACTCAAAGTCGTTTACGGCGCCATGGGGATCGATATCTGGGAGGTCATTAATGCCGCCAAAACCAAGCCGTTCGGCTTTATGGCGTTTTACCCGGGACCAGGACTGGGCGGACACTGCATCCCGATCGATCCGTTCTATCTGACCTGGAAGGCAAGGGAATACGGCCAGAACACGCGCTTTATCGAGCTTGCCGGCGAGATCAACACCGCCATGCCCGCGCACGTGGTCCACCGCGTGACCGATGCCCTCAACGAACAGCAAAAGGCGCTGAAGGGCAGTTCGGTTCTCGTGCTCGGCCTGGCGTATAAGCCCAATGTTGACGACGAACGCGAATCGCCCAGTTATTTCCTCATGGAGATGCTCAGCGCCCGAGGCACCAAGGTCGCCTATTACGATCCTTACGTTCCGGTGATCCGGCCCACTCGAGAACACGCGCACTGGGCCGGCACCAAGTCCGTGCCGTGGGATCGCGAGACGATTGCCGGTTTTGATTTGGTGCTCATCGCCACCAACCACGCTTGCATTAATTACAAGGAACTCGCCCAGTGGGCTCCCTGCATTGTCGATACCCGCAATGCCATGTCCGGCATCCCCACAAAACCCAACCAGGTCTGGAAAGCCTAAGAGCGTATTGAAGATTCGGTTGGGCGCCTCTTTCTCATCCTCCTCCTCTTTCTCTTCCTCGATTTTTTTGGGGGAATTATAGAGGACGAGGAAGAGGAAGAGCAGGAGGATGACGTCCGCACCGGTTTTTTTTTAAACACGCTTTAAGAGTGTCTATCCGTGTTCTGATGCCGTTCTTTGTGTTCTTTTGCAGCCAATTCCGGGTCATTCTTTTAACGTTTTAACGGTTTTAACGTTTCACGTTCATTTGTTCGCAGGGCTTGCAGAATAATTCGCGCGCCGAACCGTAGCTTCACGGTGGCGCCGTCCATTCCTGCTTCGCCCGCTAAATGCGCCAACTCGCTGATT